>Ga0181592_10000144_pt1 | contig 47726 bp, 36 predicted proteins | sample 071ome_20_FD_133755 | JGI IMG/M metagenome (GOLD analysis project Ga0181592, IMG submission 133755) | Coastal salt marsh microbial communities from the Groves Creek Marsh, Skidaway Island, Georgia - 071412BT metaG (megahit assembly) | ecosystem: Environmental > Aquatic > Marine > Intertidal...
GGCAGGGTGACGGATAGTGTCGCAGAAAATATACCGCCCGTTCTTCGCCCTACGGGCTACGAATAACAGGCCTTCTTCAAAATGGGAGGGGTGCTGCTCTTCGTGGCTCGTAGCGCGAAGAACGGGTAAGGGTGAAATGGCGAGGTAAAAGCTCACCGCACTTCGGGTGACCGCAGTGGCAGGACAACCCCCTTGTGGTGCAAGACAGAACAGGGAAAACGGGCAGCCGGTCCGGCTCTGCGGCTTCGGCCAAAGAATAATCCCGGGTAATAGTCGCATTCCGCTTCGGCGGGGAGCGGGCGCGCAAGCTCCCGTCTAGATAAATGATCGTCCGGCTCTCCTCGGAGAGGCGAACAGAATCTGGCTTACGGTGGTTTGTTTCACTTTTTGCATCCCTCAACTCGACTTTCTCGAGAAGGGGGACATTGCCTTTGACTCGTTTTTTGGTGAATGCTAGACAGGGGATTTGGGCATCTATGGAAGGGAAAATCCGTTTCCGGCGTAATCATGTCGCAATCTCTCTTGCGAAAGTGGTCGGTCTGTTCGAAGAAGGTCGTGTAAACGAAATGCGAACAGCTGACTCGGAAAGCTCCTCTTCTTTTTCCGGATGGATGCGCCGTCTCTGGCACATCTTTCCGTCTTTGGCGGCGTGTTCCTTTCTGTCCTTAGGGTGCACTCCGGAGGTCTATCACACGCGTGCCGACGCCGAGACCTACTCAGCCCTCTATCAAAAGACTCCGGGCGTGGAAAACGTGGAACCGGCGGATGTCGACATCGCACTTCCCGACTCACTCGATTTGTCGAGCCTTCCCAAAACCGGGGGAGGGGAATCGTTTCTCGGAGCGATGGCTCGTTACGAGCGTGGAGCGAAAGTGCTCCCACTCGATGAAGCACTCGATACCGGGATTACTTACGGTCGGGAATACCTGGGCAAGAAAGAAGAGGTCTTTCTCTCCGCTCTTGATCTGACACTGGCTCGCTACCGACTGGCTCCGATCTTTCGTGGTAGCGAGCGTGTGGCCTGGGCTTCGGACACAAGAACGGCACAAGTGCAGCAGGGGGTGAGCGATCTTGTTTCAACCAACACATTTGCGCGCACCGAAAGCGCGGGTTTCAACTGGCTTTACCGCACCGGCGCGAGAATTTCCGCTGATTTTACGCGCGACTTCCTTCGTTTTACAACCGGAAATAGTTCGGTGAATCAGAGCAACCTTGCCGTTTCCATAGTGCAGCCACTTCTCGAAGGGGGCGGGACAACGGTGACCTTGGAAGCCCTGACGCAAGAGGAGCGCGATTTGCTCTATGATCTCCGCAGCTTTGCTGATTTTCGCCGCGGTTACATTGTTAATTTGGTCACCGAATACTACGGAGTACTGCAGGCGAGAGACCAAGTGAAAAACAACTTCGTCGCCTACCAGGGATTTCTGAAAAGTGTGGATCAGGAGGAGGCCTTTGCGGAGGAGGGGCGAGCAACCAAGACAGAAGTCGGGCGCTTGCGTCAGGCAGCGTTGCAGTCGAAAAGCCGGTGGATTAACTCGATTCGAAACTATCAGAATGCATTGGATAATTTTAAGATCACGGTCGGAGCACCGGTGGATGAGAGCATCATTCTTGATGACAAAGAGTTGATGCAACTCCGTATCGAGGCCCCGGACATTTCCCGAGACGAGGCCGTTCAGATTGCGCTGGTCACTCGACCGGATCTCGCCACTTCGGCGGATCGGGTAGCCGATGCGGAGCGTCAGATCAAAGTCGCGAAAAACGGTCTTCTCCCCGGCCTCGATATTTCCTTGGACTACAGGACGGTGAGTGATCCGGGGAATACAACTCCGGCGATCAACTGGGATCGTCGACGCTGGGAAGGTGCCGTCGATCTTGATTTGCCGCTCGATCGCAAAGCGGAACGGAATATCTACCGCGCGAGCCTGGTATTCTTCGACCGGGCCAAGCGAGCCGATGAGCTGGCGAGAGATCGGGCAAAACTGGATATTAATGATGGATTCCGAGCGATTGAACAAGCCAAGAGCAATTTCGAGGTCGCGGAACAGCAGGTTACTCTTGCTGAGAGCCGGGTAGAAGAGCAGGAATTACGGCAGGAACTTGGCCAAGGTGATGCTCAGGACCTCGTGGATGCTCGTATTGATTTGTTGAATGCACGAAATCAGAGAACTTCAACAGTTATTGACCATGCTTTAGCGCGGATGCGCCTTTGGAGGGATATGGGGATATTGTATGTTAGTGATGACGGTTCTTGGGCCAAGCGGCTAGAGAACGAGTCTCGCTGACTTATGAAAAAAACAGTTTTCACAATATTTGCGGTCGGCTTGATCGGGCTGGCGGTGTGGTCTCTTTCGCGCGGAGGTGAAGCGAAAGGCTCTGCAGATGCCCTTCCTGTGGCTTCGGTGCAAAAAGGTGACATGGTGATTGATGTTCTGGAGGGTGGAAACATCCAGGCTCTGAATTATCTGGAATTCCGAAACGAGGTGAAGGCCAGCGCCGGTATCAAGATTCTCGAGATTATCGACGAGGGTTACATGGTCACCGAGGAAGATGTCGCGAATCAAAAAGTCCTTGTGCGCCTCAACACTTCGCAGTTGGAGGAAGAGATAGTCGATCATGACGTGGATTTCCAGCAGACCGAAGCAGCCTATGCTGAGGCAAAGCAAAATATCGAGATTGAGGAGAGTGAGGCTCTCAGCGACATCAAGGGAGCAAGGCAATTCCTTAGATTCGCCTTGCTCGACTTTCAAAAGTTTGTCGGTGCTGATGCTGCTGAAAAGGTCCTGAAAAAGCTCAAGCTTCCCTACGACAATGATACGCTCGAAAAATACGAAGCAACGGCGACGGCTCTTATTGTTAAGGCGTTTGATTCCAAGAAACTCGCAGAAAGTGCGAAGAGTGATGAGAACCTCAACCCCTACAGTTTAGAGGCCGATAGTAGCCTTTCATCGAATGTGAACTTTGGAGAATTCTTGCAGAAAGAAATGCTCGGTGACGGTGAGGCGGAGCAAACGATTCGCCGGATGAAAGAAGAAGCGCAGGTTGCTGCATCGGAGCTTTCGGTGAAGGAAGAATCAGTTGCTGGTGCGAAGCGGCTTTTCGAGAAAGACTTCATCACCCGGCAGACTCTCGATAACGAGATGGTGACACTCGATAAAGCCGAGTTGGCTCTGCAGAGGTCGAAGACCGAGCTGGAACTTTTCCGCGACTATGAATTTCCAAAAGAAGCGGAAAAGATGCTTTCCAATTACGAAGAGGCCCTTCTCTCTCTGATCCGGACGAAACGAGAGGAAATGGCGAAGATGTCGCAGATTTATGCACGCTATCGCTCGGCGAAACGTCGCTACGATCTAGAATTGAAAAAGCGGGAAAATCTGGAAGAGCAAATCGCCAGCTGTGTGATTCGAGCGGAGTTGCCTGGTCTCGTTGCTTATGGTGGTGCGAAAGACAACTACTACACGTCACGTTACTACGAGGGGATTTCCGAGGGCGCTACCCTGAAAACTGGTCAACCGATCATCACAATTCCCGATATGTCGAAATTGGGCGTCGAGGTGAATATCCACGAATCCCATATCAAGAAAATCGAACTCGGTCAGAAAGTTTATATCACGGCCGAGTCGGTGCCGGATAAGACTCTCATCGGGAGGATTTCGAAAGTAGCTGTTCTTCCCGACTCCAACGCATCTCGCTACAACCCATCGCTGAAAGTTTATCCGGCGACGGTCGAGATCGAGGGAACCCACGAGTTTCTCAAGCCAGGCATGAGTGCCAAGGTGGAAATCATTGTGAAGGAACTTGAGTCGGTAAATTACGTTCCTGTGCAGTCCGTTTTTGTTGAGGAAGACGAACATTTTGTTTTCCGGAAAACCGGAGGGAATTACGAGCGACTTCCCGTTACTGTGGGTTCTCACAATGATGAGTTCATCCAGGTTGTCGACGGACTCGCCCCCGGCGAAGAAGTCCTCTTGAAAATGCCGGACGACTACGAGCCGACTCAGTTGGAAATCGCCACAAAAGCGACCAAAGAGAGAAAAGTTGAGGCTGGGATCGAGAAGGAGAAAACCGCTTTGACCAAGCGGGAAAAAACCGACAAAAATGCCTGAATCGGAGGCAGCGCTTGCGGCGAGCGCGCAGCAGCACGAACCGGTGTCGTCTTCGCAAAGCGGTGCAGACGGCCCGGTCATCGAGCTTCGTGGTGTCGAAAAACACTACCAGATGGGATCCTTCGTCGTGAAGGCGCTTCGTGGGGTAGACCTCAAGATTTTCCCGGGCGATTACATGTCCATTCTCGGTCCATCGGGCTGCGGAAAGTCGACCATGTTGAACATTCTTGGCTGCCTCGATCAACCTAGCGTGGGGGAGTATTTGTTGGATGGCGTCGATGTCGCGCAACTGCCCGACGATCATCTCTCCAGCGTTCGAGGAAAGAAACTCGGTTTCATTTTCCAAAGCTACAACCTGATTCAGCAGCTCACCGTTCTCGAAAATATCGAGGTGCCGCTCTATTACCAAGGGCTTACCGAAAAAGAATCGCGCGAAATCTCGGTGCCTCTTGCTGAGAAAGTAGGCTTGGGGGCGCGTTTCGATCACAAGCCAACCGAGTTGTCGGGTGGTCAACAGCAGCGTGTTGCGATTGCGCGTGCGTTGGCAAATGATCCATCAGTAATTCTCGCAGATGAAGCCACCGGTAATCTCGATTCGAAATCCGGTGGGGATATTCTCGAGATTTTCGACCAACTCAATGCCGATGGAAAGACGCTCATCATGATTACGCACGATGAGACAATGGCTGACCGAACGTCGCGCGTTCTTCGCCTGAAGGATGGGGAAATCGCCTTCGATACCAATGTTCACGGCAGATGAGTTTTGCTTCAGTGATCAGCGGTTCGATTCGCGAGCTCTCCTTTTTTCGACTTCGTCGATCTGTGGTTCTGGGGATCAAGAGTCTTTGGATGCACAAGTTGCGTTCGTTTTTGACGGCGCTGGGAATCGTTTTCGGCGTCGCCTCGGTGATTTCCATGCTCGCGATCGGCGAGGGGGCCAGCTTTGAAGCTCAGCAGCAGATCAAGGATCTGGGCAGTCAGAATATCATTCTCGAATCCGTTAAACCGAGCAATACAACAACCGCAGGGGAGCAGGAGAGATCGCTCATCCTCGAATACGGTCTCACCTACAAGGATATCTCGCAGATTCAGGCAACCGTGCCGGGTGTCGAAGTTACGATTCCCTCTCGGCAGGTTAAAGATTTCCTCTGGAACAAGTCAAGTAGCGTTGATGGTGTCGCTCTCGGTACCGTACCGTGGTTCCCGACAATGAAAAATCGGGATATTCTGCGGGGACGATTTTTTACCGACATGGAAATGGATGACCGGTCTCCGGTGTGCGTTTTGACCGCGAGCTTGTCTCGCAATCTGTTTCCTCTCGATGAGCCAATCGGGAAAACCGTGCGAATGCAGACCAGCTACTTCCGCGTTGTTGGTGTTGTCGAGGATGAACGAGCCATCGCGGCTGCTGAATCCGAACTCGAAGGTTCCGGGGAAAACAGCGATGGAATGGAAATGATGATTCCAATCACCACGCTGGAGGACCACTTTGGCGAGGTGCTGTTTAAATACCGGTCGGGGAGTTTCGAGGCAGAGAAAGTCGAATTGCACGAAGTCACCGCTCGGATTGAAAAACCGGAGCAAGTCATGCCTGCGGCCCAGGCTATTCAGCACATTCTCGAGCGAAATCACAAGGACGTCGATTACAAGATGACAGTACCGCTCGACTTGCTCCAGCGCGCTGAGCGTACGAAACAAATTTTTAATATTGTGCTCGGATCGATCGCCGCTATTTCTCTTCTCGTTGGAGGAATCGGGATCATGAACATCATGCTCGCGACCGTAACGGAGCGGACACGTGAGATTGGAATTCGACGCGCTCTCGGGGCGAAGAAGAAAGACATTATCTTTCAGTTTCTGATCGAGACCGTGATTCTCTCAGGAGCTGGCGGATTGCTCGGGGTTGGAGTTGGTCTCGCCATCCCCATGCTGGTGACGCATTTCGCAGAGATGGTCACAATCATTCAATTCTGGGCGCCGACGCTGGCGTTCACGATCTCGGTGGCGATTGGAGTCCTCTTCGGAATTTACCCTGCCTTTCGTGCGGCCGATATGAATCCGGTTGAAGCGCTGCGACACGAGTAGGCTTTGGGCAGACAACTCGAAACCAGCTTGGACAAAAAGAACGCTGCGAGAGACTCCCGCAGCGGCTTTTCAAGAATTAATCCGGTTGGGGTTACGCTGAAGGCTTCTCCAATTCAGGGCGTTTTTTCCTGGGCGTGTCTTCCTTTTTCACTTCGCCCTTGGGAGCGTATTTCTCTCGCTCGGAGTAAACCTTCTCGAGCTCAATTTTGCTGACGAGGCCGTCCGCATCGGTGTCGGCTTTGCGGAGACGGCTCCACATCTCGGCGGGAACCTCGTCTTCGCCGATCTTGCCATCTTTGTTTTCATCGTAGCGGCCGAATACAGCACCTGGTCCACCGGTGGGAGGTCCACCTTTTCCTTTTTCTTTTCCCTTGCCTTTACCGTCTTTCCCTTTGCCCTTTCCGGCAGCACGCATCATCGCAATAGCGGCTTCCATCTCCTCTTTTGAGATCTTGTCATCTTTGTTTTTGTCCATCCGGATCAGGCGCTCCCAAGCTTGCTCGGGAACCTCGTCTCTGGAGATGTTGCCGTCGCCGTTCTTGTCGGCGCGCTTGAGAAATTCTCCTCCGCCAGGGCCACCTTTTCCAGGGCCACCAGATCCGCTTGGTCCGCCGGGAGGAGGCCCTGCCTTGGCTTCTTCCTCAGAAATGGCACCGTCTTCGTTCTTGTCGAGGCGGGAGAGAAAATTCCATGCCTGCTCGGGAACTTCGTCTTTCGTAAGTTTTCCGTCGCCGTTCTTATCGGCATTTTTGAAGCGATCGTCGGGATTTCCCTTTCCCGGGCCACCCTTTCCGGGACCTTTTCCTTTTCCGGGGGTTCCTTCACCTCCCGGGCGAGCTGCAGCCATTTCCTGAAGAGTCACTTTCCCGTCAGTGTTTTTGTCGAGCTTGGCCAGCTTTTCCCAGCGTTCCCCGGCTTCTTCTTTGGAAATTGCGCGGTCGCCATCTTTATCCATTTGCTTGAAAATGGAGCCATCTCCTTTTCCGGCTTTGCCGCCACCGGGCTTTTTCGCTTCTTCCGCGCCGAGTGGCAGAATCGCCAGTGCGCAGATTGTCAGAATGAATGTTGGGTATTTCATAATTCGAATGTCGATTCAAATCATGGAACCCCCCAATTTTTGATCGGTTTCAAAAAAGAGGAAATCTCTACGCCGCGCCCCGTCGTGCTGCGATGACACGCTTGGCAATTTCGTCGCCAAGCGCACCAGCAAGAATGACCGCACCAATGACGGCGTATTCGATGTTTTGGGGTATCTCGTCGACAAGAGTGATCATGTTGCGAAGCAACTGGATTAGTGCCGTTCCAATGATGACCCCGATGATAGTTCCTGATCCGCCGCGCAAACTGCAACCGCCAAGTACAGCCGCGGCGATGGCAAATAGTTCGTAAAAGTTTCCGAAGTCGACCGGCTGTGCGGAATTAGTATCGAGGACGAAAAGCAGCCCGCCAAGTCCTGCCAGGAGCGAACAAATCACATACGCAAGCGTCGTCATTCGATTGGTATTGATCCCGGAGAAACGAGCAGCTTCCTCGTTGTTACCCAACGCGAGAAGGTAGCGACCATAAATCGTTTTATTCAAAAGAATCGCCGCCAGTGTCGCCACGAGAGCAAGAATCAATACCGGGACAGGTAACCCGAACTCGCTGGTGATCGGGATTTCCCCATTGGCCAACCAACGAAGCCCTTTAAAATCGTTTCCGAATCCGGCCGTTTGGTCATTGGTTAATCCGCGCGTAAGCCCACGATAGAGTAGGAGACCGCAGAGGGTCACGACAAACGGTTGTAGCCGCATTTTGGTGATCAGCCATCCATGGCTCAGACCAATGATGAGGGAAACAGCGACGACAATTGGAAGTGCTATCGCGAGGGGAATGCCCTTGGTAACCACCATCCACGGAAAACCAACTCCGACGAAGCAGACCACCGATCCAATCGAGAGGTCAATCCCTCCTGTAATAATGACAAAAGCGACCCCGATTCCGATGATCCCGAAAAGGGCGGTTCGCCGTAAAAGGTTTTCCTGATTGAATGCAGAAAGAAAGGACTTTCTTCCCGTCATCACATCGCTCATCACCCAAGTTGCCAGGTAGACGACGACAAGAAGTACGAAGATGCCGAGAATGCGTTTCATGAGAACTGAGCTTGTATCGGTCGGAGCGTGTCTTGTCAATGGCAGGGGAGAGCGTCTTCGAATCCGGCGTTTGCCTTTTTGTGGGCTTCGCGGAAGATTCCAGACATGTCTAACGACTCAACCGATTCTGAAAAGCCCGACCGCCTTCGCTCCTCTCCCACGTCTGGCTGCTTCATTCTCTCTACCATTATTCTCATTTTTGGTGGATTGATTGTGCTCTACACCGTCGTCGGAACGTATCAGAACCGGAAGATCGACGAGTTTACATCGGACGCTCCCATTACGATACCCGTTATCAAAGCCATCTCCGCAGAAATAGAGACTGCCAGCGCGAAGCTTAAGATGATCGGCACAGCCGTGAAAAATGAAACCCCCGAGCGTATCGAGTTTTCGGCCGATGAACTCAACATTCTCATTGCGACAAGAGAAGAGCTGAAAGACTTTCGAGAACAGACCTATATCGAGCGAATATCTCCCCAGGGGATCGTAGCAAGAATGTCTCAACCGATGCGCAGCGGACTATCGAAAAAGAACCATCGCTACCTCAACGGAACTTTCGTTTTTCAACCGGAGTTGAGAGCTCGGACCGTAGCCTTCAAGGTTCTCGATATTCGACCCGACAAAGGAGATGCTCCGCAGGCTTTCATTGAGAGTTATGCCACCCTCGATTTTTTCCGCCTCGATCCGGATCTCGAAGCGATTCAGAAAAACATCAAATCGATCGCTGCGGTTTATACGGAGCCAGGCAAGCTCATCGTCGAAACGAAAATTCCCCAACCCGAACCGACCGAGTAGGCGATGGACGGAAAATCCTGCTGCGCCCCTTCAAGCGATCGAGTACTGACCAGTGGCGACGAAAGTGCGATCGCTTCCGGGCCAAATGCAGGATCGAAAGAGGGCATGGTTCAGCTCGAGGGAGGAAACTTCCTCATGGGAGCAAAAGGGCCGGAAATCTGGGTCGCGGATGGGGAAGGGCCCGTTCGTGAAATCAATATCGACTCCTTCTGGATTGATCGCACCACCGTGACCAATGACGATTTTGCCGCCTTCGTCGAAGCTACCGGCTACGTCACCGAGGCGGAAACATACGGTTGGTCATTCGTCTTTCACAATCAGATTCCCAAAGGGCATCGCAAGCATGTCCAACTCGTCAATGTCGAGGGAACGTCCTGGTGGGCGCGACTCGATAAAGCCGATTGGAGAAAGCCGGGAGGTCCCGGAACCAACATCAAAAAGCTCGGTGACTATCCCGTCGTCCATGTTTCCTGGAACGATGCGCAGGCATACGCACAATGGATGGGGAAGCGATTGCCGACCGAGGCTGAATGGGAATTTGCTGCGCGGGGAGGTCTTGAGCAAAAAATCTACCCTTGGGGCGACGAGCTTTTGCCCGAGGGAAAACATCGCTGCAATATCTGGCAGGGGAATTTTCCTCATGAGGACACTGCCGAAGACGGCTACGCTGGAACTGCTCCGGCAAAAAGTTTTCGCGCGAACGACTTTGGCCTCTATCACTGTGTCGGAAACGTGTGGGAATGGACCGCTGACTGGTTCAGTCCGGGTTGGCATTTGAAAGGCGACCGGAAAAATCCAAAGGGTCCTGATTCAGGAACGGCTCGCGTCATTCGAGGTGGGTCATTCCTTTGCCACGACTCCTACTGCAATCGATACCGGAATTCAGCCCGCACCCACAACACACCCGATTCCTCGACCTGTCACACCGGGATTCGGTTGGCGATTTAGCGCCGCTGCCGATAAGTGCATCAAAATTGGAAGTGGCAAAGCCACACCCTAACAATTTTTTGGTCTGTGAGCTTTGGGCAGCTTCGTGCGAGTGATTTGAAATGAGGGTTTGAGAAACGTAGCCACAAGATTCTGATTGCTTGCAAAACCAGTGAATCCATCTTGACCCGAACAAGTGTTTCCTTACCATCCCCTTACGACACCCAACTTCTAAAACCAAAAAACCGAATCACCATGGCACTATCTACTGGAACACAAGCACCTGATTTTGAACTCACCACCCTCGGCGCAGAGGGGCCTGAGGTGGTGAAACTGAGCGAACAGCTCGGCAGCGGAAATATTCTGCTTCTCTTCGTTCCTATGGCTTTCACAGGAGTCTGCACGGAAGAATTCTGCTCCGTCACCAGCGAGCTTTCAGACTACGAGAATATGAATGCCAAGGTGTTCGGTATCAGCGGAGACAATCCTTTCGCTCAGCAAAACTGGGCTGACAAAGAAGGTATCGGCATCACGCTGCTCAGTGACTACGAGCATGAAGTCGCAAAAGCTTACGACGTTGCCTACGACGCATTTCTTCCTAGCAAGAACCTTCACATGGGTGGAGTTCCTAAGCGCTCTGCCTTCATCGTTGATAAAGATGGTGTTATTCAATACTCCGAGAGCAGCGACAATCCAGGTGAGCTTCCCAACTTTGAAGCAATCAAGGCGAAGCTTGGCGAGTTGAGCTAAGTCTTTTCTAAATCCTGATTTTATAGAAGGCCCGGAGTGATCCGGGCCTTTTATTTTGGGTGTTTTTTCAACGAAACCACCCTTGAAACTGTGTGCTTCGTGCCGTAAAGATGGCACCCGTCGACGCGAAGCTCGTTTCGGCGCATTTTTCGGGCAAAACCCAGAAGGGTTAGGCCCGTGACCCAACAGGGTTAGGTCATCCCTCAACCCTGTTTTGTCGCTACCCAACAGGCTTTGAAGCCCTTCCAACAGACCAGAGATTATGAGTTTTGACGTCGTTCGTTCCTTTTCCACCGGCTCCGGAGCCGAAGGTAAAATTTATTCGCTCCCAGCGCTGAAAGAAGCGGGAGTAGCTCCGAATCTGGATCGCTTGCCGGTCAGTATTCGAATCGTCCTCGAGTCTGTTCTGCGAAATGTCGATGGACGAAAAGTAAACGACATCGATGTCCAGAATCTCGCCAATTGGAATGCGAAAGCGCCGGGTGAATACGAGATTCCTTTCACCGTCGCTCGAATTGTTCTACAGGATTTTACCGGAGTGCCGCTTCTTGTTGATGTTGCTGCGATGCGTGACGCTGCGGTGGCTCGTGGAGCTGCCGCTGAAAAAGTCGAGCCCCTCGTGCCGGTTGATCTGGTTGTTGATCACTCTGTGCAGGTAGACTTCGCCGGATCGCAGGCTGCTCTCGATCGCAACATGGAAATCGAGTTCATCCGCAACCGCGAGCGCTATGAATTTCTCAAGTGGGGTCAGCAGGCCTTTGATACGTTTTCCGTGGTGCCTCCCGGCATCGGAATCGTTCACCAGGTGAATCTCGAATACCTTGCCAAGGGCGTTCTCGATAAGGACGGCGTTTATTATCCCGACACACTCGTCGGAACTGATTCTCACACCACGATGATCAATGGTGTTGGTGTGGTCGGATGGGGTGTCGGTGGTATTGAGGCAGAGGCCGGGATGCTTGGCCAGCCTGTGACCTTTCTTGTTCCTGAAGTGGTCGGGGTATACCTCCACGGGGAACTTGCCGAAGGTGTAACCGCGACTGACCTCACTCTCCGCGTCACCGAGATTCTCCGTGAGCACGGTGTGGTTGGTAAGTTTGTCGAATTCCACGGTCCAGGAGCAGAGGCCCTTTCGCTGCCTGACCGAGCTACGATCGCGAACATGGCTCCCGAATACGGAGCGACGATGGGATTCTTTCCTGTCGATGGCGAAACGATCAACTACCTGCGTGGAACTGGTCGCGACGAGGAACTCTGCACGACGGTTGAAAACTACTACAAGGCTCAGGACCTCTTCGGTATTCCGGAAAAAGATCAGTGCGATTACACAGATCTGCTCGAGCTCGACCTTGCGACCATCGTTCCTGCTGTCGCGGGTCCAAAGCGTCCTCAGGACCGCATCGATGTTCCGGCTCTCGGAAACACCTTTAACGAGCTTTTCACGACTCCTGCCGGAGACGGTGGATTTGGCGAAACGGCTGACAAGCGCGACGTGACCGTTCCGCTTCATCTCGATTCCCCAGCTGGAGAGTTCGACAATCCGCTCATTGAGGGAGAAACAATTGCCGCTCTCGACGTGAACACGGAGCTGCGACACGGCTCGATCCTGATCGCCGCGATCACGAGTTGCACCAACACCTCCAACCCGAGCGTGATGCTTGCGGCTGGCTTGGTTGCGAAGAAAGCGAACGAAAAAGGTCTGACCATTGCGCCATTTGTTAAGACCTCGCTCGGCCCTGGCTCTCGCGTCGTCACCGATTATCTTGAGGCTACGGATTTGCAGAAGGAACTCGATGAACTCGGTTTTGAAACGGTCGGATACGGCTGCACGACCTGCATCGGAAACTCCGGCCCGCTTCACCCGGCAATCGAAGCCGCGATCCAAGAGGGCGACCTCGTTTGCACCTCCGTTCTTTCCGGAAACCGCAACTTCGAGGCTCGCATCCACGGGGCGATTCGCGGAAATTTCCTGATGTCGCCACCGCTCGTCGTTGCTTACGCATTGGCTGGTCGCGTCGACCTCGACCTTACCACTGAGCCACTCGGTAACGACAAAGACGGCAATCCAGTCTTCCTCGCCGACCTCTGGCCCAGCCAGGAAGAAGTCAGTGAGCAGATCGCTGCCGCGCTCAAGCCTGAGGTTTACAACAAGCTCTATGGAAACGTCGACACCGCCAATCCGAAGTGGGGGCAGATCAATGGCTCCACTGGTGCGACCTATGCTTGGGACGAGGCATCTACCTACGTGCAATCCCCACCATTCTTCGACACGAAGGAGGGAGAGAGCCAGGACATTGTTGGAGCGCGTCCGCTCGGTATCTTTGGTGATTCCGTCACGACCGACCACATTTCCCCTGCGGGAGCGATCACTGCGACTTCCCCTGCGGGCCAGTACCTGATCGAAAACGGAGTCGAGAAGGCTTCTTTCAACTCCTACGGTGCACGCCGCGGAAACGACCGAGTCATGACTCGCGGAACTTTCGCCAACGTTCGGATCAAAAATCTGATGTGCCCCGGAATCGAAGGCGGCTACACCCAGTATTTCGGCAACAGCGAGGTGCCTGCGCCTGACGTAGCGATCGACGCATTCACCGGTGCGAATCCAACCTTCATCTACAACGCCTCGATGGCTTACCAGTCGGAGAACACACCGCTCGTTGTGATCGGCGGTGATGACTACGGAATGGGATCAAGTCGGGACTGGGCCGCGAAAGGAACTCGCCTTCTTGGCGTCCAGGCGGTTGTAACCAAGTCTTTCGAGCGGATTCACCGATCCAACTTGATTGGAATGGGCGTCCTTCCTCTGAATTTTGCTGACAAAGCAGACTTCGAGAAATTGAAGGATCTCCACGACGCAACTTTCGACATCACAGGAATCGCCGGAGAGCTCAAGCCGATGCAGACTGCGACGCTCGTAGCTCACAAGAGCGACGGATCCACTGTCGAAGTTCCGCTCAAGGTTCGACTCGATACCCCGGCCGAGGTCGATTACTACAATGCGGGCGGCATTCTGCCATATGTGTTGGAACAGATTATCGCCGGATGATCCCGGCCCGAGCAAGGGCAAAATGGATTGCGTCGGTCATGCCGATGCTGGCCCTGTTCGGGAGCGGTGATCCGAAGAAAGACGAGGCAAAAGCTGTTTAGCAAAGCGGAAAGGCTCCCCGGAAAGCGGTGACGGTTGCTGCGTCGTCATCGCCGTCTATTTTCGACCAGACGAAGGCGACGAAGCGGTTTTTCTTACCGAATGGCTTGTTCGAGGGCGATGTTATTGGGGACGAACCGGTCCAAGAGTTGCTCGTCGCCGCGGGATTGGGTTTTCCCGAGGGGCTCGGCTACGAGCGGAGCGAAGATTGTTGCGAGAATTGCTTTTCCCCAGCAGCGATGAGCCTATCGCAAGAGCACGAGAAGGAGGATCGTTGAGAGCAGTATGAGAAGAGGCAGTCCGGTTGTCATCAGTTGTGACTATGGACGGGAAACCGAGCCGTGGCTGTCACAAAGAGGAGAGGCAGTTTGGAATGCGGTAGGCGAAAAGGAGTGCCGTTGTTCGTGTTCACAGCAATATCAACAGTTGCTGTCGCAACCGCTTGGTTCGCAGCTTCCACAGCCGCCCTTTTTCTTCCGGCTTCTCCACGCAAAAAGGAAGATCGTCACTGTCACAACCGCGAGGGCGGTCCAGGTTTGCCAGTCATTTTCCATGCCTCACCTCACAAATATCATACCCACCTGATACACGATCAGCGCCGCGACGGCAGCGAAGAGAGTCATGAAGACAAACTGCCCGATTGCCCATTTCCATGACCCGGCTTCTCGAGCGACGACTGCGCTGGTCGGCAGGCATTGGAGGGCGTAGATGTAGAAAATGAGGAGAGCGAGCACGGCTGGTATGCCGAACATGGGAGTCCCATCAGCCCAGGTTTCAGCTGCGAGCCTCTCGCGAATGCTGGTGCGGGTTCCCTCTTCGTCGTCGGTTTCCTCGACTTGAAAGAGTTGGGCCATGGAACCAACGAAGACCTCACGCGCGGCAAAGGAAGTCAGGATCGCGGTTCCGGTGCGCCCGTCGAATCCCATTGGCTTTACGACTGGTTCGATGACGTTGCTGACTCGACCGATGATAGTATGGGAGAGAACCTCGCCGGGATCTTCGCTGTCGATTTTCGGGTATGTCGTCGCGGCCCAGAGGAGAATCATGATCCCGAGAATGACGGTACCAGCCTTCTTGAGAAAGGCCCCGCCACGTTCAAGAACGTGGCGGAAAATGTAGCTCCACTGCGGCCAGCGGTAGGGTGGTAACTCCAGCATGAAATGCGTCTCTTGTTCGTCCGGACCGAGTTTACCACGAAGAATTCGGGCTGCGACAAACGCGGTCAGCGCACCAAGAACATAGATGCCAAGAAAGATGAGAGCCTGCGTGGCACCGCCTTCGTTACCTCCGAGAAGCATGGGAACAAGCAGCAGGTAAACAGGCAGACGCGCCGAGCAGCTCATCCATGGAGCGACGAAGATGGTGACGAGCCGCTCTTTCGCAGAATCAATGGTTCGCGTCGCCATGACGCCGGGAATCGCGCAAGCAAAGGAACTGAGCAGGGGCAAAAATGCCTTTCCGCTGAGTCCAACCTTGGACATGAAGCCGTCCATCAGAAAAGCAGCCCGGGACATGTAGCCAGAGCTCTCGAGCAGCCCGATGAATAAAAAGAGCATCAGGATTTGCGGCAGGAAAATCACGACGGCACCAACACCGCCGATTATTCCATCGGTGATGAGCGACCGAAAATCGCCCTCCGGCATCGCGTTTTCGACGATGCCGGTAGCCCAGTCTTGAAGGGATTCGATCCAGCCCATGGGAATTCCTGCCAAGGAAAAAATCGACCAGAACAGGGCGAAGAAAATACCGATGAAAAAGATCCAACCCCAGAACGGATGCAGGAGCAGTCGGTCTAGCTTGTCGGATACCGTGCTGGTGTGTTCGGATGGTCGGCGTGCGGAAAGTTCAGCGGTTTTCAGCCCGAAGGCGCGACGCGCTTCGGCGTCGCCTTTTTCCCAGTTCAAGGTTTCCGGCGCAGCGGGGAAGGGATGACGTAGAGCCTGTTTCAGTTCAACGATGCCTTTCCCTTTGTCGGCCTGCATGGTTACGACGGGGACTCCCAATTCCTCGGACAGTTTGACCGGGTCGAGTCGAACGCCGGCTTTCTCAGCGAGGTCGACCATGTTGAGCGCAACAACGACAGGAATTTCAAGCTCAATGATTTCCAGTGCGAGCTGGAAATGGCGCTCGAGGTTGGAGGCGTCGAGAACACAAACAACGAGATCAGGGCGGGGCACTTTTTCGTGCTCGCCGGAAAGAACATCTCGCGCAACCTCCTGATCGGGTGAGCTTCCTTCGAGGGAGTAGGAGCCGGGGATATCGATTACTTCGAGCTTGGTCCCGTGAGGAGTTCGCGTTTCTCCTCGTTTGATATCAACGGTGACACCAGCGTAGTTCCCGACCTTGGCGGTCGACTCGGTGAGGGCGTTGAAAAGCGTGGTTTTTCCGGAGTTCGGATTTCCGGCCAGAGCGATGAGCTCACCTCTTTCTTCCATGATCGGTAATGCGGCAGAAGAGATTAGGAAAGGACTGGCTCTGCCACCGGAGAAACTTTGACCTGTTCGGCGAGGTTGCTGCTGACAGCGACGCGTGTGCCGCAAACTGAGCAAATGAGATTGCGGCCGTTCGCGAGTTTTCGAACCTGGAGAGACTCACAAAAGCCGAGGTTGCGTAGCTGATCGCAGGCTGGACCATCTACAAACTCGATCTGAAAATCACACCCCACCTTTGCCTGCGAAAGACTCTGCAGGCTGTCGGATTCCAATTCTCTGACACTTGGGTGTGACATCGTTTTGCAAATTATCTTAATTGAGACGCAGTTGCAACAAGAAATGGGCGGAAATTAATGGCGCGTTCGGGTTGAGCTTATTGAGAATGGGTCGCTCGCCGCCACTTTTCTCCCAGTCTCAATCCTTCGAACTCTTCGGATCCAGCGCATCTCGCAGGCCATCGCCGAGGAAATTGAGGCTGAAGAGCGTCAACCCAAAGACGATCGCGGGATAAATCAGCAGGCCCGGATCGCTCGCCATACGGTCGGCGCCCTCTTTAATGAGCGAGCCCCAGCTCGCGTTGGGGGGCTGAACACCGAGGCCGAGGAAACTGAGAATCGCTTCCAGCCGCATCACTGCGGGAACGGTCAGGGTCGTGTAGACGATGACAGGTCCGATGGTGTTGGGGATGAGATGGCGGAAAATGATCCTCCACTGCGATAAGCCGAGGCTGCGGGCTGCCTCGACAAATTCCTGGTTTTTAAGGGAAATGACCTGCCCGCGCACGATTCGTGACATGGTGAGCCACTCTACGGCACCGATACAGACGAAGAGCAGCCAAAGGTTGTTGCCGAAATAAGTCGTAAGAATGATGACGATAATCATGAAAGGCAAAGCGTAGAGAATATCTACGAATCGCATCATGGCTGCGTCGACTCGGCCGCCGGTGTACCCCGAGACCGCTCCGTAGATGACACCGATGGTTAGGGAGACGGCAGTGGCAAGAAATCCGACAAACAGCGAGACACGTCCTCCGTGGAGAATTCGCGCAAAAATATCACGGCCGAGGTGATCGCTCCCGAGCAGGTAGAAGACATCCTGTCCTTCCATCGAAGTGGCGGAAGAAAAGGCTGGCATCGATTGTAAATCCGGATGGGTGATATTCGGATTGGGAATAAACTTGAAAAGTGGCAGCAGAAAGCAAAACGCGAGTATGACCACGAAGAACCACAAACTCGCCATGGCGAGGTGATTTTTCTTGAGGCGCAGCCATGCATCTCTTCCGAGAGAGGAGCCCTTCTCGATGTCCTGACCGTGGCGATGGATTTCACTAATCATGACTCAGCCTTTCGATTTGGTTCGCGGGTCAAGCCATGCCTGGACGACATCGACTAGAAAATTCATCAGGATAATGAGTACGGCGAAAACTGTGACTGTTCCATTGATGAGCCAGTAATCGCGGTTCGTGGCCGCCTTGATAAAATGTTGTCCAAGTCCGGGAAGGCCAAAGACCGTTTCGACGACGAACGATCCACCCAGTAGACCGGCAAGCGCGGGACCGAGATAAGCAACGACTGGTGTGATGCCACCTCGAAAAGCATGCTTGAAGAGAATTTTCAGAGGGCTGACACCCTTGGAGCGAGCGGTACGAATGAAGTCCTGATTCAGCACGTCGAGCATGCTGCCACGGGTAAGGCGGGCGATGTAGGCCGAGTAGTAGAGCCCGAGCGTGAGCGACCCGAGAACCCACGCCGAACTGCCTTCCCAGAAGGCGACGTCGAACCAACCGAGATGAATCGCGAGCCATTCGCCTAGCAGGGGAGCGATCACGAAAGTAGGCAAGCAGATGCCGATCATCGCGATGGTCATGAGAATGTAGTCCGTTGCCGTGTTCTTTCTGGCCGCGGCAAAGACTCCGATGGGAATACCGATAGCCAGGGCAATTCCGAGACCCACGACGCCGAGCATAAGCGAAACGGGAAATCCCTGCGCGATGATTTCATTCACCGAATAGCCTTTGTTTCCGAAGGACGGTCCGAGATCGCCTTGCACCAGATTACCAAGATAAATGCCAAACTGAACGATGAGCGGTCTGTCGAAACCATACTTTTCCTGCATCTTTTCGAGGAGATGTTCAGGAACTGCCTTTTCGTCGAGAAAAGGGCCGCCCGGAGCGAGTCGTGCGAGAAAGAAAGTGATCGCGATTATGCAGACGAGTGCGAAGACCGACTGAAAAAACCGGGACAGAATAAAGCGTGCCGTTTCCATTACTCCGTCTCCTTTCCTGTTTGTCCAGATGGGACGAGATCGATGTGCTTGTAGGGATGGTTGTCCAGCAGGAGCGGATTCCAGTTCTTCACGTCGGGACTGATCAGGTAAACGCGGGTGTACCAGTAGATTGGAAGAATTGGAACTTCATCGAGCAGGATCGCTTCCGCTTCCCCGAGAATTCGATAGCGATCTTCCGTGCTTTTCGCGTAGGAGCTTTCTTTCAGCAAGCGATCAAAGTCTGCATTCGACCACCCAGTGTAGTTGTTGGAATCATCGGTCTGCCACATTCCCAGAAATGTCGTGGGATCGCCGTAGTCACCGATCCAGCCAGCGCGGCCGACGTCGTATTTCATGTCGAACAGGGTTTGCTGAAATACTTTCCACTCCTGGTTTTCGATTTTCACTTTTTCAATTCCGAGAGTCTTTTTCCACATGTCCTGGATCGCGACAGCGATGGATTTGTGCTCTTCCGTAGTATTGAAAAGGACGGTGAACTCCGGCACGTCTTTCCCGGATTCGTAGCCTGCTTTTTTCAGGAACTCTCGCGCTTTTTGCGGGTCGTGCCCGATGACATTCGGTGGTTTGTAACCCACTTCAGACGGAGGTGTATATCCATAGGCAGGTTGCTCGCCTCCCATTTTGACATATTTCACAATCGTTTCCTGATTGATCGCGTAGGCAAGGGCGCGCCGGAAGTTGACATTATCCATCGGCTTTTCTTTCGTGTTGCAGCGATAGAAATAGACACCGGCGTAGGTTTCACTTCGGAGGCTAGGATCATTATCGTCTCGGTAGTGCGAGATCAGGTTCGATGGAATGATGTAGGTGTAATGAAGCAAACCGTTTCGAAAAGCTTTCTCCTCGGTGAAGGAATTCGGAATGGGATAGAAATTGATTCCGTTAGGCTTCACATTTTTCGCATCCCAGTAGTGAGGATTGCGACGCACTTTGACGTGGGCGTTGATCCTCCATTCGGTGAGCTGAAAGGCCCCATTACTGACGTGATTGCCGGGCTTCTGCCAATCGGTGAATGCCTCCGTCATCGTTCCGAATTTCTCGATCGTTGGCTGATGAACGGGGAGCCAGGTCGTGTGTTTGACAACATCGGGGAGAAACGGAGTGGGCCGCTCCAGCGTGCAGACGAGCAGGTAATCGTTTTCTGCTTTCACCCCTACCTCGGCGAAGTCTTCGATCTCGCCTTTGTTGAAGGCTTCTCCATTTTTCAGAAAATAGAGCATCGACGCATAGGGTGCTGCCATTTCTGGATGGAGAATACGATTGTACGAGTAGACAAAGTCGTGCGCTGTGACGGGATCGCCGTTGGACCATTTTGCATTTTTTCGTAGAAAGAATTTCCACTCGGTGAAGTCCTCATTCGGCTCCCAGCGCTCCGCGACACCGGGCTCATGTTTGGTGTCGTCGGCCGGGTGAAAGGAAGTGAGGCCTTCCAGGGTGGCTCGCAAAATATTCGAGTCGCCCACGGAAGAAACGAGGTGCGGGTCGAGTGCCTTGGGTTCGTCTCCGTTGCCGAGCAGAAGGATTTTTTCGCGCGTGGCGATGTCGACTTTTCTCTCTTTACGACAGGAGGTCTGGAAAAAAGCGACAATTGCAGCGGATAGAATCACGCATAGGCGCAAAGCCGCAGAGCAGGAACTATAATGCCGTTGCGCCTTTGCGCCTCTGCGTGCGCCATCCCCAGAGCCCACGAGAGCAAAACTGACAGGGTTTAGTCGACGGTCAAACAGGGTTGGGACACTGACAAAACAGGGTTGTGCCAAACTGGGATCGATCTTGCGCGGGCGAGGGGAAATCATTCTCGGGCAACAGTGTTTGCTATTCCGTTCCGTGTTGCAATGCGGAAATCGCATCCTTGCCTTAGCACATTTCTCAGATGACAAGCGCCCGGAATTCGAGAATGTTTCCCTATGGCCATTCGATTGGGGGAAAGCATCTATCACGGAAAGATCGATAATTCGGTGAAGGGCGTTGTGACCGGCGAAATTGTCATCGAGGGATTTCACGACACGCTCGTTCTGAATCTCAAGGGCAATTGCCATCCCGATCTGGCAGGACGGGTCCTTACCTTTCGCAATCCGTCCATCGAAATGTTGGACCCCTACGTTTCGGATGCTCTCACTTCTGCGCAGGATGGATTTGTCGGGGAGATGACAGCTTCGAAAAAGCGGAAGATTCATACCTTGTCGGCGGAGGAATTTCAAAAAGCGACGCCGGAAGAGCGCGAGGCGGCTTACGTCTGGAAAAACACACTATATCTGGAGTGGTTCAGTCACTACTGCGGTCGCATTGTCATCGAGGCGGTCGATTACAAGCTGGCAATCGACGAGCCACGCTGGGAATTGAACGACGAGGAAATCGCAGAGCAGGTCCATCAGGCGAATACGGCAATGAACATGCACCTGACCATGGCGGTCGAGATGTTTCAGGAAACGAACGAGGAAATTCGCGCGAACGAGGCCGAGATCGATCCGCATGCCAACGATGAATTCGTCTGGGAGAAGCGGCTCGCCCAGTCCGACCGTCGAGCTGATGCGTTTCATGCACTGATGGAGGAAGCCCGGACGCTGGAAGAAATGGAGCAACTCGCAGAGCTTGCCTACGAAGATAAGGATGAAGAAGAATTTTCCGGACCGGGTCCCGATTTTTCCGAAGATGCCGACAACTACGAGCGTGACGAATACAAGCCGACCCGGGAAGTGGCGGCAATCTGTCGATCCATCAAGAAGCTCTGCAAAGGTCTCATCAAGGATGGCTACGATGAAATGATAGGCCTGCCTGAGCAGGGGGAATTTCTGTCTTTAATGGTTAAATCGCAGACTGTCTCTGACATGACGATGGGCGACAGTGGATCAGGATTTGAACGCGGATTTCTCATTGCCCACGCCAAGCGCGAGATCGCCAGAAGCCAGCGCGTCGTTTCCGGGTTGACCATTTTTAAACAGGATTGCGAGCCCGTTCCATCTGTCGTTCCCAAGCTATGGGAACTGCGAGACCTGCTGGTGAATCTCGCCGGCAAAATTCGCGCCTAGTTTCACTTTCTATCCGTCCCACAATCCATGAAAAACTGGCACTACGCATCGCCCAACAACGAACAGCTTCAAACAACCGAAGCCGAACTTCCTGCATTGATCCGCGGGGGAACGATTACCCCGCAGACAAAAGTCTGGAGCAGCGGGATGGCGAACTGGACGGCAGCGGTAGAAGTCTTGCCAGAACTTTTCGGACACACGGGAACGCAATCTGGTCCGCCAGCTATTCCGACCGGCAGTGCTCCACCAATGGGGCAGATTTCACATGAAATTGACTACGAGATTTTCGGCGACGACATGCAGATCGTCGAGGTTGAGCTGGATCCAGGCGAGACAGTTATCGCCGAGGCTGGCGCAATGAACTACGTCGAGCAGGACATTACCTTTGAGGCAAAAATGGGCGACGGGAGCACGCCGAACGAAGGCGTTATGGGCAAGTTGCTCGCCGTCGGAAAGCGCGCCCTCACCGGAGAGTCGATTTTTATGACGCATTTCACGCATGCGGGTGGGGCGGAAAAACGCCGAGTGGCTTTTGCGGCTCCTTTTCCCGGAAAGATTATCCCGGTCGATCTCTCACAAGTGGGTGGGGAGATCACCTGTCAGAAGGATTCTTTTCTCTGTGCCGCGAAGGGCACCCAGGTGACGATTGCATTCAACAAGCGACTCGGAGTCGGCTTCTTTGGTGGCGAGGGATTTATTCTCCAGAAGCTGAAAGGCGACGGAAAAGCCTTTCTTCACGCTGGCGGGACGGTGATCGAGAGAGAGTTGAAAGGCGAAACGCTGCGGGTCGATACAGGTTGCATCGTCGCCTTTTCTCCAGGGATTGATTACAGTATCGAGCGTTCCGGAAATCTGAAATCGATGTTCTTCGGAGGTGAGGGATTGTTTCTGGCTACGCTGCGTGGGCACGGTCGAGTGTATTTGCAGAGCCTGCCGTTCTCACGTCTGGCCGATCGAGTTATCCGCTCTGCTCCGGTGGCAGGTGGGAGCGCGAAAGGGGAGGGTAGTGTGCTTGGTGGGCTGGGCCGGTTGATCGATGGGGATTGATCGGTGAGAAGATGCCTTACTCGTAATCCTGCTCTTCTTCATACTCTCAGCGTTGCCATGTGCTGCGACCCGGATATTGATTTTTTGATCTGGCTCGAAGCATCGATGCGCATACAGCATTAACTGGCGGAACAGGCGAACGTCCTATAGCCGGTAGGACGAGTGGCTTGATTGAGCTTGGCGAAACCGTGACTTGGTAGGCTCGACATCTTGCCATTCGGCAAAAATTGAAGAGTAGGATATCCGAGTTGGATCGACCGAATTGCTTTGTCGGTGAAATGATGCGTGGAGCTTTCGCCAGTATGCGGCATGTGCATCGATTCGAGTCGGCAGGAGGCGCGATCTTCTCCGGGATTGTTTTCGCGGAAGCAATTGGCCTTGGTCCCTACTAGCAGTCGGCTGCCTGGAGAGATATCTCCGCCTCGCGAACGCAGGCGTTGCTATTGCGAGAGAGAGCTGCCAACCATTACAAGGATGAGGAAAAAGATGGGAAAAGTGTCTTCATGGAGGAAAAAAATTCGTGAAATTGCATCATTTAACTATTTAATATTCCATAATAATCATAATGAAAAAATCTATTTATGATCTGATTTAATAAGATTTTCGATGTTTAATCCGAAGAAATCCCTCCCCCAGAAGCAACGTTTGTTCCGATAAATGACTTTTTTTGATGGATTGGCAGGAATTGTGCTAAGATCGGTTTTAAAGCGGTGCAAATCCGCATTCCCCCCATGCCAGAACAGCGATTTGACCAATTTCAGTCGCTGCAGCAACAGCAGACCATTGCGCCACAAATGCAGCAAAGTCTGCAATTGCTGCAGGCTCCGACGCTGGAGCTTCGGCATCTGGTTCAGCAGGAGTTGGTTGCGAATCCCACTCTCGAAGAGGAATCAACAGAGGTTTCCCTGGAAGAGGTTTCAAGCCCCGATGAAGAGGATGATTTTGAAAAGGAGTTCGCGGAGCTCTCCCAGATTGATGAGGAATGGCGGGAATATATGGCGCAGTCACGAAGCGCAGTACCGAAGCGGGATGACGCAGACGAAAAGCACCAGTTTGTGATCGATTCCATTGTCGAACCGGTCACCTTGCAGGAGCATTTGTTGAATCAACTCAGTCTCTCCGGAATCTCGGGCGAACTGCGCGAAGTCGCGGCGAATCTCATTGGCAATATCGACGAAAACGGTTTTCTCCAGGTCGATCTCGAGGAAATGAGTTTCGACCTCGCTATCCCGTATGATTTGCTTGAGGAGTCTCTTGCCCTGATTCAATCCTTCGATCCCGTCGGCGTCGGAGCAGGGGATTTGCGCGATTGCCTGCTGATTCAACTCGAGCGAATGGGCAAACATCACAGCCTCGAATACCGCATCGTCGATCACCATCTCGATGACTTGGCGAGAAAGCGGTATCCGCAGATCGCGAAAAAATTGAGTGTCTCACCCGAGCAGATTACCGAGGCCGCCGCTCATATCGCACGGCTCGACCCGAAGCCAGGTAGTCGTTTTGGGACGGACAACAATACCTACGTGACACCCGACGTGACGGTGGAAAAAGTCGGCGACGATTGGGTCGTTTCGATGAACAACGAACAGATTCCGCGTCTTCGAATCAGCAATTCCTACAAGGACCTGATGGCGAGTGGGAATGGGAAAGATGCAAGGGCCTACATTAGGGACAAGATCCGTGCCGGCAAATTTCTGATTAAAAGCATTCACCAGAGGCAGGATACGATTCGGGGCATTGGCGAGGAAATTCTGAAAAGGCAGAAAGACTTCTTTGATCATGGAACAGCGCACCTGAAGCCGATGAATATGGCTCAGGTTGCCGATGTGGTTGGTGTGCACGAAACAACAGTGAGTCGCGCTGTTTCCGGAAAATACGTGGCGACGCCCCATGGGGTGTTCGAAATGAAATACTTTTTCACGACAGGTTACGCGACTACGGACGGGGGGGAGATGAGTAACACAAGCGTGAAACAGGCGCTGGCTGATCTGGTTGCGTCAGAGGATACCAAAAAGCCCTACAGTGACGAGACGATCGTGAAAGAGTTGAACAAGCAGGGGATCCAGATCGCCCGCCGTACCGTCGCAAAGTATCGTGAGGCCCTCAATATCCTCCCGAGCCACATGCGGCGGAGTTATTGAGATCTTTTAAAACATGGCGTAATTTCGCGTTTGAATAACCGGCAGGCGTGGGCATCTTTGGTTCGATGAAAAACCTGCTTCTTTTCGCTTCGCTATCAGCGCTCCTTTCTTTTTCGGCATCCGCTGACGACTGGCCTAACTTTCAAGGGCCGGATCGACTGGGGATTTCCTCGGAAACTGGCTTGAATCTCAAGTGGGGCGACAATCAGCCTCCTGTGCTCTGGGAGAAAGAACTGAACGAGGGATTTGGTGGGGCTGCGATTGTGGGGGACGAAGTTTTCCTAGTTGATCGCGATATTGGCGAGACCGACAAGCTCCTCAGCCTCTCCTTGAAAGATGGATCGGAAAATTGGAGTTTCTCCTTCGACTTTCCAGGCAAGCTCTCCTTTCACGGCAGCCGTGGCGTTCCTCTTGTCGAGGACGACGCTGTGTATTTTATTTCCGGATTCGGTCAGGTATTCCGCATCAATCGCGAAACGCATAAGCAGGATTGGATGGTTCCGTTCCGTGAGAAATACGGGGTCGAAGAAGGCACTCCGAAGTGGGGATGGGCGCAGAGTCCCGTCGTAGTCGGCGATATTTTGATCGTCCCAGCTCACGGAGAGAAAGTTGGTCTCGTTGGGTTGCACAAGAAAACCGGCGAGGTGAAGTGGGAGACCGAAGGATTCGGAAATTCGCACTCCAACCCTGCGGTGCTTAATTTGCAGGGAGTTGAGCAGGTTGTATACGTAGCAGTCAACAATATCGACGGAGAGAAAGTCGGAACCACGATCAGCGTAAGCCCGACCGATGGAAAAGTGCTTTGGAAGACCGATCTTTACATGAACAGCATTCCAATTCCGTTTCCCACGAAAGTGACGGAAGAGTTCGTCTTTCTCACGGGTGGATACGATTGTGGAAGTGCCATGGTCAAGCTGAAGAAGAACGATGACGGTCCCTGGGACGTGGAAAAGGTCTTCGACATGGTCCAGGGCACGCAGGTTCACCCGCCATTCGTGATCGACGATCATATTTACTTCCTCGCCAATGAGAACTCCAATCACAAAGGAGAGAAGCGTGCGAAGGGCGGTCTCATGTGTATGGATTTTGATGGAAAAATTCTCTGGCACACCGGTGATGATCCTTTTATGGGTCGTGGCAATATGATCCTTGTCGATGGGCACCTCATCATTCAGGACGGTGAGGTCGGATTTCTACGGGTAGTCGAGCCGTCTCCGAAAGGTTACAAAGAGGTCGCCTTTGCCGATGCCTTTGGAAAGAAGGCAGAAGTGGATGAACTCATCGAAAAGCAGAAGGACAAGGACGTCATTAAGCTGAGGGACTACAAAATGTGGTCGCCAATGGCTCTGGGGCACGGGCGTCTCATCGTGCGCGGTCAGACCATGCTGAAGTGCCTCGATCTGCGTGGGTGACCGAATCACCGGTTCAAAGAAGTATGATGAATCATCATACTCTCTCAGGTCTGTGATCCTACCCTGTCAGGTCAGAGGTAGGGTTACGAATTTGTCCGATTGGAATATTTTCCCAATCGACTATCTTCGTAATGATGTTCGGCCTTCGCGCTCTTTTTTACCTTACGCCATTGGCGTTGGTATTTGCTGCGGTGACGCTCTTCCTTCAGGTCGGGCGTTTGCAGTTGCCTAGTATTGGCGACGCAATGACTGGTTCGATTCGCGAGTCGATCGGGCCGCTTAATCCTTTGCTTCCGGTGAGTGGGGTGACCCGCGAAGTTCGGGATCTTGTTTTTGATCCTGTCTTGATTCGCGATGACGATCTACGTCTTCGTGCTCATATTATAGAAGCCTGGCAGGAGCAGACGCTCATCACGATTCGTTGCTCCAGCGAAGAGGCTGCGGGAGAAACAGAAGCGATGCTGCGTTCTGGAGAGTGGCTCGCAGAGGATCAGTCCATAGTAGCGATAGATCGCCTCGACAGCGTTTTGACGGTAGCGCTGGACGGCTTCGAAAGAGGAGCTGTCGAAAAGTTGATGCGGGAAGTGAAGCCGGAATACCGGGGCGACTACCTCCTCGTGCGTCTCACGCTGAGCCATTCGATCCGGGATTCCTTTACCACTTTTTTGTCCACCTCCGTGGAGAAAGGGCAGATCAAAATGATCGATTACGAAGGCGACCGGATTGCCTACTTATTTCTGAAAGGGGAGACTGACCTGTTCCTTCGGGAGTTGCAACTCTACTACGAATCGAACCTTGTCCTCGAACCGGAAATCGAGGTAATGGGGCCGCAATGCCATACGAGTTCTCAGGAACTGATCCTCGATTTGCGGAGAGATGCGAAATGGCACGACAGCACTCCGGTGACGGCAAAGGATTTGCTTTTCAGCTACACGGAGCTGACTGGGCCGGATTCGCCTCTGCCGCTTCGATCGTCTTTTGATTTTATCGAATCAATCGAGCCGGTCTCCGATTACCGTATCAGGATCATTTGTCAAGAGACCCCAGCGATCATGATGGAGAGTTGGGAAAAATTACCTCTCCTGCCTGCGCATCGTTTTCCATCGGGAGCCAACTCCAAATCTTACGCCGAGTTTTTTGAGAAACCGATTGGGACGGGTCCCTATCAGGTGAAGCGACGGCTCTCCGACGGAGGCATCATCCTCGAAGCGTTCCCGGACTACATCGGAGGCAAGCCCAAGCAGGAGCGCTTGGTCTATCGGAAATTTGAATCTCTGGAGTCGAAGCTGCTTGCCTTGCGGTCCGGAATTATCGACACGCTCGTTCCCGATTCCCGCTTTCGGGATTGGGCACAGCGAAATCCGGGAGCAGTCCGTCAGATTCGTTGCCTCCCTCGCATCCAACATCTCGTAGCCTGGAACCTGCAAGCGTCTCCGCTCGACAACGTGGAAGTCAGGCTCGCCCTCGCCGAATCGGTAGATCTCGATACCGTGCTCGAAGACTCGGCAACCGCGTATCAGCAATCGGTGAACAGTCTCTTTTTTCCCGGGAGTCCCTTCGTCACTGAGTCGATGCCATTGCCGCTCTATGATCCTCGCTCTGCTGAGAGCCGACTCGAAAAAGCAGGCTACACCTACAGCGAAGAAAAAGGCAATCGGGTCGACAAAGCGGGAAACCTCCTCATGCTGACGCTGATTGTGAACGAGGCGAATCCTGAACAAATTCGACTCGCGAGGGCTCTTGTCGACCACTGGTCCGGGGTAGGTGTCGTTGTCGAGGTGCAGGAACTACCCTGGCAGGAAATCCTGACGGATCGCCTTGTCTCCCGGAATTTTGACGGCGTCCTGCTGAGTTGGGAAGTGCCCTTGGAAAAGGACCGATATTCCACCTTACATTCGAATGCGATTGAAGAAGGTGGAGGCAATCTTTTCGGCCTTCGCAATCAGGTCGTCGACGAGCTCCTTCTCAAGCTGAGGGAGGAAACGGATGACACGTCCGTCACTTCAGCTGCTCATGAATTGCAGGAGGAGATAGCCGGTTTGCAGCCCTGCTTTTTTGTTTGCGAGACCGGACGGATTGTCTGGATACGGACACGGGCGATTGAATTGGCCAGACCAATTGGCGGTGGAGAATACACAAGTGTCGAGCCGGGAATCGGGAAGGCAGGGCTGGAGCGGGTGCGAGCATGGTGGATCCGGCGAAGCCCGGAGTGGACGGAAAACGAGAAAAAGTTACTGGGAGAATGATACGTTACGTCCTCCATCGCCTTATCGTCTTCTGCATTCGCCTCACGATTGCAGCGATCATTCTGGTGACGCTTATCGAGGTGGGATACTGCGTTTTTGGAGGATCCGATACTCATGTCTGGGAGATCGCCATTTCCGAGGACCTCGATCGTGTTTTTCCTGACGGTGAATTCGTCCCAAATTTAAAAACACGAATTCTGCAGTCGAGCTTCGTGATTTTAATTGCCTATGGAGGGACCGTTGTTGTTGGTTACGCCTGGGGAATTCTCGGCGCTAGGTTGCGTCGATTTCGGGCGCGACTCATCCTCGCCGCGCCGTTGACCATCTTTGCCTGCGCTCCAGCGTTCTGGCTCGTCGTTTGTGTTGCGGTCTTTTCCTTTTTTCAGTGGAAGCGCCCCGGCTTTGCTGACGATCTAGTCGTTGAGACCGGACCGGATATTTTGCAGTGGTGGAATGCGGCAGTTGTTGCATTGCCTTTACTTGCCGTCGCTGCTTCGTGGCAACTAAGGGCGGTCGCAGGAGTTCTTGAAAAGGAAGCCTCCCAACCGTTTGTGACCGGTTTATTCCTGTCCGGTTATCAAGACGAGGACATTTTCCATCGGAATGTTGCAAAGCGATCCGGAAAGCAACTCATCAGTCTGTTCGACCAGACCCTGCCTGTCATTCTCGGCGGTCTCATCGTTTCGGAGTGGGCGTTTCATTACGAAGGAATGGGCGCGCTCGCCGTTGATGCGGTGAAGTCAGCATCCTACCTCGGGATTTTCATCGCGGGAATGTGGTCGGCTGTTTTGATTGGTTTTGCAGAGGTGGTCAGGGAGCTGGTTTGCCAGGAAGAAAGGAGGGGCGCGTAGAGCCATGGCAAACCGCAGGCAGTCGAAAGTGGCCGATGGGGCGCAGCGAGTTGTTGCAAAGATCTGGGAGATTCGTCGCGTCCTTGTATTGGTATTCGCCTACCTGTTCCTCTTCGTCTGGTTGTTTGCAGAAGGTCGTGATGCCGATATTCGGCCATCGGAAATCCTCGCCATACCCAACGATCCGCTTTGGGAAAGGCCCGACTCCGAGCACTGGTTTGGAACGACTGGTGACGGAGCTGATCTCTTCGAACTAACTCGTATCGCGATGGCAACCACCGTCGCAATTTCTGTTGTTATCAGCGGATTGGGAGTAGGCCTCACCTTTCTCTATGTGATGATGTTTTCCTTTGACCCGGGGGAGCGGCGGTTCACGCTGCTCAAAAGGATTGGTCGCGTCATCAGGTTGTTGCCGGCATTTCTTGCGCCAGTGATTCTTGCTGGAGGAGCGGGCGGAGGCATGCTCGTGACGGGGCTGACGCTGATTGTGCTGATCGCTTTCCACCTCGCCCCGACAGTTGCCAAATGGTTTGAGGAAGGGGAAGGAGGGCAGGGGATCCAGGCCGGATATGTTCTTGGACTGACTCGTTCGGAGATTGTGACAAATCGCGTCGTGCCCGTGGTGCTGCGACGTCTGATTGGGGTGTTTGCCTGCCTTATTCCCATTATTACTCTCGTTGAGATGAGCCTCTCCTTTTTAGGCTTTGCCGGAGATCGCCTCAGTTGCGGTGATCTTGTTGCCCATGGGCAGGATGTCATTATCGAAGCCCCGTGGATGGCTGTGGCACCAGGGATACTCGCGACCGCCGTCGTTGTGATTCTGTCTCTGTTAGGATGGTTTTCCTCAACTGCCTTGAAGACTGGACGGTTGCCGCGATGGATATAGAGGGCCCAAGTAAATAAATGGATGAAAAACCAACAGTGTTTTTGAAGATTGATTCACTCACCGTAGAGCGGTCTCTCGGTTTTGGTGAACGAGGTGTAGCGCTTCGCGGGGTTTCTCTGGAAGTTGAGAAGAACGAAATTCACGTGCTCGGCGGAGAAGTAGGATCGGGGAAATCGATTCTCTGTCGTCTCATTCTCGGGGCATTGGAGCGACATGCGAAAATTCTCAGTGGTTCCATTCTGATAGATGGAGAGGATCTCCTCTCGATGAGAAATCAGGCGCGACGAGCGCACCGTCGCCGCGAGCTCGGATTTATCGGACGAGGCCCGAGTGAGGTTTTTAATCCGCAGAGAACGGTTCTCCAGTCATTGCGCGAGTTCAGTCGGCTCAGCAGAATGGGCAATCGGGTGATTGATGAAAAAGACTGGAGTGACGTTTTTTACAGCGTTGGTATTATCGAGCCAGAGCGAATCCTGCCACGCCCGATCGAGTCGCTCAGTCTATTCATGGTTCAGAAGGTGGCCCTGATGAGAACCTTGATTTCAGGAGCAGGGCTGTTGATTCTCGATGACGCGACGGCCGGACTGGACCGGGTAGCAGAAAATCAGTTTCTCGAGTTGCTCGCTCAATTGCGGGAAAGTCATGGGCTAACCATTGTGATGGCAATGGGGAATCTCAGGGGAGTGGAGCGCTTCGCAGACCATGTTTCCGTCTTTTTCGAAGGGGGACTGCTGGAATCTCGGCCAGCGGCTGACTTGGTTCGATCACCGGAGATGCAATACACGCGCGAATTTCTGGCGTCCTCGCCCAAGCTCAGCGATCGGCCCCTTGAACTACCATCGATCAGCCGGGAGGCGATTCAGGAGGCGGAGAAAAAAAATCACGGATCAAACACCAGTGCACTCAACACGATCGGGGCGGTGGAAGATTCAGTCGATCAATAAAGTGAAGGGTGATTTCCGAATTGGCATGCCTCCGTGTTGGACTTTGATCCGTAATGGCGTAACAAGAGACGAGCAAAAATAGCGAAATGATTACAGAAGATTCAGTGCGGGAAAAACTGGGAGAAGTGAACTATCCGGGGTTCAGTCGGGACATCGTGTCCTTTGGCCTGGTAAAGGAGGTTCTCATCGATGGCTCCGATGTCACTGTGAAGATCAGCCTCGCGACACGCGACCCTAATGTGCCTCGGCAAATCCACGAGGGCACCGAAGCGGCTCTTTCTGCTCTCGAAGGAGTGGGCAAAGTTTCTGTCGATTTCGACATTCAGGATCCACCCGAGCCAGTGACGGGAGGTGATCCTGCAGCGGGGCAGTCGAGCATTCCCGGTGTGAAGAAAATTATCGCCGTGGGCAGTGGAAAAGGCGGGGTTGGTAAGTCGACCGTTGCGACCAATCTTGCAATCGCACTTTCAAGAACCGGAGCAAAGGTCGGGCTTTGTGACTGTGATTTGTATGGGCCCAGCGTGGCGCTCATGCTCGGGGCCGAGGATAAGCAGCCGATGGCGACGGAACAGAACGAGATCATTCCGATCGAGGCTCATGGTATCAAAGCCATCTCCATGGGATTTCTTCTCAGCGAGGACTCTCCTGTCATCGTGCGTGGTCCTTTGGCTACGCGATACACACAGCAGTTTTTACGACAGTGCCTCTGGGGTGAACTGGACTACCTGGTGCTCGACCTTCCTCCTGGTACTGGTGACATCCAGCTCACCATTGTTCAGACCGTCGCGGTTGATGCGGCTGTCATCGTCACGACGCCGCAGGAGGTAGCTCTGATCGATGCGAGAAAAGCGATTGGCATGTTTGCCAAGGTCAATGTTCCCATTGCCGGCATTGTCGAAAACATGGCTTGGTTCGAATGTGACCACGGGGAGAAATACTTCATCTTCGGTGAAGGGGGTGGCGCGAAGGAAGCAGAGGAACGAGGCGTTCCATTGCTCGCCGAGATTCCCCTCGACGTTCCGACCCGGGACCGTGCTGATTCCGGTCAGCCTGTGGCATTGGAAGATCCGGCGGACAATGCGATTTCCGGAGCTTTTGCCAATCTGGCAGAGAAGCTATCTTCCTGAGTGAACAGGGTTGAGTCGAACATCTGACCCTTTTGGGTGGTCGAAGTAATCCTGCTTAACTTCACGACATGCTCTCGGCGGCTTGGAGAATTCCTGCCGCCTTGTGAAGCGTTTCCTCCCACTCTTTTTCCGGATTTGAATCAGCGACGATACCTGCTCCGACGTGGAAGTGGAGAGTTTCTCCCTCCCGAATGGCGGTGCGAATTGCGATGTTGAAACGGCTTTCACCATTGAAACCGAAACAGCCAATCGCGCCCGTGTAGAGACCGCGCTTGACGGGCTCGAGCTCCTCGATGATTTCTCGAGCGCGCTTCTTCGGAGCACCGGTGATGCTGCCTCCGGGAAAGCAGGCTCGCAGGGCGGAGATGGCGTCTACCTCTTCGCGCAGAGTTCCTTCTACCGTGGAGACGAGATGAAAGACCTGGGCAAATCGCTCGAGCTTCAGCAACTCTGTGGCTTCGACAGTTCCAAACTCACAGATCTGTCCGAGGTCATTTCGCTCTAGGTCAGTGATCATGATCAGCTCGGCGACTTCCTTGGTTGAAGTCAGCAGGTCATATGCGGATTTTTCATCTTTCTCGCGAACACGAAAACGCGGCCTCGTTCCTTTGATTGGTCGCGTTCGAATGGATCGTCCGCTGAGGGAAAGAAATTGCTCGGGCGAGGAGGAAAGGACTTCGCGATCCTCTTCGCAGATAAACGCGGAGTAGGGAGCAGGTGACCGGTCTCGAAGCGACCTGTAGAGGCGGAAATTGTCGAAGTCAGGGCCTACCTTGGCAGTAAATCGATGAGAAAGATTGACCTGGTAGATGTCTCCCGCAGCGATGTAATCCTGGGCTGTGCGAACCTTATCGCAGAAGTCCGCTCCGGACATACCGGATTCGAATTGAAGTTTTCTTGGGCTTTTCACGTTGAACGGAGACCCGACCATCCGTCTTTGCGAAAGCGAACCAAGCTCAAACCACTTCTCTTCGGCATGATCGAATACGAGGCACTCGCGATAGAGTCCAAATCGGAAATCTCCTTCGTAAGAGATCGTCCCGTAGAGTCCTATATTGGGAAATCCAAAATCGGCACTGTGGTTTTCATCCGCCAGATTCCGAAGGTAGACCTCGCGCAGTTTTTCGAAGTCTTTCTCTGCAAAAAGGTTTCCTTTTAACAGAGTTTCGGGACAGGCCGTGATGAGAGAGAAACGATCTTGATCGCTGCGGGGATTCATACTGTCTGCCGAAGAGGAATCGAGGAATACAAATCCCGGCAAATGACTAAGCTCTCGAGCCAAATCCACCGGAAGCGGAAGGCCGGTCACGGGTTGCTGAGTATGGGGAGCAAGCGATGGCATAAAAGATTCCCGATAGAAGAAGCCGCAGAATGGGACCATCTCCAGTGAAAAATGTTCAATTTCCGTGGTGTTGATGCCGAATCAGCGGGATCACTATTTTATTAGGCGTGGATTCGCCAGCGGAAAGAGTTGGAAAGAAGCCCTCAATAACGGAGACTTCATCCGATGAAGTTTCGAGTGTCCCAAATGACTGAGCGTGCCTTGATGCTGGCAACTTTGACCGTGCTTCCTTTGGTCGCCGTTTCGAAGGAGAAAATCGACTTCAATCGCGATATTCGCCCTTTATTGTCGAATCGCTGCAATGCCTGTCACGGCCCGGATGAGGAAGAGCGCAAAGCCGACCTTCGCCTCGATACCCGTGAGGGTGCTTTGATGGATCTGGGAGGCTACGTGGCTCTCGAACCAGGTGATCCCGAGGCGAGTGAGCTTTTCTATCGGCTTACGACGGATGACGAGGACGACCTCATGCCGCCCCCGGATAAGGGAGCGCGATTTACCGAAGCGGAGGTTGAATTGATTCGTCGCTGGATTGAGCAGGGCGGGGAATATGCTGAGCATTGGTCCTACCAGCCGGTGACGCGTCCGGAAGCCCCCGAAGTGAACGATACCAAGCATCCCGTCGACGCATTCATCCGGGCACGATTAAAAAAAGAAGGCCTTGCCCCAGCACCGCAGGCCGATCGAATGACTTTGGCGCGAAGGATTGCTCTCGACCTGACCGGCCTCCCCCCGACCTGGGATGAGGCAATGGCTTTCCAGAAAGACGAATCGGATGATGCCATCGCAAACTACGTCGATCTACAGTTGGCAAAATCGGCCTTTGGCGAGCGCTGGGCTCGGGTTTGGCTGGATCTGGCTCGATACGCGGATTCGGCGGGATACGCGGATGACCCGGCCCGGACCATTTGGGCGTTTCGAGATTATGTGATTCGATCTTTCAACGAGAACAAGCCCTTTGATCAGTTCACAATTGAGCAGATCGCAGGGGACCTGATGGAGAACCCGAGTGACCATCAGCTGATTGCGACAGCTTTTAATCGGAACACCCTGACCAACAGTGAAGGGGGAACGAACGACGAAGAATTCCGCAACGTCGCCGTGGTTGATCGCGTCAATACCACGATGGCCGTCTGGATGGGGACAACAATGGCATGTGCGCAATGCCACACTCACAAATACGACCCGTTGACGCACTTGGAATATTTCCAGCTTTTTGACTTTTTTAACCAAACTGCCGATACCGACAAGAAGGATGAATCTCCGCTTTTCGAAGTTTGGACAAAGGAGCAGGAGCAAAAAAAGGCAGATCTGCAACAATCGATCACTCAGCTCAAAAAAGAGGTCAATACGCTGACGCCGGAGATTCGTGAGGAAGCCAAATACTGGGCGCAACGATGGGGCCGTCCGTTCACTTGGCGTGCCGAAGCCCCTGCGAAAGTTTCTGCCGGGTCGGCCTCGATTTCTGCCGGAGATGAGGGATGGATCACGGCAAAGCCGAAAGCGAAGAAAGATCGCTACGAGTTAACTTTTGATCTCGCCAGATTGTCAGCTCCCGTTTCCACAGGAATCAGGATTGAGATTCCGGCTGAGCAGGCCTCGAATTTTGTGCTCAGCAAAGTGGATGCCGTTTACGAGCCAGCGAATGCGAAAGAGGGGAGGAAAGGCAAATTCGTTCGTGTCGAGTTGCCCGGAAAAGGTCGCATCCTGCATCTCGCCGAGATTCAGGTTTTCAGTGGTGGCAAAAACGTCGCATTGGGCGCGAAGGTGGAATTGAGTTCTCTTTACAACAACGCGGTGGGTGCTCGCGCCGTCGATGGAAATACCAATGGCGATTACAAATCCCTCAGCGTTTTTCATACTTTAACGGAAGAGAATCCCTGGGCCGAGATCGAGCTGCCTGCTGAGGTGCCGATCGACAGCATCACGCTTTGGAATCGTATGGATGGAGGCGAGAATACCCGCGGTCGACTGAAGGACTATCGAATACGAATTCTCGATGCAGAGAAAAAGGAAGTATTCGCGGCAAGTCCGAGAGAAATGCCGGCTCCATCGCACACCATTTCGATCTCGGGTCGACGCTCGGTTGATTTCTCCTTCGCGGGAGCCAGTTACGTGCAGAAGGGATTTACCGAATCATCTGTCCTCGGGGGAAAAGTTGATCCTGCCAAAGGCTGGGCGATCGGCGGGGCTACGGGTAAGCCGCAGGACCTGATGCTAGTTTTTGCAAAGCCGTTTGCAGAGGATGGCGGAATCCTCCGCCTCACACTGACGCAGGAATCAAAATACGACGATCACTTGCTGAAAAAGTTTCGGATTGGATTCACAAGCGAGACTCGAGTGAGGCAGTGGGCAAATATTCCCGGTGACATTCGAAATCTTTTGACCAAGGCGAATCGATCGAATGAGGAGCAGGAAAAAGTCGGGCAGTATTTTCTCAAGATAGCGCCGTCTTTCGCTGACAAGCGCGTTCGCCTCGCTTCGATGGAGAAAGAGCTTTCCACTATCAAACCCATCACAACCGTGCCGGTGATGCAGGATCTACCCAGTGACAATGAGCGCGAGACTCACATTCACATTCGAGGCAGCTACACCAATCACGGCGACAAGGCGGAAGCGGGAGTGCCAGAAGTGTTTCATCCTCTTCGCAGCGACCTTCCCCGAAATCGTCTCGCGCTTGCACATTGGATCGTTGATGCGGAAAATCCTCTTACACCCCGTGTGATCGCGAATCGCTTTTGGGAGGAGCTTTTCGGAATCGGAATCGTCGAGACAAGCGAGGAATTTGGATCGCAGGGTGCGATACCGAGTCATCCGGAACTTCTCGACTGGCTCGCCACGGAACTTCGCGATGACGGATGGGATGTGAAAGATTTTCTCAAGCTACTCGTTACTTCAGAGACTTATCTGCAAGCATCGAAGGTAGATCCTGACATTGCCGCAAAGGACCCTTACAATCGTCTCCTCGCGACCGGGCCTCGATTTCGAATTTCGGCTGAGATGGTTCGCGATCAGGCTCTCGCGGTTTCCGGATTGCTCAGTGAAAAGATGTTCGGTCCGCCGGTTAATCCTCCGCAGCCTGAACTTGGGTTGAAGGCTGCTTTTGGTTCCGCCACTGATTGGGTCACCAGCAAGGGTGAAGATCGTTACCGACGCGGCATTTACACCCGTTGGCGGCGTTCGAGCCCCTATCCATCGATGGCGACTTTCGATGCACCGAACCGTGAGGTTTGTACGGTCCGTCGGGGGCGCACCAACACTCCTCTGCAGGCGCTCGTAACAATGAACGATCCCGTCTACGTCGAAGCGGCGCAGGCATGGGGGCGGAATGCCGCGAAGTCGGGCGTAAGTTTGAAGGAGCAGATTGCATCTGGTTTTCGCAATGCCCTGATTCGCGAGCCGCGCTCCGAAGAAGTGGCACGACTCGCTGAGTTGTGGAATGAGGCTGTCACCGCTTTTCGGGAGAATCCTGAAGAAGCCAAAAAGATGGCTGAGGATCCGATTGGGCCGATTCCGGTGAATTCGAATCCTGCGGAACTCGCTGCCTGGACTGTGGTGGGCAACGTGGTGCTGAACCTCGATGAAATGTTTTTGAAACGCTGAACCTCTTCCTCTGAAATTAAATGGATCCGAGACTCGAACGACTTCAGTTGGCAACACGCCGCCACTTTTTACGGAACTCAACCGCCGGACTGGGAGGCATCGCGCTGAATGCATTTCTTGCAGATGAAGCGAAAGCCGCGACCGGAAATTCGCTCGCCCTGAAAAAGCCGCAGTTCCCTGCGAAAGCGAAACGGGTCATCTACCTGCACATGACCGGTTCCCCGCCGAACCTCGATATGTTCGATTACAAACCGGAGCTTTCGAAGCGTGACGATCAGGATTGTCCGGACCGGTTTTTGGAGGGGAAAGAGTTCGCGTTCACATCGGGTGTTCCCAAGTTGATGGGGTCCCCTCGAAAGTGGGCGCAATACGGAAAAGAGGGCTCCTGGATGTCGGATGCGATTCCCCATTTTCACGGCATCGCAGACGATATGTGCATGGTCCATTCGATGCACACGGACCAATTCAATCACGCGCCTGCCGAGCTGTTGATTTACACAGGATCGCCGATTTCGGGACGGCCATCGATGGGGTCGTGGGTGACCTACGGGCTGGGAACCGAGAACCAGGACTTGCCGGGTTTTGTCGTTCTCATTTCCAGTGGAACACAGCCCAATGGCGGGAAAAACTCCTTTGGCTCCGGTTTTCTTCCTTCGGTTTATCAGGGGGTTCAGTGTCGTTCCAAGGGGGATCCTGTTCTCTATTCCTCCAATCCTCCGGGGATGGATCGCACGATGCGTCGCCGTACTCTTGATGCATTGCGCGATCTCAATGAAAAGCAAGCCGAAGAAATGGGGCATCCCGAAACGCTCACGCGGATTTCTCAGTATGAGCTCGCCTTTCGCATGCAGGCTTCGGTTCCGGAGGTGATGGATATTTCCAAAGAAAAAGCGAAGACGCTCGAGGCCTACGGAGCGAAGCCCGGTGAGTCAAGCCTGGCGAATAACTGTCTTCTCGCCCGCAGGCTCGTTGAATCAGGTGTGCGTTTTGTGCAGCTATTTGATTGGGGATGGGACTTTCATGGAACTCGTGCTGATACTGGAATCACCGACGGCCTGACCAAAAAGTGCGCCTCGATGGACAAGCCCATTGCCGCATTGATCAATGACTTGAAAGAGCGCGGCCTCTTCGAGGACACTTTGATCGTTTGGGGTGGTGAGTTTGGACGCACGCCGTTCCGGGAAGGCCGGACTGCGAAAAGCAAAGTGCTGGGACGCGACCACTACCCCGATGCCTTTACTATGTGGATGGCCGGAGGGGGAGTTAAGGGCGGATTCGATTACGGGCAATCCGACGATCTGGGATTTTCCGTCGCCGAAAATGGGGTCCACGTGCATGATTTGCAGGCAACAATTATGCATTTATTAGGCATGGACCACGAAAAGCTGACCTACCGATTCCAGGGGAGAGATTATCGCCTCACCGATGTGCACAGGCACGTCGTGAAGGATTTGTTGGCGTAGGTGCCCGTCGCCACATTGCTTCTGCTATTCTCGATCCACTACCACTGCTCCTCGTAATTGCCCATCAAACCTCAGCAATCACCCGCTCGAGAAGTGCCTTCGTTTTCTTGATTCCTTCGACTTCACTGAGATTTTTTCCTTCGTATTCAACCCCGATGTATCCCTCGTAGCCTGAGTCGGCGACAATTTTCATCATCTTGCTGAAGTCAGTGTGGATTTCGTTGCCCTGTTCGTCGAAGTCGTGCGCTTTCGCTGAGACTCCTTTAGCGAAGGGCATGAGGTCTTTGACCCCCTGATAGCGATCGTAGCCGAGACCGTATTCGTCTTCTTTCAGAGATGGATCACCGATGTAGAGTTCCTTTTGCTTGGCGTATTGCTCAGCTTTTCCGCGATTCTTGACGAGATAGAAATTGCCGTAGTCAGGAAGTGCTCCGCAGTTGTCGAGGCCGACGGAGGAGAGAACACCAGCTAGCCAGGCTCCGTTGGAAGAAAGGCCTCCGTGGTTTTCGACAATGACATTCAGGCCCATTGTCGCGGCGTGCTGAGAGAGCCGACGCAATCCATCGCAACAGAGGTCGGCCTGCTTTTCCGGGCTGAGTTTTGGATCGGAGGCGGCGTTGACTCGGATGCTGTGGCAGCCGAGTTCCTTCGCTGCATCTAGCCACGCGTAGTGCCCCTCGATAGCGGCGGTTCGTTTGGCATTGTTAGGATTGCCGAGGCTGCCGACCCGGTCGCACATGATGAGGACGCTCGTCACGCCATTGTCAGCGCAGCGTTGCTTCATTTGCGTGATGTAGTCGGCGCCTTTCGGCTGGAAGCCAAGCTTGTCGTGCGGCTCGCCGAAAAACTGGTTCACCCACTCGACGGCGGAAATTCCGAAGTTCTCTTTCGTGAATGCCGGCCAGTCCAGATTGTCGAGTTCGCCCGCTTTGAGGGCGACATGATTGGACCATTGGGCCAGTGAAATGTCGTAGTGCGGTCCCGCATCGACGATCGGCTCCTCTGGCGGAGTTAGCCCGGATTTTTCACAAGAGGATAAAAAGGTTCCTGTCGCGAGAGCCGCGGATGAGGAAGTTAGAAAACGTCGTCGATCTAGTGTCATGGCCGGAGTTTAACCTTGTTGGGTCTGGGACTCAATTGACTTTGTTTCACTCCGTATTCTCCTCTTAGATCCGAATTTGTTGGGTGGTGGATGTGAGAGAGTCAGGAGTTGCTGCGCAATCGCTTCGCTAGGCTCGTCCATCTTTTCGAACTCTCGCTGTTCCTCACGGCCCGATCGAGTGACGCTTTATCTCCTACCAGAATCACGAGACGTTTTCCTCGAGTGATAGCTGTGTAGATCAGATTTCTCTGTAGCATTACGTAGTGTTGAGTAGCCAATGGAATGACGACAGCAGGGAATTCGCTTCCCTGCGATTTGTGAATCGTGATCGCATAGGCAAGCTGGAGCTCATCGAGCTCGCCAGGCTCGTAATCGACGCGATGATTTCCGGAGAAGATTACGCAGATCGTGGACGGTTCCGTAGTGATTTCGGCGATGTGACCGATATCGCCGTTGAAGACATCTTTTTCGTAGTTGTTCCGCGTTTGAATGACTTTGTCTCCAACGCGAAAGGTAGTTTGAAACCGCTCGATCTCGAATTTGAGCTCTCCGGGTGGATTGATGGCTCTTTGCAGCTTTGCATTCAACTCTCGCGTGCCGAGCGATTGCTTGTTCATCGGTGTTAGAATCTGAATGTCGTCTCGCAGATCGAGACCGAAGCCTTCCGGAATGCGTTTCAGAATAAGGTGCTCAAGAGTCTCCTGAATTGATTCGGGAGAATTTCGTTCCAGAAAGAAAAAATCGGAGTCTGCAGCGTTGTCGGCACTTGGGCGTTTTCCTTCATTCACGTCGTGAGCGGCGGTGATGATTTTGCTGGATGCTGCCTGCCGGTAGATTTTCGTAAGGCGGGAAACAGGAACGGCGTCACTTTCAATGAGGTCCTGGAGGACTGCTCCGGGTCCGACTGAGGGAAGTTGGTCAACATCGCCGACCAGCAAAAGATTTCCTTCAGGTGGGAGGGCTTCCACGAGACTTGCCATGAGGCGGATGTCGATCATGGAAGCTTCATCGACGACGAAGTAGTCGCCTTCGAGCGGCTTTTTCGCACCTCTCGTAAATCCGTTTTCGGGCTGATACTCGAGGGTGCGATGAATCGTGGAAGCTTCGATTCCAGTGCTCTCAGAGAGTCGCTGCGCAGCCCGGCCTGTTGGTGCGCAGAGCACGGGTTCGACTTTTTTTGCCCGCAAAATCTTGAGAACAGCGCGGAGGATAGTCGTTTTGCCCACTCCGGGACCACCGGTGATGACAAACACTCGATGCCGGGCCGCTTCCAGAACGGTGGCAGCCTGCTCATCCCCGAGAGTCATATTTTCGTGTCGCTCAAACCAGGCGATTGCTCGATTGGCTTCCACCTCCGGAAGGGTCGTCTCTTTCTCCGCGAGGGCCTTGATTCCATCGGCAACGGTTTGCTCAGCCAATGCCAGATCAACTGGGAAAATGAGGTCAAAATCTGCGACGAGCCGAGTATTGAGAATGAGTCGATTGATCGCGAGTTCGACCGTTTCCTTCGGTGCTCCCAGCGTCTCCAGGGCAACGTTGGTAAGCTTCTCACGAGGGAGTCCGCAGTGCCCCTGCTTCTCCGCTTGCTCTAGGGTATAAAGAACTCCAGCCTCGATCCGCTTGGGGGCGTCATCGGCCTGACCCATTTTTCGAGCGATGTCGTCAGCGGTTTTGAATCCGATTCCGGGAAGCTCCCGGGCGAGTCGGTAGGGGTCTGCGCGAAGAATGTTGACCGCCTCAGGTCCGTAAGTTTTGAAGAGGCGGAGGGCACGCGTGGTTGAGAGTCCGTGTTCATGAAGAAAAATCATGATGTCGCGAACCGATTTCTGTCGTTTCCACGAATCCTTGATCTTGAGCCTTCTCCCTTTCCCGATGCCGCTGACTTCCTCGAGCCGTTGAGATTCCTCTTCGATAATCCGAAAGGTATCAGCCCCAAACTTATCGACGATGCGCCTGGCATATGCCTTTCCCACACCATCGATGAGCCCACTTGCGAGAAATCGCTCGATTCCCTTTTGCGTATTAGGGGCGACGGCCTGAATTCGATCCGCTTGAAACTGTCGGCCGAAACGCTTGTCGCTTCTCCAATTGCCGAACGCTTTGATTTTCTCTCCCTCCACCACCGCAGGTAGACTGCCGAGAACAGTGATTTGCCCTTTGTCGTTTGTGTGGGGGCTAGTAGAGGGCATTTCCACCTGCATGATGGTGTAGCCATTTTCCTCGTTATGGAAAACAATAGAGTGCACCACTCCATCAACTTCAGTTAGGTCGGGAAGGTTGGCACTCATGGTTATCAGTCGGAAAAAAGGGTCTTAGAACGGGCAAATCCCGCCCTTTACAAGCCACTACCTCTGTCGCATATTCACCGCCCCATGGCAATTCTCTCCATTCTGTTGACGGTGATCATCATTGCGACCAGCATTCTGATGATCTTGATCGTCCTTGTCCAGCGCCCGAAGCAAGAAGGTCTCGGTGCTGCCTTCGGTGGCGGCACGCTCGATTCGGCACTAGGTGCTCACACGACTGACATTCTTCAGAAGATCACGACCTATCTCGGTGTCATTTTCTTCGTTTCAGCAATCGGACTAGCAATGGTGAAAACTCGTGAGTTCAATGCGACAGCAGCGCAGAATCCTCTGGAGAATGTAGAAAATCGCGAGCCGGAGATTCCCGGGCTTCCACCTTCTCTTTCCGCACCGGGAACGGAGCCACTCGACCTGGGTGATACACCGGCACCACAGAGCGCCCCTGCAGAAACTCCGGCACCAAAGGCTGACGGCAAGGGCAAGCCTGCAGACAAAGCCAAGTCTGCCCCGAAGTCTGAGAAAGGGAAAGCTAATCAGCCAAAGGAAGGTAAAGGCAAAGCAAAGGCAAAGCCTGCTCCCAAAGCTGCAGACAAGGGTGCCAAGAAGGAGAATTGATTTCCTTTCGGTTTGATAGACCGCGTTTGTGTGGTCCGTCTTCCTGAAGCTAACGGATTTTTTCCATGAACGCTGAAGGAGAGCCGGAGTCCTCCCGCAGTGATCAGCCCAGACGGTTTCTCGTTCGATCGCCCAATCCACTCGGCGACGCCTGTATGTCGTTGCCAGCTATAAGGGCTTTGAAGCGATCGGGCCCTCATGTCAAGATATCGGTTTGCTGTCGGGCCAACCTCGCTCCGATGTGGGCTGCACGTGAAGAAATTGACGAGGTGATTCCTTTCTCCCGCGATCTCAATCCGTTCCAGGTTGGTCGACTCCTTCGCAAGCATGGGAAGTTTGATTACGGAGTGTTGTTGCCCAATTCTTTTCGCTCGGCGCTGGAACTCTGGCTCGGGGGAGGTGGTAAACTAGTCGGCTACAATCGCCATCAGCGCAGTCTATTGCTCAAGCAGGCGGTCAGCGAGCCGGAGTCTCTCGAGACGCGGCATCATGTTCATCGTTACCTCCACTTGGTCGAGGCGATGGGGATCGACATTTCGGATATCGATTCCTTGCTCGCGATTCCTGATGCTCCCACTCCGATTCAGGGGGGCGAAAAAGAAATTCATCTGGGTGTCTGTCCGGGCGCCGAATACGGAAATGCGAAGCGCTACCCGATCAGTCGATATGCCGAAGCGATCGAGGACCTGCGGAAGAAAAAACCAGACGTAAATTTTCGAGTATCCATTTTTGGGAGTCCTGCCGAACGCCCCATTGGTGACGAGCTGAAAGCGCTGATCTCAGATCCGAGCGAAAATCGTGCTGGCAAAACATCGATCGACGATCTCGTCGCCGAGCTCCAGACCTGCCATTTTCTTGCCACCAACGATACCGGAACGATGCATCTCGCTGCAGCCCTCGGCGTGCCGACGGTTGCTATTTTCGGCTCAACGGAGCCAGCCTTTACCTCGCCAATCGGGAATGTCCATCGTGTGATTCGGCATCAGGTTGGTTGCAGTCCCTGCTTTTTGCGCGAATGTCCGGTAGATTATCGCTGCATGCTTCGTATTGAACCTGAGACCGTGGTTCGTGAAATGGAAGCTCTCCTTGAGGGACTCCCGCAAGGGGCGGAGAGCAAAGCCTGAGACGTTGCATGAAAGCTATTTTGACCCATCCCGGAAGTGCGCATAAGGACGACCTGCTCGCCTGCTGCCTGCTGCTTTCGCGCCACCGCGTTCCGATCTGGCGACGGAACCCCACTGATGAAGACCTGGCTGATCCGGAAATCGTCGTTGTTGATGTGGGAGGGGAGCATGAACCGAATCGGAAAAATTTTGATCACCACCAGTTTTCAGCGGATCGCGATCCCATCTGCGCTTTGTCTCTCGTCCTGCAGGATTTCGGACTCTACGAAGACGCTCGAAATTTCTGTGAGTGGCTTGAACCGGCAGAGTGGTTTGATTCACGAGGTCCCTTTGAAACAGCGAAATGGCTGGGTGTCGAACGGGATGTCATGAATGCGCTCAATTCCCCTATCGATATTACCCTGCTCCGTCGTTTTGCTCAGAAAAACGAGTGGAATCCGGGCGATCCAATCTGGGAAATGATGCGGATGATCGGTGAAGACCTAGTCATGTTCCTGCGGTCTCTGCGCGAGCGAATCGACTACGTCGCGAGGAATGTGGAAATGCTGGAGGTCGGCGAGGGTGAGAAACCTCTGCGCGTTCTCTACATGGCCCGGACCGAGTCGATGCCGGATGATCCTTCTTCCGGAATTGCCCGCTATATCTCGATGCAGGGAGAGGAAGTTGACGGTCTGATTTATCCGGACAGGCGAGGCGCGGGCTATGGTCTTTCACGCTACGCAGACAGTCCCAGACTCGATTTTTCGCAGTTGGAAGAAGAGCATGACGTTCACTTTGCCCACGCCCGTGGGTTTGTGGCAAAAACTTCTGCCACGGAACTGGAGAGGCTGCTGGAGTTGATGGTCTCGGCTCGGGTGGGTGCGTAGGCGCTTTTCTTTTTCTTCATCGCAAAGTGCCACTGAACTGTGGTAACAATGCACCTATGCGAGCGCGTTTGAGCTGTTTTTGTATTCTGGCTTTTAGCTTTTTGGTCGTTCGAGGGGAAGATCAACAAATCCGGGGTCGATCGGACTACGCAGAATGGGTCGAGATTGAGTTGAAAGCACTTCCCGCGTTGCTTCGAAAACACGGCGGTGCCAAGGAGTCATCGGCACTCCACGCCGAAGTTGAAAAATTGGGGGAGGACGGCAAAGTTAAGCAGATGCGAGCCGTGTATACTCGGTCTCGATTCGGAGAGCGGCTGAAGGTGGGATCATACGAGGAATACATCTACCTAACGGAATATGATCCTCCAAAGATCCCGGGTAAGGATACTCTCACCGGAACCGGTGGAGACGCCGTTCCCATGGCGAAAGCAACACCAACAGCTTTTGAAACGAGAAATGTGGGCGTCACGATGGAAATGACAAGCCAGCTGCTATTCGAAATGGCGGTGTAGTTCTCGCGGGGATTTTCACTCCATCGGAACTGGAAAAGGCAGACAAGCGACTTCTACTGTTCATTCGTTTGCAGAATTAGAATGTCGAATATTCGGGACTGCTCGAGGTGTATTCGCTTTCTCGGGCTGAAGCCTTGGAGATGATTCCTGCGGGAAAAGCCGGCGGCGAAGTGTATAAGAAATTTACTCTTGAGGATGGCGTTCACAGCCTCCTCCGAATCGAGCGTCCACCGCACGATAAAGGGGAAATGGTGGCGATCTTTGTGACCGCTCGCTTACTGAGATGAGTAGCGGCTACTTCATTCCCGCTTCAACTAGGAAGAACTGCTCGAAAAACAACCTCCAAAAGACGGGATTTCGTGCTGTCTCTACCCCTTGCAATGCGTCGCTGTCAGTCTACCTTTGCGACCCGCAAAATCCCTCTGCTTTTCCTGTTCCGACGCACCTATGTCAGCGATGGACGACTGGTATCTCATAATTTCAACCCTGATCTTTTTCGTAGGCTTCGTGCTCGCGGTGGTATCGCTGCGTCGTGGCCGGAAGGGAGAGGTGGGGCTGAATTTCTGGCTCGCGGCTGCCGGTTTCGTCTTTCAATGTCTCTTTTTGCGTGAGCGTGGAGAATTGCACGGAAGATGCCCGATCACGAACGGAGCCGAGGTCCTCGTATTCATTTGCTGGAGCGTGGTCATTCTCTATCTTGCTTTGGGGAAAGCTTTTCGACTTTCGTTGCTCGGGGTGTTTTCGATGCCTCTGGTGTTTGTGTTCCAACTTATCGCGATCGTCAGCCTCTCTGTGGATGATCCCGGTGCCCGGCCCCCCGAGACCTTGGATCCCTGGTTGGAAATGCACGCGTCGATGTCTTTGCTCGCGTATGGGGCTTACGGCCTCGCCTGCATCGCGGGAATCATGTATCTCGTGCAGAATCGCCAACTAAAGAGCCACGAGCCGGGACGCCTTTTCTACTCTCTGCCGCCCATCAAGTATCTCTCCGATGCAATCATCCGCCTCCTTGTAATCGGAACCATTTTGATTACGATCGGAATCATTGCGGCGTTTTTCATGAGGGTTGTTCCTCAAACGATCCATCTCGCTGCTTCGGGGGCAGTCTGGTTGCTTTATCTGATTATTCTTGTTGTTCAGACAGTGCGTCGTTTTTCTCCGATGCGGCTGTCGCTTCTTGCTATTGGTGCATTCGCGTTTGCGCTCGTCACCCTGTCGCTCCTCTAACGAAACTACCCTTCTTGTTGTGTCGATTTTTTGTCTAGGCGTAAACCACAAAACGGCTCCCGTGGAGATCCGTGAGCGGCTTGCGTTTGCTGAGAAGGCGATTCCATCTTACCTAGACGAGATTCGTGAAATCGATCCTATCGAGGAAGCGGTTGTGCTCTCGACCTGCAATCGAGTTGAGATATACGGTTCAGCGGCTGATCCGAAAACTGCCGTCGATCTTCTCGTCGACTATCTTGTGGATCATTTCGAAGTGCAGCATGGTGAAGTTGAATTTTACCAACACGAAGCGGAGCAAGCGGCGCACCACCTTTTTGAGGTAGCGAGTGGGCTGGATTCGATGGTGCTGGGGGAGACTGAAATTTTTGGCCAGATCAAAAAAGCTTATGCCACTGCTCAGCAATACGGTGCAACTTCGAGATGTCTGAACAAGCTCTTTCAACAGTCGTTTACAGTGGGCAAGTTGGTGCGATCCAAAACGAGAATACAGCAGGGTTCAACCTCTGTGGGAGCCGCAGCGGTTGATTTGGCCGAAAAGATTTTTGGAAAGCTCGATGGCTGCCGCGTCATGATTCTTGGGGCCGGGGAGATGAGCCGCGTCACCGCACAAAGCCTGCAGTCCCGTGGAGCGAAGAGCATCATTGTCTCGAACCGAAGTTTTGATAAAGCAGAAGAACTTGCGGCGGAACTGCAGGGGAAAGCGATCCACTTTGATGATTGGATGAACTATCTGGATAAAGTCGACATTGTCATCTCTTCAACAGGAGCTCCGCATGCTGTGGTTCATCGGGCGCACGTCGAAAGATTCGTGGAGGAACGCCGAGGATCCTCCCTTTTCTTGATCGACATTGCCGTCCCACGGGATGTCGAAGACGAGGTCAACGAAATCGAGGGCGTATATCTATACAACATCGACCAGCTCCAGCGAATCGCTGACGATGGTGTAGAGCGGCGAGAGAAGCAGATCGAAATCTGCCGCAGCGTCATCAGTGAGTTTCTCGAAGAAAAAGGAATCGAGGCTCTCGCAGAAGTGCCAAACACACGGCAGCAACAACGCGACTTTCTCGGAGGATCGACCGGAAGGGCCGTCACAGACTCATGACAAGACCACTCATACTGGGAACGCGCGGAAGCGATCTCGCCCTGACACAGGCACGAATGACCGAAGCCGCCCTAGCAGAGGTTGGCGTCGATGTGCAGATCGAAGTGGTGAAAACGATTGGCGACA
>Ga0181592_10000151_pt1 | contig 47237 bp, 27 predicted proteins | sample 071ome_20_FD_133755 | JGI IMG/M metagenome (GOLD analysis project Ga0181592, IMG submission 133755) | Coastal salt marsh microbial communities from the Groves Creek Marsh, Skidaway Island, Georgia - 071412BT metaG (megahit assembly) | ecosystem: Environmental > Aquatic > Marine > Intertidal...
ATCAAATCAACTTCGGAGAATCCAGTAAAGTCTGGATCGATTAGTGATACATCACCATCAAACACAACTGGAGGCGCTTGCACTCCACCAAGTTTGAAGGCTACAACCTGATCACTTTCACGCTTTCCGTGATCGATAAATTCAGTGTTGTTGGTATCTACAAATCGCGTCTCACTGACTTGTCGTGCAAATCCAATTCCATCAAGGAACCAGAATCTTCTGTTTTTCAACTCAAAGTGCTGAGTAGAGAAATTACCAGTAGCCTGACCGAATTCATCATATTCCGGGAATAGAATCTTTTCGGTTACTCGAACTTCGACAGCATTTCTTCGGAATGGATATTCATCAGATCCAAGATTCACAGAAGGTCGCACACGAAGTACAGTCACTGCATAGTCTACTTTAGGTCTGAAGTCTTCTCCAAACTCAACATTGCTACCACCAGCCTGGTTAAAGGAGTTACCCATTTGATAAGTACCAGTCATGGTATCACCAACTGTTGCGCTGGTAGTTAGCCACTTAACCATAGCTCTAGGAGCTGAGTTAGTGAATGCATTGTAGCCAGCAGCAGTTTGTGGGATCTCCCAGAAGTTTCTCGTATTGGAGAAGGAATCAAAGTCTCCAATTCCCATGTAGCGAATACCATTGCTGTAATCCACTGCCAGGAATTGTCGGTAATCATTGAAGTTACCGTAGGGGTTACCTTCAATATAAGTAACGCCATTAGCGTTAATAGTTGTCTTTACAAGATAAGGTGTTGATCGGAAGCCATAATCATCTTCCTTCACCTGCAGCAACTTCGTATCAGGATGTGGAGGATTAATTAAGCTTCCCCATAGAGGCTGCTCGGTTACCACATGAACTCGGCGTTCGACAGGATCACCTTCAAGGCTAACCACAGCTGTGGTTGCCCATACACCAAGGTAGTTTGCTGTTGAGAACACATTAGTTCCCAGTGTCACCTTAACAGCTCCCAGCATTTCACCATCAAGAGTTTGCACTTGACCCATGGATTCCATGGATGTAATAGCAGTATTGCCAGCGGCCATTGATGTAAACAGCATTGGGTTGTGAGCACTACTTACCTTTACCATGAAGTTGGAACTATTAAGGAGGCTGCCCATGTTGGCTTCACCAAAATAGTAGAGCATGAACTCGTTATCAGTAGTAACTCTGGTGTAAGCCAGACCAAAACCACCGAACTTGTCATCCTTCACGATAAACTTGAATGGGTTAGGCAAATCAATATTTCGCTCATTACCCAGTTTGTCTTCATAAGTGTATCCAACGATATCAATTGCATCACCTGGTTCAGGGAAGAAATCCTCTCTGAACTCCAGATAACCTCGAACTCTACCGTTGTTATTAAACTTACCTACACAAGTGTGATTAATTGTGAAAGGTGTATCGATATTGCTAAAAATTGTACAGTCGCTAGTTGGCACTGTATTTCCAGTACCACTAACGATGTACCCTTTGTTGGAGCTGGTCACAACAAAGAATTCAGTATTTGGAATTCCACCCTCAGCAAAGAACTCACCTGTATCAAAATCAAGAGTCATACGAATCTGATCTTTTACAGTAGAACCTGCAAAGGAGATCTCAGGAATAGTTTGAGTTGCTTTGGCGTAACGGAATGCAAATCCGAACTCATCATTGTAAGTCACTAGAATTAGGGCATAACCACTCTTACCATCCTCTCGAGGATATTCAATGATGAACATGTCATCATCTTCAGGGAAGATTGCTCCATCAATAGTGTTGTCAAACAGGTCCTGTGAAAAGGTAATGTTTGCTCTTGCACTGAGGGCTCTATCAAAGAAGTCCTCAGCAGTCACTTCAGATCCATCAGAACTGAATGGGAAGACTGGAATCACTCTTCGATCTGTACTTCCCTTAAAGAATGGAGAATTTACAGAAGTCAGAATAGTTTCATCAGCCTCAGAAGCAACAAACTTCTGATCCTCACCAACGATCAGATCGATGTCTTCGCGCTCGTTACCAAACTCATCCTCAATATTGATTACAACTTCATCAGTCTGGAAGCTGAAGGAGTCGCCAATTGAAAGGAAAGTCCCTTCAATATCCACGTTACCAGAACGCTTGATCAGATCAATGTACCAATCTCCATCTTCAGGAGCATCCTGACGAAATTCGGAGATTCGGACCTTGTCATCACCTCTTGCATTTGGATCTTCTACCTGAATCAACAAGCCAGTGATCTTATGTCGACCAGCCGCTGTAGCCATAGTTTGACCATGTGCTGGATTGAAAGATCCAAAGTCAAATCTACTGGAAAATGTTAATTCGAAAGAACGAATGGTTGATTCAAGAGTTGTTAGTGGAGCTCCACCAACACCAGCAACATGAATCAGGTCTCCATTCAGGTTCGCTGTAACCGAAGTTACTGCATAGACCTTGACACTGACTGCATCCAGGTTCAACTCGCTGGCTGGATCGATGATTTCGACAACAACGTTAACATCAGAACTCACGATTCTAATGAAAGCATCATTGAAGTCATCCAAGACTACATCACCTTTTTCAGCTCTAACTTCCAGGGAAAGAAAGTACTCACCTTTTGGAAGGTTTGTAATCACTCCTGTAAGCTGATTTGAATTAGATCCTGTGATCTTTTCAGATCCACTTACTGAATTAGTAGAACCACTCAGGCTACTGTCAAAACTTACAACTCTCTCGAAGTTGTTACTATCCGAGATTTCATAACGATAGTTGTATGTCCAACCAGCACCGTTTGGATTATTCACTGTAAAAGTTACCGGGATTGTTGCAGCACCTGCAACCTGACGAATCTTCGGTAGAACCTGAACATTCGCTCGAATTGGCTTAACGTCCTCTCTTACACGAATGATGAATCTTCTGGAAAAACGGTCAGATTGATCCTGAAGTGGGTTAAATGAACCGTTCTGATTCGTATCATGCCAGGCCAGATAGTTAACAATGTACTCGCCTGGTGTTGAGAAGCTTGTTGATAGCCCAGAACTGGCAGCACCTGTGGTACTGAAACCAGAACCTAAAGACGCATCCTTTCTTCGAATCGTTAAGTTTGCTTGCATCTTGGCAAAGTCAAACTCTTCACCCACTCCAGGATTCAAGTCAAACGCAAAAGCATCAGCGACGATCTCTACGTTTTGACCAACTCTAGCGTCAATTGGGAAGGCATCTACAAAACCGTCAACTTCAAACTCGGTACCGTCTGCAATAACCTTCTCTTCTTCGATATTGATTGTGAAGAACTTGGAGTTCTTCAGTGTTCTGTCGTTGGCATCTGTTACAGTCAAAGTAAATGGATGCTTTCCGGGAGCCAGATTTGCAGTTGCATTGACTCCAGTTGCTTCATTTGAAGAATCGAAAACATTGTCTGCAAATCCAAGATACTTCCAGGCATAGGTAATGTCATTGCCCACTGGGGAGAAGGACGCCGAAGCATCCAGTACCACTGGAACTGCTGTGTCCCGTGGTGCCCTTAGTGGAGGATAAATACCTGGATCCGCTACTGGAGGAATCGCAGTGGCCTGATTCAAAGTTAAAGTCACTTGAGAAGTTTTAGAAGGTGTATTGGAGAATTCATCATATACCTTTAGATTAACTTTTAACTTTATAGCAGCACTCTTCAGTGGCCAGAAGAATTCCAACACAGGCTTGTTCCTTCCGTTGAAGAACAACTGTGGTGGAGAAACTGCTGCAGCCTCTTTAGCAGTCTGTTCAAAGGACGCTGTCCACTCATATTTTAAACCACCACCATTTGGATTGGTGGAAGTTTCCCCACTTACTCGTACAAAAACGCCGTCATCCGGGAATTTGTTTGTGTAAGTACTTGTCTCAACCGTGACAGTTCCAACAGAAGGTGACTCAATTGTTTTAATGATCGCCTTGGCAATTGGTTGTGATGCCACAGTTTCTGGTCGAACCTGGAAGGGAATAGTGACAGCCTTCATTCTATCACCAGATCCTGCCTTCACTTCAAGTGCGAACCAGGTGCTCGCAGTTGTCAGAGCAGAAGACGAATAAGAGAAGTCCACAAAACCATCTTGTGAGTTTGCAAGTAACGATGTCTCGACTGGTGATCCAGTGAATGACTCTGTGCTTGGATTCCAAACATAGAGAGAAGCTACAGCTGTGTAAGCCACTGGAGTTGGATTCGGATCGTAACCGAAACCATTAACAGAGATCTGATCTCCCTTCTCGTATACAAACGCACCGGCTTCGTCATAGGCGTAGGACTTGCCGGATGGAAAGAAATTCCCTCTGGCAAAAACTGGCTTGAATCTTCGGTTTGTGAAGTCAAAAGTTGTCTCAACTTCACCTTCCAGGAAGATCGGTTGTGCAGCAGATCGACTCTTCTTAAGCTGAGCCACCACAAGGAAAGTATCTGAAAGACCATTAGACTCATCAGTAACAGTTAAAGTGATGTTACTAAAACTGTTGGAAACTCCTGTTTTAGCGGAGAGCTCGATGACTGGTGAAGAAGTCGAACTTCCAGCGGCCAAAGATACTTTTGTGCTGTCAATCTGCCAACTGTAGCTCAAGGCATTGCCAGTTGGAGAGAAAGAATCAAAAGCATTCACTCGAATGGATGCCCCTCCATCTTCCAGGACAATAAAGCCTGGATCAGCAAAAGCTACTGGAGGTCGCTTTTCTGCTCTCACATTAAAAGAGACTTCCTGGGTAGCGGCCTTACCGTCAGCATCTGTCACAGTCAACTGTGCCTTCACTGTTGTGTCATTAGAAACACTTGGAAGAGTTAATTCAATAAACGAGTCAGATCTTGATCCTGCAGAAATAGTCGCATTCCCTAAAATATTCCAGGAGTAAGTCAAAGCTTTTCCATCTGGGGAGAAGGAGAATCCTGCATCCAGATCCACAACGTCACCACCGCGATAGAACGGCAGCCTTGGGAAAGCATCGACAACAGGTACTGGAGGCAGAACAGAGGGAACAACAACTACGGTTGCTGTATCTGTAGCTGATCCATTGTTGTCAGTCACAGTCAAAGTGTACTCAAGTCTTTGCTTCTTGGTAAAGTTTGCTGGATCCAGTTGAATCTGAGCCACAGCACTGGACGCACTGGAGCCCACAAAAGAAGTTGGCCCTGTCCAAGAATAAGTTGGAGAGTCAGTCACAAAGGAGAAGGAGAAAGAACCGTCCAAATAGATGGGGTCACCTGATCCCAGGCGAACAACCCTTACTCCGCCCGCATCAGCAAATGGTGGCTGACCACGACGTACAATGATCTTCACAGAATCACTTGCTGTCTGGTTGTTGTTCGTATCAGTAACATTCAATGTAATGTCGTATGTACCAGACTTGGTTACGATAAACAGTGGATGGGCAGAAGAAGTATTCTGACCAGCAGCCCTTGAAAAGTATGAAGCTGGGCTCCAGGAATAAGTCAATCCGGACTCATCTCCAGTCTCGAAAGAGAAAGAGTAGTTATCCATTGGAAGACCACCCAGATCTGAAATCAGATCAGTCATCTCCGCTGCAGAAAGAACCAGATCATATCCAGCATCGGCAATTGGAGGCTGAGCTCCATTAACTTTTACAGTGATAGCCTGAGTTGAGCTGGAACCTGACGCTTTGGATACAGTCAAAACTCCATCATAAGTCCCTGCGTTAGTGAAAGTAAGTTCACCACGGGCCTGATCAAGAGTCACTCCAGCAGAAGCGAAGTTCCAGTTGAAAGTCAGAGGTGCATCACCTTCTGGATCAAAAGAATCAGCTGCGTTCACACGAAGTGCACGTCCTGCTCTGGCAACAAGGTACCTTGGAGCAAGAATTTCAGGTGGAAGTTCACTAAACAGAAGAACATTAACGTCTGCACTGGCCTTCTTGCCGGCTGCATTCGTTACGCTCACACGATAAGTCTTGGCAATACGTCCACCTGCAGCTGTATCTACTGCAACTGTTGTTAAGGCATACGCAGTAGAGGCTGTTGTATTGATTTCAGAAGCTGTTCCGTTGGTATCGATCGAGAACCACTGGAAACTAAGGGTAGAACCGGAAGGATCAAAGGAGTTTCTTCCATCAAGATTTACAACGACAGAAGTTCCACTGTATTTGATCCTCTTCTCTCCACCTGCGTCTGCGAAAATAGCGCTACCCAGAGAGAATTCCTGGGCAATTGTCTCGTCAGTCAAAACATCATTGAGCTCTTCAGTAGTCAATGAACTTGCTACAGAGCCCAAAATTGCAGAAGCATTACTTGCTGATCCGGAGTTCTTGGCAAGAAACTTGGCAAAACTTGCAGGATCTTCAACGTCCTTCTTGTTTTGCTTCATGATGTCAGCAAAGTCTACCGATTTATTCGCATCAGTAGATAGCTTTGTAGTGACCTCGGAAATCTTGGAGAAAATTACTTTCGCTGCATCTGTTGCACCGGCGGTTGCATTGATCGCTCCCCCTATGATTTGAGACACAGCGTTTGTATCTGTAGCGTTTTCAGCCAGAGTTGCAAGAAGAGCTGTTGAGTTACTCAACTTGGAAGTAATGTTTCCAAGTTTATCCAACTTTCTCCCTGAAGTGGAAGTTGCTGAATTATCTTCACTCTCTGCTCTCTTCTGGAGGCGAGAACCCATACCGATAATTCCAGCGAATTCTTTCGCAGCTGATGAGTTCTTGGCCAAAGTCTTCACTACATTACTTGGAAATTCCAGACCAGAGGCAATCAGGGTCATCGCCTGAGTTGTTCCTGAAGTAGAATCCAGTGCACCAACCGCGGCAGTTGCACTGGCAAGCAATGAAGCTGCCTTACTTTGTGCAATACCACCAACCGCAGCATCACCTGAAGTTAAAGTCGCCATATTCAATGACTTGGTTACTACTTGTGCGACGTCAAGCAAGTTTTCTTTTCCTGCCTGAACCATCAGCATCTTATTCTTGATCATTTCCAGGCTCGCTCGCTGGGAGGAATTTGCAGCGCCTTTTCTTGCTGCATTACGACCGACTGTAATGATCTCGCTCAAACGAGCGTTCATCTTCTTGGCTGCATCCAGTTGAGTTTTGAAACTTGCTGCTCCAGTAGTGGAGCGAGAGTCAATGGACTTACCAGCGATAATGTTGGCAACTTCCTGACCTTTGTCAAAATCTCGACCTGACTGAGCAAGCATAGCAGGATTGTTTACGCTTTCAATCTTGTCTTTCAAAGCAGAGAACAAAGGAGAACCTGAGTTCACCCCGTCCATCACACTTCCCATCATGGAAGTGATATCTACACCGCTTGCAGCTGTTGAGCTGATGATTGTGTTTACATTTGAATTTTGCTGTGTCAAACCAGCATTGATTTCACCAAATTTGAATTGTTCTGGTGAAACCCCCAATTTCTTGGCTGCTTCCAGGGAAACCATGGCTGCTGCAAGAGTTGAAGTAGAAGAAGTATTAGCTGTTTGACTACCTACAGGAGAGGTGACTGCGTTAACGTCCACACCTGCCAAAGCTATTGCAGGGTTAGCACTTGCTGGAATACAAGTCTTTTGAACTTGACCAGAATTCATCTCAACCTTGATGAACATGTCACGACCCAGAGCTGGGTTATCTTTCAGGTTCTGAGCTTGAGTCTTGTTAAATCCCAGTTGAAAAGAAACTGGAGTTGTCGCTGGATTGCTTGGACATTTTACTTCTGCTGAAGTTAAAGCAGTACCTGCAGCACTGATCGCCCAGGCAACACCGACAACCTTACCTTCGTCGTTTGCATTAGTACAAGACATGTTGTCCACACCGGTAGTTGCCGCAGCAGCTACAGTTGAGAAACGACTGGCGCTGTATTTACTCAAAGTCAATGGCCTACCAAGTAGCTGAGCAGCCTGGGTTGCATTCGGCGGAAATAGTGTTGTTGCTCCACCGATGATCAAAACAGCATCATTGGCAGTTGCTCCGGCTGGAGTAATTGTCAAGGGACTTTGCGCTGAAGCATTTTGAGCCAGAAACCAATATCCATAAAGTGGCTTGATTGTAGAAAGTGCTCCAGATCCGGATGCACTGACATAAGAAGCCCAGTTATTGTCCTTAAACTCCCAGATCCTTTTAATATCAGTAGGAGCGTGATTGGAGTCAACTGTAGCTGTGGTCAAAACCTGAGTAGCAATACTCAACTCCGTTTCCTGGTTAAAGGAAGCTAAAGCCCATCCATTAGTATTCAGCGTTAAAGCTGTCGTATCAAAGGTTGCATCATCAACACTCAAAGTCGTCGCTGATGACATTAGGAACCAGTAAGAACGGTTAGACGTAAACTCCTTGAATTGACCCGCATTGTTGAGCGTTGTGTTATCAGCACTCTCATCGGTTGAGTTCGTCCAACTGTACCACTGACCATCATAGGTCCAAATTTTGGTAACTGTTTGCGTCCCATCTGCCAAAGCACCGGTAAGGAATGTGGATACCTGGGTATTCGATGACACCGGAATCTGAACCAGGTTCCATCCTTGGCTCAGAGATCTGCTCAACGTGGCAGACATACTCGTACTGACAATCATTAGAAAGCTCAGCACGACAAGAAATAAATAAGACAGCCTAAAGCCCATGTCTTTCCTCCCTTGACATGTTAAAAGTTGTTTCAATATTTGAATTTTTTTGGAAAAATTTTTTCATCTATAATTTTGTACGATAAAATCCCGGATACAGAATGCGCTCAGCGCAAATCTATCACAGTAAAATTTCAAGCTCCAAGAGATTTTTGTCATATTTTTACAAGTTCCATACTTTTTCTTTACATTCTAAACTTTAAACAAAAATAAACAATTTCAAAAATGCTTGTATATCAACGCGCACAAAAGTAATCACTTTGCTCAAAATTAAACTCGAATCCATGCTTTAATTATCTAGAGAATAAGAATCAGCCTCGATTATTTATCCAATCGTAAAACAAACAAACTTCTACCTTGTACAAGTTTTGACACAATGACCTAGATTCCGCTGTACCCCTTTGTTTGATAAAGCCACTCCATCTAAAGTTAAACCTGGTGACTCCCCTCTAAACCTTATCAAACCGTGACCTTGATACGCAGGTCCGACCCCCCAAAGACGTCTTGTTCATACGCTTCAGCAGGTTCATGAAGTTAATCGAGCAAGACAGGGTGAGAACAAAATATATAGTATCCATACTCAATATCTGACAGAAATGTCAGGCAAAAAAAAAGCCGGGTCACATTTGTGACCCGGCTAAAATATCTCAGCGAATGCTTAACGCTTTCGCATCAAAATTAAACCTAGTGGAAGCAGCATAATGAGAAGGTTTAGCAAACCATTAACAGGTTTTGCATCCTCTCCACCAAGACTACATCCGCCACCGCCAACGCGCACTACATTAGGAGCGTTGACGTTTGGACCTACAACAAACGGTGACCCTGCCCCATTACTATGGATAGTCACAGTCGTTGTGTTGTTATTATTGTCTACAAGTACGGCACGTAGATTGTTGGCGAAAGTGTCGCCCAGTTTTTCCCAAACACCAGTGTCTCGACGGTAGTGATAAACTCGGAAGTCTCCAGTTCTGTTCATTGTATAAGACACAGAAGCTGTTGCACCATCAAATGCCAGATCCAGGAATGTATTAGCCAGGAACTCCACAGTACCCAACCCATTAGCATTCAATGTGGAAGTCGAAGCCAGAATAGGACTCGCACCACCAGTTAGACTTTGAATCTGAGCTGTAGACAACTTGGAGATCTTCAGTGCTTCACCGCCTGCAACACCAGCAACTGCAAGTTGCAAGCCGCCTACGTTGAAGTTTCCATCAGCGTTTGCCAAGGTTTGAGTAACCCCAAAACTAAATCGAACCAAATCACCAGAAGCGGCTGATCGAACATTGTTTGCAGACTTCGTGTAGATAGTCCACTGGTAAACACTTCCAGCGGTAACAGTGACATCTGTTGTTGTCACAGCTCTGTTTGCTGAGAAGCTTTGTACAGTAGAATTCGCTACAGAAGTATTCCTAAACTCGACATATACTCGATCAACAGTTCTTGAAGTGAGATCAGATGCAGGTAGTGCCCAGGTTAGTCTGGCTGTAGAGCTTGTAACCAATTGAACTCCAAAGGAAGAGACATTCACTGGCGTTCCCTGAAAGTTTGCATCTCCCCTCAAGTTAACAACCGGAATCGTGTAATTCCTTGTAGTTGTCGTGTTGTTAGACGAGTCAGTAACTCGAATGGAAACCGCAACAGAAGAGACACCCTGTACAGACTGGACACCTGAAGGCGCTGTAATCACCACATCATTTCCGCTGAAAGAAGATGTGAAACCGACTGTGTTAGGAGTGAAACTAACAGTTGTATTGTTTGCATTCGGATTATTTGTCAATGGAACTCTTGCAGTGTAAGTAGTTGTACCTACAGTTGCAGAAGCCAACTGCGCATTATTAGCAGGGGCTGTTGACGCAAAGCTGAACGCTTGAGCAACAACAAACGCACTAAAGTGTGGCGTCTTGGCGTAGTAGAATGCGGTATTTGGCCCAACAACCTGAACACGACCCTTAGCCACAGTTCGACCACTCCATTGCTTGGTCTTACGATCAAACGTCAATGGATTAAGCGCAGCCAACAAGTCTACTGCACAAGTGCTACTTGAAGTAGTCGCACAGCTAGGAGCCAATGTCTGCAAAGCAGTATCAACACGCAAAGCAATCTCAACTGGCTCTTTAAACTTTAGACCGTCCGGTCCAAAGTTAGTCACAAAGGAAACTCTCTCTCCACCACCTTCTTTAGCTTTCAAAGAGGCACCATCAATACTAGATACAGAAATATTAGTCGACTTCTTTAAAGCTCCTGGCTTTATAGTAACGGCAGCGCGCTGCTCACCTGTAGCCGAGAGCCCGCCGACTGAGGCCGCACGCTTAGAAATCACAGACACCTTGGTGGTTACCTGCTCTGCTGCAACAGCGTAGATTTCAACAACTTCTGAAGTTACAACACTATCGTTAGCTGCAGTTGCATTCAATGTGAAGACAAAATTATCTCCCTCTGCAAAACCTGACACGTTTCCAGATGTTCTAAAAACCGTTTGATTCAGACTGGTTATAGTTCCAACGGTAGTAGGACTTCCAACCAAATTGAAATCTTCGTTCAACTTTTGTGCTGTAAGGGTATAACCGGTAATTCCTGCACGATTCAAAGGAGCTAACCATGTTGCGGTAACAGCTATGGTTGCACCAACTGCATCTATGTCAACTTGAAAGTCTCTGATCTCGCTTCCGCCCTCCATGGAGAAGGACTCAGAAACTGGAAGACCTGTACTGTCAGCATAACGATTCAAGTTCTGAACCCGACTCGTATATACAGTCCAGGAATAAGACTGACCAGCAATCAAACCCTTGGTATTGAAGATGGCATCACTACCATCGATAGACCATGCACCTGACACGACAGAATTTCCATTGACAGATCTCAAAACAATACCTGTTGTCAGGGAAGCCTTATTAACAGTCTCAGAGAAAAAGAATCTTGGCTTGATATCCGATGGGAAATCGTCGCTTAAGTTTGAGCCAAAAAATTCAGGCCCAGACTGAGTGACATTAGCACCAGATTGTATGGTTGTAAAAGTGTATGTAACGGGCACAATTGAGTTCCCTGAAACGTCTCGAACAACAGCCTCATTAAAACTCAACCAGTATTTGGTTGCGCTACTCAAATCTCGATTAGGAACAACAACCATATCGAAGCCATCAAAGGATTCGATCGTAAAGGTTGCAATATTATTGCCACCCAGAGACGTTGAAAGGATTAATCCTTGAGTTGTCCCAACAGCCATCTTTTCCGAAAACTCGATAAAAAACAGAGGACGCAATGGAACGTTACTCTGGTTGGAAGCTATTCTGAAATCAGGGCTGATCGCGAAGATTTCAGGCTTTCCTGTATCAACAAAATTCTGTTCAGCTTGAACTTCTGCAACATCTTGAGCACTCAAAGTAATGAATGGCTCCAGATCTAGATCAATAGAATTCTCAGACGCGTCACGAACCCCAGTGATAAGGAACTGGTATTCTTTATCAAGACTCAGACCGCCAGTTGTTATCGTAAGCGTATTACCAGAGATTACAACAGGAGCTCCCATCGTGGTTCCATCAGTCCAGTTGGTCACTACAGCTGTAGCACCCTGTCCCAAAGTCTCATTAAAAGTTAAAACATAGGTAACCGCAGTCTGAAACAAATTAGAATCAACTGACTCAGCGACCAAAGCTGGAGGCTCTGTATCAGCTGCGAAGGTTAAATCAATTGAGTCTGAAGTTACATTTGGAACTCCGGAAGAATTGAACAGTGAACCCTTCTCAAATCTTAATGTTGCATTTGTCGCAGTACCAATATCTTTACCGGGAAGAGGATAAAACTCAATAGCACGCCCATCTTCGGAAATTACAACTGAGAAATCGCCCAAACCAGTTACATTAGTGATACGCGCTGGGTCAATATTTGTTACCTGCTCGCTTACTGCTACGCTAAAGCCGAAATCCCTCTCAAGCTCTCCAGTTGGAGCACCACCTGCGGCGGTTGGAGCTTGCAGAAGAGTCAATCCCTTGGGACCTTTATCCAGTTGTGTATTCTTGCGAACAACATTCAATGAGTCAGTTGCTCCACTAAATAGAAGACTGATACTTGTTGTTGCACTAGAACCCAGAAGCCCTTGCAGCTGACCCGTTGTAGCAACATAAGTGTAAGTTGTACTGGACTGTTGCGTCATGCTGGTAGCATTGGACGCTCCACCAAATTGTATTTGAGGACCAGTAACGTCTTCATCGAATGCAACTCGAACCTTAGCCTCTGCTCTCGCTGGAAAACCACTACGAGTTTTACCGTCAGGCCACATGAAAGCCATATCCGTTGCATTATCTAAAACATCGGAAGCCACAATCGATGGAGCTTGAGCCTCAAGTACAATAAACGCTATCGTTACGCTGGTAGTATTTGGAGTACTGGTAGAGCTATTCGCTGTGATCGTAATTTTGAATGTATCGTTGACTGTCAAGTTTCCACTCTTGGTCAGAGTAGCACTTGCTGAAGTGCTGTTGGTTGTCAGAGTCAGACCTGCAGCAGAAACTTGCCCATTAGCAACTGCCTCTGCTGTTGTTGGAACTACACCACCAGCACCTCTCATGAAAGAAGTGATCGCCATAGTAGCCGTTGTCAGCGGACTAATTCCCGACTTCATATTCACAGCCTGAAATACATAGTTTGTGAAGTCGCTGATTGCAGACTGATTAGAGTTAATCCAAATTGGCCTGTAAGTAGCGTTGGAAGTAAAGTCACCTTGCGCCTGCTCCAGAGTTCGGTTATCTCCACCAAAGGTGAAGTTGTGACCTAGAGCAACAACAGACAAAGTCTTGGAAGTCGTTTGAACCATTCCAGCACAGAATGCAGGAGCACCAGCATTACAAGTTTCTTGAGCTGTTAGTGTAAAACTGAAGCTGTTTCCAACCAGATCATTCACATCCGGAAACTGAACATTAAATGTTGCTGAGTTACCTGAAGTTGTTGCTTGGTTGAACGAGAGACTGTCGCTAGAGATATTACTAACAGTCCAGCTTACCGTCACAAAATCTGCTGGAGCGGTTCCATCACCAAAACCACCAACTCGCGCGATGGTAATATCCTTTGCTGTTGCAGCACCAATTTCTACTGCATCAATGGTACCGGATCGATCGAAATCGATTGTGCGGGGGTTTGCCACATAAACCACATTTGTAGTTGCGGAAAGATTTCCACCCCCGGTAGAAGTCACTGTACTAACAAGTGAAACAGTGTACTGCCCGGGACCGGCTTGAGTAGGAACAAAGCTACCCGCCAAACTCAGCATGTCATTATTTGGCGTAAAGGTAAATCCTGCAGGAGTAGCAATTGGACTACCGTTGTAGCTCATTGTGTAAGCCCAGCCAAATGTGTCAGCACCGGGAGCATTTCCTGCCTCAAATGTAGTTTTGAAGGTGTGTGTTGCAGAAGCACCCCCTACTGATGTAGGAGTTAAGGCCTGAGTCGCTGCTGTGGAAATGAAATTACCCGCTGTATTGAAGTTAGCAGAATTTGATGAGTTGTAAACCAAATGAGTCTGCTCAGGAAGAAAACTAGCCTCAGCATACAATGGAGTGGCCCAAGTGATTTTGGTAGTGTCACCACCGTTTGCGAATTGAGCCAAAGCTGCGTCGTATCGCTCTTGAGTAGTATCAGTACTCGGAATTGCAGCCGACCCAAACACTTGAGCTGACAGCACAGCATAAGCAACATAGTAATACTTGGAATCACTTACGTTGGAGTCTGTGAGAGTAAACTGAGTGACCGCATTAGCCGCAACTACTGTTGTGTTAGCTGTTATGTCAGTAATTGTAGTGAACTGGCCAGTCGCCACATCACACTTTTGAATAACATACCAGGCAGCAAAGCTCTGAATGGAGTCGTTACCCTCTCCTGCGCCACCAGGGAACTGATTTGTAATTCCAGTGACACTGAGGTTCACGGAATTTCCGTTCTTGGTTGCTGTGAAGTTCTCAATCTTCAATTGTGAAGATTGATCAGGACGGTTTGCACTTTGGTCCCCTGCTGGAACCGTAAAATTTGAACAGCTTCCTGACGTTGGAAGAGCTGCGAATGCAGGCATTGCAGCAAAAGCCAAAGTCAAAATCATTGTGAGCATGCGGCTCATTTCGCCTCCTTGTAAAAGACTAGATAAATGAATGCTAAAACTAAAAAACCAACTAATATATAAACGTGTAGTTGCGAACTTGATTCTTGCGACTCTTGACTGGAATTACTGTCCGAATCGCTCCCACCGTTGGGGATTGTACTTGTGGACTTACCACTTGTCACTTGATTTTTGCCACTAGTTTGCTGAACAGACCCCTGCTGACCTTCTGGCACTGAAACCCCTGAGCCATTCTCCGAATTAACAGCGTTAGCGTTAGACGAGGGATTGACAACCTTTGAGGAGGCTAACTTGACGGATTCTTCTGCGTTTGATTTTTTATCGCGGCTCAATTGAATGGATCTTACCCGATTCACAGTTTGGGTAATTCCTGCATCGGTAAGCAAAGCGGGAATTTGTGAACCGTCTTGCGCAGCTTGAGGGGTAAATGGATTTCTAACCTGTGGATAATCCGGGCTATAGAAAGAAACAGAACCAGAGAAGTCTGGAAATCGACTACTCATCTGCTCGATTACGTTGTATGAAACAGGCTCAACCTCGGCTTTCAAGGCCACTTCAACTTTCTGTGAAGCAAGCTCAGGCTTTTTTTGATCGGTCTGCTTAAGCTCTAACTCTCGATTGGCATTGGTCTGGAAGGAGGAGATCACTCCACCATTGAACACGTAAGCCTCGTCCACCTTAACAAAGGCCCGAACTTGAACCCACATAGATTTTTGAGCTGGAAGACCTGTGAGCAAAAATTGCTCTACAGTCGTTTCACCAACTGGGATGTAAGCTCCCGTTTCGTCAGAACAAACTGAAATAAGGTACCCTTCGTGATTACGAAGACCTTGCCAAGAAACAAGCACTCCTTGTGAAAGTTTCGAAACTTTTAACGGTTCACGGAACTCTGGAGGGCTTGGGGGATAAGGGGGAAACGGGTCAATATGGCAGTTTGCCCCCAAGGAATGAATTGTAAAAAATAGAAGAAATAATGTGCAGGACAATAGACTTCGGAAATGCTTCATAATTTGACCACAGTGGATTCGTCGGCTTGTTTTTCGGCTACACTAACTCTACTTAAGTGATAAGTCAATTACCGATTGCAGGACAACCTGGGCAAGTGGGAGGAAACAAGTCACTTAAATTGATATTTTGTGAGTTAATCTCAAAATCACTCAAAATTAAAAACCAAAGACCATTTCCAGGGGTAATTGAGCTCAGGGTATTATTCGCTGCCCCGTCAGTGTAGCTTGACCAATTCCCGTCGTATGACCAAATCTTACGAATATCGCTAGGGTTTCCTGACGTAAAATTCGCGGCCTGAAAAAGCCCACTTTCATCAACTGTAATATCTTGTGAACTGTTGACTCCCACCAAATGCCATCCACTTCCACTGAGCGCCAAAGAGAAACTTCCAAAAGTATCGGGCAAAGTGAGTGTTGCCGCGTTTTCCATGAGAACCCAGTAACCCATACCGGGTCTTAAATTAAAATTTTGAGTCGCGCCTGGGACGAAAGAACTCCATGGATTATTCGAGCTTGCATCGTAAGCCCATATCTTCTTAATGTCTGCCGATACGTTCACACCCAAAGCCGTGAAGTAGGTACCTGCCTCCGTATCACTTGAGATCAGGGGACTGAATAAGTTCCAGCCCTTGATCAACTCAACTTGAACAGCCCATTGAGACTGTATAATACTAAAGACAACAACTAAAATTTTGACCATTTGCTTCACAGCATGCTCCCTGTCACGTTAAGACTCTCTCCATGTTAGGTAAGTTTAGCAGAGAAGTTCAAGTTCTTTCAAAAGTTCCAGACGTCGTTTTGAGGAAAACATTCGACCCTCAAGTGCTTTAAGCTCGCCAATAATGCTAACTTGACGCAATCTTTTGTCCTGGAAACTTTTTTTATCTCTCTCCTCTATTTCTTTCATTTTCCTAATTTCATCAGGAGACCGACCATCAGTTAGAAGATACATTTGCTGCTTCAAGCTTCGTATCAAATCTTCCTTCGCATCCAGCACATCCTGCTTTGTCTGCACTACCTCCGTATGTGAACTACGCAACTCCCTAATCATTGTGTCCATCAATCCGGGGTCAACTTCTGACCTGACCTCGGTCTCATCTTCCTGCACAAAGGAACCTGCTTCGAGATCGTTCTCTAAAAGTTTTTTGATATCCATCAGGTTGTGACCTGATCCCTTCCATTGCTTGACTCGATCAAACAGTATCAAACCGTTATCATCAAACAACATCGAGTTATTATCTCCCCTGATGTAAGTCCCTTCAAAACTGGACTTGCATTCACGAATACACCTTCGAAGGAAAGGCTCTTTTAATGCCGTCAACTTGACGAGATCCTGAATAGTATATTGATTTGACATACAAAACTCCTCAAAAAGTAGATGAAATTGTATGCAAAACTCTATCAAACCGCATGAAACCGTACAAGCTTAATTTACTTTCGTCATAAGAAAAGTTTTGGATTAAATTTAGCGATTCAGCCTTTCAAATGCAGGCTGAGGAATGATAAGTACAATCTACATGGCACTTTGTTAAACCTTGTTGAACCCTGGCAATACGACAACTCTCTCAAGCAATCTCGATTCCATGAGGTTCTTGTCTCGTGGATTTGTTAAAATGGCTAAAACCACCTTTCCCTAACGAACAAAAAGGTATGACATGAGCCCCCAAGAAGAATTGAACCACTATCGACAGGCATTGATCGCGAAAGACTATAAGGAAGCTTTGCAACTGGCGAAGTCAATGTGGCCCGATTCTACATCAAAGAAGAAATCTCAGGAAGACCTGATTAAAAATTATGATTTATTCGTAAGCCAATTACGACTCGCACTGCACTTCAAAGAAGCAGCTCTGTTTGAAGACATTTACTGTGAACTACTTAATCTAGAGGAATTGGAAACTGTAGATGTGAACCTTCTGCATTTCTTGCGTCTGGAACATCTCCTTCTTTCAGGACTACTCGAGAAGGCAGTGGAGCAACAGACCCATCTGCAAGCTGACCTTTTGAAAGCTAAAGACCAGGAACGACTTCTTCATCTCAAGAGTTACATTCAGTCAAGAAGTCAGCCTGAATCCCAAAGGCAGGTAGACTCAGAGAATGACAAGGAATCAGAAACTGAGGCGAACCAAAGACTTAACAGGCTTCTCAAGAACGGAAAATTCAAAGAGGCCATGCCTTTACTCGAAGAACTCACCCAAAATGACCCGACCAATGTGAACTACTTGTATAACCTGGCGGTTACAAAACTTGAACTCTCTCATTATAAAGACTCAATTGGACTCTTTAAGTCATGCCTTGTTCTTGACCCCATGCATCAGAAATCAGCTTTCAACATTGCACAGATAGCAAAGGGTCTTGGTGATAAAGCAGGAAATCTTCAGTATCTAAGGCTCTGTTTTCAAATTAATCCTTTTTCGAAAGAGTCTCAGTCCATATCTCCAGAAATCGGCATTGGAGTAAACTAGGATCACCTTGGCATTAGAGTAAGCAAGGATCACTCAAGATTAAGACACAAGCTGTATTCAGTTTTTTGATCCTTTGAGCAGGTTTGTCTTGAAAGGCGCTCCAGAAGAACTGTAGACTGTCCATAACACGAGGAGTCGGCATGGGCGCTTTAGCTGGTTTAGGTTTATTTTTCATAGCGGCAATCGCATTTATGGTTGTATTCACCTCGTTCATTCCCATCCCTTTATGGCTCGAGGCAAAAGCCTGTGGAGCCAGCGTAGGCCTGCTGGATTTGTTTCTCATGAGGTTTCGGGGAACCCCACCAGCTATAATTGTTCGCTCTTTGATTATGGCTAGTAAAGCCAAGCTTATGGAGATTTCCGTTGATGACCTGGAAGCTCACTACCTGTCAGGTGGAAATGTTCAACGAGTCATCGACGCCCTGATCAGCGCTGACAAAGCCAAATTACCACTGGATTACAATACGGCTACTGCCATAGACCTTGCTGGTCGAGATGTGCTGGATGCTGTTCAAATGTGCGTAACTCCAAGAGTAATCAAAACAAACCTGGTGGAAAATATGGCTAAAGACGGAATTCAGGTCAAAGCAAGGGCCCAAATTACCGTAAAAGCCAATATTCAAAAGCTCGTTGGTGGAGCTGGTGAAGACACAATTCTAGCAAGGGTTGGCGAAGGTATTTGTACACGTATCGGTTCCTGCTCAAACCACAAGGAAGTGCTGGAAAACCCGGATTCAATATCTACCGAAGTTGAGAAGCGCGACCTCGACAAAAATACTGCTTTTGAGATATTGAGTATTGATATTGCTGATGTCGATGTCGGTCGAAACGTTGGGGCAGGCTTACAAATCGAACAAGCCGAAGCAGACAAGCAGATCGCTGAAGCTAAAGCCGCTCAGAGAGTTGCTAACGCCCGTGCAACGAAGGAAGAGATGATTGCAAAGGAGCAGGAGATGAAGGCTCGGCTAATCGAGGCTGAGTCTCAGGTTCCTATGGCAATGGCTGAAGCTCTGAAATCCGGACACCTGGGAGTAATGCAATACCAACAACTTAAAAATGTAGAAGCAGACACTCAGATGAGACAGTCTATCTCTCATATGGGTCCGGAACTACTTAATGAGTAGGGACAAACCCAACAAGCTCGACGAAGCAGTGGAAGAAGTTGAACAACTCATAGACATCGCGTATGAGGAACTTAAACAACGTCGTCAAACCAGCTCAGAACGCAAGACCAAACTCGAAGAAAACAAAAGGAAGAAGCAGAGCTCAACGGGTGAAAAAAAGAGGCGAAAATTATCGCCTCTTGCTAAATCTTTTGTGGTTGGGGAGATTCTGAATCGCAAATTCTAGTGATTCAATCAAGCTCCTGACTCAATAAAGATCATTTATACTCTGTCGACTTCATGACCCGAAGATATCCTTCACCTTCTCAGTCATTCTATCTAGGAAATCCGCCTCTTCATGCTTTTCACCCCGCGATTCGGCAAACTCTTTTAGAAGCTCCTTCTGCCTTGCGTTCAAGTTTTTAGGAGTCTCAACGACAACATGAATCAGTTGGTCACCCTTGCTTCCTGAGTGCACATCCTTTACACCCTCGCTTTTGATTCGAAAAACCTGTCCTGACTGAGTTCCCTCAGGAACCCTAAGCTTGACAGTACCAGTCAGCGTAGGAACTTTCACCTCACAGCCTAATGCTGCCTGAGCAAAAGTGAGTTTCTGATTAAGAATAATATGATTTCCTTCTCTCTCAAAAAACTCGTGGTCTTCAACCTTAATCAATAGATAGAGGTCACCGGGAGGACCACCGTTTAATCCAGCTTCCCCTTCCCGCTTCAACTTAATACGAAATCCGTCATCCACTCCGGCCGGTATAGACACCGAGAGCTTGGAGCTCTTCTTCTTAAATCCACGCCCGGAACAGGTTTGACAAGGATTCTTGATTACCTGTCCTCGACCATTACACTGATGACAAGTTGTAGAAACACTCAAAAAGCCTTGAGTTCTTTGAATTTGACCTCGACCCTTACAAACAGGACAGGACTCAACATCGGCCTCATTTTGATGACCTTTTCCCGTACAATCCTTACACTCTTCTGTTCTTGGTACACTTATCTCTGTCTTGGACCCGAAAACAGCTTCCTTGAAGCTTAAATCCATTTGATACTGAATATCCGCTCCACGACGAGGTCTGTTACTTCTTCGACCGCCACCCGAAAATCCGAAAATATCGCCAAAAGGACTGTCACCAAAGATTCCTTCAAATATGTCACCCATATCGAAAGACTGAGAAGAAAAACCGCCGGCTCCCCCCTGAAAGGCGGCGTGACCAAACTGATCGTAGGCTGCCTTTTTCTGAGAGTTTCCAAGGACATCATAAGCTTCCTGAACTTCTTTGAATTTTTGTTCAGCACTTGCATCTCCAGGGTTTCTGTCCGGGTGATATTGCATGGCCATCTTACGATAAGCCTTCTTTATATCCCCTTCAGAAGATGATTTTTCAACTCCGAGTATTTTGTAATAGTCTTCTTTTTGACTCATGGACCCTTCCTGGCAAAAAGAGCCTTCGCCAATAACTGGCGAAGGCATCTATTTATAGCTCTTACTTTTCGTCTTCCTCAACTTTTTCAAATTGAGCATCGACAACATTTTCATCTTCACCTGCATCGGCACCCTGCGCCTGCTCTGCGCCTGCGGCTTGTGCTGCTGCCTGAGCTGCCTCAGGGTTTGCTTGCTGGTGTTCTTTGTAGATAATCTCACCCAGTTTTTGAGCCTTCTGCATAAACTCATCCATCGCGGGCTTGATCTTCTCTACATCATCAGTAGCTATGACTTCTTCAAACTCTTTCATAGCAGTTTCAATTTCTTCCAGTTCTGACTCGCTCAGCTTTTCCTTGTAATCATCTAGGGATTTGCGAGTGTTAAACAGAAGATTTTCAGCGCTGTTCTTTGTATCTACAGCTTCTCTTCGCTTCATGTCTTCTTCGCGATTGGCTTCTGCTTCCTTAACCATTCGATCCACATCTTCCTTGCTTAAGCCGGAAGCGTTTCGAATAACAATGGACTGAGCCTTCCCAGTTCCCAGGTCTTTAGCTGTCACATTAATGATACCGTTCGCATCAATATCAAAAGTAACCTCTACCTGAGGAACACCTCTTGGGGCTGGTGGAATTCCAGTCAAATCGAATGTACCCAGAACCTTGTTGTCTCTTGACATCTCCCGCTCACCCTGCACAACTACGATTGATACAGCAGGTTGATTATCAGAAGCTGTAGAGTAAACTTGAGACTTTTTACAAGGAATTGTTGTATTTCTCTCGATAATCTTGCTGACTACCCCACCCATGGTTTCGATACCCAGAGAAAGTGGAGTCACATCAAGAAGGAGTACATCTTTGACATCACCTGTCAATACCCCACCTTGAATAGCTGCACCAAGAGCTACGACTTCGTCAGGATTCACACCTTTGTGAGGATCCTTCCCTACGATATCTTTCACCACTTGCTGTACAGCTGGCATTCTTGTAGATCCACCAACAAGAATCACTTCGTCAATTTCGCTTGGACTTAAACCTGCGTCAGAAAGACATTTCTTAACAGGCTCTTTTGTCCTCTCCAGGAGATCACGAGTCATGTCTTCAAACTTGGCTCGTGAGACATCAAGATCCATGTGCAAAGGACCGCTCGCACCCACTGTAACGTAAGGCAGATTGATATTTGTCTGTGAAACGCTGGATAGTTCCTTTTTGGCTTTCTCCGCAGCTTCTTTCAATCTCTGGAAGGCCATGGGATCTTTTTTCAACTCAATACCATTGGACTTCTGGAATTCATCTGCCATGTAATCGATCAAAGCATCATCCCAATCATCTCCACCGAGGTGATTGTCACCATTGGTCGCTTTCACTTCAAATAGACCTTCACTCAACTCAAGGATGGAAACGTCGAAAGTTCCTCCCCCAAGGTCGAAAACCATGACTGTCTGATCTTTACTGCCTTCCCCTTTATCCAAACCATAGGCCAGGGCTGCAGCAGTGGGCTCATTGATAATTCTTCGCACGTTAAGTCCGGCGATTTTACCGGCATCAACAGTTGCTTTTCTTTGATCATCATTAAAGTATGCAGGAACTGTAATCACTGCCTCAGTAACAGCTTCCCCAAGGTAATCTTCCGCGTCAGCCTTCAATTTTCCCAATGTCATTGCTGAGATTTCCTGGGGTGAATAAACCTGCCCCTTAACCTCAACTCTTGCGTCCCCATTGTTTGCTTTCACAACTTTGTAAGGAACTTGCTCGATTTCGCCGGTCTTCTTCATGTATTCATGAGTGTTTCCCATGAATCTCTTGATTGAATAAACTGTGTTTTCTGCATTGGTTACAGCTTGACGCTTGGCTAACTCACCAACCAATCTTTCACCATCTTTAGAGAAGGCTACGATTGAAGGAGTCGTTCTAGCCCCTTCCTTGTTCGCGATTACGACTGGCTCGCCACCCTCAAGGACTGCTACACACGAATTGGTTGTACCCAAGTCAATTCCGATACACTTACCCATAACTATTATCCTTTCCTAAGAGTCTTGAGCTTCGCTCAAGCTGCCTTGTTCTGGTTTTGTAACTTTACCTGTAGAATTTTTTGATACTTTTACTTTGGCTGGCCTCAAGACTTTCCCTTTGTAGGAATAGCCTTTTTCAAAGACTTCGAGAACAAGACTGTCTTCCACATCCTCTCTCTCTTCCTGAAACACCGCCATATGCAGATTAATGTCAAAAGGAACTTCCTTGTCATCAATCAGATCGAGACCCTCTTTCTGCAATATTTCAAAGAACATCTTGTGAACCTTTACCATACCTTCTTTGATTGCCTCAATGTCCTGAGCCTTCTCATTGAATTCAACTCCCCTCTGGGCTGTATCCAGAACAGGAAGTAGCTTTTCCATGAGACTTGTAGACGCAAACTTTGCGAAATCATCTTTTTCGCGTGTTGTTCTTTTGCGATAATTATCGTATTCAGCTGCCAGACGCAGATAACGATCATTCAACTCGTTGTAATCTTCCATCAAAATCTCATCACCATCATCACCGGGCAAGACTTCGATACTGTCGGGAGACAACTCTTCTGACTCCTGTGAGCCAGTATCTTCGGCCACTCCGTCAACTGAAGCGTCCAATTCTTCTTCGAACTCTTTTTCATCAGTTCTGTTTTCCATACAGTGGATTCTCCTCGTATCAATTCAATCCATATACTGGTTTCAACGGAATCAAGAATGCAAAGACAAGGCCAAATTAGACTTCTGATCCTTACAACGAGTCACAACTTTATGAAAACACTGATTAAATCTGGAATATGAGTAGATTTTAGGGCTATTGAAAAACGTATAGCCACCCAGTCAGGGCAAGCATACTTTAAGTTCTGCAACTAGCAAAGTTGCATTTTGAAACAGCTGAAACACTCTGAAAGGACGAGCTTACTTTTGAAGGATAACCCGCATATGAGAGCTTCCCCCAAGATAGGATACGAGGTATTGAATGTAAGCCTTAACCTCTTCCGGGAAACTCGTCAACTTCACCAGAGACTCATCTTCAATTTCATTGGCAAGAGTTGTCACCATATCCATATCCAGGCGACCAGGTGTTTTCACATCGACTAATTTGAAACGATGCAGATGTGCAAAGAGAAGGATATTTCTGGTATTGAAGGCATTTAGGTGCATTGGAGGAAAAATACTGTGTGCCAATAGCCTTGTTCCGTTATAACCGGTTGCCTTGATTTCAAGCCCGGAGGCATTTGGTGTTGTCAGTGCGAGAAACGCCCCTTCATTCATACTCGCATGCAATGATTCAGCGTAAACTCCCGGGTCAGCGAGATGCTCAATTAACTCAAAGCTTACAACGAGATCGTATTTGTTTCCCAGACGCACCAGCTCTTCAGCAGCCACAACCCTTAAATCAAGCTCCGGGTCAACTGAGTTGGCGACTGCATCTTCATCCAGGTCAATACCGTGCAAAACACACCTGTCCTGAAGCCCCTGATCCAACAGATAATCTTTCAAAGTGGAGAGGAAAGATCCATTGTTACATCCCACCTCGAGCACGTGAACCACTTCCCTCTTCTCAAGAAGCTCAATCAGGCAAGGCTTGATGAAATCAATGCGATCATCGTTGATAAAGCTCTTTTTGTGTCGCCTTTGATTCAGTTGTTCAAAGAGGACGTTGTTCTCGCATTCATTGTAATAGTAGGAAATTGCTTCCATTGTGGGAACAGGGCTTACATACTCACTCATGCAGGATCTGCACAAAGCAATGTCGTAAAGACCTGCAAATTTTTCCAGGGGCTCAAACTCTTCACTTTTACAAAAGGGACAAGGTCTCTCATAAAAATCTTTGGAAAACTTCTCAAAAACAATTTTCGCATCGCGAATTCGGGCTTCAAAGATTTGGTTCGCTTCTTCCATGCTTCGATTACTGCTGAACTTTACGTACTTCATAAATTCCTCGGTGTTTCCTTGTTTTCCACTTGAATCGTAACGAAGTCGCTACGTATTGACCAAATATAAGACTTCTGTAGAACATATCCCAGAGCTTTCTTCGATTTGCCAGCAGTTGAGCAATCTCAGCAGAATCGGTGCAGAATGGTTCAAATTTAAAGTCCAGTATCAGAAAGTGCTAGGATTTCACTGTACCTACCGTAATTTGAAACTCTAAAAGGTGTTTAACTATGCGTCTACTTTAAGTCGGATTTTTGCAAGTTGCATTGTTTTCATTTCTTGTGACTACCTACGCAGAAAAACCTGAGACGCAAGCCATCGAAACTCCTTCCAGCAAAAAGAAGATTGAGGCAGTCCTTCAAGCTTACTTAAAAGGCAGACAAGCACGTGATCTTGACGCTGTGAAAGCTGTTTTGCACCCGGATGATGACCAACTCACATCTCGTGGTGAGTGGCGAAAAGATATAGAAGCTGCAACTGCAGGCATGAATAGAAGCAGCAAGCAAAACCCTGGAAGTCGCTCCCTGAAAGTTGAATCAGTACGTTTCCTCAAACCGGATGTTGCCCTCGCTGATGCACTCTACACAATCAAGGGAACAGACGGCCCTGATCGAATCCTCCGGAGCAGCTTCACCCTTGGCAAAGACCCTCATCAAAAGTGGCTGATCACCTCCATCAAAAATCAAAAACCAGCCAAGTAAACATACTGCAAAACTCTCTCAAGCCGAAGGAAATCAGCGAAGCAAGCGATTGCAAGACCTTCTCAAACCAGTGATCAGAGCCCAACCTAGCCCTCCAGTCTCAATGCAACCTAATCCTAAAAAGAATCCAGCATCCAGCGCAAATCGCGAAGCCACATTTGCAAGAAACACCCCCACCACCTCAACACGGGAGTCCCGAACAAAAAAGCCATTCATCAAGCGCAATCCAGCGAAGCAAGCGATTGCAAGACCCTCTCAAACCAGTGATCAGAGCCCAACCTAGCCCTCCAATCTCAATTCACCCCACCCCAAAAAAGGATCCAGGCATCCAGCGCAAATCGCGAAGCCACATTTGCAAGAAACTCCCCCATCACCTCTACACGCGAGTCCCATGAAAAAAATCAGCGCAATCCAGCGAAGCCAGTGATTGCAAGACCTCCTCAAACCAACAATTAGAGCCCAACCTGGCCCTCCAATCCCAAAACACCCCCTCAACCCCATTAAACAAAAAAAGGATTGCACAGGCGTGGAAAATCGGGCAGAGCTGAGTTTTCAGGGCAAAGAAAAAGGACCCTTCCCGATGACCGTAATAGCGGAGCTATTTTGGTTTGAGGGAAGGGCCCTTATTCAAAGCCATGGAAGCTCAGATCAACTGATTTTCCACGTCTGGGCAATCCAAAGATTACATCATACCGCCCATGCCGCCCATTCCACCCATTCCAGGTGCTCCGGCTGGCATAGCTGGCTCATCTTCCTTCACTTCTGTAACCAACACTTCAGTGGTCAACAAGATAGAAGCAATAGAAGCTGCATTTTGCAGAGCGCTTCGAGTTACTTTAGCAGGATCAACAATTCCGGCAGGAATCATATCGCAGTACTCGTCAGTGCTCGCATCAAAACCATAACCATCTTTCTCGTTCTTCAACTTCTCGATGATTACAGCACCTTCCAAACCAGCATTAGCGATGATTTGGCGGATTGGCTCTTCAAGGCATCGGCGAACAATGTTCACACCGTAGTTTTCGTCGCCTTCAAGAGCGAAGTCTTTCAAAGAAGCCACTGCGTTAAGTAGACAAACTCCACCGCCGGCAACGATTCCTTCTTCAACAGCAGAGCGAGTTGCACTCAAAGCATCCTCAACACGAGTCTTGCGCTCTTTCATTTCTGTTTCAGTAGCTGCACCAACTTTAACAACGGCTACACCGCCAGAAAGCTTGGCCAGTCTTTCCTGAAGCTTTTCTCGATCATAATCAGAGCTGGTTGCTTCGATTTCACGGCGAATCTGGTCAATTCTACCCTTGATGTTCTCAGCAGTACCTTTTCCTTCGACTACAGTTGTGTTGTCTTTTCCAACAACAACGCGCTGTGCAGTACCCAGGTGACCCAGTTCAGTGTCAAGCAACTTCATACCCTTGTCTTCACTGATCTTTGTACCACCAGTCAGGATTGCGATATCTTCCAGCATTTCCTTGCGGCGGTCACCAAATCCAGGAGCCTTCACTGCAACACAGTTGAAAGTTCCGCGAAGCTTGTTCACAACGATAGTTGCCAGGGCTTCCCCTTCTACATCTTCAGCGATCAAAAGAAGAGGTCGTCCGGACTGAACAACTTTCTCAAGAACTGGAAGAAGGTCTTTCATTACACTTACTTTTGATTCTGTAACCAGGATGTATGGGTTATCAAGAACAGCTTCCATTTTGTCACTGTCTGTAACCATGTATGGAGAGATGTAGCCCTTGTCGAACTGCATACCTTCTACTGTATCAAGAGTAGTTTCGATACCCTTGGACTCTTCTACAGTAATTACTCCGTCTTTTCCTACTTTTTCCATAGCCTCAGAGATGATATCTCCGATTTGCTTGTCTCGAGCAGAAATCGCAGCAACTTGAGAGATTTGCTCTTTAGTTTCGATTTGAACTGCAGTAGATCTGATGTACTCGACTACTTTGGCCACAGCCTTGTCAACTCCGCGCTTAAGGGCCATCGGATTGTGGCCTGCGATAGCATGCTTCAGTCCTTCGCGAACGATTGACTGAGCAAGAAGAGTTGCAGTTGTAGTTCCGTCTCCGGCTACATCGTTAGTCTTGGAGGCAACTTCCTTGAGAAGCTGGGCACCCATATTTTCATATGGATCTTCCAATTCAATTTCTTTGGCGATTGTTACACCATCATTAGTGATCTGTGGTGAACCAAACTTCTTGTCCAGGATTACGTTGCATCCCTTTGGTCCAAGAGTAGCTTTTACAGCTTCGGCCAATTTGTTAATTCCTGATTCCAGTTTTGCTCTTGCATCTTGATGAAACAGCATTTCTTTTGCCATGCTTCATATCTCCTTTGATTAATTGAAAATTTCTGAGGGATTAGTTAATTGCGAGAATGTCGTCTTCACGAACGATGAGGTATTTTTCATCGTTTACTTTGATTTCAGTTCCTGCGTACTCAGAGTAGATCACATTGTCACCAACTTTGACTTCCAATGGAATTTTGTTTCCATCGATAGTCTTTCCACCACCAACGGCTACTACAACACCTGAAATAGGCTTTTCCTTACTTGCTGTGGAAGGTAGGTAGATACCGCTAGAAGTCTTCTCTTCTGCTTTCTTTGGCTGGATAACTACTCGATCCCCAAGAGGTTTCAAATTGATGCTCATAATTACTTGCCTCCTTTAAAGACTTGTACTTTTCTATAATTCAGTCGTTTCAACATTTGACTGTGAGTTGCATCTTTCAACGGACTCCTTTATTGGAAGAAGTGTGCCAACCTCAAACGACTCTCTAAATTTCAAATTGAAACAAAATCCAGACTGTTCCTGCATAGAGTGTTAGTATTACGGGAAATCAAAACGAAACCGGGAATTTTATTCACAGTTGTGGGAAACTGGTTGAATGATACCTAAATCCACCATTCGAAGCGGCTTTGAGAGACCGTAACAAAACCACAATAGCAGGCTGGTTTCAAGATGAAACAGGAAGATAAGATACACTGGATAGGCTTTCCTGGCCGATTGATTCCTTTCCTGTTCTGTCTCATTGTTCTTGGGATTATGGCCACTCAAGAGACTGGCAAGGAATGGATATTTCTCATTCTCTATCTTCTACCAGCATTTCATTTGTGGAAAAAGGACGAAAAACTCTTTCCCGAAATTCATTGGGAAAGTCACCATCGAAACCTCTTTATCATTGGACTCGCCTTACTTATTCCCTCCGTGATGAAGGGGAATATCACTGAAGCTACTATTCCGCTCTTTAGCAGTCTGGTTCTGGTTTGTCTTCCTGAGGAGTATTATTTTCGATTTTATTTTCACAGGGTACTTTGTGAGTTCCAGTACCAATCAAAATCTTATTTTCAAATTGCCTGCATCTTTAATGGAGTCTTGTTTGGTGCCTGCCATTATTTGTTTGCACCAAATCTTCTCTCCTCAGCCACTTTTTTCCCTGCCCTGTTCTTATACATAATTTACTCCAGAGACCGGGATTTGTTACTTTGCACTTTGCTCCATTGGCTGATGAACATAGTCTATTTCCAGTATTTATCAAGGTTTGAGCAATTTTTTTATAAATTTTAAGAAATCTGCTTGTCAGAGGCTTATGCTTCTGCTACATTTGCCATCGTTCTACGGGAAAGCCCATGGATAAAGGCCTTTAGAAGGTTAATTAAACAAAACCGGGTCTATCTACTAAGATTTTGAATAGGAGTATTTCATGAACAAGAATGAATTGACTAAGAGAATTGCTGAAACTACACCATTGAACCAAAAAGAAGCAGCTTCTGCTATCGATGCTTTCATCGACATCGTTAAGGATGAGCTTGCTCGCGGAGAAAAAGTTCAGCTTGTAGGTTTCGGAAGCTGGGAAGTAAAGGAAAGAGCAGCTCGAACAGGTGTTAACCCACAAACTGGTCAGAAGATCCAGATCGCTGCAACCAAGCTTCCTAAGTTCACTCCAGGAAAGCAATTAAAAGATATGGTTAACGGTTAATCAACCACACCATTACTTGCAAAACTGCCCCGCTTCCGAGCGGGGTTTTTTTGTGCTTTCAACTTTCTGAATAAGTGATCAAACAAAGGCCATTTCAGGCCTGTTCAACAGCGAAACCTACAGAAGATCTGTCCAGAAACAGACAAACTTAGAATCTACGGAGTATGGTCCAAACCTCCAGTCCGGTTAATCCATTGAGTGCGAGCCAGACCATAAGCCAAATTCACCTAAAGAACATGGTCCCGATTGCCATCTTGAAAAACCAATAGAATCTGATCCAGACCGTCAAGCTGGTTCACTTACAAAATGTAATCCCGACCAATCAGCCCAGCTCACTCTCAAGCCACTTTTTACACTGACCTATGGTAAGCAGTTCGCCATTGAGACGTTTGATTAGTGCTGAATGCAACAACGCAGTATTTTCTTTTGAACTCTTCCAGAGGCTTACACGGTCCAGGAGGCGCTTTAAGGCCTCATACTCGGCCTCAATTACCTTAATTAAGTCACCAGACCTTTGCAGGACTTGCCTGGCCCCACCTTCACTGGACTCAAAGCGAATGCTGTAAAGTAGTGCCGCATAGTTGAAAGCGGCAAAACTGTATTCACCAAATTTTTCAATCCAGGTCCTGAGCTTGATTTTGTCAGGCTTCACTCCCTGAAACTCTTCATCCAGCCAGTTGTGCATCGACTTCAGCCTGGCCAGAAGTTCCATTTCATCAAGTTCCATCTCAATCTGACTACAATCACAAGACAAAAGAAACAGGGAAGTCCAGTGAGACCAGGGAAAAGATCTTCGAAGAAAGATCAGTGAGTCATCAGAGTCATTAAGACAAGCCTCAATTTGGCTGTAATATCGCTCCAAAAACTCAAGACTCACTATGGAAGGTTCCAGCCATTCTTCCAACTCGCTGTCCAAAAGCCCCAAATTCACATAGGCACTCAGCAAGAATGTGAAGTGATTTTCTCCATTCATTAACTTCTGCTCGAAGAAGCGAAAAAACCAATCCGCACTCACTTTGGACAAATGCTTTAGAGACGAGTTGCCCAGTCTCCTTCCCGGCAAGACCTTTCGATCCAGACAATACTGGCTGAAGTCACTGAAGTCATAGTAATTCCAATTGCGATTTTGAAACTCGAATTGAGAGCTTTCGTGAATCTCTCCGTTGAAATCCTTTCCTAGTCTGAGACTAAAGGAATAAGCCATTGTATTAAAAGGGCGTAAGAGTAAGTAATCCTGGTACTTATCGATGGAACTAAAGGACCTTATTAAGAAACTGAAGGAGGGATTCGTATAGACCTCAAAGTCCTGCTCTGCTTCCAGGAAGTTCCAGTTGGTGATTGTCTCCCTGGAGGGATTGACTACGTCTATGATTGCGCAGTCGCATAAACAAGCGTTTCTCTTCCAGAACCAGCCCGTATAGCCTGAAAGAAAGAGATCTTCCTCGACGCTGATTCCCGACTCCAGAAGCGTAGTCTGAATTTGAGTAGAGTCCATGAATTGCTATTGATTACGAGAACCTGGCTCAAACACGGACTGCAAGACTGGGGCCTGGAAATTCAAAAGCATTTCGCGCTGTGAAGGAGAGAGAGATTCCAGACGGTCCTGAATCTGGCGATTGTGCATCAAATTGTCACACATTTGATAGCAGTTCATCTTTTTAAAGTAGGGGTGATCCTTCTTCTCAAGCATGCTTAGTTTTCGAAACTCATGATAACTGTCGCCGCTCCAGATCTCTCGAAAGCTATGCTGATGGATATTCCCCATAGGGTAATCAACCCCCCGACAACAGGGTGCAACGTCACCGGAAGCCGTGACTCTGGCGAAGTGCCACCCCATGTAGCAGGGCAATTCGTCCACAGCGGTTTTGTCGTACTGCACTTCCTCTTCCACTTCCCTGAGCCTTTGCTCAAATCCATCAAGATTATCCCAGCGAATTTCATCTGGTGCATAAAATCGGCTTTTGAGTCTCTCCACTTCCAAAAGGGCTGACGTTCTCTGCTCCGGAGTCAATACAAGGCCTTTGGTGTCATCCAGGGCATCGACAAGCGTGAAATAGACGGCTTCAGCACCCAGATTGCGCCCAAGATCGCCCATTTTGGAGATTTCATGGTAATTCAGCTGATTGATCACATTCAAGATATGCACCGTGGGACTGAAAACACCGGATCTAAGTTCGCGTACACTTTCAAGAATCCGGTAGAACTCCCCTTCCTTGGCCTTGGGGTGCACAGCTTTGTAAGATTGATCACTGGCGGACCAGAGACTCAGAGCGATCTCTTCTACTCGACATTCTTTGAGCAGATCTATGTATTTGTGAAGAATGATCCCGTTTGTGGTGATAGCAAGGATGATATTGTGCTTTTTTACAGCGCGAATGGCCCGCTCGATTTCTCGATAGAGCAACGGCTCCCCGCCTCCAGTGAAGCGAATTCTCTCCACTCCCATTTGAGCCAAATCTTCTATCATTGCCTCAAAGGCATCGATTTCGATTTCTTCCTTAAACCAGCTTTTAGGGGGTTTGTTCTCCTTTTGCAGCAAGGGAGAATAGGTCCAGCAAGCGATGCAGTTTGTGTTGCAACGATTGGTAATGTCGATAACCACATGGCGGGGACCTTCCAGAACCTTTCCCTGCAGGATTCCAGCCAGATCTCTATTGGCAATCTCAAAGCTCATGAAACCTCTAGAGTTTTTGATTGGTTACATTCAAGTATCCGCGATAAGCTTCCAAGAAGCCTCTTTCCACAAGATTCAATTCATTGAGTCGCTTGTGCATATGCTGATTTCTGGCGATATCATCGCAGCTCTTGTAGCAACCGCAGGTGGCGTCTGCGTCATTCCCAATGAGAGAGAAGAAACTGTCTTTCTTTTCGTTGACCTGAACTTTTCGGCGGAAGAACTTCTGTCTTTCGGAAGACCAGATCTCTTTAAAAGACTGGTGATAAATGTTCCCAATCGGGATCCTGTGGGACTTGAGGCAGGAATTCACATCACCATCAGGCATCACACGGGCAAATATATGGCCAATGTAGCATGGGAAGGATTCAATGATATTTTTGTCGTGTTCACCCACATTACTATCAGATGAGGAAAGTCGTCGCATAAAGCGCTCAAATCCGAACATCAATACCTTGTTCTTGTATTTGTTATCACGAGTTTCTGACCAGACCTTCTCGCACTGCTCATAGAGCCAGGCTCGCTCCTCTTCTTTCAGAAGGATCTGGTCTGTTTTCCCTGGAATAGTATCCACAAGGGTGAACTCTACTGACTCGCAATTGGTATCCACACAGAAATCGAGCATGTTGTAGAAATCTTTGTAGTTCAATCTGGAGATTACGTGATAGACCTTGCAGTAAGGCTTGGAGCTCTTCAGTGAATTCATGTAGGCAATTGCCTTTTTCACCTTATGGAAGTCCTTGGGCCCCTTATTGGGATGAGTTCTTGAATAAGCCTCCGGGGAACCGGCCCACATTGAAAGTGTGAAGTGATCGATTCCCAACTCCAGGATACGCTTGATTTTATCCTCGGAACACATCCGCACGAAGTTTGTGTTCACGTAGAGAGTCATGTCCAAGTCTTTGATTGTTTGCCATATATCAAAGATTTGAGGATGCATGGTGGGGTCGCCCCCTCCAGCCATGTAGACTTCTTTGGTTCCAATCTCGGCCATTTCCGTTAAAGCACGCTTGCAAACATCTACAGGAATGGTGTCACGCTTGGAAGCAGGATCGATCAGAAGATCTTCGAGCATGGGCGAGTTTGACCAACAGGCCACACAATCATTATTGCAAAGGTTGGTCACGTCCAGTTGGACCAGTTGAGGCCCAATGAATGATTCTGTTTTGGAGCGTACACCCGCCATTCTGCGGTAGTCGTCCAGGGTGGAAATCAGCTTGGTTTTAGGGGTATCTTCAAACTCAACAGACTGAGACTTTCTGAAGAAGAATTTCTTGAGATTTTCCCGCTTCAGAAATACGTAACGCTGAGATATTTTTTTTTTCTCCCCGATACCCAGGTGATAAGCTTTCAGAAGATTCTCGGCGGTCGCCTTCCAGTTGTAGCGCGTCTCGCTCATCCTTCTGGCATTGTATTGAAGCTGAGCTTTCAACTCCGGATCTGCGAGGACTCTCATGACTCCAGCGGCGAGTGCTCGAGGGTCACCTGGTCGCACCAGAACACCTGCATTACCGTTATCCAGCATCCTGGGGACTTCACCAACCTCAGAAGCCACAATAGCTCGACCCGCGGCGAGGTATTCGCAGACCTTCAACGGACTTTTGGTACGCACCTGCTCGGTATCCTCAAAACTGGCCACACAAACATCCGAAACTTTTAAGAACCTGGGGATATCCTCATGAGGGACCGAGCCCGTAAAAATGACATGATCCTGTAATCCCAAATCTTCCGCTTCTCTCATGAGACTTAAAAAGTTTGAGCCGTTTCCAATCACAAAAAAGCTTGCCTCAACTCCTTCATCCAGAATTTGGCGAGCCATCTGCAAGAAGAGACTGCAATACTGGGCTCCATGAAGCTGGCCCACGTAAGTCACCACGTTTTCCTTGAGATCATACTGATCATAAACGGGCTGCTCATCCACATCGTCAATGCAAAAACGATCTGGTTGTCCTCCTACTGGCGCTTCAAAGATTCGAGTGTGATCCTTACCCATACTCAGAGCCTGCTGCCAAAGAGCATTTGAGGCCACAGAAACAGTGTCACAAAGGTAAGGAACAAACCTCTCGATGTGATTGATGTATCGATACCAGTAATCATCATGGGGAGAACTGTTTTTAAAGATTTCTGCTTCCCAGTCGTCCCAGTCATAATGAACGGGAGTTCCTGTAATAATTCCGGAAATGATTGAGGGAATGGATACATAGGCAAAACACTTTTGAAAGTGGACAACATCGGCCCAGTCCGCCAGAGAAATCATTTTGCGGGTCTTCATAATGAGTGTCCCGGCGTGACGAATCATGGGAATCGTTTCAAAGGAGTATTCCTGACGACGCTTCTCTATCTCCGGGTCACAGTGTGGATTTTCGAGATGGTAGACTACTTTAACAGTATGACCCATTTTCACAAGTTCATCAGCGAGGTAGGTTACTCTGACTGTCCAGGGTTCTACGGGGGAATAAATGTCATGGGGATGAACCATCAATATATTCATAATTTCCTCACTGCTCAGGCCCCTGGCAAAAACTTGTCCAGCGTGTACTTGTCCATGAGCTTTTCCATCTCGTTATTGAAGTTAGTATTGTCGCAACTCTTGCAAAAATCATCAATGATAGCACCATCGTTATAGGTTTTTATATTGTTCTCACCGAAGTTAATATCTCTGGCACAACGACGGGCTCGCTGGTATCTCGGACTGGTCCAGAAGTCGTAAAAGGAATCATACTCCTTGTTCAGACCAACAATTTTATCTCCACAGCAGAAACTGTAATCTTTGGATAAATCCACATAAGAAAAATTCCAACCCACAAAGCAGCGTCGCTTCTCATGAAAGTAACCGGACCAGTCTCCGGTTTCATCGAGGTTGTTGATTTCTTCGCTTAGATAATCGTCGATCTTTATCTCAAGCTCTTCCTGAAGGCCACGGTATTGCAAGAAAGTTTCACGAACCTCCTGTGCCTGTTCTTGATTCAAACAAAGATGCCTCGACCACTCGCTGGGATGGACAAGCTTGAACCAAATCGTATCAAAGCCATATTCCTTACCCGTAAAAATCATGTCTTCCACTTCGTGATAATTATCAGAGGTAATCACATGAAGGAAGAGAGTGAACGGTTTCGCGAATTCTCGACCGGTTTCTTTAACCTTTTGACGCTTTTTGTAGTTCAGATATTCAAAGTTATGAAAGAGCTTCTCAAATCCCTTTTTTGACATCATGGGATGGGTGGCCTTGTAACTTTCGAAACTGACACCACTGACGGAAATGGTGATGTTGTCCACTTCGTTGTCTACGATGACATCTACCAGCTTCTTGCGCAGAGCCAGGCCGTTGGTTGAAAAGTTCAGACCAAGTCCTCTCTTTTTAACCTCTTTGACCAGAATCTCAAAGTCAGGATGAATTGTGGGCTCACCTCCCCCAACCAGTAAAATTTCCTCAACCATCAGATCTTTGGCATCATCCAGAATCGAAATCATATGATCCACCGGCAGGAAATTACTTTCATAGCGGGGGTCAGCCTTATCAGGATCCCCGGGATTTATGGCACTGTGTCGTCGACAGTACACACAATCAAGATTGCAACCGTAACTGATATCAAACAACATTCGCTTGGGACCAATAAAAGCTCGATCGCATACGGCTCCTAGTGCTCTTAGAAAGTCAGGGAAATCCTTTTTACAAACTGGCTTGTCCAATGTATCCAGCAGCTTCGTCAAACTGGAGTCGGGTTGGTATCCCTCAGGCAATTTATCAAGGTACTTTTTCTTAAAAGATTCCTTGCTTGAAGCGAAAAGTCGAATCAAGCGGGATGGCTTGAGCTTCCCCTTCTTGGGATAGAACGGATCGAAGATCGACTTGTAATCTACTTCGATACTGTCAGTAGTGACTTGGTCTTCTTGTAAAGCCGGTATACCCATTTTGATTGAATAGCATGCAATTCGCCGGTGACTTTGTCACGTTGAGCAGTAGCTTCACCCAACTGGCCTTTTAATTCTACACGTTCCTGTTCCAAAATGCCGATATATTCCACCAACTTTTGGTGTTCATCCGTAATATGATCGCGGATTTCCTCCACCTCGGTAACATAGTCAACAAGCTTTTGGTGCTCCTTGCCCTGAGTTTCGATCAAAGTATTTTGCTTGTCTACGTAGGCTGAGAGTTTTTCGTGCTCCCGCTCCAAATTGGAAAGTAGATCTTTATGGCGTTCCAGTTCGTTACTGTAATCACTAATAGCCCTGGCCTGCTCCTCATTGATTGATTCTTTTTCCTTGAGGAAATCCTGAACTTTAGCAAGGTTCTCCTCAAGGTCTCTCGAACTCTCTTCGAGCGTCTTTACATATTCTACAAGTTGCTCATGAGCCTGATGCAGTTGATCATACTCCTGACCTTTCTGCGCATATACTTCCTGATAATCAGCAAGTGACTTTCTTGCTCCTTCAAACTCATCCTTTAGTTCCTCATAGCTCTCAAGAAGTGCTTTGTGACTGAGGGCCAGTTCTTCATAGCGCAACTTTTCCTGTTCGTAGGCTTCTTCAAGCTCCTGAATAGCAAGAGCTCCGGATTTAGCCTGATCTTCAAGAACCTGATTAAACTCAAGCAATTTTGCGTGGTCTGTATCGAGCTTTTCATAGCGGGTCTTTTGAGCTTCGAGTGCACTCTCGAGTTCTTGAATCACTTCCATCTGCTTGTGATTCATCTCCCTTTGATCTTTCAGGAAGTTGGACAGATCCTTCACTCGAGAAGCCAGTTCATCTCTCTGTGCTGTAAGCTCAATTGAATGGTCCACAGCTTTGTGTCTCATCTCAACCAGCTTAAGATACCGTTTCAGCAAGCTGTCCTGCAGACTACTTGAGGGGCTGTTCTTACTCAAGACGCTTCTCCTAACTCTTCAGCAAAGGCCTTTTCAAACGATCATGACGAACGGAACGAAAGGCGCAGTCCTGACAAGGTTCAGGATATTGTTCTCTATCCCCCTTCAACCTCGCCAACCTGAATTGTACCATCTTTGGGTGATTCCAGAGCTCATCCAAGCTTTGAGTAGACAGATTTCCCAATGAAAAACGATAGGGATTCCCATGGAATATTGCACTGCAACAGGCCATCACTTCTCCGTTACTCAAGATAAACATGGTCTCCAATGGCTGATTGCAAGGTATCTCGTCTCGCAAGAATGAAGGACTGTTCAAATTGCCTCTGAACTTTGTCCTCAAACGCTGAATCTCAAGATGCAGGGAATGTAGCTCCTCTGGCAGGAAGAGACATTCTTGCTCACGCACGCTGGAATACATCTTCTCAGGTAGCAGGTTGATCTGGTCCACCTCGTATTCGTTGGCCAGATCTACTACTTCACGAAGATTCTGATGAGTTGACCGGTTCCAGACAACGTTCCACTCAAACCTCTGTTCTCCCCTGTTTTCCCGATAGAAATCCAGATTTTCTCTCAATTTTTGAAAAGAAACTCCTCGATGCTTTTCGTAAACATCTTCAACTCCATCGAGGCTGAGTATCAATTGGTTCAACTTTCGAAGACTTTCCCATTTCTTCTGGAGGAGGAGCCCATTGGATATCATCACCAGTTTCTTGTGCGGGACTCTTCGAAAGTGATCGATCAACTGATCAAACTGAGGATGCAGGGACGGCTCTCCGTAACCCCCAATGAGGATTTCGCTGGCGCGCTGGTAGAAACTCTCGACCTTGGGCAATAAATCCAAATCGAGAAAGCGGCCCTTGTTCGCATCCTTGTCCCAATGACTGTGTCCGCAGGTGGCACATTTGAGGTTGCAACGATTGGTGAATTCAATTTGCAGAACAATTGGCGTAGCCCACAACTTTGTGCAGCCCAGCCGGGCTTGAGAGCGCTGGATAATAAAGTTGCGAAACTCGCTGGATCGATAAAAATCAAGCAGAGGCTTGAAAATAGTCTGGATCTTCCTGGATTCGCGCTTCATACAGATGGCGGAAAATCTGCATTTTGCTCATACTGAATAGCGTTTCTCGCTCTCTCTCCGTCAACTGGGAGATATGTTCCAGGAAATCATCTCTGGAGAATTTGTTCAGCATGAAATCAATATAGAGTTTCCTCGATTCGAGATAAACCACTCTACCCTTCCTTGGTCAGTTACAGCTTCATCCTTGAAGCCATTCTTATTATAACGGAGAAAAGTGGACTTTGATAAGCCCTGTTAAACCAAAGAATACAAATCAGGACAGAAAATTTCGACTTTGGTACAGGACAAACCAAATCTTGGGAATAATCACTCTGAACTAATCGATACTAAAACCCGACTCCAAAGTTTGGCTTTCAAATATCTGAAGGCCTCCCTGACCAATTCGAATCAGGCCATCAATCGGTTCATACACCACCTCAAGTTCATCATCGTCACTTGAGGAGCCGGACAGGCCTTTCATTCGGATATAGAGGCCACTGAGAGGCTCTCTAACAACCTCTTTCACGCCACCGGAAAGCTCGGGGTCGAGTACGCTGAGAATGGGCGCATACTGGACTTGTCGAAAAACAATTTCCGGAGAACTCACTTTCAACTGACTCAATGACATTACCCGGCAGATCAAAAACTCATCTTCCACAGACAAAGTCACAATCACCGGGTCATTCAGGCTATTCCTCACTCGCAGGTCCTGCAGCGGTCCAGTGAATGCGTCCAGACCTGGCTTGAGATAACTTAACTCGGGGTGCAAACTTGGATGATTTTCATGCTCCAGAATCTCAAAGCCAAGCTTTAGAAAGACCTCATAAAGTAAGCTGCTAATCCTTGTCAAACCATGAAAATCGTGAATTTCCAGACCATTGGACTCAAAGCTTTGCAATTCAAAGTCATTGAAGTTCAATTCCTGAGATTCAACCCACTGAACAAAAGAAAACTCATCATTCGGATTAAGGGTCAACTCTGTGAAATCATTCAATAGACTTGTGATCAAAGTCCTTGAGCGGGATACGAATCCAAAGTCCTGGGAAACTTCAAGAACAGGAACAAAGGGGTAATCGATTCTTGAGAAGCTTGTTGCAGTTGTTTGTTCATGAACTGAGCCGCCCAACTCAACCAATCCTCGTTTGTTATTCAGAAGCTGGGCGCGAATCTCACTCAAGCAAGAATCAAAATCAAAGCTTGTTTGCACACTTACCAGCTGATTTCCCTTGATAAAGCGACTTTGAGCCTCCAATGAACTCAGGCGATTTTTGAGAGTTGTTCGAGTTTTCTCTTCCTCGAGCTGAAAGGGCCTGGGGAAATCTCGAGCTTGAAAGGACAGTTTCCAGTGATTTTTGATTCGATCAAGAAGAGAATACTCATACTTGAGGTTTCTGTACTCTCTCAGTAACTTCTTCCTGTCTATCTCAACGAAATAGTCGCGATCTCTGCGCAGAACCCATTCCCGCCCTTGAACTTTCAATCGAAAAACCAGGCTGTCAAAACCCTCTAAGCTATTCTCACACAACTCCAGCAAGCCTCGGTAATGAATTCCGCTCACATCCCGGTTACCAAAAGTACTTCCCTGGGGCAATCCTTCGAAGTGAAAACCCTGAAAAGTTATATAGCAGGCTGTGAAGAGGACAAAGGAGAGTAGAACAGACAAAGCCAGCAGGTAGCGCATGAAGCTCCAGACTACTCCTGATCAGCAATAGCTGCAGCAGAGGAAGTCAGATACACCAGAAAAGCTATACCCATGGCTACCAGACTCATTAAGGAAGTAAAGGCATTGTCCATCAAGAATAAATCGGACCAGAGGAAACCAAAGTCATGCCACCAGGTAAGAAAGAAAAACCAGAAGAAGAAGGCCAGTAACCATCCTCCCATAATCTTGCCCCGAAACTGTAAGTAGCTTCCAGGAGCGAGAAAGTTAAGTATTCTGGCATATCTGAGCTGAGTGGCCAGTCTTTCTTTTCGCCACTCCCTGAGCCCTTTTTTGCGACGACCAGGACGCTCAAAACAATCACTGCACAAAGCTTCTGAGTTAAAGATCGACTGACAGTTAGAACAAATGGTTTTTTCACAAAATCTGCAATCACTGGTCACAACATCCATCTTGTCTTTCAAAAATAGAAGGAAACCAACCAGTCCCCCACCCATAAAGAACCAGGCCAGGAAAAGGAGTAAGCTTCCAGACAGACTGCTCTCATAGATAGAACCAAAAAGTGTGTCGTGTCTTTGCACAGCACCTTCGAGGAGGAACGGAGCGAAGATAGGCTCACCCCTTCGAGCATATTCGAGGAATCGATCAACGGCAGCCTTTCCTCCCTCTTGATGATTTCCAATATAGTGAAGGTAATTTCCAGCCTGCTTCATATCCCCTTTAAGCTCATAGCAGCGTGAAATATTAAATAATAGCTTGTCGGATATGGGATTTAAATTCAGAGCCTTTAAAAAGTACTGAAGGGCCCTGTCATAATCTCCCATGCGCGCATGACAGACTCCCAGATTACCCAATGACTCGAAATGATCAGGGTATTCGGCCAAGATCTGCTCATACTTGGAAGTGGCCGAACGAGCACCACCACCCTCATTCATATCAATCAAAGCCAACTGAAACCTTGCATCAACATCCAGAGGATTTCTCTTCAAACGAGCCTCATATTCCTTCTGAACCTTCGAAAACTCCCCTTCTTCCATCAATCGTAACAACCTGAGCTGATCTGTATTGTTCACATAGCCAATTGGGAACAGGAAAGGAAGTACAAGAAGTGCGAGAATTCCGATGATGAAAAATATCTGTTCAAAATCATCAAGATAAGTCCAAAGCAAGATCGGAAGAAAGACAACCAATCCAGTGGGAAAGACAATCAACAAAAGTCCACCTGTAAAGGCAATCAAGGGAACGGAAAGTGATTTCTCTCCAAACAGCTCGTCCACGAGATGCTTGAGTTCTTCCTGATTTTTCAGTACCACTGCACCGCAGAAAAACAAAAGAGTTAGAAAGATTGCCCAGAAGAGGTTTAACCCAACATCCGCCTTGAAAATTTCTGAATACAATTCGAGGCTCAATAAATCACCCCAGTATTCGTAAGAAAAACCGAGGATTCCCGATCCTCCCGAACGCTCAAGCAATTCGATTCTCACTTGAGCCAAATCCTGAGAAAGTGGATGGAATAACTTCCCTTTGGTTAGAAATGATCTGGCGAGTTCGAGATTCGACTGAGAGAGCGCTTCACGAGCAGCTCGAGACAATTCCAGAGCATAAGGTCGATAAACCTCCCAACCACGCTTGAGTAATATGAATTCGGCCTGAGAGAAGAACTTGTCACCCCAGGTTATATCCTTGAGTCGATAGGCAAGAAGGCCCATCTGAAGATGCCAGTCAGAGTCCCGTGAATGAGCCCCCAGGGAGTCGGTTTTCATATCCCTTGCTTTGTCCCGAACGCCGTCCAGAGTGGAATTCTCGTAAGTTAGGGCAAGAATGTAATTCCCCAACATGTTGGAGGGACTCGAATTTAAAAAGACTTCTAACTGTTCTCTCTTCCCACCCAGGATCCCCAAATCCGGAGTTTCAGAAAAAATGGAATTAAAATCTGCCCCCAAACCAAGGACTTCCTGTTTTTCTCGATTAAATTTTTCAAAGGCCTGACTCTTTAAGCCGGTATTTCGATGTTGTTCAATCACTGGAATTGCTGAACTGATCAAGCTTCTTGAACCCTTGCGAGCCTTTTGAACATAAGGTTCAATTTTTTGTTTAGCCTGGTCCGATGGGGCACTCTTCACCGAAGAGTCCAGACTTTCCAGGGCTGGTCCCCAACTTTTGTTATTGAGTAGATACCTTCCCAGGATAAAGTGATCCAGAAAGTCAGCCGATCCTGCATCCTGCCGATCTTTCAAGCCGATGAAAAAGTCCTTGCTCTCTTTCTCGTATAATCTGTCGAGCAGATCAAATGCGCGGTCGAGGTCACTGTCCAATTCCAGACGACTTTGAAGATAAACAGCTCCTGGCTTGCCCTCTGTTGTTAGAGGCTGCAAGACATTGTTCAGGTCAAGTTTGATTCCTTCATCTACCTTCTCAAACACATCCGCCAGTGAAAAAACCATCTCCTGAGAAACAAATCCATTGGTTAGGAGGATAATGCACTCTTCCACTGCGTATCGAACATCAGAGTTCTGCAATGCTTTTCGGGCTACATTGAGGTGTGCAGCCTCAAACCCCGCTGAGAACTTTCTTTCCACCTCTTTGCCTTTAGCTTTGGCTGCATGAGCCAACAGTGAATCAGGCTCCAATTGAACGGCAGTCTCCAGTGCCTGTGCAGACAGTCGCAGGTGCTCTTTAAACTTTTCTTCCGTGGGAGTGGTGTCAGAGAGCTTGAGATACACTTCACCAATTTGAAGGTAACATTGGGCGAATTTTGGATCGAGCTCCTGGGCCTGCAGAAAGTTAAACAGGGCCAGGTCATATTCACCCGACTCCATATACTGCACCCCTTGATTAAAAAGTATCTCGGCGTCAGCAGAGAGAGGTGAGTCTACAGGCAGAGTTGGATTGACCTCGACAGGTTCTGGCTGATGATTTTCAGGAACTTCCTGTGGTTCAGGTTCCGCATCAAACGCTGCGTCAAATTCATCCTCGGTAATCTCTGTAGCTATGGATACTGCGCCGCTGGTGGAGCTTGGTTTGTCAGGCTTCACTTGCAAGACCGCGTCTTGAGGCTGTCGCTCCAGATTGCTTGCATTGATTTCTTTCTCACGAACAATTCTTTCATTGGTAGGAGCAAGAACAAGGAGCTTATTTAAAACCCTTCGTTGCTTGAGATACTGTCTCGAGGACTTGTAAGTCAGAGAAAGGTACCAAAGACTTTTTTTGTGATCCGGGTAGCGACTGAGAATTTTCTCGAAATGCCGAATGGCAGTGGAATACCTCAGTGCCGGGTCAACGCTCAAGTCTCGCAAAGTTGTCAAAGCCGCATGATAATGAGCTTTGTAATCCTCAGGGTTGATAGAAAGGATTTTATTCCACCACTTCAAAGACTCTGAATGCTTCTTCTTTTTTTCCAATGCCAAAGCCAGATATCTCAAGGTCGTTAAATTGTTTGGCTTCATGGAGCGCGCAATCGTTCTCCAGTGATAGATCGCTGTATCCAGATCGCCTTTTCGGGCGTGAACCAGCCCCAGGAAGAACTTGACCACAGGGATTTGTTTAACCTTGATGATCTCTTCAAGCCTTTTGATAGACTTGTCATAGTAACGGGGGTCGGCTTTGCCCTGGGTAGCGTAGGCACGAGAGAGCACATACTTCAGTTTCAAATTAGAGGGATAAAGAGAAAGCCGCTTTTCAAGCTGAGGAATTGCTTTCTCACCTGCTGCACCATAAACGGTAGTGCAGGAAAACAGCCCTGCCCAAAGAACAAAGAATGAGAAAAGTATCTTGAGAGTCTTCAGGGCAGCCATTCAATTCAAACGATTTCCAATAATACTTGGCCTTTGTGAACCACCTCGGCATTCTTTACCGGGATTTGCCTCACTACACCGTCAAAGGGGGCCTTGATTTGATTCATTACTTTCATGGCTTCAACGATACACACAGTATCACCTGCCTGAACCCTGTCACCAACCTCTTTAAAGGGTGGAGCTTCGGGATTTGGGCAGCGATAAAAAGTACCTACCATTGGAGAGACGATAGTCTTCACATTTTCCTTCGAGGCGGATTTCTGTTCGGCCTTTGCTGACTTTGGAGATCGCGCAAGAGGTGCTGCTGCAGGGACTGCAAGTTGTGCCGGTCCGGCCGCTACTGTTGCAGTGACACCACCATTCCTGGATATTGCAATTTTCTCTTTCCCGTTGCTGATCGCTATTTCGTCGATTCCATAGTCGTCAGCCCATTCCATTAGTTCTTTTGCTTGTTCAATCAGGTCTTTCATACTTCTCCAACAAAGATATTGCCAGGTCAAACCAAAAAGCCAGTCATCGGCGGAAAGAGAGCAGGTCTTTGTGCACCGAGTGGCAGCGACTCACCATTTTCCCATTCTGAGATTGATTTCGCATCCAATTTTTTTGAATCTGCTCAAATATGGCCAAAGAAAGCTCTATGGACAAATCTAAAATTTTGCAGTCTCAAAATTATCAATTCGAATAATTGTAGGACGAGGCACCCAGTGAAACACAGTCTTGCCTGGAAATAGAGCAATCCTGTTCTTGTCCTCATCAAGCAGTAAAAACTCGGATTCAAGCTTGTCTCTCTGCCAACTCCCCTTGTAATGGCGACCCCCAACGAAGCAGTCCAGTTCTCCATCCCCAAAAACATCTACCATGGGAAATCCATCGTCCTGAAGGCTCACATCCATGTAAAGAACAACAACATTCTGGTAAAGAAGTGGCTCTTCCTTTGAGATCTTTTGATGGACCCCGTTATAGAGCCGGGCATATTTACCAAGTTCCTTCTTCATAAAATAAGAGACCGTTTTATCCTGAGCGATGGGAACATGGACCGCCCTGACTCTGTTCATGTGATAGGGAGAGCCCGTAGCATCTGAGTAAAACAGATTCCACAAATTACCGGGACTAAGCCCATTGCTGTAAGCCATTTCCACCAAACGATCCAACCTGAAAAACTGATTTTCGGGGGGATGATAATCGCCTCTGCGAAAGAACATGGCCGGTACAGAGGAAGCATCCAGAGTGTCAAACATCAGTTGAGACCTCTTCTTGATTCCTCCATGGCTTGCGCCGTCATGCAGGACTACTGCATTAAAAGGGAACAGGGACTCAAGCATATGTGGTTCAACTCCGGTCAAGGGCCCAATCGGATTAGACTTATCAAGAGAGGACCCGAAAAAGGCAAGAAAGCTGGTTCCATGTCCACTGGGTACTTCCATAACTATTGGTGCAAGATTCAAACTTGGATTGGGGAATTCGCCTTCGCTATTCTTCAGTACAGCGACATAGGGAACTCTTTGAACACCCTCTTCCTGATAGGCTATGGGCTCCGGCACCTCAGGCAAATGCTGGGGAATTGCATTTTCCGGCTCCGGCAGGATTGCCTCCAGCAGATCATCTTCTGTGAGCAACTTCGCATCGAGACTGGAAGCAATCCGTAGTGTCGGATCTACTTGCATGAGAGTCTTCATCACCTCATCGGACTCCTTGATCATTTCCAGATCAAAGTAGGTCTTGGCTAACCAGAAATGTGCAGGCAGGAAATCCGGCACTTCTTCCACCATTGTTTCCAGCCATTCCCTGGCGATGTTTAAAGAAGTCTTTGTTTTCAGGTGATATTGTCGATAGATTTCCTTCAGTTTGGCAATAAGCTCTTTTCCAGTTACGAGCTGATCCGTTTTCTTGTTGAAGAATTTTCTGTACTCCAAGACTCGGCCCGGTTTCAGGTTGAAGTTGCGTGCATAAAGGTCGAGTGGGTGCATGTTTGCAATGTAGTGTGCGTAAGTGGAAACTTCCGATCGAAGCTTCTGTACCTGCTCCTCAAGCACTTTCAGCAGTGCCGTGTCTTTCACGTAAGCCAGGCGATATTCCCTGATCAATCGCATCGCCAGATGACACAATTCCACAAAATGGTAATAGGCTACCTTGGCTTGCTTGACCTTTTCAGGCTTTAGCACATCTGCTTCTTCAAGATAAATCGTGCGCAGACGGTCTCTCTTTTGACGCATCTTCATCCAGGTATCCTGCAAATCCTTGGTGATGTGTCCCCAGGCTCGTGGATTGGTGAGAGGATGATGCTGTGGCTTGCAATGGACCTGAGCCGCAACAAAAACAAATACAATAAGTGCAAAGTAAAATCTGAACATTTCTGCCTGTATCGTCAACCAGTCCGGTACATCTGACTCTTCAGAGACTTCTTGATGACTCTCTGAGTTCGTGATGAACAAAAGTTACTGAAACTCGGCTCTTTTGAATGAGATTGAAGCAATAGAGTATACTTTAATGAGTGACAAGCCTTCACTTCCGATGCTGAGTTCACTGGAGTCAATGAGCTGTTTCAGGTTGCCGAGCCAGTCCTGCCAAAACTAGGGGCTACTAATTCTCTGGGATCAGCTGCTGCTGAGTAATCGTCTCAGGCGTTAAAATTCCACCGGAAATAATCACTTTGGACGCCTCTTCGATCGTCATGTCCAACATGATTATGTCTTCTTTGGGTACCAGCATAAGGACGCCACTTGTTGGATTGGGTGTAGTTGGTATGAACACACTCATCAGATCTTTCTCTGTCTTGGCGCTGAATTCCAAAGGTGCCTTTGCACTTAAAAAACCAATAATCCACATACCCTTTCTGGGGAACTCCACCAGAATTGGGTGTTTGAAGACATCGCGGTTAGGAGAAAGAACCATCTCCAAAACCTTCTTAAACAGGTAATAAACCCTGTTAATCCCCGGTATCTTGTTGAAGATCGACTCGTAGAAGTCATAAACTTTTTTGCCAAAGTAATTGGAAGTAATCAGTCCTACAATGAATATGATCGTTACTGTCCCGAAGAGTCCAAGTAAGGGTGTTTGCTGAATGCTGGGAATAAAATTGGAAAGAGCGTAAGCACCAAGCTGATCAATTTTGGTCGCAAACCAATAGAATAAATACAGTGTGATAACACTGGGAAGAGTAACCAGTACCCCAGCGAAAAAAATACGCTTGATTGGTTGGTGTTGTTTCTCGGAGGACATGGGAATTGCTTCAATCGAAGACATACCCGCTAAACGATTCGAACGTTTGACCTACTGCTTAGAAGGCAGTTGCTCTATCCAGCTGAGCTAAGCGGGCATGCCATCGCCGTCAAGATATTCTGAACAGATTTTCTTGTCAAGAGCAGGATGATTCCTTTTCAAGCTTTTCTCTCCTCAGAGAACAGTCCCAAATCGATGATTCAAAGATCAGATTCAGGATCTCAGAACTTATCTGAATATTAAATTCAAGGATTTCGTTTGAATTGTATTCCTTTCTCTGTCGGAACAAATCAATGTCGATAACTCAGTGTATAGCTCAAACCTTGATCGAACAGTCTTTGCAGTCCGGGACCTCAGAGCGTGTATTGAGAGCCTCTTGTTATGAATTTTTATAAACTCATTGCAACTTTTCTTCGCAGGCTGCGTAATAACTATTAACTACAGCAGAAATTGGCAGGAGATAGCCATGTTCAAAAAATTTATTTGCTACCTATTAATTTTAAGTTTGATCCTCCCTCATCAGTTCGGGATTGCATGGGCAATCTCTGATTCAGATGTGGAAGCAGCCGTGGAACGAAACTCCAGTATCAGGGAAGAGTATGGAAAATCCCTTGATACGGATGTTTTTTGGGAAGGGGTAGAAGCTGACAACGGAGGAAGCGACGAGGAAGATCCAGGAGATGGTTCGGATGAGGAAGA
>Ga0181592_10000154_pt1 | contig 46983 bp, 50 predicted proteins | sample 071ome_20_FD_133755 | JGI IMG/M metagenome (GOLD analysis project Ga0181592, IMG submission 133755) | Coastal salt marsh microbial communities from the Groves Creek Marsh, Skidaway Island, Georgia - 071412BT metaG (megahit assembly) | ecosystem: Environmental > Aquatic > Marine > Intertidal...
ATAGTTATTAATTCTTGCACGTCAGCATTCTGCATACCCATAATTCTTTCGATCAAGCTTTTCCAATGCTGTTGACTAAGCTGCACCCATTCTTGAAAACCAGATAAATCCTGAGAATCTCGCCACGCTTCATAACATTGTGAAAATGAAGGACACAAATCCTTGCGCAGTGCCGTCATATTCCCAGCAAAAAAATACAATGAAGCGACATTGTTCGATTGTATTAACTGCGGCAATGTGACACATGCATCTGCATACAAATCTTTAATCGAACGCAACATTAATTCCAGACGACTGTTGTCAATGGAGCCTAAGAACTGTTTCCACTCATCACCCAGTAATCGAGTGGTCTCTATCTCACCTTGTTCATGCAACAATATGCTCTGTAGTTCCGTTTCTGTCATCTGATCCAGTGCCAATTCAGGATCATCAGCAAACGGATAGTAAGAGAGAGCCCTGCTCATCGCATTTTCAATTTTGTGCCAACGCCATTCCTGTACTTTTTCCCACAACATACGTCGCACGGATTGTTTACGAATGAAAATAGTATTACCTAAAGTCATCGCAGGCGGCGCACTCAAGTCTCTAGCATATTCTTCAGTCGTGACGATTACTTGGTAATCATCGGCGTTATGCTGAGACTCTAATTGTGCCAGAAAGAAATGAGGGACATTGTGTTTGCCGATACCTCCACTGTAAACTAATCCCTGCGGCAATAACTTGGCATTGATTTGCGTTGTATCAAAAGGGTCATAACGCTGACCATCAATAGTAAGCGCCTGATAGTCTTGCTGTTCTATGTCCTCCCACAGCGCTTCACGTTGAGACACCCATTCACCCACCGCCTCCTTGGGTAATTTATCACTGAGGGAATAACCCAAATCCCAGCGACAAAATTCACGCATCTTCATCAGATAAGTACACAACGTATAATTGGCCGCGTGCTTAGCATCAGCCAGATTACAATTGTGTTGAACAGACTGATTCAATGTCTCAGTAAGCATAATTAATTCTGTATAATATCGGTTTGTATTGTGGCAAATTATAACAGGACATCAGCATGGCGAGACTAAAAGCCAAGTGGAATCAAAAAAATCAAACCCGTACACCTGAACAGATTGCATCTGCAGTTGGTTTTAATATCTGGTTGTTGGCAGCTGATGCCTGCCTAAATCTTGAAAATGAAGGCTTTGAAACCAACACTCAATCTCAACGATTAGACGTTATATCAGAGTTTTTGGCGTTTTCATTACATCTTGTTGACCGACTGACCTATGGTGAGTTGGATGAACCAGAGCGAGTACGTTTCATCAATTCATTGGGGGTGAATCTGGCCACCACTGTACAAAGTAATCGCGTCGATGCTAATGGTGCAGGAGAATATCGTACAAGCTTTGTTGAATTACTCAACCAACGCATGGATGAATATTCTGAGTGTTCATTCGACAAAAAAACAGGCCCTGGTTTCAGTCTCAAGCGCATACTAGGCAATCACGTCATGCATGCCATGGGGGAAAAAGATAACAAATGGATTCCTGATTATGTCATTGATGCTGAATCACCGAAAATTATTAAAGGAATCAATCGAGTCATGAGTGGTATGGGTGATTCTATTGAAGACGCCGATTTTGAAATGCCAATTATTCCTCAAGGAGGCACTTGGGGTGACGGATGATTACCGGCGCTGTAATTTGACAAAGTTTATGTGCATGTTTCTCTGCATGCTAACGACAATGCCCGCCATTTCTGACAACCAACCAGCATCTTTACTAAGACACTCTTGTACTCAGGGCTCATTGACACAGATACAAAATCATTTCTTAGATAACAACAACCTAATCTTTGCACGAGGTCAGTCCTTATCTGAACATGGTGAGCAACGTGTATTATTTCTTGTTTCATACCCTATTAACACCTTTCAAATAGTCTCACTCATTGCATTAGGCCATAGTCATTATGAAGCATGTATTGAAAGTACAAGCATTGAGGTCGACTATCGTGATGAAAACGCACCCGTGCGCAAGCTATTCAAGCGCACTTATCGCGCTCATGAAATTTTCAATGACGCTATTCCCAATCAAGAATGTGGAGCAGAACCGGATCTATGCCAATTTTGGCCCTCTCAAATGAATCACACACATACAACCATTTTGAGTGCCTATCAACTTAACAATAATGACTCAACAGATTTTTATGATGAAATCATTAAACTCAAAATTGGGCGTCACGTTATTTCTCCCAGTCGTGGCCGATTGACACAACTAGCACGGACTAAGTACGCATTAAGAATGAACAATCAACTTGACGAATCAGCGAGTGACATCGAAGCAGGTAAGGAAATATATCGAAAAATCCATCAAAGCTTTGATCATAAGCTTGCACTCATCGTGTTTAGCTATACTCAAGAATATGATTGGAACGTAAAAAGAATAGATAGAGATACAGGCCAGATCTCTACTTTAATCGAAGGAAAATCGCTAGAAATGTATCCTTTAAGTAGGAATACTTATTTATCTTTTATGCCAAACTAAACAGCAATCTGAATCATATTTTCACTCTTACGGCCTATTTAGGGTGAATTTTTCATAATATCAGCACTTTTTAGTGTCATTTCGTGAAACTTCAGCCAGACTGCCCCACTAACTGTAGCAATATGAGGGCGCTTGTCTTATGATTCCGATTGCTACAGATTTTTGTGATAGGCAATGGTGTTGTTCCCTAAGTGTTACCTCCTTGATAAACCTGATTCATTTACTGTATGCAACAATTTTCATTAACTATATTAAGGTAAATATATTATGGCTACAGGAAGTGTTAAGTGGTTCAACGAATCAAAGGGATTTGGTTTTATCTCTCAAGACAATGGTGGTGCTGACGTATTTGTGCATTACAGCGCAATCCAAGGAGATGGTTTCAAAACACTTAAAGAAGGACAACCAGTGACTTTCGAAGTTGAAGACGGCCCTAAAGGCCCTCAAGCAACTAGCGTTGCTGCATCCTAAAGATATATCTTAAGCGCTCAATTTTTGAGTGTGATCTATCTTACGAGCCCCGCTTTCACGCGGGGTTCTTTATTTTAGTGTTTCAGCCTTTAGCTACTGGAGCAGATAATGAAAAAACTATTTATTGGCAATCTGCCAACCACCACTGACCTTAAAGAACTGGAGACCTTGTTCTCTCAATTTGGTCGAGTCAGATCTTCACAACTGATCACAGATGTATTTTCAGGTAAATGCAAGGGATTTGGGTTTATCGAAATGGAGGGGCATGAGGCTCGTGCTGCCATTGCAGGACTCAATGGTAGAGATTTCAATGGACAACCATTGAAAGTCAACTTCGAAGCTCCCAAATCAGGACGCCGAAGATAAAGAAACAACTGACAGGAGTAAGCACAGCTATTGCGCTTACTCCTGAAAACTTACTTAATCCAATTTGACATATTATCAGTAGTTTTCTCTGAGCCATCTTCATACCCAGCTGAGTAGGCATCAGTCACACGCTGCTCTTCACGCTCAGGGTGTCCTAAATAACCTCCTTGCCAACCAAGTACGTACTCTGGATCCACGCCTTTTGATTCCATCTCTGTAATAGTGTCGCGATATGCTTGATCCATTTTTTTATTCTCCTATTTATCTATATATGATTTTTCTATCAATGGTTTTCTATCTATAATTTTCATACAAACGATTATTATTAAATCACTGTTAATTAATAATTACCGTTTATGAATTTTTAAAACACTGCGCTGCCCGCCCTGAAGCAATAGCTTGAGAGGCCAACTGTGCGCCTTGTGAGAGTGATTCGGCTTTACCAAGGTGCTTCAATACGATAGCAGCAGAGTATAGTAAACAATCCCTGGCTGCACCCTCTTTTCCGTCTAGAGCTGCAAGTCCAGCATCGGCGGATGCCTGTGACAACGCTGCAACATCAACGACCGACTCCCCTTCCTGATCAATACTGATACAGTTTGATGGAACCGGCTCACAACGGTGCGATTGTTCAACACCACAATCTTCAGGCGAGACATTCACTTCTTGTAGCTGCCCATCTAAGCCTTGATAGTCAAAGTATTTAGCTGGTTTATTCAAAGCAGGCGTTATTCCACCCTCAACGCCGCGAATAATTGCCGCCGAATCAAATCCGGCTAATTTAGCCAGCTTCTCATAAACCGGTGGATATGGCTTATGCACATAGCCCGTGATTAGATGAGTAGAAAGCCTGCCACATATAGGTTTAGCTAAAACTTCAACGGTGGTTAGCACCGGACGTTTGATCATTCTTTTTCTTAATCCCACCAAATCATGTAATGGTTTGCAGAAACTCGCTTGATCCACATAAGACCATCCAATATCAGGCTGAGATATTCTCTCTGCAGCTTGCTGAGGAGTTGAATCCACATCGATACCTGCCGCTCTGAGCACTTTACGTTGAGTCACTCCGAATTTTGGCCCTACTTCCTCTAACCCATGACTGACAGCAGGCACACCACAAGCAGCGAGTAAAGCAGGTAAGAATGCGGTCACTGGGGCGCCTCGCATGTAACCATCATAGGGTTCAGCAATGTCTACTAAACTATCCACACCCGCCACCACACGATCAGTGGAATCGAGAACCGCCTGCAAACTGCCACCATTTTCTTCTTCAGTTTCACGCTTCATACGCAGTGCAATCAAGTAGATGCCTGCTTGCACGGGATCAGTCACATCATCGAGAATGTGCTGCATCAATCGTCGCGCTTCATCAAAAGATAAGTCTTTACTGTACTCAGGGCCAGTGGCCACACGACCGATCGCGTCACGGACAAAAACGTCAATTTCTTGCTGTGTGTAAGATGTTTGCATCAGAGTGTGATATGGAATTAATGGAGCAGAAGCATACAAAATGTCCCCTGAGAGCGTAATATCTCTATGGAGGGGCAACTAAACACATGATTTTTAAAGATTTTTTTTATCATATCTAGTTTCAAATAAGAACACTCAACCGCCATAAGCGCTTCATGAACACTGACTTTCCTGCGCAGGTAATGCCCTCATCAGAGGTATTCGGCCACAATGCCTATTCTATTAAAATGGTCCATCATTTAAGTATTGGAGAACACTGATGGATGAAGCTGATGAAATTGATTTTGCAAGCGGACTACAGGCATTTGAATCAAAACACTTTTCTCGCGCCATTCAATTACTATCCCCACTGGCTATCAAAGGCCACGCAGATTCCCAACATCGTTGTGCCATCATGTATCAAAACGGGCTGGGCGTTGCAGCTAATCCTCAAGCGGCCTTTCAGTGGATGAGCGCAGCAGCTGAACAAGGTCATGCTATTGCCCAACATGGTCTGGGCTTTATGTATATGGAAGGTGATTGTGCAGAAAAGAATGGAAAACTCGCCGTACATTGGTTCACCAAAGCAGCTGAACAAGGACTCGCAGGCTCACAGACCACACTTGCCATGATGTATGAACAAGGCACGTTAGTCGAAAAAAATGACGCATTAGCTAGTGAATGGTACAAGAAGGCCGGTTTTTAAAAACGAACTGCACAAACCATGGCGCCTAAGCCTATCTTAGGCAAATTAATCAACAACAAACCAACTCAAACACTATGCGACCAGCCCACCTCATTAAAGTACTCAACAAGGAATTTCATAGCGCCTCGCAAGGCCAGCATACACCAGTTATGTTGTGGGGAGCGCCTGGAGTCGGCAAATCACAAATCGTGGCACAAGTCGCTGAACTCAATCGAGTCCCAATGATCGACATCCGTTTATCACAAATGGAACCCAGTGATTTACGTGGCATACCTTTTAGAAGTAAGGATCAAGTGGAGTGGGCCATACCTTCTATGCTTCCCAATGAACAGCATCATGGGGAGAGTGGCATCTTGTTCTTAGATGAAATTACCTCTGCTGCACCCAGTGTCTCCGCTGCCGCTTATCAATTAATTCTGGACAGACGCTTGGGCCAGTATGAAATCCCCAAGGGCTGGGCTATTCTAGCGGCCGGTAACCGTCAGGGTGATAGGGGTATTACCTACACTATGCCAGCACCGCTGGCCAACCGATTTTCTCATTATGAAGTCGATGTCAATCTTGACGATTGGGTCGCTTGGGCTTACAAGCATGACATAGATGACCGTATCATTGCCTTTTTACGTTTTAGACCAGACCTAATCTTTGATTTTGACGCGGCTAAAAATCCTATGGCCTTTCCTTCACCCCGCTCATGGGAATTTACTCACCGCGCCCTACAAAAATTTGTATCACACAGTGATGTGTTATTAGAAACCCTACAAGCTTGTGTGGGACCAGCGGCAGGCGTGGAGCTCAATGCTTTCATCGCCAACCTCGATCAGATGCCAAATGTTCATGATATTTTAGACGGCAAAGAAGTGCCTGTGCCCAAAGAGATTGATCTGCAATATGCGGTGGCAGCGGCTCTTGTGGGACAGGCTATTCGTGTCAAAGATCAAGACCATGAAGCTCACTATCATGGCAACATTCTCAACTATGCAAATCAATTCCCCCAGAGTGAAATGGGGATCATGATGATCTCAGATATGCATCGTGCCATTGGTGAAAGAATATTTGCCTTACCAGAGTTTGCCGCCTGGGCAGATTCAGTGGCTGACATTATGCTATTTGACTAAGCATCGTACCTCGGAAAAACACCATCTTGGAAAAGCAAGATAAAGTCCTCGCCAAATTAGCTGTAGCCCGTACCCGCTTGATTTTAGATCAACCATTCTTGGGTGCACTAGTCCTTCGTATGCCACTACAAGTGGCTGACCCTGCTTGGTGTTTGACCGCAACAACAGATGCGAAAAAAATCTACTATAACTACGAATATATTCATCAATTACATTCATCAGAGACACAGTTTGTGCTGGCCAAACAAGCCTTACATTGTGCATTTTCTCATTTTGCTCGACGCGGTCATCGTATCAAGCAGCGTTGGGATCTGGCCTGTGATTACGCCATTAATCCACTTTTAATCGAAGAAGGTTTCACTGCTCCTCCCGGCTCCCTTGTGGAAGATAGTTTCAAGGGTATGAGCGCAGAAGAAATCTATCGCTACTTAGACGATAAGGATGAAGGTGATGCAGACACGGGTAATCAGGAAAGTCAGGGGTCAGATAAAAGCGAGGACCCAACGAATAGCCAACCATCAAACAATCACTCAGGAAATAATACTGAATCAGATCAAACATCCAAAAAAGATCCAGATGAACACTCTGCTCAACCAAACTCATCATCACAGCATGATGATACCACTGGCAGTCCAGAACCCAGTCCGTTATCAAAACAGGAAGAAGATAACTTAAGCGTGCAATGGCAACAGCGTTTAGCGGGAGCTGCCCAACAAGCCCAGCAGGCTGGAAAATTAAGTGAGTCGATGGCGCGCATGGTGGAATTCATACTCCAGCCCAAACTCCCATGGCGAGCTTTACTCGCAAAACATATGACTGCCACAGCACGCGATGACTATAACTATGCACGACCTTCATCTCGACGTGGAGACCCTGTGATTTTTCCAAGCTTGCGCAGTGCACAAACTGATATCGTCGTTGCACTGGATGTCAGCGGCTCACTGGGTGACAGAGAAATTGATGAATTTATGAGCGAAGTGAATGCCATCAAAGCGCAGCTACGTGCACGTATCAGTCTACTCATTTGCGACGCAAAACTCGCTGATGGTAGTCCGTGGATTTTTGAATCATGGGACGAATTCAAATTACCTCGAACTTTTAGTGGCGGTGGTGGCACCGATTTTCGACCTGTATTTAACTGGGTTGAGCAATTAGATCAACGTCCCGAATTGTTGCTTTACTTTAGTGATTGTGAGGGGATATTCCCGAATTATGCACCAGACTATGCTGTTATCTGGTTAGTCAAAGGACGCGCCCAACCTCCTTTCGGTCAACGTATACAACTTAATTAGACGCCATGGAATTAACTCAACAAGATCAATTACGCTTAAATGTTCTGTTAGCGCAAACAGTGCAGGCCATACGCATTGATGAGTCACGCATGAAACTTCATGCTCTATCTGAGAAAGGTGAAGCCAGCATCGACTTACATGCTGACTGCAAAGATGAAAAATATCTAAAATTAGTGCGTCAATGGCTATCGACTCAAGTGTTGGGATCACCCGGTGGATATCCGGTATACCTAAAACGCTGGACGCGTATGGGTCAAGGCATTGGCACGGCAAGCAGCGATAGCCTAGAGAAGCTCTTGCTCCTAGGTGAACCTGAAGCGGTAGTTGCCGTAGTGAATGCGCAAGACATTAGCAACGAAATTGCTCGCCGAGCATGGTGGTGCAGCCCAACCTCAGAGAATGCTCGCTGTCTTCTGCGCAGTCCTGCCGTAGTGAATGGTTCTATGGGAACAGAATTGGCGGAGTTTTTAGTCGAATTCTTACCATTTGAAGAATCATCACGTGCAATTATTGATAGCGTATTTTCAATTCTGCAACCTGGTTTAGTCAATGAAGCCACACGAGTAGATGTGTGGAAGCGAGCTAAACGCCGCAACGCTTTTTACCTAGGCTTTATTCGCCATGGCAGCTCAAGCCTGCCCAACGACAAACCTGCTCATCCGGATTACCAGCATTGCCAGACATTATTGCAACACCATCCAAGCCCAGTACTGGAGCTGCTCTATGAGCTGTTTAGCCCATCGGGTCAGACCTTATTAGATATTATGGGTATTGTTTTACGTAAACCAAATGACCAAGATGTCGCTGTGGAATGTTTCAATAGGGTAGGAGATACCTTTAGGCTAGATTATAATCTCCCTCGTAATTGGCGTGATATCAATGAATTAAATGATTGTGTTAAGAAAACCATCACAGCTAAGGTATTTCAAGATATTATCGAAATATGGCCACAGGCACAGCAATACATATATGCAATACTATACCTATCCATGCTCAGTGAGACATTGCTCGATCCTATTTTTGGGGTTACAGATTCAATTGGCTCAGTCATGAGAAAAAGAATAAAACATTTAACTGATCCTATATTAGTTCAACTCACTGCCATCACTTGATCATGAGCTTATTCCCATTATTTGTAGATATTAAAAACAAACCCTGCCTCATCGTTGGTGGTGGCAAAATTGCAGCACGCAAACTTAAAATGCTATGTCATTCAGGTGCTCAAGTCACCGTGATCGCCCCACAGTGTTGCACTGCCACCCAAGAACTATGTGAACAATATGGTGTCACTATTGAACGGCGAAACTTTATTGATGAGGATATTGTCGATCAATGCCTTGTGATAGCAGCTACAGACTCCCCGGAAACCAATCAGCGTATTAGTCACATAGCACAAGCTAAAAATATCTTTGTCAATGTGACCAGTGATTTCACCAAAGGTGATACCGTTTTACCCTCTGTGATAAACCGCGACCCCATTCAAATCGCCGTCACCACAGGAGGTGCGTCACCGGTACTGGCACGTTTACTCAAAAGTAATTTAGAACGTGCAACACCGACGGCTTACGGACAACTTGCAACACTAGTAGAGCAGTATCGAGCACAGGCTATCACGATGATTCCTGATGAAGACACGCGTCGCCGCTTTTGGGAAGAAGTTCTTCAAGGTTCAATCGCTGAGATGGTGTTTGCTGGACGAATCAGTGAAGCTGAGAATGCACTCAAATTCAAACTTGAAAATCAACAAGTAGACAGTGCTGGCGTCGGGGAAGTGTACTTAGTAGGGGCAGGTCCCGGAGATCCTGACTTGCTCACGTTTCGCGCATTGCGTCTGATGCAGCAGGCAGATGCCGTGGTTTATGACCGCTTAGTCTCTGATGAGATTATGAACTTGGTGCGGAAAGATGCTGAAATGGTCTATGCGGGTAAAGAACGCGCTAATCATGCTATTCCACAAGAATCTATCAACCATCTATTAGTCCGTTTAGCCAAACAAGGGAAACGTGTGTTACGCCTTAAAGGCGGGGATCCATTTATTTTTGGACGCGGTGGAGAAGAAATTGAGACATTGATGGAGCAAGGGGTCCACTTCCAAGTGGTACCAGGCATTACTGCGGCGGCTGGTTGTGCATCCTATGCCGGCATCCCATTAACGCATCGCGATCATGCCCAAGCTTGTATTTTTGTCACGGGACATTTACGTGATGGTACCGTCAATCTCAACTGGAATATGTTAGCGCATAGCAGTCAAACATTAGTGTTTTATATGGGCTTGGTGGGATTAGAAATTATTTGTCAAAAGCTTGCCGAGCATGGCATGCCAATTGATACACCAGCCGCCCTAGTGAGTAAAGGAACACGACCTGATCAACGCGTGTTAATTGGAAATTTATCCAGCTTGCCGGATTTGGTTAAATCACATGATGTGCATGGACCCACGCTTATTATTGTCGGCAGTGTTGTCACTTTGCATAGTAAATTACATTGGTATCTCACTGAGCGTGAATTTAAGGCGAATTGATCGCTTATGAGTGATGATATGCTTGATCAAATGGCTCCACAATTTAGTTTGCTAGATCAACACGGTGCAATGTGTCAGCTCAGCGATTATCGTGGCGCTTGGTGCGCACTTTATTTTTATCCCAAAGATGATACCCCTGGCTGCACTAAACAAGCGTGCAATCTAAGAGATAACTATGTGGCGCTAACTGAAAACAATATTAATATCATCGGAATCAGTGTAGATAACAAGCAAAAACATCAAAAGTTTATTGATAAATATCAATTACCTTTCACTTTACTCAGTGATCAAAATGGAAGCGTTGCAAAAAAATATCAATGTTTATTTTCACTTGGACCTATCAAGTTTGCTAAACGACACAGTTTCTTAATCGATCCTTCAGGGATTATTCGCGCGATCCACAGAAACGTTCAAGCTGGACAACACAGTCAACAAATTATAGATTCTTACCATGCTTTAACATCTCCTTAAGTCATGTATACTCATCAATAATTTCATTTAGAGAATTTATAGACTACTAAATATTAAATATTTTTTAATTTCAGCAATGTAGGTGTCCGCTTCTTTGCAAGTGGGTGAAACTGGGAATTTGGTGAAAAACCAAAACTGCCCCCGCAACGGTAATCGAGTCAAGATTGGCAATATGTCACTGCATGAAATGCGGGAAGGCGCCAATTGAGTGAATAGTATAACTGCTCGAGAGTCCGGAGACCGGCCTATGATTGCGTAGCAATTCGCGGTGGGCGAGCCCGGCTACTTTAACATCTCACAAATCTTACTAAAGACAAAATACCCTGTGTATTGTCTGTATGACATGTTTCGTGCTGTGTATGCATATGTATTGTTGGCGCGTATCTGTGAGTGTTCAAGTATTCTTGTTGCTCATTGCGTTTATCCGAACTTAAATATATTTGTCAGGGAACGCACCATGAAACTCTTATTAGCTATGCTCTTGCTCGCTACGCTCACCTCACTATATTCAGCCGGGGCGGATGAACTACCAACAATGGTGATCAGCGCCAGCCGCACTCCTCAACCTGCTGATCAGATAGCAGGCTCGATAGATATTATCAATGCTGAAAATATAGCTAATCAACAAACCAACTTTATCAGTGATGTTTTAGTAAATGCACCCGGATTAGGCCTCAGTCATAACGGCGGTCCAGGCAAATTAACCCAACTGCGCATTCGCGGTGCTGAGTCAAATCATACTCAGGTTGTGATTGATGGCATAGAGGCGAATGATATTGCGCAAGGCTATGAGTTTGATTTCGCTCATCTGAGCAGTTGTGGGATTGAACGCATAGAAATTATGCGCGGCCCACAAAGTTCTCTATGGGGCAGTGATGCTCTATCAGGCGTGGTCAGTGTTGAATCCAAACGCGGCCAAGGACCATTTTCGATTGAGAGCAATATTAGTCTCGGCAGCTATCAAACTCGTCAAAATTGCACGGGTATCAGAGCTGAGAATCAGCAACATGCCATTGCTCTTTTTGGTAGCTACTACGATACACAAGGAACAAATATTTCGCGACTGGGCTCAGAGAAAGATGCCTACAACAATAAATCCATCAGCCTTCGATACGATTTCGAACCAAGCGATAATTTTTCCATGAAATTCACTACGAGACACAATGACATCACATCAGATACTGATGACTTTGCTCATAACCCTGACTGGTCACAATCTTTGGTGGACGCCAATAGGGAAAATCAAATAACTCAAAACTATGCCAGGTTATCTGCAAATCTAAATTCTTTCTCTGGGTTAATCAATCATCAGTTGGGGTTTGCAATGACCGACACCAACAACAAAATCTATGATGAGGGGTCTAAAATTTCGAGTAACTTGGGTGAAAAAATGAAATTGAATTATCAAGCCAGCCTCTTTGTTGACACTGACATCACTGAACATGTTCTAACATTCGCGCATGAACGTGAATACGATGATTACAAACAACGCGGTACCGATTTTACCTACGGGAATCCAAATCAAGATCAAGAAGTGCAGACAATCAGCTATATTGCAGAATATCGTCTAGGGTTATTCGATCACCTGTTCCTCACTGGCGGCTTACGCAAAGATGATAATGATGACTTTAATAACAGTAACAGTCATCGCTTTTCAGCCATGTACACACCCAATCAGTCAAGAACACGTTTCCATATTGTGCATAGCACTGGCGTCAAAAACCCTACTTTTATAGAGCGTTTTGGTTTCTTTTCTGATACCAGTCAATTTATTGGCAATCCCGATCTACAACCTGAGCGCTCTCAAAGCTGGGAACTTGGCCTTCATCACCAACTCACGCCAAAACTCAACTTGTCTGGCGTTTATTTCAATGCAAAGCTCAAAAATGAAATCAATGGCTATGTAGCTAGTGATGAACCTGGTGTATACACTGCAAACAATCTTGATGGAAACAGCCATCGCAAAGGCGTAGAACTATCGATTAATGCGCAACCATTCGAGCGCCTTAACATCAATGCTAACTATAGTCATATTGATTCCAAACAACCCAGTAGTGGTGAAACTCGGGAATTACGCGTGCCAAAAAATACCGCCAACCTGGTTGCTGATTTTGTTGTAATCCCGGAAAAAACTCACTTTAATTTAAAACTAAACTATGTCGGCGAACAGATCGATAATGATTTTGGTGTCAGTCCTAGTGAGAGGCGTACTTTGGATGATTATCTACTAATTAGCCTAGCAGCAAGTTATAAGATCCACCGAAATTTGAGCATAGAGGGACGGATAGAAAATTTACTTGATGAAAACTATGAAGACGTAATAGGCTATGTAACACAGGGGCGACGGGGCTTTGTTGGGATCAACTTTATCCACTAGAGGTACACGCCATGTCGACAATAAAACAATTGCCCAGTGATTATCTAATTAAGTTGACCTATATCTTAATTATTCTCACTGTACTTTCGCGCTTATTGCCCCTTCCTTATAACTTTACCTCAGTGTGTACAGTTACAGCGTTGTTTTGTGGTGAACGGTAATGCTTACTTTAGCCGCCCATCACCACGTTTACTTGATAGTCTAGAAATTATGGACAACATACTCAGTGGTACTGAGGATAGTCGTTATCAATTAATAACGTAATATAAAATGATAAAATACAATTAAACTAGAGTAATTATCATGAAAATAATTTGGCATATTAGGATTTGAAAATATGGGCAAACGTTTAACTAGAATATACACACGCACAGGCGATGATGGCAGCACAAGCTTAGCCAGCGGGGAACGAGTCGGTAAAGACTGTCTATTAATTCAGGCGCAAGGAGATCTGGATGAACTCAATGCCCATATTGCTAATTTACGCGCCCATAATAATCATCAACCCATAAATCAATTATTGATTGCGATACAACATCATTTGTTCAACCTAGGCGGGGAATTGAGTGCACCCGAATGTGATCTCACTCATCAAAGCGACATTATCTGGCTAGAATCTTGGATTGATCATTTCAATAATAGCCTGCCAGCACTGGAAGATTTCATTCTCCCCGGTGATGATCTGTGTGTTGCACAATGTCACATTGCGCGCACCGTATGTCGTCGCACCGAACGCAATCTAGTGCAATGGTCGCGTGATCACGAAGTGCGGCCAGAATTATTGCAATATATTAATCGTCTATCAGATTTATTATTTGTCATCGGGCGAGTAATTGAGGCAGACAGCAACCACACTTCGACTTTGTGGGAAAAGAATTTAACCCTACCACAACCCAAATAATTACAGATGCGTATCGGCATAGACTTGGGTGGCACTAAAATAGCCTGCATAGCACTCGATCAACAAGGGCAAGTGTTGTATGAAATGCGCATTGATACACCTCAAGATAATTACACAGCAATCATAAACACTATCAAAAATTGTCTATTAGTGACTGAGGCTGAATGTCAGCAAACAGGATCAGTCGGTATCAGCACCCCAGGTGCAGTTTCTCCAAAAACTGGTCTTTTAAGAAATTCAAATTCAACCTGCCTTAATGGAAAAAATTTCAAGCATGACATAGAAAATACACTCAAACGTGAAGTTCGTATCAGCAATGATGCTAATTGTTTCGCTCTTTCAGAGGCCATCGATGGTGTTGGGCATCAAGTCAATAGTGTGTTTGGAGTAATTCTTGGCACCGGTGTCGGCGCTGGTATTGTCATCAATCAACAAATTGTTGATGGTCCTAATGCCATCAGTGGAGAGTGGGGACATAACCCTTTGCCAGAGGCTAATGCTGTTGAAGCAAGCATGCCATGCTGGTGTGGGCGCAATGCATGTATTGAAACCTTTCTATCAGGTCCAGCTTTACAGCGACATTATCGTGAGCACCATGGTGAACATCATTCGGCTAAGGAAGTGGCCGCACTGGCTGCTCAAGGTCATCCTTCAGCGCTTGCAACTATGGATGTCTACGAGCATCGATTAGCCAAGAGTCTGGCAATGGTAATAAACATACTGGACCCACAGATGATCATTCTTGGTGGTGGATTATCAAACATACAACGCCTATATGATAATATTCCTAGGCTCTGGCAAGATTATATCTTTTCAGACTGCGTACTCACGCAACTGCGAGCTCCCATGTATGGAGATGCCAGTGGTGTACGTGGTGCTGCTTGGTTATGGCCCTCAACATAGGACGTATATGCAACGATTAGAAAACATTCAATGGCAATGGATTTGCGCTGTAATTGTATTACTGGCCTTGAGCCGCTTCATACCTCATCCACCCAACTTCACCCCGATTGGCGCCATGGCTATCCTATCGGGTGGATTATTCAAATCAGTTCGCATGGGATTAATCATGCCATTGACTGCGATGTTGCTCAGTGACCTCGTCCTTGGTTTACATAGCACCATGCTGTTTGTGTATGTCTCAATCACCATAATCATCCTTAGCTGTCATTATTTATTACATACACTGAATCTACTATCCCTTAGCTTCGCCGTAGTTTTTACCACGGCAGTATTTTTCTTGATTACAAATTTTGGTGCATGGCTCAGTCATGACATATATCCGCATAATGCACAGGGTTTATGGCTTGCTTATATCGCCGGCTTGCCTTTCTTACTCAATAGCCTATTAGCCAACATCGTTTTTACAATAACAGCTTGTGTCGCCTTATTGAGCCTCAAACCCATCAAAGAATCACTATCCGAAACATACAAAACATAAATAATATCGCAACCGCAATGACCTGATTACCGACTGAATACTGTCATACATCTGCGGTTATTTGATTACTTTCAAGTGTGCTTTATTTGACGGAGATTTGTTTGATTTTTCTGTTGAGCGCTCTGACAATGACCCAGTCGTCTTTCGCGATGAACCATCTGGATCTGGAGTTGGACTATGATCTTCTTCATCAGTGAACATCATGCCCTGACCGTTTTCTCTAGTATAGATAGCTAATACATATTGAGTGGGAATGTAGACTTGCATCGGTGTGCCGCTAAAACGTGCATTAAAAGTGATTGCATCATCACCCAAGGTCAACGCTTGAGCAGCACTAGGACTGATATTAAGTATGATTTTACCCTCTTGCTCATACTGTCTTGGAACAACTACTTGATCAGGCTGGCTATCCACCAAAATATGAGGGGTCATTTGATTATCTAATATCCACTCATAGATGGCACGGATAAGATAAGGACGAGTTGATGTCATAGTAGGTTCACTGAAGTCACGGCGTAGATGGTTTGAAGCTACGTCCATAGTGATAGAAATTCGATATGAAGAATAACTTATACAAACTAATTAGTGAATTCGCGTTGCTATAGCACCACTCAGCAACTCTTTAAGATTCTGAGCGCTTACGCAGGGAACATTTCCAGTTCTTCTTCCGTAAGACTGCTACGGAACGATGGACGATCGAACACTAACTTACTATATTCAATGATCGGTTGTGCATGGGCGGGCAATTGCACTCCTAAACTAGGTAGGCGCCATAATAACGGGGCAATAGAACAATCCACTAGAGTAAATTCATCACTCAGGAAATAGGGTTTAGCTTTGAATATTTCCACAGAACTTAACAGACTCTCTACTAAGCGTTTGCGCGCTTCTTGTTTCTGCATTTCATCCCCATCAATGATAGCTTGCATTGGCTGATACCAATCATTCTCGATATGCAATAAGGCGAGGCGGGATTTAGAGCGTGAAACTGGATCGACTGGCATCAAAGGTGGATGTGGGAAACGCTCATCAAAATACTCCATAATCACACGTGCGTCGTACAGCACCAGATCTCTATCTACCAATGTGGGCACAGAGTTGTATGGGTTCAGCTCAAACAGATCTTCAGGTTTGTTATTGATATCTATTTGAACAACATCTGCAGTAATATCTTTTTCACATAACACGATACGTGTTCTGTGGCTTTGGATGCATGTAGGGTCTGAAAACAAAGTCATCACTGACCTGCGATTAGCGATTAACGCCATAGATTTCTCGTTATTAGTTGGTGAATTCCCAGTTGGGTTTCATCGTGTAACTAATGAAACCCAACTGGCATTAATTAAAGTAATTAGTGTACGTCTTTCCAGTACTCTTTCTTTAGGTAGTAGGCAAAGATGCCAAACGCAAACAAGAAGAATAACACACCAACACCTACGGATTTACGTTGTAACTGTGCAGGCTCAGCTAAATACACTAAGAAGTTAACCAAATCTTTAATGGTTCTGTCATATTCTTCTTCTGTTTGCAGCCCAGCTACCGCCAACTTAAATGGTGAGTGAGTGGCTCCACCATGTCCATCATCGCTGTGATCGTCATGCTCATCAGCTGTTTTCAATGCCTGAAAGCCTTGTAACTCCCACAGCACATGGGGCATTGAGGTACCTGGCAACATTTTGTTATTGACACCACCTGCCGCAGAATCATCGAGGTAGAAAGTTTTCAAGAAGCTGTATAGCCAGTCAGCACCGCGCGCACGCGCTTTTACACTTAGATCTGGCGGTGTAGCACCAAACCACGCTTTTCCTTGCTCCGCAGTCATCGCCACTGTCATGGTATCGCCAAGCTTAGCATCTGTGAAGATCATATTTTCGCGCATATTAGCCTCGCTGATACCGAGATCTGCCGCCACACGATTGTAACGACTGAATGCAGCTGAATGACATGACAGACAATAATTCACGAAAGTCTTAGCGCCACGCTGTAAAGACTTCTGGTTACCTGTGTCCACATTCATATGAAAAATCGGACCACTTCCGCCTGCTGCCCATGCACTTGTTGATACTAGCAATGTTGTGAGGCAAATTAATTTAATCAGATTTTTCATCCCGTGACCCTCTCTGGAACTGGTTTGTCTTGATCTAAGTTGGTAAAGGCTGCAAGTACCAATGTGACAAATAAGTATCCCACAGGAATAGCCCATGTTTTCCATGTCAAGGCAGCAATATCGGCATTATTTCTAAACACATCATAGGCAGTAATGATAGCGACCATCACTACAAACCAGAACAGGTAGTAAGCCGCTGTTCTGCGTGTGCTGTAGATACCGAGTATGGCAAAGAAAATGAAATACAACTCAGATAGACGCAGTGCCATTTGAGATGCCATAGGCGTTACCGCTTGCATACCTAAGTAGCCCAACCAAACGAATGCGACTAAGAATACTAAAAGGTTAACCTTGTATAAGAAACTTCGATAGCGTATCGATCTAACTTTATTCTTATCAATCCATGGCAAGAAGAACAAGATCACTACCGCAGCACCCATGGCAACCACACCAAAAAATGGATTAGGTATAGCACGCAGAACTGTATAGAACGGAGTGAAATACCAGACCGGTGCAATGTGTTCTGGTGTAGCTAATGGATTGGCTGGTTCAAAGTTGGCATGTTCCAAGAAGTATCCACCCATCTCAGGAGCAAAAAACACTACCAATGAAAATATGAATAAGAACACTACAATGCCAACAATATCTTTAACTGTGTAGTAAGGATGGAAGGGAATACCATCTACCGGCACACCGTTAGCATCTTTATTTTTCTTAATGTCGATGCCGTCTGGATTGTTAGAGCCGACGGTATGTAAAGCTGCGATATGAGCTAAAACCAAGCCAAGAAGCACAATTGGCACAGCCACTACATGTAATGCAAAGAAACGGTTCAAGGTGGCATCTGAGACAACGTAGTCACCTCGAATCCATACAGCTAAATCTTCACCGATGTAAGGAATAGTTCCAAATAGGTTCACAATCACTTGCGCACCCCAGTAAGACATCTGGCCCCAAGGAAGCAGATAACCCATGAAAGCTTCTGCCATTAAACATAAATAAATCATCATACCGAAGAGCCAAATCAACTCACGTGGCTCTTTAAATGAACCATACATCAAGCCTCTCAACATATGCAGATAAATCACTACGAAGAAAGCTGATGCGCCGGTTGAATGCATGTATCGTATTAACCATCCCCATTCAACATCACGCATGATGTATTCGACAGAAGCGAAGGCAAGCTCGGCATCTGGCTTGTAGTGCATGGTTAAAAATACACCGGTAACGATCTGTAACACCAAAACTAGTAGTGCTAATGATCCAAAGAAATACCAAAAATTGAAGTTTTTCGGCGCGTAGTACTTGGAAAGATGGTCTTCCCAAAAACTAACGATAGGCAGTCTATCGTCGATCCATCCTATAATTCCACCTGACTGTTTACTCATTTATGCTGCTCCCTGTTCTTCATCCGACTCGCCAATCAGCAAAACATTATCACTGAGATATTTGTATGGCGGTACCTCAAGATTATTGTTCGCAGGTACATTTTTGTAGACGCGACCGGATATATCAAATAATGAACCGTGACAAGGGCAGTAAAAACCACCTTTCCAATCCGCACCTAGATCAGCCGGTGCAAGCTCAGGTCTGAATGTAGGCGAACATCCTAAATGTGTACAAATTCCAACAAGCACAAGGACTTCTGGCTTCAGTGAGCGATTCGCATTACGGGCAAATGCAGGTTGCATTTCTAAAGCTTCTGAGTGGGGATCACGCAGTTTAGATTCAACTTCGCCCAATGCTGCGATCATTTCCTCCGATCGACGCACGATCCAAACTGGCTTCCTACGCCACTCAACCTGAATTTTTTGGCCCACTTCTAGTTTACTGATGTCAACTTCTACCGGAGCTCCGGCAGCCAACGCTTTCGCGCTAGGACTCATCGTGGAAACGAATGGGACTAGGGCCGCTGCGCCACCTGCTGCTCCGACCACACTAGCACTCACTGTCAACATTTTCCGTCGTCCAGTGTCTATCTCGTGCTCCGACATGTATAACTCCTTAATTTGTAGATACTAGTATTGATGGCGGCGCAGCCTAGATTATCTTCGCCACAATAATACTTGTCATTCTGAAAGTGCGCGCTAGGATGGCTTATGTGGTAAAAAACGTCAAGACGAAACCGCCTTGAATATCTCTTATGGCTATTGTTTACACAGGATTATCTATATCAAAAAAGCAATGTTGTAGGCTAAACTGCTGCGCCAAATGAGCCGCTAGCGCCTGAACACCATATCTTTCAGTAGCATGATGCCCTGCTGAAATAAAGTGTATGCCACTCTCACGTGCAATATGCACAGTTTGTTCAGATATTTCACCGCTGATATAAACATCCGCTCGAGCTTGAATCGCCTCATCAATCATATTTTGTGCAGCCCCAGTACACCAGGCAACTCGTTGAACTTGAGACTGCCCGCCATCAATGTGTAACGGTGCACGCTGAAACTGCTCTTCACATCGTCTCAGAAGTGCTGCAATCGACATAGGCTCTGATAGGGTTGCAACGTTACCAATAGAGTTTTTTAAGCCCTTATGCAGCGGCTGCGGGTCTGTGAAACCTAACCGATGCCCCAATTGGACGTTATTTCCTACCTCTGGATGAGCGTCTAGAGGCAAATGATAAGCGACGAGACTGAGGTCCTCGTCCAATAACTTTTTTAAACGGTTTTTTTTAATCCCAGTAATAACGCTGGCCTCACCTTTCCAAAAATAGCCATGATGGACCAATAATACATCCGCACCCCACTGTGCAGCCGCCTCTATAGACTCGAAATTAGCTGTCACTGCGGTGGCGATTTTATTAACTTGGGAACGCCCTTCAACTTGCAAGCCATTTGGGCAGTAATCCTTGAATTCGCGGATTTTCAAATATTGGTCTGCGTAGTTCACAAGTTGGTTCAATGTTGTCATAGTGTGGTAATTTCTCAGGTAAGATTCAGGAATTGAACATGGGCTTAATTAAACTATCATAATCGAGTGTTCTGTTGGTATACACGAATTATATACTCAATACATCGGAACTGAATTTTCACGGGTGTATTAAACCCATGCATAAACTAGTCAAAAAATTGATAAATAAAACAGCACAGATCATCACTCCAGTTAGATCAACACAATCCCTCAGAGTGCGGTTTTGGCTTACATCTTATTGTCTCAATACGCCATTACATAACAATTGGAGATGCGACTAAGGTGTTGTCTCACAAAACGCTCAAATTTCTCGCTCAATCCATAGGTGTTGGCCTACTAGCAGCCCTTTTGTTAGTCGTTTTATCACCCCTAGGTTCCTCCCTATTCAAACGTTTAGAAGCAATAAATACATACAATAATGGGCCTTTTTCCTACTCAAAAGCGGTCACTCGCGCCTCGCCAGCTGTCGTTAACATCTATACAAAGAAGCAAATTAGAGGAACTCGACGCCTGTCAAAAACCAATCCACAACTGGATCGCTTGTTGCAGAACCTCTATGGACAACCCTACGATCGCACCATTACCAGTCTGGGGTCTGGCGTCATTGTGGCACCTGATGGTCACATCCTTACCAATCATCATGTGATTGAAAATGCCCAAGAAATAGAGATTTCGACCACTGATGGCCGACAATTCCAAGCCTACGTGGTCGGTGTAGATCCTGACACTGATTTAGCTGTGCTAAAAATCAATGCAGACAACCTTCTAAGTATTTCCCTCGGCGACTCAAACGCACTCAAAACTGGCGATGTGGTTCTAGCGATTGGCAACCCCTATGGCCTTGGCCAAACGGTCTCACAAGGCATTATTAGTGCAACAGGGCGTAATCAGCTCGGCATCAATGTGTTTGAAAATTATATTCAAACCGACGCCGCTATTCATCCCGGCAATTCAGGGGGGGCTTTAATCAATGCAAGCGGAGAGCTCATAGGCATCAACACTATCACCTCATTGGAGGGTGGTAATTCTATCGGTATCGGCTTCGCTATCCCAAGCCTATTAGCTCAAGAAATGATGTCAGACATGATCACTCATGGTCGTGTATTACGAGGCTGGATGGGTGTACGTGTTCAAAATATCACACCGCAGTTATCACAATCTTTTGCTCTTGGTGTTTCCAAAGGTGTCATTGTTTCTAACGTTATTAGAAACAGTCCTGCCCACATGGCGGGCTTAACATTAGGTGATGTGATCACTCATATTAATGAAGAACCCGTTTTCTACGAGCGGCAAATTCTTAATCAAGTCATTGCTTATCGACCTGGTGATGCGATCACATTGAAGGGGCTGCGGCGTGGACAGACGATCGAATGGCAAATCCAGATCGCTCAAAGGCCTATTTATGGCACATCGTATTGAATAAAATTGATGAAATGCCCCTTATGCAAAGTCGCATTGATGAAAAATCTTAACCTCAACTTGGCATTAATTTGTGCTTTTCTAAGTCAATGCCTCGGCCAACGCACTAACGAATGCTTGATTTTCATCTTTGCTGCCCACGGTTACCCTTAAGCAGCCGGCTAATCCCGCTTGCTTGCTGACATTTTTTATCAAAATATTAGCTGCCAATAATTTGTTGAAAACATCGTCGACATTCATATTATTGACTTTAAATAATAAAAAATTAGCTTCACTAGGATACACCTCAACCTCCGACATAGCGGCCAGCGCATCAGTTAATCGTGCTCGATCTTGGCACAGGGTAGCGGCCTGCTCAGCAAGCACACTATAGTGATCTAACGCAAATTGCATGGTCAACTGAGTCAACAAATTAATGTTATAGGGCAAACGTAATTTATTCAGCTCACTAATGAGTGAAACATGACCAGCCAACCAACCGAACCGCAATCCAGCTAGACCTAATTTTGAGGCTGTGCGCAGCAACAATACATGCGCATGATGACTCAAATCGTCGACAAAACTATCGCTAGCGAAAGGTCCATACGCCTCGTCAATCACTACTATTCCCTGACTGGCTTGAATAATGGTTTCTATATCTGCTCGAGACCATAAATTACCCGTCGGATTGTTTGGATAAGCTAAAAAAATCAGTGACGGATCATGCGTTTCGATAGCCGTTAACATTGCCTCCAGATCAATCTGATACTGGTTGTCCAATGCCACACTTTGACAAGACACCCCCAACATCTCGGAGATCATCTGATACATAGAAAAGCTTGGAGAGACGGTTAGCACACTAGCACCCGGTCGTGCGATGGCCAATACTAATAATTGAATTAATTCATCTGATCCGTTACCGAGCAGAAATTGTATATCTTCATCTTGTGGCCCAAATTGTTGCTGAAGGCTTAATTTCAGTGATTCCGGATCCGGATCTGGATAACGATTAATTGCGGCATGACTGAGATACTTAAGCCATTGTTGATTGAGCTGCTCAGACCACTGATAGGGGTTTTCCATCGCATCTAGCTTGATGTAACCATCAGATGGTGCAACTTTGTATGCATTCAAGGACGCTAGTTCAGGTCGCAAACGTGTGAGGATATTATCAGCCATAATTATTAGTCAGCCAACAGACGAACTATTTCCTGCCTCTATATTCAGCTGAGCGAGCGTGTGCAGTGAGACCTTCGCTGCGTGCTAATGTATCTGCAATACCACTCAAAACCTTGGCGCCTTGGTTAGAACAATTCAAGATCGTAGTTCGTTTTTGAAAGTCATACACTCCTAACGGTGAGGAAAAACGCGCCGTCATACTTGTTGGTAAAACATGGTTTGGTCCTGCACAGTAATCCCCAAAAGACTCCGGAGTATGGTGCCCCATGAACACGGCACCGGCATGCTTAATGTGTGTCAATAATGCTTCAGGGTCCTGCACTGATAATTCCAAATGCTCAGGTGCAATTTTATTACTGATATGTGCGGCCTGTTCTAGACTATCAACCAATACCAAACTGCCATAAGTCTGCATAGATTGTTGAATAATATCGCTACGTTCAAGAGTTGGCAGAAGGTCATTCATGGATTTTTCTACCTGCTCTAACATCTTTGATGAGGTACATAACAATGTTGAACGTGCCAATACATCGTGTTCTGCTTGCGAAAACAAATCCATGGCAATCCAATCTGGATTAGCCGATTCATCACAGATAATCAGTACTTCAGACGGACCCGCAATCATATCAATACCCACTTTACCGAATACCATACGCTTTGCCGTAGCGACATAAATATTCCCGGGGCCAACAATTTTGTCCACTGCGGGAATAGTTTGCGTACCATAAGCGAGCGCAGCTATAGCCTGTGCCCCGCCTACCTGAAAGACACGATCAACGCCTGCAATGGCTGCGGCAGCTAACACTGTTTGATTCACTTTTCCATCTGGTGTTGGCGCGACCATAATAATTTCCTCAACACCCGCAACTTTGGCAGGCACTGCATTCATTAACACAGACGAAGGATAGGCAGCTGTTCCACCAGGCACATAGATACCCACTCGATCCAAGGGTGTGACGCGTTGACCCAACATTGAATCGTGCTCATCTGTAAAACGCCAAGATTCAAGACGTTGCCGTTCGGCGTAAGCGAAAATTCGTGCATGAGCATGTTCCAAAGCAGCCCGTTTCTCGCTATCAACCCCCTCCAAAGCAGCTATGATTTGTTCCTGCGACACTTCCAATTGCGCGTCATTTTCACACACTAGGCGATCAAATTTTTGGGTATATTCCAGTAAAGCCTGATTACCACGAGCCCTAACATCAGCAATGATCCCTTCCACCACGCCTGTCACATCACTGGCTTGACCTTGATCAATTGCTATAAACTCATAGAATTGATTTTCAAAGTCAGTGTCTTTTGTATTAAATCGACGAACAAATAACATCACTTCAATATTACGCCTCTAATAATCTTCGAGTACGGATCGCATCTGCGAACTGCTCCAGCAAGCTCTCAGTATCCTCCCAACCTATGCAAGCATCAGTCACACTTTGCCCGTAGGTCTCAGCTTTTCCATCAACAACATTTTGTCGGCCTTCAACCAAGTGACTTTCTATCATCACGCCAAAGATACGATGTTCACCACTGGAAATTTGTTGACAAATGTCCGCACCTACTTCGAGCTGTTTTTCATGTTTTTTCTGACTATTTGCATGACTACAATCGACCATGACGAGTTCTGGCAGTTGCGCCTTAGCTAAACTTTCACAAGCAGTATTAATGCTATCCGCGTCATAGTTGGTAGATTTACCACCACGCAAAATCACGTGACAATCTGTGTTACCTTTTGTTGAGAAAATCGCTGACTTACCCTCTTTAGTCACCGATAAGAAATGGTGTGGACGAGTGGCTGAACCAATCGCATCTACAGCGACTTGCAATCCACCGTCTGTAGCATTTTTAAATCCCACCGGACAAGACAAGCCAGAGGCTAATTCTCTATGCACCTGACTCTCAGTCGTACGAGCACCGATAGCCCCCCAGCTCACAAGATCAGCCACATATTGTGGACTGATTAAATCTAAATATTCAGTTCCGGCCGGCATTCCACTGGCATTCAAATCTAACAACAATTCACGCGCCACTCTGAGACCTTTGTTGATCTCGAAACTACCATCTAAATTAGGGTCATTAATCAACCCTTTCCAGCCAACTGTAGTGCGCGGCTTTTCAAAATACACTCGCATCACGACATGCAACTCTCCTGCATGCTTTTTCCTAAGTGGGGCCAAACGTTGAGCATATTCATGGGCCGCTTTTGTATCATGGATAGAGCATGGCCCTACCACCACAACTAAGCGGTCATCATTTCCTGACAATATGTTATGTATGTCGGCTCTAGCCTGATGAACTGTTTGAGACGCTTCTTCAGACAGAGGAAACTCAGCATGCACCTGAGAGGGTGTGCTGACTTCTTTCATGGCTAAGATACGCAGATCATCGGTTTCATATTTCATGAGGTTTATCCTGTTTTGTTGGCTGTTGCTGCTTTAAATTTCTCCACTACATCCTGCAGTGTATCAAAACTCACTTTTAAAGATGCCTTGTTGGCTACTAGTCGTGAACTTATGTCTTCTATATGTTCTAGGGGTTGCAAACCATTTGCACGCAATGTGTTACCGGTATCAACCAGATCTACAATCAAATCTGCCAAACCAGTTATTGGCGCCAGTTCCATAGAACCATAGAGTTTAATTATTTCTACTTGTTGGCCACGCTGGGCAAAATATTGCTGTGCGGCATTGACGTATTTAGTCGCCACCTTCAAGCGCTTGCCATGAGAAGATAATTTCTCCTTGCCCGCCACCATCAATTTACATTTACATATATCCAAATCCAACAGCTCATACAAACCATCGCCCCGTGATTCCATTAATACATCTTTACCTGCTATTCCGAGATCAGCTGCCCCATATTCAACATAAGTTGGCACATCTGTAGCACGCACCACCACCACGCGCACATTAGGATTCTCAGTATCAATAAGTAGTTTACGCGTCTTATTTAAATCCTCTAACGGTGACATACCCATGGCTTGGAGTAACGGAATCGTATCCTGAAGAATGCGTCCTTTAGATATTGCTAATGTAATTTGGGTTTTCATGATTAACTTGAAAGTCTCTGTATATTCGCACCAATCTGCGTAAGTTTCTGTTCTATGTGTTCATATCCACGGTCAAGGTGATAGATGCGGTCTATTGTCGTTTCACCGCGTGCAGCCAACCCCGCCAACACCAGGCTAGCGGAGGCACGCAAGTCTGTCGCCATCACCTGAGCACCTGTAAGTGACTCAACACCCAATACAACCGCCGTGTTACCTTTAACACTGATATCAGCTCCCATGCGCTGCAGTTCCTGCACATGCATGAAACGATTTTCAAAAATATTCTCTGTGATTGTGGCAGTTCCTTCAGCCACAGTGTTCAACGCCATGAACTGTGCCTGCATATCTGTTGGAAATGCTGGATACGGTGCGGTGCTAATACTAACACTTTTTACCTGATTACCTCGCATATCTAGTTCTATCCAATTTGAGCCACAATTGATATCTGCTCCAGCCTTTTCCAACTTCTGCAAAACACTATCCAAAATATTGGCAGAGGTATTATTCACGCGCACCTTTCCGCGTGTAATCGCACCCGCTAACAAAAAAGTACCTGTCTCAATGCGATCGGGCAGTACTCGATACTCACAACCATTCAGTCTCAACACTCCATGCACAGTGAGACAATCTGTGCCTATACCTTCTATTTCTGCGCCCATAGCCGACAAGCAATTAGCTAAATCAGTGACCTCAGGTTCACGTGCAGCATTTTCCAAAACTGTGGTGCCTTTGGCTAAAGTCGCTGCCATCAATAAATTTTCAGTACCCGTCACTGTGACCATATCCATCACAATACGAGCGCCTGTGAGACGCTTTGCACGTGCACGGATATAACCATCCTCAACGCTAATTTGTGCTCCCATGGCGCGCAAACCCTCGATATGAAGATCAACAGGTCGTGTACCAATAGCGCAACCCCCTGGGAGTGATACTTCAGCTTCACCAAAACGTGCAAGTAAAGGGCCTAGAACCAAAATCGACGCGCGCATCGTTTTCACCAACTCATAAGCTGCCGCATAACCTTGAATAGTCGAAGTATCAGTACGAATTGTCGCTTTAGTCTGTTCTTGCACTTGCACGCCCATATCTGCTAATAGCGCAAGTGTCGTGCTGACATCACGCAATTGCGGAACATTGTCTATAGTCATGGGTGTGTCTGCTAACAACGACGCAGCGAGAATCGGCAACACCGCATTTTTAGAGCCGGAAGCAATTACTTCACCCTGAAGTTGGGTGCCACCGGTAACGAGAAGTTTTTCCATGCGTTTCCTAATTGCCTATCAAATTGTCCTTGCCTGGGTGGTCAGCACAATCTCTGAGCAGTTATTAATGATTGTGTTGCAAAATAACAGCCGAATAATCTGATTGTTACTGATCTAGTTATAACTAGAATGAATGCTAATAGCGCCTAGTGGCTGTCAGTTTGAATCAACTAATTTGGGTGAATTTAGACTGCCCCGGATACTACCTCCTCACCGGAATTAGTATTTTTGATTCGATCAATCAAAGCATCTAATGAAGTCTCTTCTATTTCCTGTGAGAAACTACTTCTAAAATTCTTAATCATGCTTAAACCATCTACAACCAAGTCAAATGCCTTCCATTGCATATCTTGTTGTTGACGAAATATATAATCAACATTAAGCGGTGGATTGCCAGACAAAGTAACTTGAGTTTTTACACGATAGAATTTACCTTTTTGTCCCTCAGGATTGGGAATAATTACAATTTCTGCATGACCAAAATCTGCCACAGATTTTGCGTAAGTACGAATCAGCATGTTCTTAAACTCGTTGATAAAGTCCGAACGCTGTTGCTCCGAAGCCCCCTTCCAATGTTTACCAAGAATCAATTTAGCCATTGATTGTAGATCAATAATCGGAAGAATGATGTCATTGACAATTGAATCAACAAATTCTGCATCTTCTCTTATACGATCAGATTCTGTATTGATGATGTCGAGAAGCTGGGTCGAAGTCTGTTCTATAATCGCCTCAGGGGAGCGAATTTCTGCCAACACCGAACCAAGCAAACTGAATATCAACAGTTGCGTGAGTAAACCTAACATCAAGAGCTTATTCATAAGGTTTCCTTAATAATGTACCTAATTAAAATTTTATCTGACTGTATCTCACCGAACACATAGGTATTGAGTATATTTTAATCTTCCAGTCACGAACAATACGCAAGATACCGCCGCGTGACCCAAATAACTTAGCTTAATGATACGTGTTCTCTAGGTATTAGTGAACTAGAGGCGATGAGATTATGTCCGTCTACTGTAAACACATCCCAATCCTGATCTGAAGCCTAAATTTTCTCACGTCCATCGTAAAAGAAACGTTGTATAATCGGTTTTTCCCTATCAATATCAATCCATGTTATTAATCAGTCTCAGTATTATCATTGGACTCATCTTACTCGTTTGGAGTGCGGATAGATTTATCTTGGGTGCTATGGGACTGGCTCGCCATCTCGAAGTGTCTCCACTCATAATTGGCATAATCGTGGTTGGCTTTGGCACTTCCGCACCCGAGTTGTTTATCTCAGCCATTGCTGCCCTACGTGATACCACGGGACTGGCTGTAGGCAATGCCTTGGGTTCAAATATTACCAATATCGCACTCATCCTTGGCATCACGGCATGCCTCACGCCACTGGTGGTTCGAGAAAGCATATTTCGGCGTGAATTTCCTATACTACTATTAGCTACCGCTATTACTTGGATTTTTATTCAGGATCAGCTACTCACTTGGCTGGAAGGCAGCACACTCATTTTTCTTTTAGTATTAGTACTGTTTTTTATCGGTCGATCAAGCCAAGACAGTCATCAACAATTAGACACGGAATCTGAACGTGCATCCGAGCCCAATGAGCATACCAAGACGCTTACACAGAGCATTTTTTGGCTATTCCTCGGCCTCATTTTATTATTGGTCAGTTCAGACATGCTGGTCACGGCCAGTGTTAAATTAGCACATATATTCGGCATATCAGATGTAGTAATTGGACTCACCATCATCGCTATCGGCACAAGTCTCCCAGAGCTTGCCGCTTCGGTGACGGGTGCACTCAAACATCATACTGATTTAGCCATTGGAAATATCATTGGTTCTAATATATTCAATATATTGGGAGTCATGAGTATTCCAGCCTTAATTACACACTACCCAATACCAAGGGATGCGATCTATAAAGATTTTATCATCATGGTAGCCTTGATAATTTTGTTAATGATACTCGCATTTAACACCCGCAACCGTGGTGGGCTGTCTAAACTCAGTGGAATTATCCTCATTGGCTGTTTCATTGCTTATCAGGTCAGTTTATATTTACGTACTACTATGAGCCTATAGAGCAATGTCATTTATCGATCCTAAAGCCACCATTGAATTAGCCAATCATCTAATTCAGCAAGAAGCACAAGCAATTTCGGCATTACAGTCGCACATTGATGCCGATTTTGTGCGTGCCTGTGAATGTCTCATCGCTATTAGCGGACGCATCGTCCTAATTGGCATCGGTAAATCTGGCCACATAAGCCGAAAAATTGCTGCTACTATGGCCAGCACCGGCAGTCCTGCTTTTTTTGTCAGTGCAGCTGAAGCATGTCATGGTGACCTAGGTATGATCTGCAAAGACGACGCAGTTATGATGCTATCGAATTCTGGTGAATCAGATGAACTAGTAACTTTATTACCCGCTTTGAAATCCTTAAGTTGCCCAATCGTCACGCTTACTGGTAACACACAATCTACACTCGCACGTAACAGTCATATTGTCTTGGATGTCTCAGTCAGCAAGGAAGCCTGCCCGTTAGGATTAGCACCCACAACAAGCACTGCGGCCATGCTTGCGATGGGAGATGCTCTAGCTGTGTGCTTACTCTCAGCGCGTGGTTTTAATGAAGATGATTTCGCACGCTCTCACCCTGGAGGCAAATTAGGCAAGCGCTTACTCACTTTAGTAGAGGATATTATGCATACTGATAAGACTGTTCCACGCGTCAATCAAAATAATTTTATTAAAGACGGTTTATTAGAGATCAGTAGCAAAGGGCTTGGCCTCACCACTGTGGTAGATGATGATGATTATTTAGTCGGAGTATTTACGGATGGTGACTTGCGACGTTTGCTCGATAAAGAAACAAACTTACAAGACATTCGTATGCGTGATGTAATGGTAACAGACTGTCAATTCACTCAACCACAACAATTAGCCACTAAGACTTTGCAACAAATGCAAGCTAACAGAATCAGCGCAATACCAGTAGTCGATGATAATAATAAAGTCATTGGTGCGCTCAATATGCATGACCTCTTGAACGCAGGGATTGTCTAATTGTCTCTCTCTAACACTACATTAAAACAACGTGCAGGATCTATTCAGATGGTCGTGTTTGATGTCGATGGTGTTTTTACAGATGGCCGTATTTACCTCAACCATCTAGGTGAGGAAACTAAGGCCTTCAATGTTCGTGATGGCCATGGTGTACGCATGCTAATTCATTATGGTATTGAAGTAGCAGTCATCTCTGGGCGCAAATCCAAAGCTGTCGATGTACGCATGCAGGAACTTGGTATCAATGATGTTATGCAAGGACATATTGATAAAAAACAAGCCTTCAATACACTGATCGAAGAAAAGAATCTTGATCCACAGCAAGTCGCCTTTGTGGGTGATGACATCATTGATGTGCAAGCGATGAAATTGTGTGGACTAGCTTTTGCTGTCGGAGATGCTCACGAATGGGTCAAACAACACGCAGATGCAGTGACTTCGCTCAAGGGAGGGCAAGGCGCCGTAAGGGAAGTATGTGAACTGATACTTGATGCCAAAGGTCTACTTCAGACAGCCTTAAATTATAACTTACAGTAACTCATTCTATATTGACGATCATTATTAAAAATACAACAAAAACAATATGTTTAAATCTCTGCTTATCATAATGCTCATGTGTGTTGTATCTTCAACCAGCCATGCCCGCTCGGATGATAGTGAGCAGCCCATCCAGATTAGCGCTAATACCGCTGAACTAAATGACAAATCTGGTGTGAGCATCTATCGTGGCGATGTCGTTATGATTCAAGGTACAACCATACTCAAGGGCGATAAAATTACCGTTCACACTGAGAACAACGCTGTCAGCAGAATTATCGCTTTTGGTGATCTTGCCACTTATCAAGAAACAACAGATGAGGGTGATGTGGTTTATGCCGAATCGGAAGAAATGGTTCATAATGCCAATAAAAATAAAATTGAGCTTTTTCGACAAGCTAAAATTACTCAGCTAGGCAACGTGATTCGTAGTGAATACATTAGGTATCTCACTGACCAGGGTCTTATCGATACCGGCACTAAAAAAGATCGAGTTAATATTACTATCATCCCTCAATCTAAGCTTTTCAATGACGACACACAATAACCATTGCCTGTCTGCTCAACAACTCGCTAAACAATATAAAAAGCGTCAAGTTGTCAATGATGTTGATATTGAATTAAACAGTGGTGAAATTGTCGGCTTGCTAGGCCCTAACGGCGCGGGTAAAACCACGACATTTTACATGCTGGTCGGGTTAGTCAAAACTGACCAAGGAAGCATTCTGCTCGATCAACAAGAAATCACTCAATTACCCATTCATGCTCGCGCCCGCCATGGCGTTGGTTACCTCCCTCAGGAAGCATCGATCTTTCGAGGTTTGACGGTAGAAGAAAATCTGTTGGCGATTTTACAATTGCGCAAAGATCTAGATAGTGCAGCACAAAAAAATCTATGCCAACAATTGCTTCAAGATTTTCAAATTGAACATATTAGAGGCAATAAAGGCTACAGCCTCTCTGGTGGTGAACGTCGTCGTGTTGAAATCGCACGTGTGCTGGCAATCGAACCAAAATTTATTCTCTTGGACGAACCCTTTGCTGGCGTTGACCCGGTCTCGGTAAAAGAGATACAAAAATTATTAGAAAAACTCTGTGATCAAGGGATTGGCTTACTAATTACTGACCACAACGTGCGCGAGACTCTCGCCATGTGTACTCGTGCGTACATATTAAATAACGGTACAGTGCTTGCCGAGGGTGCGCCCATAGAATTAACGAACACCAAGGAAGTTCGTGAAATCTATCTAGGTGATGATTTTGAACTCCCACTTAATGTATTAAATAACATCAAAGGCCTAGGGCCCAAACGGATTGATATATTACTCAAACATTATGGGGGAGTAAGAAAAATTTTACGTGCTGATACAGAAGATTTGATGAATGTTTTGCATATCAGTCATAAACAAGCTCAAGACATTTTCAATCAGTTGCATCAGCAATAAGCTAAAACCCTTTCAATCGTAGATACTGTTACTTTCAATGAGAGTATGCAACTATCGTCTTCATAACATATTGACGCCATAGTTTAATGCTCAAACCATCTCTTCAACTGCGTTTCGGTCAATCTCTGTCGATGACGCCTCAACTGCAACAAGCCATTAAGCTATTGCAGCTGTCATCCGTTGAACTCCAACAAGAAATTCAACAACTGTTCGAAACCAACCCCATGTTGGAAAAAGATGAAGGTAATGACATTCAAGCCGATTCTGATAACAATGATGTTGAGAACGACTCCAATAATGGATTGCTCGAAGATCAGGAAATACCAGAACAGCAGGAGCAAATCAGTGATGAACTAGTGGTCGATAGTAGTTGGGAAGATGTTTACCAAGAATCTAACATTTATAATGAATCACCTCAGGAAATAAAAGCTGATAGCTATGAAAATCAAGTAATCCAAAGTGGCAACTTACACGAGCATCTGCAACAACAGCTAGACCTCTTGCACCTGAGTGATACCGATAGAGTAATCGGCATGGCATTGATCGATGAAATTGATCATGACGGATATCTACTCGATAGTGTTGAGAGTATTTTTACCGATTTACGGGAAAGCTTACCAGAACTTGAATGTGATGAGGTCTATGCAGTGTTGCACCTAATACAACATTTAGACCCAATTGGCAGTGGTGCTCAGAACTTGGCTGAGTGTCTGCTTATTCAGCTCAATCTATTACCTCCAGATACGCCACTTTTGCAACCAGCACGACAAGTCGTGTCAGATCATATTGAAGCCCTCGGTAAACATGATCTGGCCACGATAGAAAAAAAACTTCATCTAAATACCGAAGAACTGCATCATATTATCGAACTCATAAAATCACTCAATCCACGACCTGGTGCACAAATAGCCGACAGTGAGACGCAGTATGTAATCCCTGACGTTTCTGTGGTGAAACATGAAAACACTTGGCACATAGAATTAAATACCGAGGTCGCTCCTAAGCTACGTATTAATTCGCATTATTCCAAACTCATTAAGCGAGCAGATAATAGCCCACAAAATGAGTATTTGCGCTCCCAACTTCAGGAAGCTCGTTGGTTTATCAAGAGCTTACAAAGTCGCAATGAGACTTTATTACGTGTCAGTAGTGCAATTATCAATAAACAGATTAGCTTTTTAGAACAAGGACCAGAAGCAATAAAGCCGTTGGTGCTCAAGGATATTGCTGAACAATTAGAACTCCATGAATCAACAGTTTCACGAGTAACATCTAACAAATATCTACATACGCCTCGTGGTATTTTTGAACTCAAATATTTTTTCTCCAGCCACGTAGGCACTGCTGATGGTGGTATGTGTTCGGCCACAGCTATTCGAGCCATGTTGAAGAAAATGATTCAAGAAGAAAATCCAGCCAAACCCTTAAGCGACAGTAAAATCGCTAAAACCCTTGATGAAAAAGGGATAAAAGTGGCGCGCCGTACGGTAGCAAAATACCGTGAGGCCATGAACATTCCCCCATCAAATGAACGCAAACAATTATGAGCCTGAGGCTGAATCTTGCCTTTGCCACATAGCTAAACCCTGCATGGTCTCTCACGCTAGACCCTTGCAAAGTGCGAATTGATGGAATTCTTGTCGCATAATTCTTACTTGAGCATTTCAGTCAGCTGGAATACAGTAAGAAATAAGGTGTCACCTTATTTGTTCATTATAGCGCCCGACAAGAGGTGCACGACATCTAGGAGATGTAGACTCACCCTTTTTCAAATAGAAAGGAGGCAATATGCAAATAGAACTTACTGGCCAACATCTTGATATTACAGAACCACTCCGTGACTTTGTTAATGACAAGTTTAAGCGTCTGGAAAGACACTTCGATCGTGTAATTCACACCCATGTAGTCCTTAATATCGAAAAAAACCGACATCAAGCAGAAGGATCTCTTCTTATCAGTGGCAATAAGATTTTTGCCACGGCCATTGCAGATGATATGTATGCAGCAATAGACCAATTAATTGATAAATTAGATAGACAAGTAGTCAAACATAAGGAGAAAATAACGAATCATCATAACGTTGAAGGCACGCACAGGAATCTTGCGTCCGACTAAAAATACCATTATGGATAATGTTTCATTTTCAGCCTATCTACACATAGATAGAATCTCACTGCAAAATAATGTGAGTAGCAAGAAACGAGTGTTTGAATGTCTTGGTGAGCTACTTTCTCATGGGCTCGACGATGTAAGTGCTACTCAATTCAGTGAGGGCTTAATCGCTAGAGAGCGCTTAGGCACTACTGCACTTGGTGATGGTGTTGCTATTCCTCATTGTCGCATAGACAATCTCAATCAAATTCGTAGCGCAATCATCAAATTGGATCATGCAATAGATTTTGAGGCCCCAGATGACCAGCATGTGTCATTCGTCTGCGCGTTAATGGTCCCCAGTGAAGCCAATGATGATCACTTAAAGGCACTCGCCTCATTAGCAGAGTTCTTATCGAATACTGAACACCGAGAGGCTTTGAATGGCTGTCAAACCGCCGAGGAAATTCTAGAAGTCTTTGCTAGTACGACTGACCAACATGCCGCATAAGTATCCACCTTCATACGGTTAACAGCATGCAGACTCAAACCACCCCTCAAGCTATTCTCGATTCCTTAGGTAATCAATTAAAGTTGAGTATTTGGTGTGGTGATGAATATCTTAATCAGCCCTTTTCACACCATAGCTTTAGTGATGATGCAGCGACATTAGTCGGTTATTTTAACGTTATTCATGCTAATCAAGCACAAATTATCGGCAAGGTAGAACTGAGCTATTTACAATCTCTAGGACTAACCGAACGAGATAAAGTGTTAGAAAAATTATTTGGTGAGGACTCTGTTGCCATTATTTTTTCCGATAGCTCAATTCCACCTGATGAGCTCAAGGCTCTTGCTGATAAAAATAAAGTCCCGATATTTTGCTCACCACTTTCTTCAACAGAGGTAATCACACATCTGCGCTATTTTTTATCTCAGCAATTAGCAGATAAAGTCATTATTCATGGGGTTTTCATGGAGTTGCTCAGTCTAGGTGTGTTACTCACAGGCGAGAGTGGATTAGGTAAGAGCGAACTCGCACTAGAGCTAGTATCCAGAGGACATATGCTAGTGGCAGATGATGCTCCTGAATTTATGCGCATAGCACCTAATATTATTCTTGGTTCATGCCCCGAAATGCTGAGAGACTTTTTAGAAGTGAGAGGCTTAGGCGTTTTAAATATTCGTGAAATGTATGGAGACAGCTCCATCAAACTAAGCAAATATTTACGCTTAATTATTCATCTCACTAGTATGAATAACATCACTCCAGAAGAACGCCTAAGCACGCAAGTTCGCACCAAGAACGTTTTAGGATTAGATATTCCTGTTATTCATCTTCCGGTGGCAGCGGGACGCAACTTATCTGTATTAGCAGAAGCTGCCGTAAGAAACCATTTATTATCAATTAAAGGTATCAATGCTGCAGACACCTTTATCGAACGGCAACAACAATCAATTGAAGAGGATTCTGCGTGAGAATCATCATCATGTCTGGATTATCAGGCTCTGGAAAATCTATCGCCTTAAATGCTCTAGAAGATGAAAATTTTTATTGTATAGATAACTTGCCAATTTCATTGTTAGCTACTTTTATAGAGCAATGCTTAAATCAAAAGCATGAGCATCATGAAAATATCGCTATTGGCATTGATGCTAGAGCCGGCCTTATGCTTGAAAACTTCACAGACACACTGCTAGAACTAAAAAAAAATAATGCCGCCATTGAAATAATATTCCTAAGTGCTGAAATGAATATCCTGATAAAACGTTTCAGTGAAACACGACGTAAACATCCACTCACCAATAAAAACATGCCTCTAATTGAGGCGATCACATTAGAAAAAAAGCTACTTGCTAATTTATCGGAAAATGCTGATTTAACTATTGATACAAGCAAAAAAAACGTGCGCCAGCTTCGCTCACTGGTCAATCAACTAATAGTTAAGAAGACATCCTCAAAACTTAATATAATCTTACAATCCTTTGGTTATAAATACGGAGTTCCAACAGACTCAGACTTTATGTTCGATGTGCGCTGCCTAACGAATCCATATTGGGATCTTTCGATCAGAAATTTATCAGGCCATGATCAGCTGGTAATTGATTTTTTTGAGAGCAACTCAGAAGTTGAGGAAATGATAAATTCCATACATACTTTCATTACTCGCTGGATCAATTTGTTTGCATTAGAAAATAGAAGTTACTTAACCCTCTCGATAGGATGCACAGGTGGACATCATCGCTCGGTGTACTGCATAAATAAACTAGCTGTGTCGCTGAGTAACCTAGATTATCCTATCTCAGTAAGGCATAGAGAATTCGAATAATGGCAACTAATTTACTTCTAGTGACACATGGCAATATCGGTGAAGAATTACTAGAGTCAGCACGCTTAACTTTTGGCAATACATTACCGACTCAATGCCACTGCTTATCAGTAAGTCTGGAATGTGATCCTGACCGTATCATTAGTGATACACACCACCTAGTCGAAACATTAACAGCCACGGATAATCTATTAATTTTGACAGATTTATATGGAGCAACTCCCAGCAATATTGCTCATCAGCTTGCTCAACAACATGCCAATGTGAAAGTCATAACAGGCGTGAACTTACCCATGCTAATCAGAGTATTAAATTATGCTAGCGCACCCATCGATGAACTGTTAAAAAAAGCTGTTAGCGGTGGCCAAGACGGTATTTTGCTCACAAACTAAAAATTAATCACACAAGTGTAATTGAACGGAAACCTTAATAACTAAAATATGCTTCAAGAAAAAGTCATTATCTGTAACAAGCTAGGCTTACATGCGCGTGCCGCTGCAAAATTTGTTGGTATTGCGAGTGAATTTGGCGCCTTAATAGAGATTGAGAAAGACAATAAACGTGTTAATGGCAAGAGCATCATGGGAGTCATGATGTTGGCTGCTAGCAAGGGTAGTGAGATCATCATCTATGCGGAGGGTGATGATGCTCAATCAGCAGTAAAAAAACTCACCACCTTAGTATTGAATAAATTTGGGGAAGACGAGTAAGCGAGGAATATTCATGGCATTAATGATGAACGGACTAGGCGTATCAAAGGGCATCGCTATAGGTGGTGTTCATGTACTACATCGAAATTCTCTCGAGGTGTACGAGCGCATCATTGAACAATCTCAAATTAAATCAGAAATACAACGATTTAATTCTGCTATCAAGCGTGCCAGCCAACAACTTAAAAAGATCCAGAGCTCTATCCCTGCAGGCGCCCCTAAAGATATTGCCTCGTTCATCGAATCACATTTATTAATGCTAGACGATGCCATGCTATCTAGCGCCCCTATAGACATAATTAAAGAAAACCGCTGTAACGCAGAATGGGCTCTGCAATTACAGCGCGACAAGCTGATTGCCGTATTTGAATTAATGGAAGACGAGTATTTAAAAACACGCCAAGATGATATTGATCACGTTATCAATCTAATTCAAAAAATGCTCTATGATCAAAAATATGAAGTAGAGAAAGAAATTCAAACACTACGAGGCTCGATTGTTGTTGCTGATGATTTAACACCAGCAGACACTGTAGTGCTTCAACATCAGAGCATTGCTGGTTTCATCACCGAACTTGGTGGACCACTATCTCACACAGCTATTATTGCAAGAAGTCTGGGTATACCCGCTATTGTCGGTGTTCAAGATGCACGCCAACTACTCAAAAATAATGAACAAATCATTATTGATGGTGCTGAGGGAATGATACTAGCTGGTGTTGATGAAAAAACTATTCGTGAATATAAGCATAAGCGTAAAGTCCAGAAAGATGAGCGCAGAAAACTTCAAACTCTTCGTGATGTCGATGCCAAAACACGAGATGGTATATCAATAAATTTACAAGCTAATATTGAGTTAACAGAAGATACAAAAACGCTCAAACCAAGCGGCGCAATGGGTGTGGGTCTTTATAGAACAGAATTCTTATATATTGATCGTGATGAACCGGCTTCTGAAAAAGAACAATTTTCTGCCTACAAAAAAGTTATTCGCGCTCTCAAGGGTTTACCCGTGACTATCCGCACCCTAGATCTAGGAGCTGAAAAAGAATTTGATCCAAAATACAAGGGGCCTATGGTTCAAAACCCTGCACTTGGGTTGCGAGGTTTAAGACGCTCTTTAAAAGATACCGAGTTATTTAAATGCCAATTACGGGCAATCTTGCGCGCATCGGTTTATGGTCCAGTCAGAATCATGTTTCCAATGATTACTAGTGAAGATGAATTATTTTCCAGTTATAGAATCCTTGATCAGGCCAAACAAGAGTTGCTTGATGAGGGCACTGACTTTGATCCAGACATCCCTATTGGCATTATGATAGAAGTACCTGCGGCAGCTCTGCTCGCGCAGCGCTTTGCGAAGCAGTGTGATTTTCTCTCCATTGGCACTAATGACTTGATTCAATACTCTTTGGCTATCGATAGGATTGATGAGTCGGTTAACTATTTATACGACCCACTGCATCCTGCGGTACTCAAGCTCATACATCTAACACTAAAAGCTGGAGAAAAAGCCAATATACCTGTTGCTATGTGCGGAGAAATGGCTGGGGATCCTCGTTATACTCGTTTGTTATTGGGCATGGGACTGAAGAACTTTAGCGCACATCCTGCGACCTTGCTTGAAATTAAATCTATCATTAATACTTGTCGAATTGACAAGTTAGAGAAGCCTATTAAGAAGATTCTTAGTGTGACTACTTCCCCTGCACAAATTCATATATTGGTAGATGAACTCAATAATACTTTTTAGACCTTTTTAATCATTCTTCTTTTGAAATTCATAGTTAACGGGTAAACTAAATTAACCCAACAATTCGTTTATCTTATTAACTCATAGAAGAAGAATAATGCCAGACACTCCTATCTCATCTGTGCGCAATAATCTTGAGGTTATTACCGACGCCTTGAATACAGGTGAAATGAAACGTGCAGCTAATATTCTTAATGCCTTTCACCCTGCTGAAGTCGCACTACTTTTAGAGTCTTTACCCCAGTCTAAACGTTTCTTTATTTGGAACATGTTAGACCATGATGAATCAGGAGAAATCTTATTACATGTGGGTGATGAGGTTCGTAACAGTCTCATTAACATCATGGATCCTGAGCAATTATTGGCAGCCACTGAAGGCCTTGAGCTCGATGATTTAGCTGACTTGCTATCAGATCTTCCTGACGAGGTCACCCAAACTGCGCTCAATAATCTTGATAGCAGCGACCAAACACGCCTCAAATCAGTACTAGCATATGATGAGAACACAGCGGGTGGCCTCATGAATACTGATACGGTAACCGTACGTAAAGATATTACTCTAGATGTGGTGCTGCGCTACATTCGTTCACGCAAAAATCTCCCAGCGCACACAGATAATTTAATTGTTGTTGATCGCTATCAACATTACATCGGAACATTAAGTCTCACTGACCTACTCACAAATGACCCAAGTTTACAAGTGCGTGACTTAATGGAAGATAATATAGAACCTATTCTAGCTGACGAGTCTGCCACGGATGTTGCTCATACTTTTGAGACACTCAATCTTGTTTCGGCGCCAGTGATTAATGAACAGCATAAACTGCTAGGGCGAATCACGATTGACGATGTGGTTGATGTTATTCGCGAGGAAGGCGAGCATTCTGTCATGAGTATGGCAGGTCTATCCGAGGATGAAGATTTATTTGCACCTGTAACAAAATCAACACGTCGACGCGCACTATGGTTGGGAATCAACATGATGACTGCTTTCCTAGCCGCATGGGTAATCAGTCTATTTCAATCAACCCTAGAAGAACTCATCTTACTGGCCGTGTTGATCCCTGTTGTTGCCAGTATGGGTGGGATCGCTGGAAGCCAAACTTTAACTCTGGTTATCAGAGGCTTAGCCTTGAAACAAGTAGGACACTCCAATTCTTCCTTATTACTAATGCGCGAATTGGGAATTGGCATTTTGAATGGTTTACTCTGGGCTATGGTCGTCGCGGGTATTGCTATTTTATGGTTTCACGATATGAAGCTAGGAGGAATCATCGCACTGGCTATGATCGCCAACCTCATCTGTGCGGGAATTGCAGGTGTTGCCATTCCGATCACGCTGCGTAAATATGGTATCGATCCTGCTCTGGCTGGAGGCGTTATTCTCACCACCGTCACTGATGTGGTCGGAATATTTGCCTTCCTAAGTTTAGCTAACTGGCTCATAGTTTGATCCGCATTGAAGCGAATAGTCATTCGTATCCATCAGACAAGTCACTAGGTTTTAGGTAGAGTTACCCCCGTTTGACCCTGATATTTACCGCCTCTATCTTTATAAGAAGTCTCACATATTTCATCAGACTCAAAAAATAACATTTGAGCAACGCCCTCGTTAGCATAAATTTTTGCTGGCAGCGGGGTAGTATTGGAAAACTCTAAGGTCACATGCCCTTCCCATTCAGGCTCAAGTGGAGTGACATTCACGATAATGCCACAACGTGCATAGGTAGATTTGCCTAAACATACTGTCAATGTCGATCTAGGGATTCGAAAATATTCTACTGTACTTGCAAGTGCAAAAGAATTTGGCGGAATAATACAAACGTCACCTTCATAATCAACAAAACTATCTGAGGCAAAGTTCTTCGGGTCAACCACGGCTGAATTGATATTAGTGAATATCTTGAAATGTCTGGAACAACGTACGTCATAGCCGTAACTTGAGGTGCCGTAAGAAACAATGCGTTCACCATTCACTTGCTTGACTTGTTGCGCCGCAAACGGCTCAATCATTGCGTGCTGATCGACCATTCGCCGAATCCAGTTATCTGATTTAATCGCCATAACTTAAAGTTGTGTGTTAAGTAATTCGGAACTGAGCAGGCCAACATAACACGTTGGCCTGCCATATTCTAAGGCTAAGTATTTTGGATAACAATCTTAGGAAATTTAGCGCTATAGTCTTTTGACTGAGCGGCCAATTTGGCCGCTGTTTTACGAGCAATATCTTTATAGATCTCTGTCACACGGCTATCAGGCATCGCATTAACAGTAGGCTCTCCACCATCAGCTTGCTCACGAATGTGGATATCGAGTGGTAATTGACCTAATAGATCAACATTGTATTCCGACGCCATCTTGACACCACCACCACTACCAAAAATAGGCTCTTCGTGATTACATTTGCTACAGATATGAATGCTCATATTTTCGACCACACCTAAGACAGGCACTTCGACCTTCTCAAACATCTTCAGGCCTTTGCGTGCGTCTAATAACGCAATGTCTTGAGGTGTTGTCACGATCACTGCTCCACTCACAGGTATTTTCTGTGCCAAAGTTAATTGCACATCACCCGTGCCAGGCGGCAAATCGACGATCAAATAATCTAAATCACGCCAGCGTGTGTCATTCAATAGTTGTTCCAAGGCCTGCGTTACCATTGGACCACGCCAAATCATTGGTGTTTCTTCATCGATTAAAAAGCCAATAGACATGGCTTGTATGCCATGGCCTTGCATCGGCTCCAAGCTCTTGCCATCAGTGGATTCTGGCTGACCAGAAATACCCAACATACGTGGCTGACTCGGGCCGTAGATATCCGCATCGAGAATACCCACCTTAGCACCCTCGGCAGACAATGCCAGAGCTAAATTGACAGCAGTGGTAGATTTGCCCACACCACCTTTGCCTGAGGCGACTGCGATAACATTTTTAATGTTTTCCATTGGTTTAAGACTTTTTTGCACAGAGTGCGCAAGAATTTTCCACCCAACGGAGACATCAACATTGGATACACCCTCCAGTTTGCCAACTTCCACGCTGATCGTTTGAGCAATTTGATCTGCGATACTCTTGGCGGGATATCCAAGTTCAATTTGGATAGCGACTTTATCACCATTAATTTTAATATCTTTGACGGCCTTACTTGAAACATAGTTTTTGCCCACATTTTCATCTTCAAGCGTCTTTAGGACGTCTTCTATCTGCTGTGTATCAACACTTGCCATTAGCTGTTATCCTTTTGCATAACTGAATAATATTCGGGAGCAGTTAACCATTAGATGACCATAATTCCTAGCTCCTAATTGAGATAGTGAGACATTTCTTATGTACAGAGCCTAAATTTACTCTTATCGTCCAGAGTGTTAGCTGATAAGGTACGTCTCTCAAATATAATATGCTATAAGCCTGTGAATCAACGAAGAATTTTAGTCACTAGCGCCCTTCCATATGCGAATGGTTCTATCCATCTTGGCCACCTTGTGGAATACATCCAGACCGATATCTGGGTGCGTTTCCAGAAAATGTGCGGTCATCAATGTATTTACGTCTGCGCAGATGATGCTCATGGCACCCCCATCATGATTCGCGCTCAGCAAGAAGGCATTACTCCCGAGCAATTAATCGCTCAAACACAGCAAGAACATGAGCAAGATTTCAGTGATTTCTTAATCGGCTTTGATAATTATCACAGCACACACTCCGAGGAAAATAAGCGCTTTTCCACCGAGATCTTTAAAACTCTGCAGGAGAAAGGGTACATCAGCACCAAAACTGTTACTGATTTATATGACCCCGAACAAAATGTATTCCTACCTGATCGATTTGTTCGCGGTACCTGTCCAAAATGTAAGGCAGAAGATCAATATGGTGATAACTGTGAAGTCTGCGGTGCTACTTACACACCATCGGACTTAATCAACCCACGTTCTGCGCTGAGTGGTGCTACTCCGATCGAAAAAGATAATCTGCACTACTTTTTTAAATTGAGCTCTATGGAACAAGCCTTAAAAGATTGGACCAGCTCTGATGGATTACAGCTCGAGATTGCAAATAAAATTTCAGAATGGTTTGAAGATGGTCTACAAGATTGGGATATTTCTCGTGACGCTCCTTATTTTGGCTTTGAGATACCCGGCGCAGAAGATAAATACTTTTATGTCTGGCTAGATGCACCAATTGGCTATATGGCAAGCTTTAAAAATTATTGTGATAGCACAGGCGAAGATTTTAATTCCTTTTGGAAACCCGATAGTGATGCCGAGTTATACCATTTTATTGGTAAAGATATCGCCTACTTCCACACCCTATTTTGGCCCGCGACGTTGATAGGAGCTGACTGGCGAAAACCTACCAGTGTTTTCTGTCATGGCTTTCTAACAGTGAACGGACAAAAAATGTCTAAGTCACGTGGTACTTTTATCAAAGCACGCACTTACTTAAATCATCTACATCCAGAGTACTTACGTTATTACTTTGCAGCTAAATTAGGACCTGGGGTAAATGATATTGATTTAAGCTTAGAAGATTTTCAACAACGTGTTAACAGTGATGTAGTAGGTAAATTAGTCAACATCGCTAGTCGATGTGCAGGCTTTATTGTGAAAAAATTTGATGCACAGTTAACCTCAAACTTCGTTCCAGAGGGGGCAAAACTATTTCGTAGTGCTAGTGAGCAGAACGTTGCAATAAGATCACTTTACGAGCAACGCAAATATTCAGAAACTATTCGCACTATTATGACCATTGCTGATAGCACCAATCAAATTATTGATCAGTATAAGCCTTGGGAAAAAATCAAAGATCCAGATAATCAAAAACAAGTTCATGAGGTCTGTAGTTTTGGCATTAACATGTATCGTCTATTAATCGGCTATTTAAAACCCGTTATGCCAGAATTAGCTTCGAAATCTGAGAGCTTTTTAAACACTGAACTATGTTGGCAAGATTTAGCCAGTGGTGAGCCTTTGGCAGAGGGCCACAGTATTAACAAATTCAAACCACTCATCACACGTATCGAACAAGAAGCACTAGATAATATTGTGGAAGAAAGTAAAACAGAAACCGTCGCCATACAAGCTCAAGCTACAGACCCTATCGATTCAGAAATTAAATTTGAGGATTTTGCCAAGCTCGACCTGCGAGTAGCGCGCATCGTTAAAGCTGAACATGTAGAAGGTGCTGATAAATTATTGCAATTGACTTTAGATCTTGGTGAATCTACTGGCGGTATACAAAAAAATGTCTTTGCTGGAATCAAAAGTGCCTATAACCCTGAAGATTTGGAAAACAAATTAGTCGTCATGGTGGCGAATCTGGCCTCACGCAAGATGCGTTTTGGTGTTTCTGAGGGCATGGTGTTAGCGGCCAGCGGCAATGATAGTGGCTTGTTTGTTATCCATCCTGATCAGGGTGCCGAACCGGGCATGCGCGTCAAATAGTTTATTATGCCCAACCCATACAGTCGCTCACTGGCCATAATTGATGAAGCACGCTGTATAGGCTGCACCTTATGTATTAAAGCCTGCCCCTTTGACGCGATCTTGGGTAGCTCACAAAAACTTCATAGTGTCATTGACCGTTATTGCACTGGTTGCAATCTGTGTGTTGCTCCCTGCCCAATGGATTGTATAAGCCTAGTGAATAATTCAGGTTATCCCAGTGAGTGTAATGAAGAGTTTAATACGGCTAGAAAAGCCTTCCTCGATGATTGCAAGCAACGTATGCAAATAAAAAAACAGCGACTCAATGAGCAAACTCAGAAAAACAAAGCTGTCATAGATGCCAAAAAACAAACTATTCAGGGCAAGCTTGCAAGTCTCAAGAAAGGCATGCTGGATTAATGAACAAGCATAAACGCACCGATATTTTTACTCGCCTACGTGAGCAAAATCCTCATCCCACAACCGAATTAAATTATAGCAATGAGTTTGAATTACTAATCGCTGTGATTCTCTCAGCGCAAGCTACGGATATAAGTGTCAATAAAGCGATCGGGCCTTTATTTGAGGTGGCCAACACACCAGCAAGCATTTACGCCTTAGGCGAAAAAAAATTAAAACACTATATTAAAACCATCGGCTTATTCAATACCAAAGCCAAGAATGTGATCAAGACCTGTAAGATTTTAATGGATAACTATGATAGTCAGGTACCTGAAGATCGTGCGGCACTGGAAGCCTTACCAGGTGTTGGACGCAAAACAGCAAATGTAATACTCAATACAGCTTTTAGGCATCCTACTATTGCCGTTGACACACATATATATCGAGTCTCGAATCGCACTGGCATCGCACCTGGGAAAACTGTACTAGAAGTTGAGAAACGTCTCGTACGTCTAATACCCGACGAATTCAAATTGGATGCTCATCATTGGTTGATCTTACTCGGTCGCTACACATGTATTGCACGCACACCTAAATGCCAACAATGCATCATCAATGATGTATGTGAGTATAAAAAGAAAACAATCGACTAAAGCACTACCAACTGACTCACTGTCATCACTGGCCCATCTGGGTGTGGAAAATCCACTTTACTAAATATTATTGCTGGCTTAGATGATCAGTTTTCAGGGGCTGTCATACGACCTCCTCATCATAAAGACGGTATTCCAGTCTCTTATGTATTCCAAGACCCGACCCTACTTCCTTGGGAGACTATTGAACGTAATATCACCCTAATTAATCCCACTTTAGAAAATGATCCACTCGCTTTAGATCAATTACTCAGCTCACTCGGTCTTGCTGGCACTCAAGATAAATATCCAAGAAAACTCTCTCTAGGCATGGCCAGACGAGTCGGGTTAGCACGTGCCTTCTCTGCTCAAGCACCTGTATTGCTGCTCGATGAACCCTTCGTATCCTTGGACGAACTCACAGCAGAAAATTTACGAAAACTCTTGTTAAAAGAATTACAACACAGGCAGATGATGGCTGTGTTTGTCACACATAATTTGAGAGAGGCATTATTTTTAGCGGATCGTTTAATTATTCTGGGCGACACACCCACACACATTGTTGAAAATATCACTTTTGAACCCAACACTCGCGGTCGTGCGCTGGAAGAAGTTGAGAACCCTACGCAATGAACTCATCCAAGACTATGCGTGGATTCTTGGCTGATTAAATTTTCAGAATTTGGAAGTGTTTTTAGATATTAGCAATGGCTGACTTGGGTAACTCACCGGCATAGATACTTTCTGACGTCACACATGAGCACTCGACAAAAAGCTCTCGTTTACAAATACTCGTTACAAGCACTCACATATAATCAGTCAAACACAAAATTTGAAACTAATCGTTTGAAGCGATTGGTTCCAAACAAAGAGATCGAATCTGCTACAGCAAACGAATAATGTTATCTGCAAATTCTATAGTAGAAGCGTTACCACCCAAATCAACTGTCAGCCCTTCGCCTGATCTCAATTGAGTATCCAAGGCTTCACGTAATACTGTGGCTTTATCTTGTTCACCGACATGAT
>Ga0181592_10000155_pt1 | contig 46885 bp, 42 predicted proteins | sample 071ome_20_FD_133755 | JGI IMG/M metagenome (GOLD analysis project Ga0181592, IMG submission 133755) | Coastal salt marsh microbial communities from the Groves Creek Marsh, Skidaway Island, Georgia - 071412BT metaG (megahit assembly) | ecosystem: Environmental > Aquatic > Marine > Intertidal...
GCGGGAACAGGCTGGGCCGCTTCTGCCACACGGATAGTGGCACCGTGATGAAGCGCCCTCAATTGCTCCAGCGCTTCGACGCGCTCCGTCGGGGCTTGCTCCCACGTGACAAAAGCACGCAAGAATCCGCAACGATAGGCATACAGGCCTACGTGGCGCATGAGGCCCAATTTTTCAGGACCCCTTCCCTCTAGCTCAGTTTTGGCGATATCTCTTGGGTACGGAATTGGCGCTCTGGAAAAATACAGTGCATCGCCAAAAGCCGAAGCAACGACTTTGACAACAGAGGGGTCATTAAACTCTTCGACACTCATGATGGGTTCTGCGAGCGTTGCAATACTGGCGTTACCGTTTTCCGCAAGCTCGCGGGCAACCTGCTCTACATTCTCAACGGGCATAAGTGGCTCATCGCCTTGAAGGTTGACCACAATGTCGTCGTCACTCCAGCCCCGCTGATTAACAACCTCCGCGAGTCGATCAGTGCCCGAGGGGTGACTCATCTTAGTCATAGCCACATCGGCACCGAACTCCCTCATCGCAGACGCAATATCCTCGTGATCGGTGGCCACCACGACCGAGGCGGCAGAACTGGCGAGAGCCCGCTGCCACACCCACCAAACCATAGGATGGCCAGCTATATCCATTAACGCTTTACCGGGCAAGCGGGTTGATCCATATCTCGCTGGTATGACAATGTGAAACATGCGTCCTTACCCTTTGGAATCAATGACGGCCATTACGCCCTCAATCAATGAATCGGGAACCACTGCCTCAATCTCAAGAATCCAGATTCTCTCATCGATCGCCGGAGGTAATTTAACAGCATCCTTAGCCGTGATGACGACTATTTGTGCTTCAGTGTTCTCAAGCATCCGTAAGGAAATGGGTCGATGATCTCGAAGAGACTGGGCGGTAATGCTCAAACCAAGAGAGCGAAGCAAATCGAAGAACTGCTCCGGCTGACCTAACCCAGTGACCGCGGCAACGTTTTGAGTGCTCCACTTGTCCACAGCTTGATCGATCTCCATATATTGGCACGTGGTGTGGTGCCTAAAACCTGTTGGCCGATAGCTGATGCTAGGCTCTGCATCTTCTGAGTTACGTGTGAGTACAAAGTCGACCTCTGACAACCTTGATGGAGGCTCACGCAAGGGCCCCATAGGGAGCAACCTGCCGTTCCCGAGCCCTCGACGCCCGTCGACAATCGCTATTTCAAGGTTTCGCGGCAGCCGATAGTGCTGCATCCCGTCATCCGACAGGATGATATCGATATCATAATGACTGATCAGGTATTCAGCCCCTCTGACCCGGTCACAACAAACAGCGACGGGAACCCCCGTCTTCCGTTTTATAAGGGCCGGCTCATCACCAACCAACGCAGCGGATGTGGATTCATGCACCTCTCTGGGTTCTCTGCTTGGGGACCCTCCATATCCACGACTGACGACGCCGACACGCTTGCCGCGAGCCTCCAACTCTTTAACCAGCGCGAGTACGACTGGCGTCTTCCCAGAGCCACCTACGGTAACCCCCCCCACAACGACAACAGGCACTGATAGTGGCGTCGGTGGGTGCAAAAGAAACCGGCGTCTGCGCCGGGCAACTACGACTGATGTAAGAAGGCTGAATGGCCATAGCAGCCACAACCAGAGTGCGCCACGATACCAGGCCGATGTGACAGCCCTCTCCAGTTGTTGCATTAAAGCATCAACCACGACTAGTCACCCTCGATGGAACCCTGCCGATACATCGTCGCGTATAGTGCGCTACTGCCTAGTAATTGTTCGTGAGTTCCCTGCGCCAGTATCTCTCCTTTGTCGAGCAAAATGATGCGGTCCGCTCGCTCAATGGTCGACAGACGATGGGCGATCACCAGCGTCGCTTGCTGATTTTTTCCGCTTTCCAGCGCCTCTTGCACTGCCCGCTCAGACTCACCGTCCAACGCAGAGGTGGCTTCGTCCAGAATTAACACTGGGGCCTGCTTTAATAAGGCTCGGGCGATCGCTAGTCGCTGTCGCTGCCCCCCTGACAGGCCAGCCCCATTATCTCCCAGCCGGGTATCCAGTCCGTCAGGAAGTCTTTCAATGAATTCGATGGCATGAGCACGCCTCGCGGCTTCAAGAATCTGGTCGTAAGAGGATTCGCCCAATCCTCCAAAAGCAATGTTATTGCGCACCGTATCGCTGAATAGCTCGACCGCTTGAGATACCACTGAAAACTGACGTCGGTAGTCGGCCAAGCGGTACTCGTCAACAATCAGGTCATCGAGCCTTATCTCCCCAGTATCCGGCTGATAAAAACGCAGTAAGAGCTGCGCGATTGTTGACTTACCGCTCCCCGATCGACCAACCAAAGCGACCGTCTCCCCGGGCCTGACAGTAAACGATACATTGCGTAGCGCATAGGTGTCGGAGCCTGGATAACTGAAGCTAAGGGAATCCAGCTCGAGAGAGCCTTTAGCCCTTTCGATGGGCGTCGTTCCACGGTCAGTCTCAGCTGGAGTGTCAAGCTGCGCAAAGACATCCTCCGCCGCGGCAAGGCCACGCTGCACAATACTTTGAATGCCACTCAACGTCTTGACAGGCTTTCCCAACTGAGCCGCCGCAGTAATAAAGGCAACCAACGATCCGGCGGAAAACCCGGCTAAAATAGTTGGATCAAGCGCAAACCAGAACAAAGCGCCCAGTGCAAGAGCAAGCAGTGTCTGGATGACCGGGGTAGAGACAGCCTCCACCAAGGCTAACTTCAGGCTTTGATTCCGATTGAACAGGCTAGCCTGCTCAAACTGATTTCTCTGCTGCGCTTGTCCCCCAAAAATACGTAAGACATCAAATGCCCTGAGTGACTCACCACTCACCTGAGTAACCGCGCCCATGGAATCCTGAATTCGACGGCTGTAGCGCCTGAAATGACGGCCAACGACCACGACCACTAACCCGATCGCTGGAGCCACCGCGAAAAATACAAGACTTAGCTTCCAATTGAGATACAACATGTATGAGACAAGGGCGATAACAGTGAGGCCTTCCCGTAAGATCACTTTTAGAGCATCACTGGCTGCCCCTGAGACCTGCTCGACGTTGAAGGTGAGCTTACTGATTAGAGTGCCGGGGCTGTGCTGGTCGTAATAATTTTTCGGAGCCCGCATCATTATCCCAAAAAGCTCGACCCTCAGAGTGTGTATGACTGATCGGGCCACAATGTTCATAAAATAATTGCCGACAAAGTAGCCCATCGCACGACCGAAGGATAAAACCAGGGCAGCAGCCGGCACAGCGATGCGCGCATAGTCGAGAGTGGATTTATCACCGGGCGGCCAAATCCAGTGCGCCGCTCCAGCAACAAGCCCCAATGAAACGGTGGATGCCTCCCCCAGGGAGTCGAGCAAAAACTGCGTCAAATCCGCCAGCAGCACATTGCCCAATGAATAAAATAAAAATCCGACGATACTGATTGAGAAAACCCCCGCATGAGGGATGACATAGCCCAACAGGCGTCGATACAGGACAAGATCACTCACTTCACGCTTAGGGCTGCCATTACTCATCGCTCTGGTTCCTGTATTGCGATAGTAATCTGATTGACGCCAAACACTTTAGCCGCGTTTGAGGGCGCACTCTGCCGCAAATTCTTAAAATGACATGGGTCAAAATCACATGCCAAAAACTGAGGGGATACGATTCGCGCCTGCTTCAACGCCGGTGGTGTCTGGATGACGATGGTGAGAGCCATAATCGAACCAACCACAATAAAGGGCATGGTCAAACCACCGGCTATCATTAAACTTAGCAAATCGTCTTCCTCGTGTGCGAGAGAAAGTATACCTGTCAGGATGCAATGACCCCAGTCAAGGAAGCTGCAGCCAATAGGGAATAGTGCCATCGCGCATCGCCTCTACCGTAATATTCCCGAGATCGTTAATGCTATAACTGATCGCGCCATCCGCTGCCGTCAACGCCGGCTTTGTGCCGCGAGCAGCAAAGCGATTTATGACCTGCGCCGACGGGTGGCCGAATCGATTTCCACGACCAGCACTGAAGGCGACAAAATCAGGCGTTGCCCATTTGAGAAAAGTCGCGGTCGATGAGGTGTCGCTCCCATGATGTGCCGCGACCAGGACGTCTACCGCCAGCGTATCTCGCCAATAGCGAACCATTGCCTGCTCCCTAGCTCCCTCAATATCACCCGCAAGCAAAAAGCGACGGCCCCGGTGCTCAACGAGAACAACACAAGAACCGTCGTTGTCACTCTCTGCGACTCCGGAGGATAAATGAGGGGGGCTGCCAAGCTTGGCGAGACTTCCGTTCAAAAATGTAATCTCGGTAGCTTGCCCGAGGGCGATTCGTTTACCGGGTCGGCAGGGTTCACCATAGTGACCGTAGGTCTTGTAAAAAGAGACCTCGTTTCGCAATTTCCCGACACCACCGATGTGATCTCGGTCTCCGTGACTAAGAACAAGAACATCTATTAGGTCGATCTGCTCATAACGCAGAAAGGGCAAAATAACGTGCTCGGTCTGGCTGAACCCGGAGGGACTTGCATCACCCGTATCGTAAAGCAAACTGCTTTCCCCGCTCTGCACAAACGTTGACAAACCTTGACCGACATCGAGCACCACGAGCCTGAAGCCGACGGCTGAGGTGTTTAGGGCCTTGGAAACCCCCATGTTGGTAGCGGGATGAGTTGCTCTCAGTACAGCGCCAATTAATGGCTCATCCACGTCAGCGGCTCCAATCTGCCAGCTAAACGCATCAACCAGCCCGAGCCACCCTCCGGAAAACCATCGAGCAGGTGACCAGTGATGTGTATCTGCCGTCAAACCGGTCATGGAAATAAACAGGGCCAACAGCGAGGCCGGGACAACCGTCATAATGAGCAATGGTACGACCGTCAGGTTAGCCACTATCGCTATGACTCCTGCCGCGCTATACCAAAAATCCACCCATGGCGTCATAGCCATGACGACACCACACTGGATGATGATCGCCTTTACCAACTTGCCCCGCTCAGTCAATATTGGCGCGCGGCTAATAAGCTGATTGATGCAAACCAAAACCGCCGTGGCCATCAGACTTAACCAAAAACTGGGACCCAGAATAGCGGCCGGATGAATGACTAACATGCCGAATGCGGCGAGAAGGAGACAGTGACTGGACCCACTGCGCCAAATCGTGATCTGACTGATTGCAAACACCATCAACATGATTAGCGCGCGCTGAGTAGGAAGACTAAAGCCTGCCAAAAGCGCGTAAACAAATGCGATCCCCAAGGCGGGCATAACAGAGAAATCCCGGCGTGTCATCTGAGATGGAACAACACACAACAACAGCCGCCGACTGAACCGCCAAACAACTAAAAACAGTAAACCTACGTGGAGGCCAGAGATAACAAGAGCGTGCGTAATACCAAGCTCACGAAAACGCAGCCAATCTAGGCGCGATAATCCCGCACCGTCCCCTAGCGTCAGCGCTTGCACCAAACCTTTTGGTCTCTGTCGCTTAACGGCTCGACCGATCTCCTCCGCCAAATCACGCCGCAACCGGTCAATGAAGCCTGGCTCACCCGGTAGTAAATTGAATTCGGCCGCACGAAGCGTTGTGGTTATACCCCGAGCAAAATGACCCGCCTGGTCAGGAGGACGACCAGGATTCCACTGGGCGGGTTTGCGTCGAATAATCCCTGAGGCTGACAAGCGGTGTCCCAGCACCACAGGCTCAAGCGCGTCAGGAATCTGAACTTGGATCAACCCTGGCGTAGCACAGGCCATCGGTTTGATCGTATCGCTCCGGACGGTGATGACAGACCCCGACCCCTCGAATTCCGATAATATCTTCCGAGGTAGGCTAACTACCCGTCCCGCGACTGATACCCTCTCTCCCTCACAACTTGCATCCAGCATTTTTTCCCGCTCGAAAAGGCCCCAGCCACTGCCAACAACCAGTGCAGCCATAAAGTAGCCGACATGTTTATGTTGCCCAGATAACAAAACCCATAAAAACGGGATCAACGCGATAATCCCGTAACCCGGATGCGGAAAACAAAGCGACAGAATCAGGCCGGAGAGCGTGGCAAGCATCGGGTAGCAGGCTTGCAGATGTGTGTAGAGAGGAGCTGCCCGCTGGAGCCAAACCCACTCAGGAACCCGCATCGAATCCAGAACTTTGATGACAGGTATTCTGGTAGCAAGTCATATGGAGCTGTAAAACCAAAAACGTCATACTGGTCAGATCGTGCCGAGAGGCACATCATGAGACAACCACCGGCAGCTGATTGCCACAGCACGGCACATTGCCGGTGGTTAATGAACACTTGCAACGGATATCGCAAACTGGACTAGCTCTCTGTATGCCCCGAAAGCTACTTCGACGAATGGCGCCCTCCCCTCAAAGACTAAGGGGCATGCGCAGTTTGAAACCCCTTGGTGACTGGGTTTACGAGCCCAACCTTTGGCATATCAATCGTCTCTCCACATCAAAAGCATTCGCAATCGGTTTATTCAGCGCGATGATTCCTCTTCCGGGACAGTTGTTCATTGCCGCGCTGGTGGCCGTCCGCTGGCGGGCGAACCTGCCCTTGAGCGTGATGCTGATTTTCGTCACAAACCCAATCACCATGCCGGTGATTTACTTCGCCGCTTACAAGCTGGGAGCCTCGATACTGGAAACCCCCCTCCAGCAGGTCGAGTTTGAAATGACGTGGTACTGGCTGACGGAAAGCTTGGGCAGCATCTGGCAGCCCTTTCTGCTGGGTTGCTTGATTTTGGGAACTCTTGCCGGATTAGTAGGCTATGCCATGATTGACCTGTTATGGCGATGGCGTGTTGTTGACCAGTGGCAAAAGCGAGCCGCCAAACGACGACAAAATCCCTACTGATCAAAGAGCCAACTAGTGTCTTGCCGTTGTCAATGCTTGCGTAATCGATAGCCTATTGGCGCGCCAGGCCGGAATGGCAGCGGCACCGATAGACAGCGACAGCGAAACAGCCCAGAGGGTAATGACGTCGGAGCACCGGATATCTACCGGCAAAAAGGCGAGTGGGTAAACGTCGGTGTTGAGAAATTGAATCCCGACCACTCCCTCGAGTTGCTGAACCAGCCACGGTGTTGACGCCGCCAAGATCGCACCGAGCACAAGACCTATCCCTGCCCCGGCAAATCCAATCAACGCACCTTGCAACGTGTAAATCCAGGTGATGTCAGCTCGGGTAGCCCCTACAACCTGCAACATAGCGATAGCGGGACGACGATCCATAATAACCAGAACCAGAGAAGACACCACGTTGAAGACAGCAACGGCAATGATGGTAGTCAATAGCAAGGTAATTAGATCCGACGAAAGCCGAATCGCCTCATATAAATTACCGTGGCTGGCGGTCCAGTCGGTGAGATAGAAATTACCTGGCAAGGTTTGCAACAGCGACCATCGCATTTCAGGGGCCTCAAAGAGATCCGTTAGCTGCAGCGCGACACCGTTGACAGAGCCTCCACGGCTCGCAAGACCTGCCACGTCATCGATCAACCCAATGATTAACCCTTCATCCAACTCAGTCCGGGTATTCAGGACCCCTGCAACACGCACCACACCAATCCGTGGACTTGAAGAGCCACCGCGCGACTGCTCAGGAAACAACAAACGAAGACGACTGTCAGGAGCTACTTTCAGGCGTGCGGCAAGGCCTTTTCCAATCAGAACATCGTTCTGCTTAAAAGAACTTGTCCCCGGTTCGGCCCACTCCATCCATTGGCTCAGTGCGCTCTGTTCGACACCCAAGATGCTGGCGGCTTGCACGTCGCGCCCCCTGACCAACAATGCCTCCTGCTCATAGAAAACGGTCGCTCGGGTAATACCCGACATTTCGGCGTACTGATCGCGAAAGGATCGCCATTCGTCATCATTTGCAAACCCGCGCTGTGTAATATGCGGTACGAGCTTGAGGATTCGATCGTGCATCTCTCGCTCAAATCCATTCATGACTGACATCACGGTTAACAAAATTGTCACTGCGACGATCAAACCGAGAATAGAGAGCCGGGACAAAAAAGAGGAGAGGCCCCGCCCGGGATCTGCAATCTGCCTTACGGAAAACGCCAATCGATCACGAAACGTCATGGTCCCACTCGAGCAGCTTTCCGCCTTTCATCTGCAACCGGCGCTGCATTTTTGCTGCGATTGCCTGATCATGTGTCACCATAACAAAGGCTGTATGCCCCCACTCCAGAGAATCCATGAGCCTAAGCACTTGTGTCGCTGATTCCGGATCGAGATTGCCAGTTGGCTCGTCCATGAGAACGCAACTGGGGCTGTTGATCAGCGCTCTTGCGATTGCCACACGCTGCCGCTCTCCTCCACTCAGCTGGGCCGGACGATGAACCAAGCGCGCGCCCAACCCCACTTGCTCGAGCAAAAACGTTGCACGATCAATAGAATCACCCTTTGACACACCAGCAATACGCGCCGGCATCGCCACCGCCTCGACCGCCGTAAACTCGGGAAGCAGATGATGGAACTGAAATACAAATCCCAACTGCTGGTTGCGCCAACGGCTGCGCTCCGCATCGTTTAAATCAGTAATGGACCTACCCGCAACACTCACTTCACCGGCCGTCGGATTATCGAGCCCCCCTAACAGGTTGAGCAACGTGGTTTTGCCACTGCCTGACTGACCTATGATCGCCACCCTCTCACTGGGCTTGAGTGAGAAGTTGATCCCTGACAGAACATCGATGCGACGATCCCCATCCTGAAACACCTTACACAGGTCGGTACAGGTCAAAATTGTGTCAACCATCCTGCAGCACCTCTATGGGTCGAATCGATGCTGCTCTGAGCGCGGGGTAGAAGGTCGCCAGCAGGGTAAGAGCCAACGCCACAGCGACCGTAAGCGTCACGTCCAACCACTGGAGTTCCGATGGCAATCGACCAATGTAATAAACCGATGGATCAAAAAGCCTGCTACCCGAAAGCTGCTCAAGGATTATGGCAATCTCGGAAATATTAAAAGCGAGCAATACGCCCAAGCCAGTGCCTATGGCTATCCCGATCCCACCAAGTACCAGTCCGTAACCCAGAAAAACCGAAAGCAGAGTCGCTCTGGACATACCCATCACACGAAGCACGGCAATATCGGCGGCCTTCTCAGTGACCGCCATGGTCAGGGTAGATACTATATTGAAGGCCGCTACCGCGATAACCGCCAACAGAAGAATAGCAACGGTGACCTTTTCCATTCGAATGGCCGCAAACAGCGTGCCTTGTGATTCCTGCCAGGTTGATATGCCCAAAGCGCTACCAAAGCGATCGACCAGAGACGCCGCGACTAGATCCGTACTATCTCGTTTATCGAGTGCGACATGGAGACCATCAATCCCACCGCGAGCAAATAGTCGCTCCGCTGTATCAGAGGAAACGTACGCCTGCTGGGCATCGAGGCTCGACCCCACCTCAAATTCCGCCACCACCAAAAGCTTTCGCTGTCGAGTAAAGACTCCGGCAGGTGTAACTGACAGGGTGGGCAGTAATGCAATGACCTCGTCACCGACACGAACGCCAAGTCGAGCCGCTATGCCACTACCGAGGACAATGCCGAATGGCTCCAGCGACAGCGCTTCCAGAGAACCCGCGTTAAGATGGTCTTCAAGAGCAAGCAAATCACGCATACCATCTATTTCATATCCAGCCACCCGGACCCCGGCCTGCTGCGTGCCATAGGTCAATAGCAGCGTATCTGATACGAATGGCACCGCTGCTTTGACCTCTGGGATACCCTCTACATGGGCTCTAACGTCTTCCCAAGGCAGGGCTTTGATGCCTGGCTGTTCGGTTAGCTGCAGATCTGGCGTCAATGAGAGGATGCGTCTGTGAAGCTCAGAGGAAAAACCGTTCATCACAGAGAGTACGATGATCAAACTGGCTACGCCCAAAACCATCCCCAGCATTGAGGCCCGAGCGACAAATCGCGTGAACCCTCGCCGACGGCCACCCAACGCGTAGCGGAATATCAATTCAGCAATCACGGGACCGGCTATCGCTAGTCGAGCGGGTCTGAAGGATCGTGAACCGCAACGGTCCCGGGCTTGCTCGAGCGAGTCTCGGTCTCACAAATCTGCGGGTCACCCCCGCAAAGATCACACTTTTGGTCAATGCCCAGTTTTCCTACGCCGCCACAGGAACCACTTATCGGTGCCCTGCCCGCCATAACGCCAACCGACATCGCGGCGATAATAAACATAAACACCAAAAAACTGACAACAAATATCACGCTTCGTTCCTTATCCAGGGGTTCATTGGCGGTCTCCACCGGATGGCTCCAGATAGGACCCAAACTCGCTGCTCCACTGGGATGACAGCGTATCACCAGAACGCCTGATAACGTAAATGGCCAAATTACGCTCTTCTGCCAGACTCATCGATGCTGTCGTGCCCATGACGGCCATGGCGGTCGCCCAGGCGTCCGCGATAGCGGTTGATGGGTGAATCACTGTCACTGAAACCAGATCATGGCGGATAGGGTAACCCGTTCGAGGATCAATAAGATGGGAGTAGCGAGTGCCGTCTACTTCGAAGTAGTTCCGATAGTCCCCCGATGTGGCGATGCCAACATCTGTAATAGACAGCGCGGCCTGAACACCAGAGCGGGCCATCTCCGGGCGCTCGATCGCGACGCGCCATTGGTCTCCTCGAGGACTGACACCTCTCGCCTGCATCTCGCCACCGACCTCTAAAAGAAAGTTTTCAATACCGAGCTCATCGAGGGCATCTGCACCAAGGTCTACCGCATACCCCTTGGCGATGGAGGAGAGTTCGACCTCAACGCCAGGCTTACGCTTGGAGAGTAGCCGGCTCGTTGGATCCCAGTCGACATGGGACCAACCAGTGATGGCTTTCGCTGCGTCGACCTCTTCTACCGACGGGTAAGCCGTAGGCCCCTTTGGCCCAAATCCCCACAAATCCAGGAGAGGACCGACCGTCACGTCATAGGCGCCACCACTTAACCGGGTGATCCGGTGAGCCTCATCTACCAGATAGGCAAAATCCCAGCCCATTTCGATTACCTCGCCAACTGGCATTTGGTTAAACCGGCTTAGGGGTGTGCCTGGTACGTACGTGTTCATGGTTGAGTCAACCACTTCGAAGGCCTCAAGCACGGCGGCCTCGACAACCGAGGGGTCGGTAGAGACGTCTTTGGGCACATAAACCAGAGACCAACTCGTCCCAAAAATCGACCCCGACAGACGAAGGGCATTGTCTTTAGGCTCGCAGCCAACGACGGCCAAAACCAAAACGACCAGCACGAGGGCTGGTCGCTGGCAGTTCAGAGATAAGAACCTAACCACCAAAGTCGTCAAGCAGAATGTTTTCACGCTCGACGCCAAGGTCCAACAGCATTTTAATCACGGCGGCGTTCATCATCGGCGGCCCACACATGTAGTACTCGCAGTCTTCAGGGGCTGGGTGATCCTTCAGGTACTGCTCGTACAACACGTTATGAATAAAGCCCGTCAGCCCATCCCAATTATCCTCAGGCTGGGGATCGGACAGCGCAACATGCCAAGAAAAATTTTCGTTCTCTGCATCAAGCCCGTCGTAGTCTTCCACATAGAACATCTCTCTTAGAGAGCGTGCCCCATACCAAAAGGTGATTTTGCGATTGGAGTTAATCCGCTTGAGCTGGTCAAATAAATGCGAGCGCATAGGCGCCATACCTGCGCCGCCACCAATGAACACCATTTCGGCCTCTGTATCTTTGGCGAAGAATTCGCCGAAGGGTCCATACACCGTTACCTTGTCCCCGGGTTTCAGACCGAAGACCCAGCTTGACATGATGCCCGGAGGGATGCCTTCGCTACCAGGAGGGGGTGTGGCGACCCGTATATTAAACTTAACGATACCCTTCTCTTCTGGGTAGTTGGCCATCGAGTAGGCGCGGATCGTTGTTTCATCGCAACCTGAGGCCAAGTTGAAAAAGCCAAAACGCTCCCAGTCGCCCCGGTACTCTTCACCGATATCAAAATCACTGAAATTTACCTGGTGCGGAGGGCATTCCAACTGAACATAACCCCCTGCTCTGAAATCGACGCTCTCTCCTTCGGGCAAGGTTAGCACCAGCTCTTTGATAAAGGTCGCGACGTTATCGTTGGAGGCTACCGTGCACTCCCACTGCTTGACACCAAACACCTCCTCAGGGATTTGGATCTTCATGTCTTGCTTAACTGGTGTCTGACAGGAAAGGCGCCATCCCTCAGTGGCTTCGCGACGAGTGAAATGGGACTCTTCGGTGGGCAGCATGGCGCCCCCCCCATCGGATACAACGCATTTGCATTGAGCACAGGTACCGCCGCCGCCACAAGCACTAGCTAAGAATAAATTCGCGTCAGCCAAGGTCTGTAGCAGTTTGCCCCCCGCAGGAACCTCTATTGTTTTTTCACCGTTGATCTCGATGGCGATGTTGCCGCTGCTTACCAAACGAGTGCGGGCGAGCAGAATCACCAACACCAGGGCGATCACAATAGCCGTGAACATCCCCACGCCGTAGACAATTGTCATATCCATCTCGATCTGTATCCCCGTCTAATCTGCTATCAGATATCAATGCCGCCGAATGACATAAAGCCCAATGACATCAACCCCACAGTGATAAAGGTTATGCCCAAGCCCTGCAACCCTTCCGGAACATCGCTGTATTTGAGCTTTTCCCGAATGCCCGCCAGCGCGACAATTGCCAGCGCCCAGCCAACACCAGAACCGGCGCCGAACACTACGCTCTCCGCAAAATTGTAGCTACGCTCTACCATAAAAAGCGATGCGCCGAGAATCGCGCAGTTCACTGTAATTAACGGCAGAAACACGCCAAGCGCGGCATACAGAGCGGGTACGTACTTATCGAGAAACATCTCGAGAATTTGGACGAGTGCCGCAATCACCCCGATATAACTCAACAATCCGAGAAAGCTCAGATCAACATCAGGTAATCCAGCCCAGGCAAGAGCGCCATCTGCCAGCAAATACTGATAAATCAAATTATTGAGGGGCACCGTGATAGTGAGAACAACCACCACTGCAATGCCCAAGCCCAGAGCAGCCTGAATCTTTTTGGATACCGCCAGAAACGTGCACATCCCCAAAAAGAAGGCCAACGCCATATTCTCGACGAAGATCGCCCGGATAAACAGGCTCAGATAATGTTCCATCAGGCGCTCTCCTCCACCGGGGTGTGCTGGGTAATACGGAACTCCGGTTCTTCAACCTGATCCTTCTGCCAGCTTCTAATGGCCCAAATCAACAGACCAATCAGGAAGAACGCGCTCGGGGGCAGCAGGAGGAGACCGTTTGGCATATACCATCCACCTTCGGTGACAAGAGGCAGAACCTCCACGCCAAATAGCTTGCCGGAGCCAAAGAGCTCCCGCACAAACGCAACAGTCATCAGCACAAATGAATAGCCAAGACCGTTACCCAGTCCGTCAAGAAAGCTAGGGATCGGTGGGTTCTTCATCGCATAGGCTTCTGCACGGCCCATCACAATACAGTTGGTGATGATGAGGCCCACAAAGACAGACAGCTGCTTCGATATCTCGTAAGCCACGGCCTTGAGAATCTGATCGACGACAATCACCAAAGAGGCAATGATCGTCATCTGAACAATGATTCTGATACTCGACGGAATGTAATGGCGAATAGAAGAAATAAAGAAGCTGGAGAATGCGGTGACCAGCGTGAGGGCAATCGCCATCACCAGGCTAACCTGCATGGAAGACGTTACGGCCAGCGCGGAGCAGATGCCCAGTATCTGCAGTGCGATGGGGTTATCCCGGAAAACCGGCCGGAATAGTGTTTCTCGAATATCCATCAGGCATCTCCCCGACGTAGATTACTAAGGAAAGGCTGAAAGCCATCAGCGCCGAGCCAGAATTGAACGAGATTGGAGACCCCTCTGCTCGTCAGAGTCGCCCCCGAAAGGCCATCAACTTGCCAGTCCGCAGCGGCGGACTGGGGGTTAACCGCACCCTTTGCAACCGAGATCGCCACATCACCATCACGATATGCCTGCTTGCCTTCCCACAGGGATTTCCATCGAGGGTTGTCCACCTCTCCGCCCAATCCTGGGGTCTCACCGTGCTCATAAAACCCGAGCCCAGCGATGGTATTTCCATCGGCTTCCAGAGCGACAAAACCATATAGCGTAGACCAAAGCCCGTAACCGTGGATGGGCAAAATAACCTTGTCGAGTGAACCTGATTCGTCATTCACCAAATAGACCAGCGCGTGGTCAGACCGCCGAATAATTTTGGCGATATCTTCCTCTGCCTCGAGGGCGCGGGAACGCGCGGGGTCCTTTGCTGCCGCGCGAGAGTCAAAACCCTCTGGGTCTATGTCATTGACATAAGTCCCAGCGTCTATATCGACGACTCGGGTGGTTACGCGCTCAAACTGCTCTTCTACCGTGAGGCTTGCGTCATACAGACCTGCCGCCATCAATATGTTGCGCTTTAAATCGCGGGTTTTGTTTATTTCTTGTGCGGGCTTCAGTACCACCGCAGCCGCAGAGACCACTACGGAACAAACAATGCACAGTGCAAAGGCGACTGTCAGGACACGAGACAAACTCTCTTTATTGCTAGGCACGAGCCAGCCTCCTTTTAACGTTGGCTTGAACGACGAAGTGATCGAACAGCGGCGCAAACAGATTGGCAAACAAGATCGCGAGCATCATGCCTTCCGGAAACGCGGGATTGACCACCCGAATCAGCACACACATCACGCCAATCAACATGCCATACGCCCAGCGCCCTCTATTTGTCATTGCGGCGGACACCGGATCGGTGGCCATGAAAAATGCGCCGAATGCAAAACTCCCCACCACCATATGCCAGTACCAGGGCATGGCAAAGGCTGGATTGCTGTCGGAGCCGACCGTGTTGAGCAGGGTCGAAAACGCAATCATCCCGACGAAACATCCAGCGACTACACGCCAGGATGCGATTCGAGTGAGCAACAACACCGCTCCGCCCAGCATCACCATCAACGTCGAGGTCTCACCAATGGACCCGGGAATAGATCCGATAAATGCCTCCATCCAGGTCACACTCTGGGTAAGTGCTGGCATACCTTCGGCCGCGACGATGCCCAAGGGAGTAGCACCGCTGTACCCGTCGACTGCAGTCCACACCGCGTCACCAGACAATTGGGCGGGGTAGGCAAAATACAAGAAGGCTCTACCCGTCAGGGCGGGATTCAAGAAGTTCTTGCCGGTGCCCCCGAACACCTCCTTACCAATCACCACGCCGAAGCTGATGCCCAGAGCCGCCTGCCAGAGAGGCAAATCCGGAGGTAAGGTCAAGGCAAAGAGCACCGAAGTCACGAAGAAGCCCTCGTTTACCTCGTGTCCACGCTTCATGGCAAACAACACTTCCCAAAACGCACCGACGACAAAAGTGACGAGATACAGTGGGAGAAAATGAAGAGCGCCGTACAGAAAGCAGCTCCAGACGCTGCTCGCATCGTAGCCTGCCAACGCGGTCATAACGCTGCCGCGCCAGCCTTGCAAGCCCGATACACCCAGTTCAGTCATCGCGCCATTGGCCTGAAAACCCAGATTCCACATGCCGTAAAACATGGCTGGGAAGGTCGCGAACCACACGGTGATCATAATACGCTTCAAATCAACCCCGTCTCTGACATGAGCCGAAGAGCGTGTCACGTGGTTGGGCGAGTAAAAAATCGTATCGACCGCTTCGTACAGCGCGTACCAATTCTCGTAGCGCCCGCCAGGCTTGAATTGCGGCTCAAGCTTATCCAATGTGCTGCGCAATCCCATCGATCAGCCCTCCTTCTCGATGCGTGTAAGGTTGTCTCGTAAAATGGGTCCGTACTCGTATTTACCCGGACAGACATAGGTGCAAAGCGCGAGATCCTCTTCATCCAACTCGAGGCAACCAAGCGCCTGCGCTGTCTCGGTATCACCGACCAAGAGTGCCCTCAATAGCTGGGTGGGCAGCACGTCCAAGGGCACGACCCGCTCATAATTCCCCACGGGAACCATGGCGCGCTCCGAGCCATTGGTGTTGGTGGTCATGGGAGCTGGCTTCATACCAAACCAGCTGGAGAGGTAGATCCCCATCACGGAATGCTTTTGCCGACCCGGCGACAACCAGCCCATGAATGCGCGATCCCTGCCCTCTGCCACCGCTGTGACCTGATTGTGAAAACGCCCGAGATAGGCAGTATCAGACTGCACGCCACGGCCTCCCAGCACGGAACCAGAAATAATGCGAGTTTCTCCGTCCTCGGTTTGCCCTGCCGTCAGCTCTTGTAGATCTGCGCCCAGCCGCGTTCTGACTGGCACCGGCTGTCGGATTTGAGGCCCCCCTAGAGCGATTAGCCGATCAGTAAACAACTCGCCATCTAGGAAGAGGCGTCCTATAGCGATAACGTCCTGATACCCCACGTGCCAGGCGAGTTTGGATAATGAGGCGCCCAGTAAAAAATGAATGTGGGTCCCAACCAATCCCGCTGGATGTGGTCCCTCAAAATCTACCCGCTCGAGACGATCATTAGATGCCAGCGGGATGTCGGCACCGGGGGCACAACATACGTAAACCGGACAGTCCACCAATCTGGACAACAGCGCCTGCCCCAATGTGAACGCGTCACGCTGCTCGGCAATAATAATAGCCGGGTCGAGTGCCAGCGGCTGAGTGTCGATCGCGGTGATGAATAACCCAGCGGGTGTTGTACCGGGATCCGCTACCTTACTGTACGGGCGGGCGCGCAAGGACGTCCACTGGCCACTTTCAATAAGCACATCGCGAATCTGGCTAGCATCAAGTTGAGCTGCTGCCTCAGCTGAGTGTTGCTCGAAGCGCAATGGCTCGGTGGTGTCATCCACTTCAACCACCAGAGATTGAAATACCCGTCGGGCGCCGCGATTAATCGCGCTGACACGCCCGGAAGCGGGGGAGGTATATTTGACGCCCTCCATCTTTTTATCGGTGAAGACCACTTGCCCTTTCTGGACCTGGTCCCCCTCACTCACGACCATCGTAGGCTTCATTCCCACGTAATCAGGGCCGACCAGTGCCACGTGTCTGCTGCTGGCTGCTATTGCAGGCCCAGCGGGCTCCCCAGAGAGTGGGATCTTCATGCCGCGACGAATTTTGATCATGTTGTTATCCGCATAAAACGTTGTGAAGACGGGCTTTACCCATCACCTATTGGGGAGTCTGAAAATAACCTCGTCGGCTCGATATCACGCGCTGTCCCCCGACACCTCGCGTGACACCCAGTGCTTTGCGCACCTCGCTTCGCCATTCGTTGGGGTCCCCGAAGGAAGACTCCCGCTACCGCACCGCGCCAATCGGTGCCTGATGGCACAAAACCCCCAGTATTTTAGCCAAGCCGATGACCAAACACCACCTTACAACCCACTCTCAAAGCGGCGCAGTCATATCCTGAGGATAGGTCAGGTAACTGATACCTGCCATTTGTTCCAGGATACGGTAAACCTGGCAGCTATAGCCAAACTCATTGTCATACCAGAGATAGCAGACAGCCTGAAAGCCATTCACAATAGTCGCCTTGGCATCGAAAATACAGGCGGCTCTGGAGCCCACGAAATCAGAGGAAACCACCTCCGGCGAGGCGGAAAAGTCAATTTGCTTACGCATGGCGGAGTGCAGCGCTGTGTTGCGCATGAACTCATTTAACGCGTCGACCGTCGTCTCTTTGCTCAGCGTGAGATTCAAAATAGCCATGGACACATTGGGTGTGGGCACCCGAATGGCGTTACCTGTCAGCTTGCCCTCCATCGCCGGGAGAACTTTAGCCACGGCCTTTGCTGCCCCCGTCTCGGTTAGAACCATGTTCAAGGGTGCGGACCGCCCCCGCCGATCTGCCTTGTGGTAGTTGTCGATGAGATTCTGGTCATTGGTAAAGGCGTGTACCGTCTCCACATGCCCGGAGACAATGCCGTACTCGTCGTCCAGCGCCTTCAGCGGCGGCACAATCGCGTTGGTGGTGCAAGAGGCCGCGGAGATGATCGAGTCGGACGGGTCTATCTCATGATGATTGATGCCAGCAACGATATTTTTTAGATCGCCCTTACCGGGCGCGGTGAGAATCACTTTGCTGACGCCTTTACTGACCAGATGACGGGAAAGTCCCTCCCGATCTCGCCAAACCCCGGTGTTGTCCACCACGATACAGTTGTCGATACCGTAGGCGGTGTAATCAATTTCTTCCGGGCTATTGGCGTATATCATGCGCACTTCGTTACCGTTCGCAACGAAGGACTGGCGCTCTTCGTCTACCCGTATAGTGCCCTTAAAGGCTCCGTGCACTGAGTCTCGGCGAAGTAAACTGGCTCGTTTGACAAGATCATTGGCAGCCCCGCCTTTGCGGACGACCACGGCGCGCAGGCGCAGACTGTCGCCGCCATCAGTCTTTGCGATCAAAATGCGAGCCATCAGTCGGCCAATTCTGCCAAACCCATACAGCACCACATCCACGGGTCGATCGACCGGCCGATGCTCGGAATCGATAAGAAAATCCAATTCCCGGTTTACGTACTCCTCCAGAGAGAGCCCTTCCCCCTGCGCTTTGTCGAAATACTGCACCGCCAGACGACCGACGTCGATGTGGCTAGGGCCCAAAGATAGGTCTTTCATGATGTCGAGAACTGGCGCCGTCTCAAATTCCGAGAGCTCATTGCGCTCCATCTGTCGCACATAACGGTGGGATTTCATGATGTCGAGCACGGACTGATTGACCAGCGAGTGCCCGTAGATGTAGCACTTTACGTTGCGGGCCCGCGCCATCGCGCCCACCTGAGGAATCATCGCCTCCGCCAGAGCCTCTCGCTCCTTCCAGTCCGCAAAATAGTCCTCGGGGCGCTCCCGCTTGCGCTGCTCGGCCACTTCAGGCTCCTCAGTCCCTGCAATCCGGGCCGCATTATCCTCGCTTGGCGCCTCCGAGGGCAAGTAATTCGGTAATGCTAGACGTTTTGGTGCCCTTTCACTGGTGACTGGCAGCCGCCAACCCTAAAATATTGCCTCACCGTAGATGTATTAGCCCTACCGATGCTCTCCGATCAGCTTCTCTCTTCGCCCTGGCCTGAAAAGCCGGGCAGCCGCACAGCGGTTGGCCCCTGTCCCGATGCGATTCCCTCAATGCTGATCGCAGAGGCTGCCGCCGAGAAAAAGGTCTTGGTTGTGGTGACACCAACGACGAGCTCTGCCGCAGAGCTGGAGCGGGAGCTAGGCTTTTTCCTTGAGCCCTCAACGCCGGTGCTGACGCTTCCCGATTGGGAAATACTGCCCTACGATAACTTTTCGCCCCACCAAGATATCGTCTCCGAGAGATTAAAGACCTTCCGCGAACTACCCTACCTCACGTCCGGGATACTGATCGCGCCAATCAGCACTCTCATGCAACGAACGCCGCCAACCTACTATATCGAGGGCAGCAGTTTTGATCTCAAGGTTGGACAATCGGTAGACCCCGAGACCTTCATTACCAACCTCAGCCTAAATGGCTACCGGGCTGTTGAGACCGTCTACGAGCATGGGGAATATGCAGTCAGAGGATCGTTGCTCGACGTGTTCCCGATGGGCAGCCCACTGCCCTACCGGATTGACCTGTTCGACAAGGAAATCGAAACGCTTCGGACCTTCGACCCTGAGACCCAGCGTACCATCGCCAAAGTAGACAGCGTCAGGCTACTGCCCGCCAGGGAGTTTCCCATGGATGCTGGGGCTATCGAGCGCTTCAAGATGAACTGGTACCGAAGCTTTGATGGCGATCCAGACAATTGTTCGGCCTTTACCGAAATATCGGCAGGTCGGGTACCACCGGGTGCAGAGACCTATTTGCCACTATTTTTCGACCGCTGCGGCACCTTGTTTGACTACCTACCTGAAGACACGGCAGTCATTACCGTCGGTGAGCACTATTCGGCAGCGGAACGGTTTTGGCTAGAGATCACCGCCCGCTTCGATGAATACAGCATTGATGTGCGACGACCATTGCCAGGCCCTAAAGTTGGCTATCTGCCGGTAGAGGAGTTGTACCGCGAATTCGGGCGCTACCCGGTGCTTGAACTAAAGACCCATGAGGACTCGCCAGTACACATCGAGAGCGGATTCTCCAGTGCTCCCTCTTTAAACGAACTGGCACCAGACGGCACTGCATTAGACAGACTGGCCACGTTTATCGCCTCCTATGACGGTGCAGTTTTACTGCTGGCAGAATCCGCCGGACGACGGGAGGTGTTGCTGGAAAACTTACGGCAGCACGAGCTAGATCCCGTTCCCGTCAGTGGCTGGCAAGAATTTACTCAGCAAAAACCACGCTTTGCTATTTCCGTTGCCCCGATTGATCGACCCCTATTTCTTGGACCAGACGCTCTGGCGATCATCACCGAGAACCAGCTCTTCGGTGATCGAGTGGCTCAGCGACGACGCCGCAAGACCACCGAGGAAACCAATGCCGACGCGATTGTGCGGGATCTCACCGAGCTGCGCGAGGGGGTGCCTGTAGTTCACCTCCAGCACGGCGTGGGTCGATATCTGGGTTTGCAGTCGCTCACCATCGACAACGACATCGCCGAATTTCTGGTGCTGGAATATGCCTCAGAAGATAAGTTGTATGTACCCGTCAGCTCACTCCACTTGATAAGTCGCTACACGGGAGCCGATCAGGATACCGCCCCTCTTCACCGGCTTGGCAGCGAACAGTGGACCAAAGCCAGGCGAAAGGCGCGTGAGAAAGCGCAGGATGTTGCTGCCCAGCTATTAGAGGTCTACGCCCGCCGCGAGGCCCGCCCAGGCTTCGCCTGTACCCTTGATCCAGGAATGTGGGAGGCTTTTTCCGAGGGGTTTCCCTTCGAGGAGACACCGGATCAAGCTGCCGCCATTCAGGCGGTTAAGGATGATATGTGCGCTGATCGGGTAATGGACAGGCTGATCTGCGGCGACGTGGGATTCGGAAAAACGGAAGTCGCAATGAGAGCAGCCTTCATTGCCGTGCAGAATCAAAAACAAGTCGCTGTGCTTGTGCCGACAACACTCCTCGCCCAACAGCATTTCAGCTCCTTTCAAGATCGCTTCGTCGACTGGCCCATCAAGGTTGAAGTCGTTTCTCGTTTCAGGACAGCAAAGGATATCGAGGCAGTCCAGCAACGAGTTGCTACAGGTGACGTCGATATTCTCGTAGGCACGCACAAGTTGCTTCAAAGTGACTTTCGCTTCGAGCATCTGGGGTTGCTTATCATCGATGAGGAACATCGTTTCGGGGTAAAACAGAAGGAGGCGATCAAAGCGCTTCGCGCGGAAGTCGATATTCTGGCAATGACCGCCACTCCGATTCCCAGAACCCTCAACATGGCTCTCGGGGGCCTGCGTGATCTATCCATAATCGCCACACCACCGGCGAGACGACTGTCGATCAAAACTTTTATCCGCGAACACTCTGTAGCTCTGGTGAAGGAAGCCGTTCTGAGGGAGACCTTGCGAGGAGGTCAGGTTTATTACCTCCATAACGAGGTTAAATCCATCGAGGAGTCAGCTCGCAAACTCCGCGAATTGCTGCCCGAACTTTCAGTCGGCGTGGCACATGGGCAGATGCGGGAATTCGATCTCGAGAGGGTGATGTCCGATTTTTATCATCAGCGCCATCACATTTTGGTTTGCAGCACCATCATTGAGACCGGTATCGACGTGCCCAACGCCAACACAATTCTCATTGAACGGGCTGATAAGTTTGGGCTAGCCCAGCTTCACCAGCTCCGAGGTCGTGTTGGGCGGTCACATCATCAAGCCTATGCCTATTTGCTTTGCCCGCCGCGATCAGCGATCAGCAGCGATGCACAAAAGCGCCTTGATGCGATTGAGGCAGCGGGGGAACTCGGGGCCGGGTATCAGCTTGCTACCCACGATCTGGAAATTCGAGGCGCGGGCGAACTGCTTGGAGATGAACAGTCGGGACAGATACACAGCGTGGGCTTCGGTCTTTACCTCGAGATGTTACACAGCGCAGTAAATGCCCTGCGCCGCGGTGAAATTCCAGATCTCGATGCACCGCTGGATAGCGCCACAGAGGTCAGGCTCCATGTGCCGGCACTCATACCGGAGGATTACCTGCCAGATATCGCGACTCGCCTCGTCATCTACAAGCGGATCGCGGCAGCAGCAACTCACGAGGGCCTGAGAGAAATACAGGTTGAAATGATTGATCGCTTTGGTCTGCTACCAGACAGTATTAAAAACCTGTTCACTCAAGCGAGCATTCGTGTCCAAGCTCAGCGACTCGGTATTGCGGAAATTGAATTGAATGTAGCCGGAGGGCATCTGGAATTTGGTAGCAATACCCAAGTAAATCCCCTCACCCTCGTAAAGCTACTGCAGAATAACCCGAAAACCTATGGGCTATCGGGATCCAGTCGATTGCGAATCACACGGGACATGCCGGACCTTGATGACAGAAAGGAGTTTCTTACCCAGTTGCTCGCTACGTTGAAGCAAGGCGCCGAGAGGAATGAAGCTAGTGGGACCCGCTAACGAAAATTTGCTACGCCATGGCGTTCTGGGTGTCATAGCCCTCTGCATGTTGAACATGCCCGTTTGGGGACAACCCTCTAAACTCGATGACGCATCAGCCGTCCCCATGCCAGAGGAAATTGATCCTGCCGAAATGTCTGGTTGGATTCTGGTAGAGGTAGCTGTTCTGGTTGACGATCGGGATGAAACGCTATTCTCAGAGCAATGGCCCGCACGACCAAACGTTAGATATCCCGGCAATTACCGGAGGCTGCTTGACAACGACTTAATCAAACAGCTGCAGGAGCGCTTCCCCTCTGCCGATGTTGCCGAAACCAACGATGGACACATAAAGGTGGCCCTCGAGGACCCCACGCGAGTGCTATCGAAAGCGTTTATCGATGAACAAATGCGGCTGAAGCGTGAGGCCGAAGAACTCGCCTTGCTTGAGGAACTGGCCGAGTCGGGGCTGGAAATGACAGGGATGCCCGATGACCTCTCGGACGAGGACGAGTTAGGGTCCCCCGCAATGGATCCGGCACCTCTCGTTCCCCTCGACCGACTCAATAGCGAATCCGAAGCGGGGGCCCGGCAGCCCCCGATAGACCGCTTGTACAATCCGGCAGAGCTTCTGCCCCAGTCCGCTGACGCATCCATACCGATTCACGACGCGTCACCCATCGTCATGCAGAGACTCAATGAAGATTTGGCAGAGGGCTCAGAGCCCGAGTCGAATACACCTCCACCCTCGCTTCCCACGCCCTTCGTCTCGCGGCCCCTCAACCTGATGGCAGCAGGCGTCAGGTCTCTCCAAAGGAGGCCCGGTAATGTTCTTGAGTCCGCAGCAGCATGGTTGCAAGGGCCCAATGCAGGTTCGCGCCCCATCGTTTTCGACCGCTCAGGCGATACATCACCCCGCGCCCCTCTCCAAGGATTTATTCAACTGCTCACCACAACCCCTTTAAAGGTTGGCATTAATTTCTGGCGGGCTACCGACGGCAAGTATATGCCTGAGAACTTCAACATCGACCCGCCGGAAAAGGCTGAACCAGGGATCAGCTATGATGAATCCACCTCCGGCAATTCTATTAGCGAGGATGTAGCCAGGAACTTCCAGAGAAAGCTTAGTGAGCTCGAGGAGTTCATTGCCTCAGAACAGCCATTGAGTGATTTTAGCTACACCGCGATCGAGGAAATCGACTCAATAGCGGACGCCAGCGACCTTTCCTCAAATGACCCTGAGGATTGGCCTTGGGGACACCTGATTCATATCGCAGATACACGAACGGTGGAGGCTGGCGTTGTCCGCTATTTTGATCATCCAGTGATAAAGGTGTTGGTGACTTATCAGGAGCTCACATGGGCAGAAGTCTACGCTCAGGGCCATGAGGAATGGCTGACAAAGCAGGCTAAAATCCTGAAAGCACAGGAAGAAATTGAGGGCGAGACCGAGAAAAATCAGCAACCCTGAGCAGGCGCCCCGCTTACTCAGCTACCTCAGGGGCAGACTCGCTCTCTGCCAAATGCACTGTACTGGTTGGAAAGGCCACCTCTGCACCATGGGATTCGATAATGCCCAGGATTTGCAACAACACGTCCTGCTTGATCTCGTGGTATGTCGCCCAGTCAGTGGTCTTGGTGAAAGTGTAGATAAAGAAATCCAGTGAAGATGGCCCACAACTCACGAAATTAACCATCAGCGTGCGATTGAGGTCAATCGCCTCGTGTGACTTAAGCATTGCTTTCACGTCCGCGACAATTGGCCCCATACAGCTGACGTCTTCATACCGTATCCCGATCGTTTCGTAGATTCGTCGATTGCGCATTCGAGAGGGATTCTCCAGCGCAACGCTAGAGAACACCGCGTTGGGCACATAGAGCGGCCGCTGATCAAAGGTACGGATCATCGTCATTCGCCACCCGATACTCTCGACTGTGCCCTCGATCTCGCGATCCGGCGAGCGAATCCAATCACCTACGGTAAAAGGTCTATCAAGATAAATACTTAATCCACCCAGAAAATTAGCGAGTAAATCCCTCGCGGCAAAACCCACGGCAATACCACCTATTCCCCCAAAGGCGAGCAAGCCGGATACGGAGACGCCAACCGATTGGAGAATCATAAGAGATAAGACTATCCAGAGGGTGATCCGCAGCAATCGGATGGTCGCGCTGATGGTTGCTCTTGCATCGGAGTCTTTGGGGCCTCGATGTTCTCCCAGTAATTCACTCTCAACGCCTGCGAGGACCCGCAGGGCAAACCAACCAAGGATCAGTATCAGTCCGGTATCTGCTGCCTGCCGCACCCACCCACGTAGATCCTCAGCCCCCTCAAGAAGACCAAGCGACAGGTACAAAAGGACCAACCACATCAACCACTCCCCTGGCTTCACCAGTGCTGAGGCAATGACGTTATCCCAGGGATTCGCGCTGTTCTCGGTGGCGCGATTCAATCTAGCCAGCAGAATGCCAAGAATCAGGTGGCCGAATACCCCGATCAGCAAAAATGCCCCTAACATGAGGGCTAGCAGGGGAACTCCCAGTGACTCGGCGATCGGTTGAAGCCAATGGCTTAAAAGCGCTGTCGATTGATCCATGATGTTGGCCCGTCCTTTGACAGCAGGGATGCTACCTTATCTTCTTAAATATGTGCCAACCACCAACGAAACCACCACGAATATAAGGGGTGACGGGGCAAATACTTCTGTATAAAATAACAGCCTGTATATATAACCATAGGAAATCCGGCGCATGATCAAGCTGACCCCTCGCCAGGAACAAGTTCTCTCAGTGATTCGGCAAAGCCTGGATGAAACAGGCTATCCACCTACCCGCGCTGAGATCGCGCGGGAGTTGTCTTTTAAAAGCGCCAACGCCGCCGAGGAGCATCTAAAGGCGTTAGCGAAGAAAGGGGCCATCGAGATGATCCCGGGCGCATCGCGTGGAATTCGACTTGTCGGGGAACAGGCAAGTGGCATTCCCATTATTGGGCGAGTCGCGGCAGGGAATCCGGTCCTCGCGGAGGCCAATATCGAGGATCACTGCAGCCTGGAGAGCAGCTTCTTCTCGCCTCGAGCCGACTATTTACTCCGTGTTACCGGGGATAGCATGGTCAACGCGGGCATTCACGATGGTGACCTACTCGCCGTCCATAGCACCCCTATCGCTCGTGACAACGACATTATCGTTGCGCGAATCGACGACGAAGTGACGGTCAAACGACTACAGCGCCCCTCGCCACATCAAATCAAGCTCGTTGCGGAGAACGATGACTTCGACCCAATTTTGGTCGATCTTAGAGAACGGGAGTTTGCCATTGAAGGGATTAGCGTCGGCGTTATTCGGCGGAACAGTTAAGACTAACGGCAAATATGTTGGGGGCCTGAGATCCCTTCTCGTTTGACACAAGAATAATTGGAGTGTCTTGGCCTCAGGACTGAACGAGCCTCAGTCCACCGTAGAAGTGCTAGTGCAGCGTTCTACCTTCCGCGGAGCCTTCGTGCTCCTGAGCGTCGACTTCAATGTTGGCTAGTTCAGCCAACTGTGCGGCGGCCTGAATGCCAGCCTGAATCATCGCCTTCGCAACCTCGAGGTTGTTCTCCATGAGGTATGCGGAGGTCTCAGGCGAAAACTGGATGCTGACAAGCGGCTCTGCGCCCTCGTCGTCGGCGCGCTGCAAAACAACCTCGCCGTCACCCAAATCAACAATTTCCAGCAGTGCTGTCGCCATGCGGCTCCCCTGTGTGGATGGTTGTTTCACTGTAGCAGTCTGCTTATACCCTGCAAACCCAAATGTGAAAATAAATTGAAGACCCTAGTATTCCTGAGCTATCTCACTCACATCGCCGAATAAGCTCAAGAGACTGTCCCGCCATGCGGTAAAATCCCTCAGCCCGGGAAGGGTGCCCCCCACAATCATGCCCTGACGCTCCGGGGGCAGGCCTGCAGGAACTGGCGAGAGAAGATCTGCCAGCCAGCCCGACCGCTCCAGACGTGCGAAATCCTCGATCAGCTCTGCCACAGGGAGATCATTCTGCTGTTTGGGAAGGTCAGCCACGCCATGGGGCGGATGATCAGGGAGACGCGCGGCCTTGATCGCATCAAGGAGAAACCAGCCGTACGCATCGATCAGGTGCAGCCGTACCGCTGGGGCGAACGCCGCGTTTACGACGTCTGAAGAGAACTCCTTCTCGCTGCGAATTGTAGACTCCCAGGTGTCAAGCAGGATTCGCGCCATATAGATCGCGTGATTAGCGAACCCTCTGGCAGTCGCCACCCTACTTAGCTACCCTGCTCTGCGCTTGTTGCGTCTACTGCTACTGTAGCTGTCGTCTTTTTCCTCGGGGCAGCCTTCTTTTTAGCTGCAGTTTTTTTCTTCGCTTTCGCTTTTTTTCTGACGACTTTGGCACTACCTTCCTCACGCCATGCACCTTCGTGGAAAAAAGCCTTCCAGCCAGTCGCTTTGCCCTCCACATCTGTCATCAAATACTGTTCTCGGGTTTTTCGGCTGTAGCGAATTTGAGCACGATTACCTGCATCATCCACCACAGGCCCGTCGAACAGATAATGATACTTCGGATCAATTTCCGCCTGATGGGGAAGCAATTCATCGAGGTATGGCGGTCTGGTCTCCCGATTCTTCGGGAACTGGCTGGCGGCCAAGAACAAGCCAGACGCACCATCCCGAAGCACGTAGTGGTCTTCAACCTTGAGGCAGGCCAATTCAGGCATCTGCACTGGATCCATTTTTGGCGGCGCCACCTCCCCGTTACGTAACAACTTCCGCGTGTTTTTACACTCAGTGTTGGTGCAACCAAAGTACTTGCCAAAACGGCCAGTCCGCAACTGCATGTCAGCGGTGCACTTATCACATTCAATCACGGGGCCGTCATAGCCCTTAATTCTGAATTTTCCAGTTTCGACCTCGTAACCGGCGCAATCAGGATTGTTTCCGCAAACGTGCAGCTTGCGGGTTTCATCAATCAAGTAGCTATCCATCGCCGCATTGCAAATGCCACAGCGATGCTTGCTTAGCAGCAGGCGGGATTCGGCCTCGTCATCAGCATTCTCACTGACGACTTCATCGCCCGGTATCAGGTTGACTGTGTTTTTGCACCGCTCTTTCGGGGGCAAGCTGTAGCCAGAGCACCCGAGGAAAACCCCTGTGCTTGCGGTGCGGATTTGCATAGGCCTGTCACAGAGCGAACATGGAATACCAGTCGGCGTGGGATCGTTGGCCTGCATGCCACCGGGCTCGGGCTGCTCAGCTTGCTCAAGACGGTCACGAAAATCACCATAGAACCGATCTAACAGGTTTTTCCAATCAAGCCTGCCCTCTGCCACCTCATCGAGCTGTTCCTCCATCGACGCGGTGAATCCATAGTCGAGCAAATCACTGAACGTTGCCTGCAGGCGCTGGGTGACGATATCGCCCATTTTTTCAGCATAAAATCGCCGATTCTCGAGCCGGACGTACCCACGATCCTGAATAGTCGAGATGATGGCAGCATAAGTAGATGGCCGGCCAATACCACGCTTTTCCAATTCCTTAACTAAGCTCGCTTCACCAAAACGGGCCGGTGGTTTCGTGAAATGCTGCTTGGGGTCCACGGCGTTTAACTTAAGCGCATCGCCCTCTTTCAAGGCTGGCAACTCGGCATCCTCGGTTTTTCGCGTCATTGGTGGTTGAACCCGGGTGAAGCCATCGAACTCTACTACCCGCCCCCGTGCCGTTAACTCATAGGCTCCCGCGGCAACTGTAAGGGTCGTGGATAAATAGCGCGCCGGCGTCATCTGGCAAGCGACAAACTGCCGCCATATCAGCTCATATAGCCGCTCCGCGTCACGCTCCATACCCTGCAGTTGATGTTGCTGAATACCAACATCGGACGGGCGAATCGCCTCATGAGCCTCCTGCGCTCCCTCTTTAGAGGAGTACATCACTGGCTTTTCGGGTAGATACGATTGAGGAAATTCCTGTTCTATGTGTTGGCGACAGGCAGCTACAGCGTCAGCACTAAGGTTGGTGGAGTCTGTCCGCATGTAAGTGATGTACCCCGCCTCATACAAGCGCTGGGCCAAGGTCATTGTTTTCTTGACGCTGAAACCCATCCGGGTACTTGCTGCCTGCTGTAACGTTGACGTTATGAACGGCGCAGAAGGCTTCGAGCTGGTCTTTCGAGCATCGAGGCTCGCAACAGAGAATGCCGCGGACTCAAGAGCCGAAACCGCCACCTGAGCCTCAACCTCAGTCTTAGGGTCAAACTTCTGCCCATCGACTCGCTTCACCTCAAACCAGACGGGGGCATGCCCATCGACTTCTAGTGCCGCGTGGACCTCCCAATACTCCTCGGGCAAAAAGGCGCGAATTTCGCGCTCTCGCTCGACGATAAGACGCACCGCAACCGACTGCACACGACCCGCAGACAAACCACGGGCGACTTTGGCCCAAAGTAATGGAGAAACCTCAAAGCCGACGACTCGATCCAGGAAGCGGCGGGCCTGCTGGGCATTGACTCGATTGGTATCGAGCTCTGCGGGGTGCTCAAAGGCTTCCTGAATCGCCTTTTTAGTTATCTCGTTGAAAACCACCCGCTGATAGCGTGCGTCATCGCCACCGATGATCTCGCGCAGGTGCCAGGCAATGGCTTCCCCCTCGCGATCAAGGTCAGTCGCCAGATAAATAGCATCTGACTTTGCAGCCAACTTCTTTAACTCACCAACAACCTTTTCTTTGCCCGGCAGAATTTCGTAACGGGCACTCCAGTCGGCATCAGGATTGACCCCCATGCGGCGCACTAACTGCTCCCGCTTTTTCTCTTTCTGGTAGCGCTTTTTTTCTTCGGGCGCCATTTTTCGAGTAATTGCAGCCTGAGCAGCCCTCTCCTTTGGATCAGAGGTTGTGCCACTGCCAGCAGTCGGTAAATCGCGGATGTGTCCCACGCTGGACTTCACGATGAAATCGCTACCAAGGTATTTGTTAATCGTTTTCGCCTTGGCGGGTGACTCAACAATGACTAATGCTTTTCCCATAATGGAGTGTCCAACCGAACCGCGTTTAGGAGCGGCACAGCCGAGGATATCTCGGCAAAAGCCGGCATATATACGTGCCCAAGCTACCGTGGGTCAAGTTCTGTTGAGCAATAGATGAGAGAAAAATCTGCGCCCGCCTCATCAAATCACCATGATTGCCGCCGACGAAAACCCTAGCTTTTTAAACGATTCAGCGTCTCAAAGACCTGCTCAAGAGTCGAATCCTGACCACGTTCAGTCCAATACACCTGCACTTCCTCAGGCTGCCTGATAATGACTTCAATAGCGGGATCGAGAGTGGTCAGCCACGCCGGTAGCGCCTCGCTATCCCGCCCTTCCCAACCAGCAGTCGTCCTAACCCACAGGCTGTTGCCGCCGCTCGATGCCGACACTGATGAACTTTTTGAGCCCTGCTTGCCACATCGCATCGCGTAGCACACCAACATGTCACTAGTTGCACGCTGCAGGCGAGGAGGAAGCTCATTGGGTTCTCGGCATCTGACCTGAATACCCGCGCCACGGGCCGCATCGCGAAACCGGGTGATACGGCGCTGTTGCTTGCTCGGTAGCGCAGAAAGTAAAGGGCCAGCAACGGCTGCCACCGCAATCAGGATAATAATATAGGTCATTGGGTCCCTCTGAGGGCTGTTGGTGGCAGAGGGTACGGGTGGTATGGTGGCCTTGTATAGTCGCGCGGGGAAATTGCTTGTGGCCTATAACAAGATTCTGGTCGCCATTGATCTCGGTAAAACCTCATCTTCCGTCATTAGCCGTGCCGCCGGACTGGCTGTCGCTGGACGCTCCGAGCTTCACGTTTTGCACGCGGTAGAGCCGCTTAGCATCACCTATGGAGGCGATATTCCAATGGACTTCTCCTCCATTCAGGATGAGATTTATCAGCAGGCCACAGAGCAGTTGGCCGCTTTTTGCAGGGATATTGATATCCCCGCCGAGCAGCAGCATTTAGTTATGGGACGCCCTGAAGTCGAGATTGCCAGCATGGCGGAGACACTAGGGGCCGATCTGATCGTGATGGGGAGTCATGAGCGCCATGGCCTCGCTGTCCTATTGGGGTCCACAACTGATGGCGTACTCCACAGCGCGGGTTGCGATATGTTGGCGGTCAAGGTGAACACGGAAAATTAAGCGCCAGAGATCCATCGAGACAGCTGATCACCATCAAAAGGCCAACCCAATTCCCTACCCCGATGATCTTTGAGCACCGGTATACGGGTGCCGTATTGCTTTATGAGCATCAACTCTTGTTCGATATCAACGCTGGTGAACTCTACCCGTTGAGCATATAAAATGTTTTCAGCCATTTCACATAGCTGGCAGCCAGCGGTGGTATAGAACACAAGCGGCGCCGTGGTGTTTGTCGAATCGACTTGATCCTGCACTCGGATAGACCTTTTGGATAACAGGCCATGAGTTTAGAACAGATTAAGGCCCCGGTCATACGCGACCAATTGATGACGGTGTATGGGCGCAAGCCCGTTATGGAGGCGCTTGTCAGCCAACAGTTGGCTTGCCAGACCTTACACTGGTCAACAAGCAATCGGATGCATGGCACCGCAGCCGCCATTTATAAGGAGGCGAAGGCGCAAGGTCTGTCGATACGTGAACACTCCAGGGAATCACTCGCTCGAATCTCCAAAAACCGCAAGCAGGATCAGGGAGTCGCACTAGACATCCTGTGCTCGAATTTTATGAGCGTTGATGCTTTGATCGCTCGCGCCGGGGATCCGAGCTGTCGTGTACTTGCGCTGGATGGCATTACCAATCCTCAAAATATCGGCATGATCATTAGGAGTGCAACGGCCGCCGGGATAGACGGAATTCTCTACCCCGCTAAAGGGGTATCATCTTTGGGGCCGCTAGTGGTGAAAGCCTCAGCGGGGACAGTATTTCATGCTCCAGTTGTCCGCTGTATCGAGCTACACGAGGGTCTTCAAGCCTTACAAAACGCTGGGTTTTGTATCGTCACCCTCGAGGGGAATGCGCAGAGGTCCGCCTTTGACTTTGAGGCCAGCTCAGGAACGGTGTTTGTGCTCGGCGGGGAAACTGACGGCGTATCCACTCACACTGCGTCGCTAAAAGATGTTGCACTGTCGATACCGATGGCAGCTAAGATTGAGTCGCTAAATGTGGCCGTAGCGGCCTCGCTCATCGCGTTTGCTCCTCTTATGCGCAGTCAGAGTGCCAAAGATGCTATTTAGCGAGGGCTCCCATCGCCTGCTCCAGTCCATTTAACGTCAATGGAAACATCGATCCCTCCATTAACTGATTGGTAATACCGATGGATTGGGTGTACTGCCACTCCTCTTCGGGAACAGGGTTAAGCCAAACGCACTTGTCATAGGTTTGCCGGAGTCGGCGAAGCCACAGCTCTCCCGGCTCCTCATTCCAGTGCTCTACGGAACCACCGGGCTGCACGATTTCATAGGGCGACATCGCTGCGTCTCCCACAATGACGACCTTATAGTCATGGCCATACTTGTGCATCAAATCCAGCGTGGGCGTGCGCTGATTGTGTCGGCGGATATTATTCTTCCAAACGCTCTCGTACAGAAAGTTATGAAAATAAAAATATTCGAGATGCTTGAATTCCGTTCGTGCCGCAGAAAATAGCTCCTCGCACACCTTGACATGAGGGTCCATAGAGCCACCTACATCCAAAAACAGGAGTACCTTCACGGCATTGTGACGCTCCGGGACCATCTTTATGTCGAGGAGCCCCGCATTTCGCGCTGTTGAGCTGATCGTATCGTCTAGATCAAGCTCATCTGCTGAGCCCGTCCGCGCAAATTTACGAAGCCGCCGCAAAGCGACCTTGATGTTTCGAGTACCCAGCTCCACGCCATCGTCATAGTTCTTGAAATCACGCCGGTCCCAGACCTTTACTGCACGTTTATTCTTGCTCTCTCCCCCAACCCGGATGCCCTCAGGATGATAGCCGTCATTGCCGAAGGGCGAGGTGCCGCCCGTACCAACCCACTTGTTGCCGCCCTCATGCCTTTTCTGTTGTTCTTCAAGGCGCTTTTTAAACTCCTCAATCAGCTTCTCAAGCCCACCAAGGGATTCAATTTTGGCTTTCTCTTCTTCTGAAAGATTTTTCATGAACTCCGAGCGGAGCCAGTCGTCGGGAATGAGCGCCTCGATGACATCATCGAGGCCTTCAAGCTCGCGAAAGTGCAGCCCAAACGCCCTATCGAATCGGTCGTAGTATTTTTCATCTTTCACCAGTACGGCTCGGGATAGCTGATAGAAACCGTCGATATCTGCAAACACCAACTGTCGCTTCATGGCTTCAAGTAAATCGAGAAGCTCCCGAGTCGTGCAAGGCACACCGGCGTCCTTCAGACCGTGAAAAAAATTGATCAGCATGGATGGTCCCTATCGGGTCTCACGCCGATGCATAAACGCTAGACGCTCAAGCAACTGAACATCCTGCTCATTCTTCAACAGCGCACCATAGAGTGGGGGTATCGCCTTGGTGGGATCGCGATTCTTCAGCACCTCATCGGAAATATCATCAGCCATCAGTAGCTTCAACCAATCGATGAGCTCCGACGTGCTTGGTTTTTTCTTAAGGCCCGGGATGGAACGCAATTCAAAGAATACCTCCAGGGCCTCAGCGACCAGACTTTGCGCAATGCTGGGGTGATGAACATCGACAATCTCACGCATCGTGTCTCGATCGGGAAAACTAATAAAGTGGAAGAAGCATCGGCGGAGGAAAGCGTCTGGCAACTCCTTTTCGTTATTGGAGGTAATTATGATGATGGGGCGATGTTTTGCCTTGATGGTTTCCCCTGTCTCGTAGACAAAAAATTCCATGCGATCAAGCTCAACCAGCAGGTCATTGGGGAACTCGATATCCGCTTTATCAACTTCATCAATCAGCAACACCACCTGCTCTTCGGACTCAAATGCCTCCCAGAGCTTCCCTTTCTTAATGTAGTTTCGGATGTCGTGGACTTTTTCATCGCCTAACTGTGAGTCACGGAGTCGGGATACGGCGTCATACTCAAAAAGACCTTGTTGAGCCTTGGTAGTCGACTTGATGTGCCACTGAATCAAGCGCTTGCTCAATCCCGAAGCCACCTCCTCGGCCAACATCGTCTTGCCAGTGCCAGGCTCGCCCTTGATAAGCAGTGGCCTCTCCAGATTCACCGCCGCATTAACAGCCATTCTCAAATCATCGGTCGCCACATAGCGTTCTGTGCCCGTAAACTTCATGTCAGTGTCTCTTGTTGAAAAAATTAAGTTGAACGCCAGAACTTGGACACCACGGTGGTGCCAGCCCCAGCCAACATGCCTAGCGCGCAAGCCAATGCAAGTACGGTGAAGGCACCCTTGGCGGATGACCATCCCCCTACAAAGGCGAGGTTGAACACCGCAACGATTAACGCCGGCGCAAGAGTCTCGGCATCGGAGGCTGGTAAGGCGGGGGCAATCAGGACTCCCAACATCGCCCCTATCAAGATGCGCCGGGCAAGTGGGCCGGCGCCCTTCAACCAATGGCGATAAACGAACACGGACGCCACCAGTGCGGCCAAAATGTACAGCGACAGCGCAATGCCGTAGGAGAGAGGCGTCAGCATGTATCCTCTCTCTCGATTGGGGGCATCTGCAAGAAAAAGCCCTGCTGCTCTATTTCAGACAAAACATACTCTCCGCTGTAACGCGCCAGCTTGCGATCGGGTGTCAAATGCAGACTTACAACCAGCTCAGGCTCCCCGAAGGTCTCCCGAAGCGTATCAGGCAGGCACTCAAGCTTACTACCATGAGGCAGGTAGATGTAGGTAAGCTCTTTCCGCGGGCTTCGATAAACATTTACTAGCATGGGGATGCGCCAATCTTTGCGGCGACGTCTCTCATCGGCCTAATGACAGCCTCAGCGCGCCAGCCTAGCCAAGCCGGTGGAATTTCTATGGTCTCGCCTGTAGCCTCTCTGGCGAGCAACTCAAGCTCCCGATTTGGCATCAGTATTTCAACATTCATCGACAACCCCTGTGCCAGATCCTGAAGCGCTGGTGCTAACCGCTTGGCGAGCGCTCTAGTTGCCGCGGAGGCTGGAGCTGGTAACGGGGATGGTGGTACCTCTTTAGCCAGAGCTCTCCCCTGAGCAATGACATCAAGCAAACTGGCCCCATAGCGGCGAATGGAGGATGCCGGCAGTCCATCAATGTTGGAAAGCTTGTGTTTGTTTTCGGGCATCACGCGCGCAAGTTCATTGATCGTCCGGTCGGGCACGATCCACGATCTCGGTTTGTCCGTTGCCCGTGCCGTAAGTTCTCGCCAATCAAGCAGCGCGAGCAGCACGGCCAACTGATCAGTGGATAATTTCCAGGCGGATTTGAACTTTGCCAATGGCCCGCGACCACCGGTCGTCTGAGCTGCCGATTCAGCGTACAACCAATCAAGAATATTTCGCCGCTCCGCCATGCCTTCGATGATCGGCCAGCAGAGAGCGAGAAACTGCACATCGGCGGCCGCGTACTGACACTGAGCCTCGGACAGAGGACGGGCCAGCCAATCAGAGTTTGTTTCGTCTTTACTCAACTCAATATCGAGGAGCGCCGCCACAAGTCCCCTGTAGCTCAATCCAAATCCCATATTAAGCATAGCGGCTGCCTTTTGTGTGTCCACCCAATGGACGGGAGCCACTCCCAACCAGCGCTCAAATACCTCAAGATCCTCACTGGCACTGTGCAGAATCTTTGTCACTCGATGATCCACCAGCAGGCTACCAATCGCGTGGTGGTCATCGATCGATAGGGGATCAACGAGCCAGCATTTATCTTCAGTAGCCAACTGCAAGAGGGCTATTTGAGGATAGAAGGTATCCCGACGCCTAAACTCGGTGTCGACCGCCACCACGCCGCGAGCGACGACCTCGGCGCATGCCTCCCGGAGACCCGCTGAAGAACTTATCCACTCCCAACCACTATCCTGTGAGGCCACGCGGATCAGCTCCCATCAACGTCTGAAACCTCGGTTCGCCCCGACAAGGCATGAGCCAGGGTTGAAGAATCGAGGTACTCGAGCTCACCACCAAGGGGAACACCATGGGCAATGCGGGTAATTTTCAAGCCCCTTTGTCGGGCTCGTTCAGCGATATAGTAGGCAGTCGCCTCACCCTCAACCGTGGGATTGGTTGCCAAGATGACCTCTGCTATTGCCTCACTGTCAAAACGGGCTTCGAGCCTGTTGAGGCCAATTTCCTCGGGGCCTATCCCGTCGAGTGGCGATAGGTGCCCCATCAGCACATGGTAAATTCCACGAAAACTGCCGCTTTGTTCGATGGCAATCACATCAGCTGGCGTTTCAACTACACAGAGAAGGCCGTGATCTCGGCGCTGATCTCCGCAAAGCTCACAGGTCGTAAGTTCTGTAAAATTCTGGCAGCGCTCGCAACGACCTACTCGACTGAGTGCATTGGCAAGCGCCTGAGACAGCGCAGAGCCTCCTGATCTATCGCGCTCTAGAAGGTGCAAGGTCATCCTCTGGGCAGACTTCGGGCCAACTCCAGGCAAGCAGCGAAGGGCCTCGATGAGCTCGTTTATAGCTGGAGAAAATTTCATATAAACAATGATTTAAAACGGCATCTTGAAGCCATCTGGGAGTTTTATGCCTCCAGCCGCCTCACTCATCGTCCGCTGCGCAGCCTCCTGAGCTCGCCTTATGCCGTCGTTAACCGCCGCCGCGAGCAAGTCTTCAAGCACCTCCTGCTCCTCTTCCCGCAGCGAGGGGTCGATGCTGACGCGACTCACCGTCATGGCGCCATTTAGCTGAACCTTTACCAAACCGGCACCGGCCTCTCCAACCACCTCGATAGCCTTCACCGCCTCTTGTGCCTGCGCCAGCCCCGCTTGAAGCTCCTGCGCCTGCTTCATGATGTTGCCAAGCTTCATGATGTCTCCCCATAGCTCGTCGGTGGACGAATTGAGCCTTCTATCACCGTGGCGTCATACTCACCCAGCAAATACGCAAATGTTTGATCCTCATCCAATGCCCTCTCCGCAGCCAGCTGCCGGTCTTCGGCGCGCTGGGCCCGCAGGGCAAAGGGCGTTTGTTTACCTACTTTGCCAACTTTTATATCAATAGCGACAGGGAGTTCGAGCACCTGCTGAAACGCTAGCTCGAGAGCCGCAATCTGGCGCTCGCGGAACAAGGAAGCGTTACTCTCATCTAGCACGAAAGACAGCTGCCGGCCCGCCACGGCCACTAACTCGCAGTGCATGGCAATATTCTGTGTGATCCCCACCAGCCCCAACGACTCAAAAAACTCAGGCCAATTCGCTCGGGTGGGTAAATCTTCATCACCCTCATCGTCGGCAACAGCTTCTTGATTCTTGACAGTCTCTGCCAGCGCATCTGTAGTCGATTGCGCAGCCGTGTCGGCGGCGCGATTCGAGGGCTCAGCGGGGCCGGGAGCTGGCTTGACCACGGGCTCCTCGCCCGGAGGCGACGAATCCTGTGGAGCTGCCACCGGATCAACCGGTGGCTTAGGCTTTTTTGTCGGGGGTGCCCCTTCTGCAACCTCGCTCGGTCCAGCGCTAGAATCCTTTGCTCCTTTCACTGACGGACCTGCGGGTCGAAACGCCAACATCCTGAACAGCGTCATCTCGAGGGCAATACGAGGGTCAGGTGCTACTGGTAAATCCCGCCGACCGTTTACCGCAAACTGGTAACACAGCTGAGTATCATCGAGGCTCAAATCCTTAGCGAGTTGGCGCATTCTTGCGGTGTCGCTCCAGGCTCCGTCGACACTCTCCGGCACAAGTTGAAGCACCGTCAGTTGGTGGAAAATAGTGATGAGTTCCTCCAGTGCGGCGCTGTAATCCGGTGCATGCTCCGCGATGCGGTCAACGGCAGAACGCATGCCCTCGGCATCATTGGCGATCACACACTCCACTACATTAAGGACACGTCCACGATCCACCGTACCCAGCATGTCGCGGACTTCCTCCTCTTTTAACCTCCCCGAGCCAAATGCAATCGCCTGATCGGTCAGGCTCAACGCGTCTCGCATGGAACCCGCGGCGCCGCGGGCCAAGAGCCGAAGCGCTCCTTCCTCATGGCTTACCCCCTCCTCAGCGAGCACATTAGCGAGATGCTCGACTATCTGTTCTGGAATCATGTTCTTGAGATTGAACTGAAGACAGCGAGAGAGAATAGTTGCGGGTAATTTCTGCGGGTCCGTGGTGGCCAGCAAAAATTTAGCGTGAGGCGGCGGCTCTTCAAGCGTCTTCAACAGCGCATTGAAGCTGTGCGTCGAAAGCATGTGCACCTCATCGATTAAATAGATCTTGAAGCGCGAACGAGTGGGCGCATACTGCACGTTATCGAGTAGATCTCGCGTATCCTCAACTTTTGTGCGCGAGGCTGCATCCACCTCAATGAGGTCTACCGACCGGCCCTCAGCAATTTCGACACAGGATGGACACTCCCCACAGGGAACCGACTGCACCGCTTGATCACAATTGAGACACTTGGCAAGGATTCTCGCTACCGTGGTTTTGCCAACCCCGCGGGTACCCGTAAACAGGTAAGCATGGTGTAGCCGGTCGTTATCCAGCCCGTTCACGAGGGCACGCAGTACATGCTGCTGGCCAACCATTTCCTGAAAGGTGCTTGGGCGCCATTTCCGTGCGAGAACTTGATATCCCATGTGTTTGGCCAGACCCCGTCTGCACGTAAGAATTTGGAGGCAACTCGGGCAGCCACACCCCGGCACCCGACGCAGTAACTACCGTTGCTCCCTTCCGGGCCTGGCGGGGTTTATTACCTGTCGCTGCGGGGGGACCACCCGAGTCACCATAAAGCCCGCCTTGGACGGGCCGCATAGTGTCGCGAAATCCCCGGCGTTCCGCAACTTCTGATCCGAACAGCCCTCACTTAGGTAGAAATGTAAATAGTGTTAACATTGCCTCGCCGCCGGAGGTGTATACACGAGGTCAATGTGAGGGGAACAAGCAAATGACCGAGAATCCAAAGATAGCCAAGCCAGTCCTGTGGTCCATCACGATCGCCCTCGCGGCGACCGGCATTATCACTAGCTTCCTCTACAGCAGTAAGCCCAGCAGCATTTCCTCAGTATCGACACCACTGCCGGTCGCGACAACACCGTTCAAAAAGCAGTCTTATTATCGACGCTCCGCGGAGTTTCTGGGCTACATCGCCGCAGAGAATGACTCACTCATTGGTTTTGAGGTGGCTGGCACGGTCGTTGATTTGCTGGCCGGTCCCGGAGATCGAGTGACCCAAGGGCAGGTACTGGCAGTGCTTGACACCAAGCGACGAGAGTCATTGGCACAGGGCAGGCAAGCCGAGGCAAGGCGGATAGCAGCAGAGCTGGAACTCGCGCAACTGCAAGCGGCAAGGCTCCGCGATCTTCAAGCAGATGGGCTCGCCTCACAACAAGACTTCGACGAAGCGCGGTTTAGGGCTGAAGCACTGGAAGCGACGCTGGCATCCGCTCAGACAAGCACCGAAAGGTCAAAACTCGATATCGACCGGAGCCGACTGCGGGCGCCTTTTGACGGAGTCATCGCCAATCAGTTGGTGGAAACTGGTGCCGTTGTAACACCCTCGATGCCCGTGCTCCATCTTGTCTCCGAGGGAATGATGGAGGCCCACATAGGTCTACCACAGTCTGTTTTGCCGAGCCTCACAATCGGACAGATTTATCAACTAGAAGCCGGCAATACGCCGTTTGAAGCTCGACTACGGGCGGTTCGACAGGATATCGACCCCACCACACTCACCGTTGGGGCGGTATTCGATCCCATCGACAGCGTTGACCTTCTGGATGGCCAGACTGTCATGCTGAAACTGGAGGAGCGAGTCGACGACGACGGTGGATGGCTACCACTGGACGCGCTATCTGAGGGAAGCAGAGGTCTCTGGAGCGTGCTGGTGGTTAGCGCAGAGATGGGAGGGCACGTCGCGCGGCGAGAGTCGGTGGAGGTGCTTTATAGCCGCGGTAACAGAGTCTTTGTGCGAGGCACTCTCCCGGACAGTGCCTTGGTGATCAGCGGAGGACTGCAACGGCTCAGCCCTGGAACGATCGTCGATCCGTTGAGGAGCTAGATCCTCATGCTGGCCAAACTGTTCTTCACCCATCCTCGCTATCTTAGCCTCGTCATTCTCACCACCGTTCTGGTCGGATATAGCTCTTTCAATGCGCTTGGACGCCAGGAAGATCCGACCATTACCCCTTTTATTGCGAAGATAGAGACCTTATTCCCGGGCGCCAGTCCAAGCCGGGTTGAATCACTGATAACAAAACCGCTTGAGGAGGCGCTGCAAGAAATCCCTGAGATTGAAGAAATTAAATCGACCTCGGCCAGTGGAATATCGGTGATTGCTATTGAGACAGACTACCGTCTATCTCAAGTCGAGATTGATCGCGTTTGGACCGAAGTAAAAGACGTGGTGGCGATGGAGGCAGCAGCCTTCCCGGCTGGTGCTCAGCCGCCTGTAGTTGATGATGATCTTATTACTGCTTTCGTCAAAATTATGGCTCTGTCCAGCGCCGACGGACGAGAAATCCCTTCTTCGGTACTGCGCCGGGAGGCTGAGCTTTTCGCAGACCAAATAAGAGCCATTCCGAAAACCAAGCGAATCATGTTTTTCGGCATGCCCGAAGAGGAAGTACAAGTCGAATTAAATGCGGCAAAGCTTGCGCGGCTGGGCATGAGTGTCCGCGATGTTAGTGATTTTCTCCGTGCCGCAGACGTCAAAATCCCTGCGGGCAAGTTAAGTGGCACAGGCGCCGCCCTCACCGTGGAACTCGCTGGGGACTTCGCCAACCTCGAAGCGATCAGGAACCTCCAGCTGAGAACCGACTCCACAGGTGCGGGGTTGCGGCTTCAGGACATCGCCACAATCACTCGGGGCGAGAAACAACCGGTGGACAGCTACGCACTATCAAATGGCAGAAGGTCGATTCTGCTGGGCGTCGAGATGGATTTAGGCTATCAAGTCGATCGCTACAGCGATCGCTTTGATGACTTTCTTGCCAACTACAGAGCGGACGCACCAGCCGGCTTGCTGATCGAGACGGCCTACGATCAAAGTGGCTATACAAGAGACCGACTTACCTCAGTCGCAACGAATCTACTGATGGGTATTTTACTGGTACTCCTGGTGCTGCTCTTCACCCTGGGCTGGCGGGCGGCAACCGTGGTTGCTGTTGTCCTGCCCCTCTGCACCCTGCTCTCTATGATCCCCCTTCTATACCTAAAGGTCCCAATTCATCAGATGTCGCTCACGGGCCTCGTGGTGGCGCTTGGTCTACTCGTCGATGGATCAATCGTGATGACCGACGAAGTCCGCAAGCGCCTCCTTGAGGGGCTCAAACCTATAGACGCCATGACCGGCGCGGTTTCCCGGCTTCGCGTGCCGCTGCTCGCCTCAACGCTGACCACCGTGCTGACATTTTTACCGATGGCTATTCTTGAGGGGCCCGCTGGAGATTTTCTGGGCTCCATCGCTATTTCGGTCATCGTCATGCTGGTTTCCTCAATGGTGCTGGCGCTGACGTTGACCCCGGTGCTGGCCGCAGCTCTTCTGCCGGGCGGGCTGTCTGCAACAACCCGTTGGTGGCATTTTGGTGCCGCATCTCCGCGCGTGACACGCCGATTCAAAGCCTCACTAGACTGGTCACTTCGCTATCCGATCGGTGCAATAGCACTGGCTCTTGCTCTGCCAGTCACCGGCTTTCTGAGCGCAGGCGCTCTGACAAACCAATTTTTCCCTGGAACCAGTCGCGACCAGTTCTACATGCAGATAGCCCTGCCTGACAGCGCGTCAATTGAGGACTCGCTTTCTTTGGCGAAAGCGATTAACGAGGATTTATCGAGTGAACCACTCATCCGCCGGGTGGACTGGACCGTTGGAGAGAGCGCGCCCGCTTTCTACTACAACATGCGCTCAAACAAAAAGTCGACGCCAAACTGGCTGGAAGCGCTTGTTCTCACTCACGATGCAGAGAAAACGGATGCGCTAATAAGGCGGCTACAGCAGGAATTCGATAATCGATATCCCACAGCACAAGTTATCGTTCGCGGTATTGACCAGGGGCCACCTGTCGAGGCGCCGATTGAGGTACGGGTTCTCGGCCCAAACGTCGCCACTCTCAAGACATTGGGAGAGGAGTTCAGGCGACGTCTTGAACAGCTTCCCGACATCACCCACACAAAGATGAGCGTCACCTCGGCGTCGCCAAAACTGGTTTTTAATTTTGACGAGGAGAACCTGAGAAGAGTAGGACTGAGCAGAACAACCGCTGCAGCTCAAATTAATGATGCCCTTCGAGGGCGTGTGGGAGGGACGTTGCTTGAAGACACCGAACGCATTCCTGTCAGGACAAGTCTCAAACAAGATCAAATGGCCACCTCTGAGGCAGTGAGCCATCTTCACCTACCGATAAAAGCACAGCCCAACGCTTTGCCCGCCGTATCCATAAGCACACTGGGAGAAGTGCGCCTTGAGCCTGACGACAGCCCGATATCGCGTCGAGACGGATTACGCAGCAATGACATTCAGGGCTTTCTTGTGCGAGGCGTTCTTCCCGAAGAGGCGCTAAAGCTGCTCAAACAGGATCTGGCGCAAAATCCCGTCGCTCTACCTCACGGCTATCGCTATATCTTTGGTGGCGATAGCGAGGAACGGGAAGGGGTCGTAAATGATCTGATCGCACCCCTCGGCATTATTGTTGCGGGCCTGATTGCCACCATTTTGTTGACTTTCAACTCCTGGCGTTTGACCGGAGGCGCCCTGATCGTCTGCGCCTGCTCGTTCGGGCTGAGTTTGTTTGCGCTGGCAATCTCCGGCTTCCCGCTCGGAATACAGGCGCTCATCGGCGTCATTGGGTCGATCGGCGTATCAATTAACGCCGCTATCATCATTTTGACCGCACTTCAGCAGGACGCGGGGGCGGCACGGGGCGATGCGGTCGCGATCCGAAATGTGGTTCTCGACTCAAGTCGACATATTGTCTCCACGACCATCACTACATTTGGCGGTTTCCTGCCGCTGATCCTTGAGGGAGGTAAATTTTGGCCGCCCTTCGCCGTAGCGATAGCAGGTGGCGTCCTACTCTCTACCATCATTTCTTTTTATCTTGTGCCGCCGCTCTATCTGCTCACCCTCAAACGCAAGAAGCCAATGGGATGGCTAGGCTTGGGAGCCGCGTCATGAGTGAGTCACAACGACGTTATCATCACGGCAATCTAAAAGATGCACTCATCATTGCTGCTGCCGAACTCATCGAGACACAAGGCACTACCGACTTTAGTATCACCGACGCCGCAAACCGCGCTGGCGTAAGCAACGCGGCGCCCTACCGACATTTTCGGGACAAACAGGATTTGCTCGAGCATGTAAAGGAGCTCGCGTTTCTCGGCCTTTACAAAGCCCTTGTTGACGCAAGAGAGCATAATAATATGGAGCCAAGTGATCAGCGGCGAGTCATTTCATTGGGTCTTGCTTACCTGAGATTTGCCAGAGAGAAACAGCGGTTTTTCTCCCTCATGTGGGAGCAACTCCCGCTTCCAGATGTCACCACAACAAAAGCATCGGCATTCTACGTATTGGTCACTGCAATTTCTGAATATATTGAGGCCAACCGAAAAACGTGGTCGGCAAGCCGAAATCGTCATGCAGTCAAGCAGTCGGCAGCCGATGGCACTAGCAGTGATATCGATAGTGGGCCTAACCCGCTAAAGGCAGCTACTCAACTGTGGGCACTTGCCCATGGACTAGCCACTCTTGAGCAGAATGACCTCCTCAATCGCTTTGACAGATTATCCACCGCCGATGAGCTTCTAGTTACCAGTGCTACAGCGCTGCTCGCCGCCTACACTCAATGAAAGTGTTGGCTGGGCAATAGTGAGCCCGCGAATCGTAAAAATCTTGCTGCTTGCATGCTTGGGCGCCGAAGCAGATGCTGGCATACTGCGCGCCTCCGCCCGTAGCACAACCGGATAGTGCAACGGCCTTCTAAGCCGTAGGTTGCAGGTTCGAGTCCTGCCGGGCGGGCCATCTGCCAGCTCGTGCTGAGCGGCAGTGCTTTTTGCCCTCGATGTGCCTGGAGCCATTGCTTGATGAAACCATTTGAGCGCGCCGTTCTTCATATAGGTGGAGAAAAGACTGGATCAACCAGCCTGCAGCACCGCTTGGACTTGTCGCGCGAACTTCTGGAGCAGCAGGGCTTCTACCAGCCCACGACCGGCGCACACGCCGGAAACTGCTGGGGCTTCGCTGCAATCGGGCAGTACCACCCCAAGCATTCGATGCACCATCAAATGACGCAAGCAACAAAGAGTCATGAGGAAGCAGTCGAAGAGTTAATAGATGCCTACAAAGCAGAGCTCGCTAATGCCCGCGCCAAGTGCGATACCTTGCTGGTGTCCAGCGAGCATCTCCAAACCGTGGTCGATCTTCGGGGTATCCGACGCCTTTTAGAGTGGCTTGCGACCATCGCAAAGCAAATCGACGTCGTCTACGTAATTCGAAGACAAGACCAAATTATCCAGAGTTTGTTCAGCACGGCTCTCCGCAATGGCGCCCTGATGGAGCCGCTGGTGAAGCACAAGACCATCGCTCGCATGGAAAACAAGCGGCTAAACCACTGGACTGCTATCACCCAGTATCTCGCCTTTCCCTATATTGTGCCGATCACGATTAAGCCCGTCCGCTACCGCCCACCTAGTGATGCGGATGCGTTCGAGGAGGAATTGAGCGATGCTCTGGGTATCCCAAGCAACCTGCCAAGATCGATGGAACAAAAAAATCTTTCGCTGGATGCGGATGCCGTGAGGTTTTTGGCAACCCTAACTCATCCGGAGATGCGCAACGAGATACAGTGTGGCAGCAATCAGCTTGGTGAAATCATCGATACACTTGAGAAAACTCACAACGGACGCAAGTTCGACATGCCTAATCATTGGGCAAGAGAAGCGATGCTTCCTTTTGGGCTGAGCAACCAGAGAACATCACAGGCTTTTCTGGACGACGGCTACCCCCTCTTCACTGAGGAAGGATTTCGAATGTACCCACGAATGGACAGCCTAACCATTGCGATGTCCAGAGACGAGTTCTTTGGCTTTATTTCGCAACGGGAGGGCTTGCGCGAAACCTATGGTGAGCTCTCAATGGGCCCAACAAGCGATGTCTTTGACAGGATCAAGGACCTGATGACAATTTCTTCCGAGTAAAAGATCGATGGCAGCACGAAGCAACAAACACCGCAGGCTGCCACCGTGAGATAGCTCCTTATCGTGCTACCGCCTCTCTCTGGGCGTGACCGCGAATGGTGTTGAGCTGAGCGAAGAACAATTCATCGAGGTTTACGTTTGGTGATCTCGAAAAGCTTGAGCTTGCCGCCCGAGAGGAAAAACGCGACCCACTAGAAGCACTCTCAAGAACATCGTTGTTAGCGGTATCACCAGAAACCACTGGAGAACCCTGACTGCGACCTACGATATTTCCCTCGGTGCCTGATCCCAAAGAGATATCCGTCGCCGCAGTCGATGGACCGAAAATGTTTGCCACAATAGCCCATCCAGACACCACAGAACCCAAAAAGCCTTGAGACGAGTCGCCACTGGCGAGGTCAACCCATACGCCCGAGGCACCCTTGAAGCGATTACCGCTGACGAAACCATTCGATGTGTCCAAAAATGCAATGCCACTACCGCTTGAGTTGGCATCGTTGCCCTCAAAGATGTTGTCGGAAATAGCGACCGCATGACTGATGCTCTTGCCGCTTTGCCCCCCCAATACTGCTATTCCTGAAGAAGAAACTCCTCCATCAACAAACTTATTGGCGCCCTTGATAGTGGTGGCATTATTAGAGGGAGAGTCTGCCGTGCTGGCCAAGAAAACTCCGGTGGTGCCCAGACCCGATGAATAGCCGGCGACGTCATTGAAGTTGATGGTATTTCCGAGGATCGTCGTGCTCTGATATGCGTCGATAATAGAGATAGGCAATCCAACCTCAGAGAAGGTGCTGTAGTTAACATCCACCTGCCCCCCACAACCGATTGACGTGAGTACACCATAGTCAAGCTTGTTAAGCTCGGACCGATTGACCTTAAGCGTCCCCAATACTTTTTGAGTGGTTGAGTCGCAGTCGGGATGACTATCCATTTTCACCCCGACAACCTGATCCGACCCATCAACACCAGTTCCCGACATCACAACCCTATCGACATTGCCAAATACTGTCCTGTTGTCAGCGCAACTGTTTGGGTCTGAGTAAAAAGCGACCACACTTGCCGTGGACCCAGATTCACAAGGGGAACCAACGGATATCGACATGTTCCTGATGCCCACGTTACCGCCAATAAACTCCATGGCAACACCGGACGCTGAATCGCAAGACATAGAATTATCGGCGATGCGCACGGTTGTTGATGCCTTGGATGCACCACGCAGGTCTCCAACAAATCCTCTAGCGCTTAGTTCGCTAATCTCGAACTCGAAAGACACCAAAAAAACATCTCGAAAACCGCCAGAGACCGCTGCATCCAACGCGCACTGAATATTCTCTGTGTCCCCTCCATCAGCCGCGTACACCTCTATCTTGCCTCCATTCAGCACAACAGAGTTAGAGCATCCCAAGTTATCCTGAGCGAGGGCGGGAAAAACGGACATAGCGACTGAAAGAAGCAGTATTAAGCGAAACATGAGCAATCCTTAATCATGGGTTATCGGCAACTTGAATCCTACAGGTAATGCGACTTCTTGCAACGATATCCATGCCTTTGTCCTCATAAAATTCCATATTGTTCGCCAAAGGCTCCCTGTCCGGGGCGTGATCGTTGGGCGTAGCAAAATATTTCGAGATTTTGATTAATTTCACTTTACAATTCATTATGCAACGCATATTATTTTTCTAAGTCAGGATGACAGGAACGTTTTCAGGCGGGTCACGGACGACCGAAGCGCTACGAGAGTCTGAAAACGTCCCACGCCGGGGCATGGATCGCCCCCCTTTTTTTCACCAGCCAAGGCTCTGGGACACGGCTGGCACGTTAGCCGCAAGAAAAGCACCGGAGCGGGGACTGCAGGACTTCTCAATTACCGACCTACCCCTGGCTTTCAATGGGCAGCTCGGTCGTGTTTTTAATTTCAGTGACCGCCATGTGTGAATGCAACTCTCGGATCATCTCGCTTGCGGTGAGCGTGTTGCGCACAAAGTCTTCGTAGTGGCGCATGTCTTTGGTAACAATTTTCAAGATGTAGTCCCAGATGCCTGTCATGGTGTAACACTCGACAACCTCGGGATAGCGCCCCATCTCCGA
>Ga0181592_10000157_pt1 | contig 46783 bp, 39 predicted proteins | sample 071ome_20_FD_133755 | JGI IMG/M metagenome (GOLD analysis project Ga0181592, IMG submission 133755) | Coastal salt marsh microbial communities from the Groves Creek Marsh, Skidaway Island, Georgia - 071412BT metaG (megahit assembly) | ecosystem: Environmental > Aquatic > Marine > Intertidal...
GTCAACCTTGTTACCAAACACAAATAGTGGTGCTGCTGTTCCATGGTCTGTACCCATAGATCCATTTGATACAATGGTTCTTCCAAATTCGGAGTAGGTCATTACAAGAAGATCGTCACTTCTTCCAATGTCATCCATATTTCGCATGAAAGTCAACACTGCATCATTTAGTGTTTTCATTAAAATGGAATGTTCTCCTTTTGTGTGATCTGAACTTTCAACTTGTTTATCATGTGTATCAAATCCACCCAATTCAACCAAATATATTCTTGTATTTAATCCACCACTAATAAGCTTGGTTACTTTTTCGAATTGAGATCCTAAATTAGATGGGCTAAATTCAAAATTACAAATCCCTGCTTCATAGGCTTGCTTAACCCTTGAACCATATAAATTAGTTTGTCTACCAACTTGTTGAATATAATCTAATTTAGTTTCCCTGATATTTGTTTTTTCATAGTTAATATTAAAGTCTGAAATTATTTCTTTAAAATCTTCAGGATCTCTTGCAATATAACTTGTAAATGATTTATTACCTGTTAAGAGTAAACTTGGGTATCTTAGTTCTATGGACAAAGGGTCAGGGAAACTATTATTTGGATAAGTTTCTGGAAATTCAGGATGTTTATTTTCAAGATATCTTGCTATCCAGCCAGAAGTTAGATATCTATCATAATCAGATGCAGACTCCCAAATATCCATTGATCTAAAATGAGAAAAATCAGGGGTTTCGTAGCCTACATTTTGAATGATTTTGAGCCTTTTCTCATCAAATAAAGACTTAAAGCCTGAGAGCTCAGGATGCAATCCAAGGTCATTTTCTCCAAGATTAATGATTTTATTGTCAGGTAATACAACATGAGGTCTAGCTTTATTAAGATTACTCATTTGATTAAGGGGAACAACCGTATTTAATCCGTCATTCCCTCCATTTAATTTGACAAGAACTAAAACTTTACCAGACGATAATGTGTTACTTAGATAGGAGTTAGAATTATATAAATTAGATCCAAATGCTAAATCTGACGCAAATAAGGAAGCTGCTCCAAGGTGACTTAAATTATGTAAAAAATCTCTTCTTTTCATATCTAGAATAAATGAAATTCACCTTCTAAACCCATAAGTTCAAAAGCTTCTCCAAGCCTTTGGGAAATTAAATCATAACTTATTTTGTTTGGAGTATCACCACCAATGATTTTATTAATTTCCTCTTCCCAATGTTGATTATTAATATCCCCTATCAAGACTTGATTTATTCTTTGAATGGTCAACTCTGAGGGTGTTCCGCCTAAAAATCTAAAACAGAGTTCATTTATAAAAGAGTTTACATCTAGAGGATTTTCGAATGTGTTTAAATATTCAATTAGATTAAATTTGCAACCTACCCAATTTCCCTCTTGATTTTGATAAAGTGGGGCACTTCTCTTCAAAATATTTTTCATGAAATCAATCCTTTCCAAATACGATGAGGAGTTAAGCCAGAATAAATCATATACTGGCTCTTGGTAATATGGAGCCCAGCCTGAAACACTTGGTGGATCTAATATTAGCATACCATTTTTTTCTGAAAAATATCTAATATTTCTGCTTATCATGTTATATCGAATAAATGAAATATCTTTCTCTTTCTCGCTAAAAGAATTTGATTCAAATAATGAATTATGCCTTATATCACCAACCCATTTTTCCAAGACCCATTTATTAATTATGTCAGTTTCTTTGAGTAATCCCATACAAAATTCGAGTGGCGATTTTATTAAAGTGTTTTCAATTTGATTTTGAAAAAAGTGTTCACTACTAAGTAATACTTTAAGAGTTTCAGCCAATGAAAAATTATTTTCTTTATAAATAATGGACAAGGGTTTGATTATTTGTTCTTCAATTTGATCAGTTAGAAGAGGATAAACAAAAAACTGATATAGCCTTCTTGCTATATAAATTGAATGTTCTTCTGTCGAGCAAATCATTTCAATAAACTCTGAAACTTCTTCAACACCAGATTCACCCTCTCTACCTCTAATGATTCTATTTCCATAGAATGAGGAAAATTGCTTATCTCCTGTATCATGATTATCAGGATCAAAAATTTCTTCTTCAAAAGAATTTAAAAATGGAATGTTTCCGTGCCCTTCATCAGTTACAACTTTCCCATAATCGTACCTACAGCCAACTAAAACCCTAGCAGCCTCCCTTACGTCTTTTTCAGTGAACTTAGCAAAGGGTCTTTTTCCTACAGTAAAGAGCTCTTGAACCTCACGAGCATAATTCTCATCAGGTGTATCTTTTATACTTTCATTTAAATTTAAATATTCAAGCATGTTAGCATCAAAAGTCACATTGAATATAAAATCTCTATAACTTTTAAAACAAGAATTAAATACCAATTCAATGTAATTGAACATTCCTTTATGACCATTTGAACCTTCGAAAGATACAGGCACTAGATTATGGATAAATAAAAATAATTTCCAATGAATAGAAGTTTTTTGGTCATATATTCCTCCATACAACGACCAATAAATCGAAGTAATTCTCTCTTCTCCAAAAAATTCAAATTCTGCATTGGATGGTCTTTCTTCGTTATATGGTCTATCTATAAAAGGTTCATTTGGTTCTACATCTTTTGTAGAATATAAATTTTCATATTCTTCTTTACTTATCTCCCAATAATAAATATTAGTTGGTTCTTTTAGCATATCTTCTCTGAAAATCAGTTCAATTGATTCCTCCAAGCTTAAACCATCCAAATCTTTATGATGTCTATGGCAATAGCCTGCCATTGTTCTATTTAGTAAATGCTTTTTTTGAGAATCACCAAACTCTCCTGTGTAAGGGTCAAGACTGAAATTAGCGAAGCCCTTAGCGGTGTTTTTTCTTTGTGTTAATGCCTTTTCTAAAGCTTTATGATCAATATCCTGATCGTAAAAGTCTTTAACTAAATCCCTGTGCTGATTAGAATCTTTTACAAATCCTCTCTGTGCTTTTTGATTCTTCATACTACTCTAAAAATTTTTGAAAAAGGAAGAACATTATGTACGATCATGATGCAATTTACATCTTTAGGAGAGGAATCAAAATAGTAATCATATAATGTAACTAAATTATTTTCAATCATTTATTCAAAGAAAATAATGAAAAAACTGTCGTTCTGATAGAAAGTTATACCCAAAAGGGATGTTTATTTTTCTGGGATGAATGATTCTGAAATGAATTTCAAATCCCTTTGGAAGAAAAAAAATCCCCCTTGGTTGGGGGATTTTATTATCACAAGACTTATTTTTTTACCCCTGGAAGATTACTCGCGGGAACTTCTTGTGTCCATGGGTAGGTTTGCTTTTTCGTTTCAGGATGCACTTCATTTAAAGAGTCTCCCTCATACACATAGCCATTTTTAACAACGAGCTTAATTGAATTTGTATTCCTAATATCATCTAAAGGATTTTTACCCAAAACTACTAAGTCTGCCAGCTTCCCTTCTTCTATACTTCCTAAGTCTTTTGAAAGTCCTAGGGCTTTGGCTCCTAGAAGTGTAGCTACCTTAAGCATATTGTGATTAGAGAGTCCTCCAGATTGCATGCTCCATAATTCCCAATGGTATCCCAACCCTTGCAATTGACCGTGCGAACCCACGCCAGCCAGTCCGCCGGCTTCTACCAAATCTTTGACAAACATTGCGTGATCTTCAAAAACATGCTCTTCCTTCATAAACCAACCTGCATTTCTTCTTCTCGACTTGGCATCCAATTCTGATTTTGGTGTAAAGCGATTGATTTTAGGGTCGCCTTGAACGTCTTCTGTAGCATAATAGTAATTCTCTGCCCAAGGTCCACCATAGGACACCAAAAGCGTTGGTGTATACGCTGTTTGTGAGGTTGAAACAAAGTGGATAAAGTCTTTATACAAAGGGTATATTGGAAAAGAATGTTCGTGTCCAGGATATCCATCTAGTATCTGAGTGATATTTAATTTAAAGTCAAGCCCTCCTTCTGTTGTCGGCATCAATTTTTGTTCTTTTGCTGCCTCTATAATCCACTGCCTGTGTTGTCGATTACCGGTCAAGTACATTTTAATGGTTTTAGTATTGTAGTACTTTGAGTATTGTGTCAATACATCCCGAGCGTGGTCCAAACTTTTAATGTTATAACCCCAATAACCCACTCCGGGACCCGTAGAATAAACACGGGGTCCAGGTATCATTCCAGCCTCGACCATGTCTGCATACGTAAGAACATCAGTAGTAGCCGTTTGTGGGTCGCGAGTCGTGGTTACTCCATAAGCTAAATTTGCAGCATACACCCATACGTGCTTTTTATGTAAGCCCCAAGCAGGCCACATATGTGCATGAGTATCTACAAAACCTGGGACTATTGTGTGTCCTTCCAGATCGATGACTTTTGCACCTTCAGGAACAGAAATCTCTTTTGAAGTTCCCAACTGCTTGATTCGGTTGTTTTCAATTAAAACATACCCTTTTTCTATAATCTCATCTCCCTTCATGGTAATTAACCTTGCGTTTTTTAACACTAAAGTTCCTTGAGCTATGGCACGTGTTGCTTTAACAACAACCTCCATTTCCTTGGCCTGGTAGTCCTCAATAGATTCATCGTCATCTTCGGTTGCTTCTGATGTATCCTCCTTAGCGTCGGTTGAAGCTACCTCATCTGCTGATTCTTTTTCTTTTTTCTTAGCTTCAGCTTCTTCTTTTTGAGCTTTTTCAACAGCTTCAGCAGCCACGATATCATAACGGAATAGCGTTTTTCCTAAGGTCCAATACACCGATTTTCCACTGGCATCCCAACTAGGAAATTGCCCTCCAAATTTGGTGAGTTTACGTGAAGGAAAATTTGCTTTTTCAGGATTGTTAACGTTAATTTTGGCTCCATCAGCACCCAGAAAGGGAACGGTTACGACATAGATATCATTGTTGATTTGTGCCAAAGCATAAGGACCCATTGGAGCACGTAGAACTATGGATGCTTTTGCGGGGGTTCGTTTTGGCGCTGTAGGGGTATCTGCCAAGAGGTGATTTTCATCATAGGAAGAACCATAGACTGTTATCCCATCTACAGCAAGGTGTTTTTTAAGATCAGTACCGTCCCATTTTATTGAAACAAGACCGTCTGAACTATTGAGGTAGATTCTGTTATTTCCTTGTGCAAAATGAGGATTAGAAAAACCGGATGCTTTAGAAATTAATGTGGACTTTCCAGCTTCTTTGCTGTCTATCCAAACCAATTGAGATTTTTGTTGGAAAGCTCTGGGTCCGTCTGCTGCTTTAAACTGCTGAGCGGATCCTTTAAATACCACTATGCGATTGTTATTACTCCAAGCCGGTTGAGTGTAAACACCTTGCTCTACAGTGAGTCGTACAGGAGTTGAAGGCTTATCCACCCTGATTTTATAAACATTCCCGCCTGCACTTTCATCCCAGGTAACAAAAGCAATTTCCTTACTGTTTGGATGCCATACAGGCATGGCTTCAGTACCAGTAAGCTGTGTAAGTCTTTTAGGCATTTTATCCTGAAAGCTCATCAAATAAAGTGAGTTGAGAGCAGTAAAAACAAGCTGGGTACCATCCGGTGAAATTTGAGCATCTCTTATTTGATTTACATCAAAAGTTGGAGTGTCCTCTATAGGATAATCAAATTGTAATTGAGGGGCCAGGGCGACGCTCTCAATTACTTGAAAAGGAATATTGATTGCATCTCCTCCCTCTACAGGAATCCGATAGATTTTACCCCCATAGGAAGTGATTAGCGCTTTACTGTCTGGTGTGAAAGACATGGCGGGTAAAACACCCAGAGGAGCAATGGATTCTTGTTCATCCCGCTGCACAGGATATGCAAGCCATTGTTCTTCCTGTGTTTCAAGATTGCGCTTTACTAATCCCGTTTGATCATTAAATCGACTTCCGTAGACCAACCATTTTCCATCTGGAGATAAAGTAGGTGTAAAAGCAGAGCCATAACGTGATGTCATGACCTGTTTTTTGCCGTCTTCTCTATCATAAGTAGCCAACTGATATTGTGGAAAATTTGCATTGTATTGCCAGGCACCCATACGCTGTGAAAACCAAATTAGTCTTCCGTCTGAACTAAAGGTGGGTTCGGAAATTTTTAATTGCTCTGGCTCGTCGATCAGCTGACTTCCACCCCCACCTTTTTTGTGGTAGAGATGCAGCTTAAAATTCCTTGTTCCTTTACTGACCGCTATGTAATTTCCATCCGGTGACCAGTCTGCTGATTGTATTTTAAAGGTATTTCCTTCGGTAAGTTGAAGGGTGTCTTGTTCTTTTCGATCCAGGATCCAAACATTATTTCCTCCACTGCGATCTGATAAAAATAAAATCGAATTTCCGTCTGGGGAATATTTAGGTTGGGAATCAAAGGATAACCCCTCAGTAATTCGAGTTGCTTTCCCCCCTTCTATTGGAAGCTCATAGAGATCTCCCAAAAGATCAAAAATAATTTTCTTGCCACTAGGGTGAACATCAAGTGACATCCAAGTGCCTTCATCAGTATCAATTGCTACGGATCGGGTTGCTTCTAGTGACAGTCCTTTTTTATCTTTTTTTTCTTGTCCAATAAGGATCTGGGAGAGACTTATAAATAGAGCTATTATAACAGATTGTTTCATAAGGGTTGTTTTTTTAAATAGAGTTGTTTCTTTTTATTCAATATTCAACAATTGATGGGTAGTTGTATCACCATGTATTTGCAGGATATACAATTTTCCAAAGGTGTTTTCTTCTATTTGGGGGTAGTGTTGTATTCCTATAATTTTATTGGCCAGTATGGGAGTGGTATTGCTGTGTCCAACCACCAAAACAGTTTTTCCTTTATTGTTTTGTTTAAATGAGGAATTGTACAATTCTCTGGGGTCATAAAAAGTTATTGGAATATTTTTTTCCTGTGCTGTAGGTGCTGCTGTTTCTTGTGTTCTGTAAAAATCTGTAGAATAGACCTGATCAAAGTCGATTTCACTAAAGACTGTTTTCCATTTAAGTGCACGTTGATGTCCCTCTTGTGAAAGATGTGGATTCTTAGTATTGGAAGAACCCTTTTCCTTTTCTGCATGACGAATTAAATAATAAGTCGTGACCTCTTCTTGACTCCATACAAATGAGCCATTGAAAAGTAAAAAGCAAAAAAGATTGAAGGCAAGATGGCTTTTGAAAAAATATTTCATAAGTCTAAATACGAATTGAAGTCTCTTATCTTTAGAATTTTCAAATTACAAAAAAAACTGACTGTAATGCGACTCATAAAACTACACTTTAGTTTTTTGAAAATCCTCCACTTTCGAACAGCTCAATTGTTCCATAATTTGGGTAAGTTGTTTTTTTAATAGTGCAATAGTATGATTTCCTCCACGAGATCCTACAGCAGCTACTCCATACATAAAACTGCGCCCCATAAAGGTGAAATCTGCTCCCTGAGACAGTACTCTTGCAACATCCGCTCCTCCTCGTATCCCGCTATCCATCATAACGGTTAGTTTTTCTTTGTATAGTGGGGCGATGGTTTTCAGAGAATCTATTGTTGCCTGGCCAACATCAATTTGTCTACCACCGTGATTGGAAATAATGATCCCATCTAGACCCAATTGATATGCTTTTTCAACGTCATCAATCGATTCCACGCCTTTAAGTACCAACTTTCCTTTCCAAAGTGCTCTCAGCCGTTTTATTTTTTCTTCATCCAATCGCCCAGAAAAGGTTACATCCATAAAATTGGCCAATTGACTAAGATCCAAATTTTTTGGCATGTAGGGTTTTAAAGTTTCAAAGTTTGGAGAACCGTTTAAAAGAGTTTTAAATGCCCATTCGGGTCTTTTCATTATTTGAATGATATTTTTTAAAGACATTTTAGGTGGCATAGATAAACCGTTTTTGATGTCTCGAGGGCGGTATCCAAACGAAGGTACATCTGCCAAAATAACCAAAACCTCACAACCCGAAACCGCTGCGCGCTTGAGTAGATCTTCTGTTACCTGTTGTTCTGCTGGATGATACAATTGAAACCAAGCGGTTCCTTCTGTAATTTCACTGATACGTTCAATGCTTGCTGTTGTTACAGTACTCAAAACAAAAGGAATGTTATGGTCAAAAGCTGCTTTTGCTAAAATTTCCGGTGCCTTAGGCCACATCAAGCCTTGTAATCCTACAGGAGAAATACCAAATGGAGCTGCATACTCACGCCCAAAAAGAGTTGTATTTAATTCAGGCTTTTTATAGGGCACCAAGTAATTTGGCTTTAACTCGACTTTTCGAATTTGTTCTGTATTTCTCCTTAAATTAACTTCGTCATTACAGCCCCCATCTAAATATTCGAAAGCAAATTTGGGTATGGTCCTTTTGGCTTTATTCCTCAAATCGGGAATGGAAGGATACCTGCTATCAATGAAATGAATGTCTTTTTTCAAAAATCTAACGAATCAAATTTTATTGTGAACTTTAAAGGTACGGTATCCATAAATAGTAACCACGCAAAAACAAAGTAAAGGCAGTGCAAAAGAAGCATTAATGGCTCTTAGCCCACCTAAGGTTCCAAAATCGATGATCCATCCTTGTAAAGGAGGCATTAGTGCACCCCCTACAATCGCTAAAACCAAACCCGAAGCACCTAATGAGGTGTCCTCTCCAAGTCCGTCTAATGCCACTCCGTAAATCGTTGGAAACATAAGTGACATAAAAGCAGAAGTTGCAATTAAACAATACAACCCGACTATTGTATCACAAAAAATTACTCCCAAAATGGAGACTATCCCTCCCAAACCAAAAAGGGTTAAAAGTTTTTTTGAATTGATGTAGTTCATAAGAAAGGTACTACCAAACCTACTGAGGAGAAAAATCCCCATTGCCATAACGTTGTAATTCTGTGCTTGGGCTTTTGCTATTCCCAAAGCATCTGCATATTGAATGATGAACGTCCAACACATAATTTGTGCACCTACATAAAACATTTGAGCAATCACCCCTTCCCTATAATTTGAGTTTTTTATAAGTCTTTTAAAAACAGAAGTGGCTGAAGAGTCTTGAATAACCATTCCGACTTTAGGCATTTTAGTGACTAACATGATAATAAAAACAGCTATAACCACAAATCCTAAAATAATGTAGGGTGTACTTATAATTGCCAAGTCATGAGTCCTTATGACTGCTTTTTGGCTTAGCTCTAGAGTATCAAAAAGCAGTTTGCCATTGATGTCTCTAGCATCAGATTGAAGCTGTGATAGAATAAAATTTGAAGCAATAAACATCCCTAACAAAGACCCAAACGGATTAAAAGCTTGAGCAAGGTTGAGTCTTCTTGTTGCGGTTTCTGGATGACCCATAGCCATGATATAAGGACTTGCTGTGGTTTCAAGAAAAGCCAAACCAAAGGTTAAAATATAAAGGGATAGAAGAAAATAACCAAAGGTTTCAAATTGTGCAGCAGGATAAAATAACAATGCGCCCACAGCATACAAACCTAATCCCAAAAGGATTCCCTTTTTATAACTGTACCTGCGAACAAAAAGCGCTGCAGGGATAGCCATGGTAGCATAACCCCCATAAAAAGCCAGTTGAACCCAAGCCGCCTTTGCGTTGGAAACCTCCATTAAGGTTCCAAATGCAGCTACCATAGGATTCGTAATGTCATTTGCAAACCCCCACAAGGCAAACAGAAAAGTGATTAATACAAAGGGCAGTACAATGTCTTTAGATACTAAGGGAATTGAAGTTTTCAATAGCGTTATTGTTTTATAATTCAAAAATTTTATCCATCAATACCCATTTTGTTCCTTCTGGGGTGTTGGGTAAGGCTTGTTGGTAGTTCCACATTAATTTTTCCCATTCTTTTACTTTCATATTACCTGCATCTAAAGCAGCTTTTCGTTCCAATGAAAAAGATTCGTCTCCCTCTAAAATAAGAAATAATCGATTGGATACTTGATAGATTTCAGCCTGAACAACTCCCGCTTCTTTTAGGCTGTCTAAAATTTCAGGCCAGACCTTTTTATGATATTCTACATAAGTTTTTATTCGCTCTGGATCGTTGATTAAATCCAATGCAAAACAGAATTTTCTGCGTCTTTCCCTTTTTGCATCCATACTCTTATTTCAAGGCTCGGTCTAAATGAACATAACCTCCATCAACATATAGTAATTGTCCTGTGGTATGACTGGATTTTTCAGAAAGTAAAAAAGCGACAGTATTCGCAATTTCTTCCTTTGTCGTCATTCTTTTTTCTAAAGGTATTTTTTCTGTGATGGAAGTCAATTTTTCATCAGAATTTTCAAAGCTTTCTACCCATTTTCTGTAGAGTGGTGTATAGCATTCTGAAACAATAACACTATTCACTCGAACAGCGTAAGGAAGCAGCTCTACTGCCCATTCTCTCGTTAAGGCATTTCTGCCTCCATTTGCTGCGGCATAACCTGAAGTACCCCCCTGACCTGTATCTGCAACCTTAGAACTGATGTTTACAATTGCACCTTTGTTTTTCTTTAACTCTGGAAGTACAAGCTGTGCCATTTTATAGTAATGTGCCACATTTTTTTGGAGTGAAAATAAAAAATCATCGTAGGTTCCCTTCTCCAAGCCGACACCGTCATTTATACCTGCATTGTTCACTAAGCCGTGAAAAGTTCCATATTCCTTGAGTAATTTTGAGACAGCTTCCTCACACTGTTTGGAATCGGTTAGCTCTGCAAAAGCACATCCCACTTCAAAGCCCGCATCAGCATAGGTTTTAACAACCTGTTGTATGCTTTGCCGATTACGACCCACAATCACAGGGAGTGCTCCTTCTTGAGCTAAAACAGATACAATCCCTGAACCTATGCCCTTGGAACCACCAGTTACAAGAATGACTTTTTTATCCAATCCTAAATCCATAATACCGTTTATAAGTTATAAAAAGTGATTGCGTTTTCTCCTAAAATACGTGCTTGAATACGTTCGTCAAATTGTGAGATAAAGTTTTGCACCAATTGAAAAACATTTTTGTAATCCGCTGCCAGCAGGCAAACGGGCCAGTCTGACCCATAAAGTATCCTTTCAGTACCAAAATATTCTAAAATGATATCCATAAAAGGAGTAAACTCTGAGCTGTCAAAATCTTTGGATTCAGTCTCAGTAACCATACCTGACAGCTTGCAAAAAACATTTTCATTTTTTGAAAGTTGATGCATATGTGAACGCCAAAGTTCGGGTATCGTTGAACCAATAAGCGGCTTTGCCAAGTGATCCAAAACAAATTTTTGTTTTGGGAAGGTTTTTGCAAGTGCAATGGCAGCTGGAAGCTGATGGGGATAGATCAACAAATCAAAGGTCAATTGGTATTTTGAAAGTAATGCTATACCACGCTGAACGTCCTCCCTGAGAAAATAATCATCCTTTTCAGCTTGTGCAATATGCCTTACGCCTTTCAAAAGTGGGTTTTGTGAAAAGTGGACCAGTCGTTCTTCTATGTTGGCGCTACAAAGATCAACCCATCCAACAACCCCTTTTACAAATGCGTTTTTCTCCGCACATTTCAATAAAAATTCTGTTTCCTCTTCGGATTGATCCGCTTGTACAGCTACACAACCGTTAACCCCTTCCCTCTCAAGTAAAGGTGCTAAATCTTTTGGAAGAAAATCACGCTTCAAAACGCTCATCGTTTCATCAATCCAAACATCTCGTTCTGGCTGGTACTTCCAAAAATGCTGATGACTGTCAATAATCATTGGTAGTTGACACAGGTTTGTTTTGAAATTCCAAGTCCTGCAATTCCCAATTCTACTTCGTCTCCCGCTTTGAGATAAAGAGGGGGTTCCATCCCCAATCCTACTCCAAAAGGGGTTCCCGTAGAGATGATATCACCGGGGAGTAACGTCATGAACTGACTGATGTAACTCACCACCTGCTGAACATTAAAGATAAAATCAGAAGTACTGCTGTTTTGCATCATTTCTCCATTGAGTTTGAGCCAAAGGTTCAGATTATTGGGATTTTCTATCTCTTCTGCAGTAGCGATAAAAGGCCCTAAGGGTGCAAAAGTATCACAACTCTTTCCCTTCACCCACTGACCGGAGCGTTCCAGTTGAAATGCACGTTCACTAACATCATTGTGAAGAACATATCCCGCTACATGATCTAGTGCTTCTTCTTCTGTTACATAAGAGGCTTTTTTGCCAATCACTATAGCCAGTTCTACCTCCCAATCTGTTTTTTGACTTCCTTTGGGGATGACAATTGGGTCATACGGACCTACTATTGCAGAAGTTGCTTTAAAAAAGAGTACGGGTTCTTTCGGTGCTTCCATACCGCTTTCCTCAGCGTGTTTTGCATAGTTTAAACCGACACAGACCAGTTTTGAAGGACGGCATAACGGAGACCCCCAGCGGATTTCTTCCGCTATTTTTGGACAGGTGGCTTGATTCTTTTTAAGCCAATCTGATAACTTGATTGGGCCTTCAGTACCAAAAAAAGATTCATCAAAATCAGAGCCAAAGGCACTAACATCCAAACGAGTTCCGTCTTCTAGTAATACCCCCGGTTTTTCTCTGTTAAGTTTTCCAAATCGAATGAGTTTCATGATTTTTTATTTTGAATTAAGTGTTGTAAATCCGCCGTCTATAGAAAAATTGGTCCCCGTGATAAAACGAGCTTCGTCTGAACTCAGGTATAAGGCCAAATCTGCTATTTCTTGTGGTTCAGCCATTCGTCCAATAGGCTGGGTTTGAGAAAGATTTTCAAACATTTGTTCTTCCTTTCCAGGATAATTTTTTTTGATAAATCCATCAACAAAAGGGGTGTGTACTCGTGCAGGTGAGATACAGTTACAGCGGATGTTGTGCTTGACGTAGTCTTTAGCGATAGAATAGGTCATAGTGAGAACGGCTCCTTTGGTCATAGAGTAGGCAAAGCGATCTGATATGCCCACACTAGAAGCAATAGAAGCCATATTGATCACTACACCCGACTGTTCTTTTTTCATTAAAGGAATGACTGCTTTTGAACAATTGAATACTCCCTTGATATTCACTTGATAGAGCCTGTCTAAATCTTTTTCCTCGCAATCTTCAATCGTTCCTACGTGTGCAATTCCAGCATTGTTAATCAATACAGCGATGGTCTCCTTAGTTGCAATCGATTGAACTACTCCAGTAACTTGTTCAAAATTTGAGATATCACAAAGATGTGCTTCTGCTGAAAAACCGAGTTGGTGTATTGCATTTAAAGTTTCATTTGCGGCCATTTGATTCATTTCTAAAATATGCACCTTGGCGCCCTGTGAGGCAAAAGTTGTCGCTATTGCCCTTCCGATTCCGCTACCTCCTCCCGTAATGAGTACTGTTTTATCGTGAAGTGAAAATTTACTCTTCATTTTTTTTTTATAATGACATCCCTCTTTTCCAGGGAATAAAATCGTTTTGACCCAATCGCCTTGCACATACTTGTTTACGACCGCTCGCTACTTCAATAAGGTAGTCCAATAGATCTTCTCCACAAGAGGTAATAGTAGAAACTCCTTCAATTACTATTCCTGCATTAAAGTCAATAAGATCCTTCATTTTATTGAATAAGCTTGTATTGGAAGACACCTTAATTACAGGAACCGCAGGGTTTCCTGTGGGCGTTCCTAGTCCTGTTGTAAAGAGAATCAGATTTGCTCCCGAACCTGCTAATGCTGTGGTTGATTCCACATCATTTCCTGGAGTACACAAAAGATTAAGTCCTGGTCTGACAACTTGTTCTGTATAGTCCAAAACATCAACTATAGGCGAAGTCCCTCCTTTCTTCGCAGCTCCAGCAGATTTGATTGCGTCTGTAATCAAACCGTCTTTAATGTTTCCCGGTGAGGGATTAGAATCAAAACCAGCGCCGAGAATACGGGCTTTATTGTGATACTCCTTCATGAGTTTTTCAAATTTTTGGGCGTGTTCTAAAGTTTGACATCTGTTGACTAGTTCTTGTTCCACACCATTCAATTCGGGAAATTCAGATAATACAGCGGAACCCCCTTGTCCAACTACAACGTCTGAAACAAAACCCAAAACCGGATTGGCCGAAATACCTGAAAAGCCGTCGGATCCGCCACATTCTAGACCCAAAGTCAATTTACTTAGGGGGGCAGGAATACGTGAAATTTTATTGGCCTCCATCAAACCTATGAAGGTCTTTTTTATACAATCTGCCAAGTACTCTGGTTCAGAACTACTCTCCTGTTGTTCAAAATAAAAGATAGGCTTTTCCAAATTGGCATTCATCCTTTTTACAGCCCGTTGCAGCAAATTGATTTGAGCGTGCTGACACCCTAAACTTAATATGGTGGCTCCCGCTACATTAGGATTGTTGAGGTAACCCGCTATTAAGTTACAAAGTGCTATTGCGTCGGAAGTAGCTCCACCGCAGCCTCCTTCATGAGTTAAAAAATAAATTCCATCCACATTGGGAAATAAAGGATTGTTGAGGTGCTGTTTTTGGCTACTTAGAATTTCTTCTTTTATTAGCTCCTCTTCTGAAGCTCCATCTTTATACTTACGAACCAAGGATTCCAAATTGAATACATGTTCATTTGTTCTTTGATAACCCAACTCCTTGAGCAGCACCTTTTTCAATTCCTCAATATTCCTGTTCTGACAAAACACTAAAGGAACAACCAACCAGTTGTTTTCTGTTCCAAATTTCCCATCCGGACGCGGATAACCTAAAAAGGTTTTTTTTGCATACTTATTGAATAAGGGAGGGGTCCAACTTTTTTTTATGGATTGAGTTGGTATCTTATAGCTTTGGGTGTCATGAGAAAGGTTTTGTGTTGTTATTAATCCGCCTTTTGGGATTTTTTTTAAAGCACGTCCCACAAGAACACCGTACATGTAGACCTCCTCTTGTGGTAAAAATTCTTTTAAAGCAAATTTGTGTTTAGCTGGTATGCTTTGCACCAAAGAAATTTTTTCATTTCCATTTTCTACTGGACTCCCTTCAGGTAAATCTGTAAGAGCCACCATTATATTGTCCTGGGGGTGAATTTTTAATATTTTCGATTTTAATTCCATTTAGCTTTCAATAAAATTAAGATTAATATTAGTAATACACCAATTAGAATAGTGGAATAATTCATCTCATGTTATGCATTGTTTTAAATTTCAAACATTGAGAAGAGACATTATCGATTACGAAATAAATTGCGAGTAAAACAGTTGTTTTCTGTTTTCATATATTTGACTAAACTAAAAATTAAATTATGAGTCCGGGAGGTGTTGCTGTAACCGTTATTGTAACGATGCTAATTGTTTTATTGGTTCTTTTTCGTGATATGATAAATTCAAAGTAATTCAATAAAGTTGCTTAAGCTTTCCAAGTACCTCCATAACGATAAAATGGGTTGTTGGGCTTAACTTCCAATAAACAGTCCTTACACAAGAAGCTCCAGGTTGGAGTTTTTTGATATTGTACACGATACATTAACTGAAATTCCAGTTGACAGTGATTACATGTTTTTTTACGCATTTTGAATTGAAAAATTTAACCTTCAAAATTAAACTTAATTTACCGTAATTTTTCCAAATGGAATTTTATATCGAATGGGGTTATTTTGGGCTGTTTATTGCTAGTTTTCTAGCAGCAACGGTTCTTCCATTTAGCTCCGAACTCTTACTGAGTATTATGCTTTCCAAGGGCGCCTCTTTAGAATTGAGTTTAACCGTAGCAACCATGGGAAATTGGTTAGGTGGAATCAGTAGTTATGCATTAGGACGTTTTGGAAAATGGAAATTATTAGAGCGCTTTTTTGGGCTTCAAAAGACCCGAATAGAAGGACTAAAGAAAAGAGTTAAGAGTTGGGGAAGTTTTCTCGCTTTCTTTTGCTGGGTTCCAGTTATAGGAGACCTTTTTGCTGTGGGTTTAGGTTTTTTTAAAATATCCTTTCCCCGCGTTGCATTTTGGATGTTTTTAGGTAAAATTATTCGTTATCTTGGCTGGAGCTATTTGACGCTTTTAGGCACCTCTCTGTTTTAGCACAACAAAAATCGATTATGAAAAGAACCCCTATAGAAGTATTTAGTGAATGGGCAGATTTAGATAAAGATTTTGGGATGGAAAAAAATCACAGAAATTCTGTTCAACACATGTTGGAATTTGCGGTGAATCCTTCGACTTCCTTTTCTTTTATCGATGCAGGATGTGGCAACGGATGGGTTGTACGAGCGGTTTCTAAAAATTACAATTGTGAGGATGCACTAGGTATTGATGGTTCCTCAAAAATGATTCAAAAGGCAATGAGTTTGTCTACAGAAAATGAATTTATCTGTGCAGACATAAATGAATGGGTCCCAAAAAAACAGGTTGACCTAGTTCATTCCATGGAAGTTTTTTATTATTTAGAAGACCCTCAGTCCCTGATTAAAAGAGTGTATGATCATTGGCTGAAACCCTCAGGTAGATTGATCATCGGTCTTGATTTTTATTATGAAAACAAAGTTTCGCACGAATGGCCAGAAAGTTGTGGCATTTCTACAATGCAGCTTTTCAGTGAACAAGAATGGGTCCAATTCTTTAACCAAGCAGGATTTCAATCCGTTCGTTCTTGGCGGTTTGGTAAAGAAAAAAATTGGGAAGGCACACTTATTGTGACTGGAATAAAATAATCTACTCCTGATTGTATCTTCCTGGAGCCAGCCGTTTACTAAAAATAGGAAACAAAGCGTGCGGTAGTATTTTTAACAAAAAGACAATAAGTTTAAAGGTTTTTGTAGGGACACATATTTTTTTTCCTTTTAAGGTAGCCTCTACCGCTTCTTTTGCGACCCTCGATGCCGTTTTTTTCATAAAGGCTGGGACACGATCCATTTGTTCTTGAACACCGCTAGCGGCATGAAAATTGGTTATTGTGTAACCTGGACAAACAGCTGTTGAAGTTATACCCATTTCGTTATAATTTAAATTCAATCCCTCACTAAATCTATTGATGAATGTTTTCACTGGACCATAAAGGGTTTGAATTTTTGACGGTGGTGCAAAGGCAGCTACAGAAGATATTATCATGATTTTACCTGCTCTTGTTTTTATCATGTCTTTTAAAAACAATTTGGTTAAAGCGATTACTGAAATTGCAAGCACCCTTAGAAATCGTTCTTCGGCTTCCATTGGGGTTTCATGAAAAGGGGTAGGCAGGGCATATCCAGCATTATTTACTAATAAATTAATCTTATATCCTTTTTGATGACAAAAATCATAAAGAACCTGAGGAGTACTGGGATCTTCTAGATCACCTACACAATAATCCACGTTGATCCCGTAGGTTTTTTCCAAAGATTGACTCAGTTGTTCTAATGGGTCTCTTTGCCTGGCTGTAAGTACAAGAGCGTATCCTCTTTCTGCTAAAGTTTTTGAAATTTCAAGACCAATTCCTGAAGTCGCTCCAGTGACTAATGCGTGATTTTTATACATTCATAAGGTGGTAATTCAAAAACGAATGTAACGAATAAATTGAACTACAGAACCTTGGATTGTGAAATTTATTGGTGTGTTTTATCTTTGTAACCTATTTTGATTTAAATGAAATTAAGAATTAACATTCGTCTTCTTTGCCTGTTTTTTTGCATCTACAGTCCTAATGAACTCATTGCCCAAAAGCTGTTTAAATCATTTGATTTTCAGATGCCTCAAGAAAATGCAAAAAAAACCCTGACGCAAGAGGGAAAGAAATTAAGAAATATAGCTTTTGGAAGTAATACTTCTTATGCTGTTAGAAAAAAATCTTTGGTATGTAAAGAAGAAAAATTAGTGAATTTGAATATAGGTAGCAAGAAAAACCTTAGCCTTAAGGAAGCCGAAAACTACCTCAAAAAAGGGCGTGTTTATTTTGAATCAGAAAATTTTAAAACAGTATATGCCCAAAAAAACTGGTCCAATCCCATTTTATTGAAAAAAAATCTTCCTTGTATTCGCTTTGTAAATCCTGAAAATACCGTAGTTGTAGAGATGTATCCCAGAGGCCAAGGGAGTGTATACAATGTTTATGTCACTTTTTATAATTACGACTGGTTTCTCAAAAAAGCCAGAGGTGAGGAATAATCACAAATCAATATTAATTCCCAAACCTAATAATTCTCTAACCTGTAATTTGCTCAAAAGGTCGTCGTCATATAAAAGATGTAAAATAAAATTTCCGGAAACTTTGCTGTTTACCTTAAAACGGATGTTTGCATTCCAATCAAAATCAACATTTTTTGTGTTTTCTAAATAATTAACATAAAAACTAAAATTGTTTTCACAAACAATATTTTGCATCAGCTCCTTTTTAAAATAACCTGAAATCAAAGCTCCAAAAAACAATTTGCTTCCCCTGTTCGGATCAACACCAAAATACTTCTTCCCTTCTGCTAAATCTTTTGTGTATTTCTTTGAAACCACAATGGCTCGTCCAGTCAGGGGAGAAAAATTTACCCTAAAATCTGAACTTTTTTTATAGTACCATCCCAAACCTGCTTGCAAAATTAATGGTGATAAAAACTGAGAAATCTGTTCTCTTTTATCCTCACCTCCTTCTTTGTAAAATCGATAACCCGGTAGAAGTTGCGTTTTAAAACTCAAAAGCCCAGAATAACTCCAATTTTGATTGATTTGCTTTCCTATTAAAGAACTAATTTCAAAACGATCGTCTGCTTTTTTTAAGAATTTATTTCCCGATATGTAGGTTGTCCCTAATGAGAGAAGCATATTTGTATCCCAAACCAACCCACTACGATCTGAATAGTTAAAATTATAATCCAATCCATATAATAAAGTGAGGGCACTTTCTCCTCCGGAAATCCAGTTTGAAAAATAGGCTTGGTTAAAATTAAACCTAGTATTTCCATAAAACTTCATTCTCTCCCCTCTCATCTCAGACTCTATAACAACATCAAAGGGTAAATTTTCCTCCTCTTCTTTGTCTTGTGCTTTGAGGTGGAGAAAAAATAAATTAAATAGCAAGAAGAGTAAATACCTTTTTGAAATCATTGGGTGTATTTTTAAGACGGGGTGGAAAATTAGGATCGATATTTTATTTCTATCTTGTAATTGAAAAATAAAGGTAACTATTTTGTTTTAAATTAAAATATTGTAGAATGGGGTCTAGAGCATTATTAATTTTTATTTGGTTCGTTTTTTATTCTGGCTTTTCTCAAACTCAAAAGGACACTTTAACATCAAGCTTAAACGAAAAAGTGGCCTCTTTAATGCGGTATGGCATAGAAAACAAAGCCTTTCCAGGGGGTCAAGTGCTCATTTACAAAAAAGATTCTCTACTCCTGAATCACTCTTATGGGCATCATACCTACGAGACGCTAAAAACAGTTTCCAACAAAGACCTATACGATTTAGCATCTCTAACAAAAGTTTTAGCGAGCACGTTCGCTTTCATGAAACTATATGAACTCTATGGACTGGATCTTGATGAACCGGCTTCAAACTGGATTCCTCTGCTTAAAAGGAGTAACAAAAAAAACAGCACATTTAAAGAAATTCTAAGTCATAGCGCTGGATGGATTCCCTACATTACCCATCAAAATATGGTTTATAAGAAAAATGGAAAAATAAAAAGGAATACACTTTCCTTTTATCAAAGTAAAAGATTCCCCAAATCAGTAAGTGACTCACTTTACGTTCATAAACGCTACGAACAAATAATTAAAAAGCGAATTAAAAAAACACCTCTTACAACTGTTGGTGAAATGGTTTATTCCGGATTATTTTTCTTTCTCTTGCCACAACTTGTTCAAGATCTGAGTGGCCTTTCCTTTGATGCGTTTTTAGAGTACCATTTTTATAAACCGATGGAACTTGAACGAATAGCCTTTTTACCTGCTAAAAAATTTCCATTAGCAGAAATTATTCCAACAGAACAGGATTCGCTTTTCAGAAAAAAACTCGTTCATGGCTGGGTACATGACGAGGCTGCTGCTCTTATGGGTGGGGTCTCTGGAAATGCAGGTCTCTTCGCCAATGCAACTTCTATTGCACCCCTTTTGCAAATGCTTTTAAATAAAGGAAGCTACAAAAACAGACAATATCTAAAACCTCAAACCATTGAACTCTTTACAAAAAGAGCATATCCAGAAGGTACAAATAGAAGAGGATTAGGTTTTGACAAACCCACCTTGGACAAGGAGACTCCAGACCGCTATCCTTCAGCATGGGTTAGTGACGCAACCTATGGTCATACAGGGTTTACTGGGACCATGGCTTGGGTAGATCCCACTAATGATGTGATTGTTATTTTATTGACCAATAGAGTTTACCCGACCCGAGAGAGCAGGGGTTTGTACCAACTCAATATCCGACCACAGCTAATTCAATTCGCCCTTGAAGAATAAGCTTTTACTCCTTTTTATAACAGGATTGCTTCAATCATCAATCGCACAAGAACTTCCAAACGGTTTTGTATTTCTTGAAAATCAAGTTCCTAATCTGAGAACAGAACTGGGTTATGCTTCCAGAAAAAACTTTATAGGAAGGGTTATAGAAGGATATAAAGAAGGTCAAAAAACGATAGGAACGAAAGCTCTCGCCTCAGCACTCAAGCAGGTACAGGAAAATTTAAAACCTCTTGGTTTGGGATTGAAAATTTACGATGCATATCGTCCACAAAGAGCTGTAAATGATTTTATCTCTTGGTCCAAAAGACCAGATGATACACTTACCAAAAGCACATACTATCCAAAATTGGCAAAAAACAGGCTTTTTGAACTCGGTTATATTTCAAATAGAAGTGGCCACAGCAGAGGCAGTACAGTGGACCTTACACTCATTTATTTAGAAGGTGAGAAAAAAGGCAATACCTTAGATATGGGAGGAAATTGGGATTTTTTTGGAATTCAGTCAAATTATTTTTTCGAGGACATCACAAAAAAACAAAAAAGCAATAGAAAACTGTTACGTGAAATTATGGAGGCTGGAGGGTTTTCACCTTATGACGAGGAGTGGTGGCATTTTACTCTAAAAAAAGAGCCTTTTCCAAACCGCTATTTCGATTTTGTTGCCCACTAAATATAGAGTGTTTAAGGGATTAAAGCAGCTGGAAAAGTTGTCAGATCGATTTCCCATAACAAAGGAAGTATCCCGTATACCATGATAGAAATAAGGAGGATAGAGAACAAATTCAATACGATACCTCTGGAGACCATGTCGGGTATTTTTAAATAGCCTGATCCAAAAACAACCGCATTGGGCGGTGTAGCCACAGGAAGCATAAAAGCACAAGAGGCCGCAATTGCAGCTCCCACCATGAGGCCAAAGGGGTGAACACCCACTTCCAAAGCCAAAGGTGCTAACACGGGAAGTAACATAGCTGTTGTGGCTAGATTTGAAGTGATTTCTGTTAAAAAATTAACTGCGGTTATCAATAAAAGAAGCAATACAAATAAGGGCAAGCTGCCAAAAGTAGTCATTAACTCTCCCAACCAAATTGCAAGACCACTAACCTCAAAAGCCTTGGCTAGAGCCATACCTCCACCAAATAAAAGAATAATCCCCCAGGGGAGTTGAACTGTATCCTTCCAATAAAGTAAAACCTTTTTTTCTCCTTTTGCTGGCAAAACAAAAAGAAGTAAACCAAAAGAAATCGCTATAATGGTATCATCAAGTGCGGGTAAAAAATCTTGCAATAAATACGATCTACTAATCCAACAAAATGCTGCTAAACCAAAAACGGCAGCTACTCGGCGTTCTTCATAGGAAATTGGCCCTAGTTCCTTTTTTAAACGATTAATCTCTGCCTTTCCACCCGGAAACTCGGTTTGCTTAAAAACATAGGCAATTCGAGTTAGGTACAACCAACAAAAAATCAACAAGACAACGGAGATAGGGAAACCAAATAAAAACCATTCCAAAAAGGTGATTTCATAACCATAAGTACTTGAAATCACTCCCGCTAGAACTAAATTTGGTGGAGTTCCTATAAGAGTTGCTACCCCTCCAATTGAAGCACTGTAGGCAATACCAAGCATTAACGCTTTTCCAAATGTTTTATTTTCATCCTCTACAGTTGCAGGATTGTCTTTTAGTTCTTTAATAATCGCAATCCCTATAGGTAGCATCATAACAGAGGTAGCTGTATTTGAAATCCACATCGATAAAAATGCGGTAGCTACCATAAATCCTAAAATGACTTTTCTCACATCCGATCCAATAAAAGAAATGATATTGATTGCTATGCGCTTGTGAAGATTCCATTTTTCAATTCCAATAGCTATTAAAAAACCTCCTAAATAAAGAAAAACGTATTTGTGTCCAAATGCGGCAGTTGTCGTGCTGAGTTCCATCCCTCCAGAAAGAGGAAAAAGAACAATGGGTAAAAGTGCTGTTGCGGCAATTGGCACACACTCTGTTATCCACCAAATAGCAATCCAAAAAGTGGTACCTAAAACAGCCTGACCCTGCTGTGAAAGCCCCTCGAAGGGTCCAATAAATAGTATGAGTAAAAAACTTAGAGGGCCTAAAATAAATCCTATTCTCTTCTGCATATCCTTAGTTTGAGGAAGAAGTATGATCAGATATCACCAACCAATTTCCCTCCTTTTGCAACCAGATAAGGGTAAAAAAACCACTGCTGTCTTCAATGTCTCGAGTTAAATAGAAGGAACCTTGAAGTTGAATGACCGTAGGACTAAGTTGGATCATACTCAAAACTTCAAACTCTAATTGTCCCATCAACAAACGACTGGAATAGCTTTTTTTATATCGGTCACGAGTAGCTTCCCATCCATAAATTGGACCTGAAGAACCTGAAAAAACGAGCTCATCTGATTTGAAATACCCTTCCATAAAAGCATCTATATCACCGGAATTCCAATCTGCTTGTTGTTTAAAAAGTGTTTTTACGATGTCTAGAGAATCCTTTTGAGACACCTTTTTTTGGGCATAAACACTTGAGATACAAATCAAAAACACTCCAACAATCAATCTCATTATACTTATTTTATGGTTGGGTATTTAATATTTAGTTGTTCTAAATAGGTGTCGTATTTCGTTTCATCAAAATAAAATTTTTCTAACTGTGGACGGTACTGTTTCATGATCTCTTCGTTTAAATAAATTGGAGGGGGGTCCTTTTCAGTGATCATGGGTTTGTATTGTGTCTCTTTGCTTTGAACATTAAGAAAATACTCTTTAGCCTGGTCTAGCAATTGTGGTTTGGTCAAAAAATCAATTACAGTAGTCGCCACTACTTTTGCTCCAGCAGTAGCACCTTTATGAGCAATAGGAGTGGCCATAGCAATGGCATTAGACCAGTGGTGTCCTTGAAGTCCTGGAATATTTGAAGGGAAACGCAAGGTCACCGTAGGAATAGTCCAAGAAATATCTCCGATATCGTCTGACCCACCACTTACAGCATTTTGTTGAGGTTTTCCTAATTCAGAAAGTGTAGTTGACAATCCCTCTTGATTGTTTGATTCTACTTCCTGTTGAACAGCCTTTGCGAGTTGTTGGTCCGCTTCTGACCAATTAGGAAGTCCTACGGTCTGAATGTTTTCAAACATGGTCTCAGCTATCACTTTATTAAAATGTCTTGGCCAAGCAGTTCCCAAAACCCGTGAAGTCACCTTAGTGTCAGTCATCATAGCTGCACCAGCGGCGATATTATTACCGTCGTTGTACATTTTCATTATCCCGTCATAAGTAACATCTCTAAAATAGTACCAAATGGAAGCTTTGGATGGTACCACATTGGGCTGGTCTCCTGCATCTGTAAATATAGAGTGGGAGCGCTTTAAAGGGTGAAGGTGTTCTCTTTTATAATTCCACCCCACATTCATTAATTCAGCTGCATCTAAGGCACTTCGTCCTCTCCAGGGTGAGCCAGCCGAGTGGGCGGCCTCACCATCAAAACTGTACTCTACAGAAATCAAACCCGTTCCTCTAGCTTGTCCGTAAGACACAGAAAGATTACTGCTGACGTGAGTAAAAATACACATATCAATTTTGTCAAAATATCCATCACGAACATACCATGCTTTTGAAGCGACAAGCTCTTCTGCTATTCCTGGCCATACTACTAAGGTCCCCCCTAGGTTGTTTTTTTTCATCTGCTCTTGAAGCGTTAAAGCAGCAGTAATGATGACTGGAATTCCCGAATTATGCCCTTCTCCATGACCTGGCGCTCCTTCTACCATGGGTTTGTGGTAGGCTACACCAGGATATTGGGATGCTTTTGGAATACAGTCTACATCACTACCCAAAGCAATAACAGGACCTGTGCCATAAGACCATCGTGCCATCCAAGCTGTAGGAATGCCAGAAATTCCTTTTTCAATAGTAAACCCCGCCTGTTCCAATACGGCCGTCAAATAGGCGGATGATTCGTACTCCTGAAATCCCAATTCTGCAAAACTGAATATTTTATCTATCATGACCTGAGTCATTTTATGTCGCTCCTGTACTTGATTAAGTGTTTCAGTTTTGATTTTTTGAATTTGGCGCTTGGAGAATTTTTGTTGTGCTGTAGCAGGTGTCGCTAGTAAAATATACAAAAGGGCCAAAAGAGAGGTACGTATTCGCATGATGATCTTATTTTATCCTAAAATACAAATTAATTGGAATTGTCTTAGGTACATGTTAAAGTTAAGACTTTTGATCTCGTATACTAATTGATGCAACTGGTAGAGAATAGGTTTGTTTGTAAAAAAATACTCAATAAAAATACCGTTTGAATGCTTCCATGGCAGCATAGTCTGAAAGTCCCATAACCCTGTATTTTTCGGCAGTATCCGCATTGCGTTCCTCAGCTCTTACCCAAAATTCCCGATGATCGTTTCCTTGAAACATTACACCATCCTTTTGAGACTGGTGGTAAAAAATTGCCTTTCTCTTTCTCAAAACTTGATCTGGACTCATAGGAACTGCCATTTCTATTTCATGGATTTCCCATTCATGCCAAGCTCCTCGATACAACCACACCCAACAATCTTTCATAAACGCTTTGGGTTTTAGTCGTTTAAGTGCCTCAAAAATGACATCCAAACACACGCGGTGAGTGCCATGGGGATCTGCTAAATCTCCAGCTGCATAGATCTGGTGTGGTTTAATTGCCTCGATTAATGCAACTGTTTTTTGAATGTCTATATCCGATATAGGGTTTTTTGCAATTGTACCTGTTTCATAAAAAGGAAGGTTCATGAAATGTACCTGACTATCTGGAATTCCGAAATAACGTGTTGCACCAAAACTTTCTCTCTTACGAATACTTCCTTTTAAGTCACAAATGGATCGCGGCGCTGGTTTTTGTGGGTTTACATTGAGTAATTCTTCACGCAATTTTTCTAAGTTTTTTGGAGTGCTTTCTGCTAAAATATCGATCCCTACCTCAACATACTTTAAAGCATCTTGATCAGAAACAGCAATATTTCCTGAAGTTTGGTAGGCTATATGAACTTCGTGTCCTTGTGAAACCAATCGATCAAAAGTACCTCCCATTGAGATTACGTCGTCGTCTGGATGCGGACTAAAAATGATGACCCGTTTTTTTTCTGGAAATTTACGCTCCGGTCGATTCGAATCATCTGCATTGGGCTTTCCCCCTGGCCAGCCAGTTATGGTTTGTTGTAGCCTATTAAACATTTCTATGTTTAGGTCGTATGAAGAGCCGTGTAATGCCAATAAGTCTGACATCCCATTTTGATTGTAATCTTCATCCGTTAGTTTTAAAATGGATTTATTTACTCTTTCACACAACCAAGTTATGGCCTTGGAGCGATTTGCTTCATTCCAATCACAACTGCTGACCAACCAAGGTGTTTTGATTCTGGTCAATTCTGAGGCAGCCTCAGTATCTAAAATTAAAGTGGTGTTTTTATGATGTTGTAAATACGTTGTTGGAATTTTATTGGAGATATTTCCTTCGATCGCTTTTTGGATGATTTCTGCTTTATTGGTTCCCCAAGCCATTAAAAAGATTCTTTTGGCATTTAATATGGTTTGGATTCCCATAGTGATGGCTTTTCTAGGGACATTATCAATTCCTTGAAAAGCAGCACTTGCATCAAAACGAGTAAGATGATCAAGAGTAATTGTTCTTGTTTGTGAATTGAGATGAGAACCAGGTTCATTGAAACCTATATGACCTGTACGACCAATTCCAAGGATTTGAAGGTCTATTCCTCCTAGTTTTTTTATTTTCTTTTCATAGGCTATACAAGAAGCTCTAACTTCTTCTACCTCTACTTCTCCATTTGGAATATGAATGTTTTCAGGAGCAATATCAATCCATTTAAAAAGGTGCTGATGCATGAAGTGATAATAACTTTGTACATCTTCTTTTCCAATTGGATAATATTCATCTAAATTAAAAGTAATGACGTTTTTAAAACTTAATCCCTCTTCGTGATGAAGGCGTACTAGTTCCCGATACACACTTAAAGGGCTGGATCCGGTAGCCAGTCCTAAAACACAAGGTTCATTTTTCTTTTGTTTGTTTAGAATTAGTTTTGCGATACAATGTGCAATGGCAATAGAGCCCTCGGAAGTGTTATTGACAACGATGTTATGTAATTTCTCATAACGTGTTTCCTCAAAACTACCTGGCGCTTTATACTCTAAAAGCGCTGTTTTGGATTGATCAATCATTATTAAAATTTTGCGAACTCAAATTTACGTTTTATTTCATTTTAGAATATAACTTTTTCAATTTTACTTTTTTTTATCGATTTAAAAGTTTATTTTGGATCAAATTCATTTATGAATAATCTAGCCGTAAGTTTACTTTTTCCAATTTTATATACAGGTGTTTTTTTTTCCATTAATATCCTTTCTTATCATATTGAAACTTTAGATTCTCAGTCGGTTACTATAACCCTTGAGTGGGATGGGGAGCATGATGAAAATGAAAATACCTGGTTTAGAAACAGTATTCAAGAAGATTTCGTGAATAAAGATTTTAAAATGATGTATCCTATTGGAATACAGAACTCCTACCCCTCAATAGATTCTTCTGTATATAGCCCCCCACCAGAAATCTAATCTCTTCTAATATCAATCTCTTATTAAATTTTTTCCCAAAAGGGAATCAAACTTTTATTATATACATATGTTTACAAATATTAAAGGAAATCTTCTTGGAGGATTAACTGCTGGAATTGTTGCTTTACCGCTTGCATTGGCGTTTGGAGTTAGTTCTGGCTTAGGACCTAGTGCTGGACTATACGGTGCTATTTTTTTAAGTTTTTTTGCGGCTTTCTTTGGAGGCACAGCCACACAAATTTCAGGCCCTACAGCACCCATGACAGCGGTCAGTATGGTTGTCATTGCAGAAATAATTAGTGTTCACAATGGTTCTATTGAAAAGGCACTACCCTATATACTAGCTGTTTTTTTATTGAGCGGTATTTTTCAAATAGCCATGGGAGTACTTGGGGTTGGCAAATACATTAAGTATATCCCCTATCCAGTAGTATCTGGATTTATGACAGCTATTGGTGTTATTATTTTAATTACACAAATCTTACCTGTTGTAGGCTACGATATCAAAAATGATACAGAATTTGTAGAACAGTTCAAGCCCTTAGCTGAAGAACATTTACTAGAAAAGATTCTAATTGAGGAATCGAAAGAAGGCCTTCTGGTTTTGGAGGATTTTGAAGAAACGATAAAACGAGCAGGTGAGGTAAACGAAAAGAGCATTTATGAAGAAGCAGAAAATTTAGCAAAAAACAATACTTCAGGGGTTATTGGAACCATACGCGCACTTCCAAGAGCAGTCTTAAACATCAATTGGATAGAGGTTTTTCTTGCTTTAGGAACTATTTTTATTATCTATGGATTTAAAAAGATTACTACCGCTATACCTAGTACACTAGTAGCTTTGATTTTAATATCTGGGATTGCGATTGGTTTTGGGATAGAATATAAATCCATTCAACAAATCCCAGTTGGATTTCCAAAAATCCAATCAACACTCTTTACAGATTTAAATGTTTTGGAGGTCTTGCCTTATGTTCTCACAGCACTCACACTTTCTCTTTTAGGGGCTATAGACTCCTTACTTACTTCTGTAGTAGCCGACAACCTTACAAAAACGCGTCATCTACCCAATAAAGAGCTTATCGGCCAAGGAATTGGAAATTCAATCGCTTCGCTTTTTGGGGGTATTCCTGGGGCTGGTGCTACTATACGGACAGTAGTTAATATTCAATCTGGAGGAACTACTAAACTTTCGGGAATGATTTCTTCTCTGGTACTCTTGTTAATCCTTTTGGTTTTAAGCCCTCTTGCTTCTAAAATTCCAGCTGCAGTTTTAGCAGGAATATTGGTAACGGTAGGAATAGGTGTTATGGATTATAAAGGATTAAATGCTCTAAATAAAATACCCAGAACAGAGGTGCTCATCATGGTTGTGGTTCTCTTACTTTCAGTCGTATGGAATTTAGTCTATGCTGTTGGAATTGGTTTGGTTCTCGCTTCCTTATTTTTTATGAAAAAAATGGGGGATGTCTCTAAAAACGACACTAGGGTAAGCACTATAGCAGAGGAAAAAGCTTGGGACGATGAAAAAAAACTCAGTCCTTCGTTTCAAAAAAATGTTTTTATCAAACACCTTAGCGGCCCTTTATTTTTTGGATTTACTTCTGAATTTGTCACTATTTCGAATCAAATTCCAAAATCAGCATCTAGCGTGATCATTCGCATGAGTAAAGTTCCCTACATCGATCAATCAGGACTTTTTGCTTTGGAAGATGTTTTAATGGATCTAAAACAAAAAAATATTGAAATTCTTTTTGTAGGTATTCAAAAACAACCTAAATATTTGATGAAAACTATTGGAATAATTGGCAAATTGATTCCGGAAACACATGTTTTTGAAAATTTCGAAAGCTGTAAAAAATTCGTTATTGAGGAGTATGCGAATATTAAAGCTTAAAGATAAAATGAGTAAAGAGGCTTCTTAAGGAGCCTCTTTTTCTTTTGAAAAAGCAACTTTAATATTTTTGTTTTCTATCTCAGATACTTCAAGGAGCAATCCTCTTTCAAATAGAAGGGGGAGAGAATCCAACGAAACTCTTTTTTCTTGGGGTTTATAATTGGTGTAATCCTGAAACAGAAGTCTACTTTTTGTCCTTTTGTTTTTTGCTTTGCGAAAACGGGTTCCACCGCCATCTGTCAGGTAATTATAGGCTAAATAATCTATTTGGTAGTTTTTTTGATTGATCCAATAACGGTATTCGTCCTGAAAATCATCACCCCCTCCTTGTTCAGTAAAACCTACTTTTATTAGCCAATACGGTTGTCCTAAAATTTTGGTAACTCCAAGCAATTCTGATAGAACTGCCTCATCTTGAAGAGGTCTTGGTAGTTGAAAAAAATACATCACAGAATTTAAAGAGTTGGAATAAACGTTTGCTATGCTGTCTTTCAGTTGAATTTGTTCCCCATTTTGATATCGTTGTAGAGGATATTGAGAGGTCATCACATCTGTTAAGAGATTCCCTTCTTTTTTGGTACTTCTTTGATAGGAATAAAAACCTGGCTTTCTGGTAAGTTCATAACTGTAATCTCGAAAATCAAAAGAGATGATGTATTCATCTTGATCCCAACCATGAGAAATAATAGACCTCTCAATAATTTCTTGTACACTAGGTTGCTTTAGCGGAGAGCATGCAACAAAGTAAAAACCTAAAAGCAGTACCATTTTTTTCATAAACAACTTTAATAAATTATTGATAAATCGAATAAAAAAGCAAGATACAACTAAAAGATATGGTTTACATTTGGTTAAAATTTTTTCTAATGGAAACTCTTAAAACCCTAATTATTGGAAGCGGTCCTGCAGGTTACACCGCCGCCATCTACGCTGCAAGAGCTGACTTAAAACCTGTTGTTTATACCGGTATGGAACCAGGGGGTCAACTGACTACTACAACAGAAGTAGATAACTTCCCAGGGTATCCAGATGGCGTTGATGGCCCTACAATGATGGTACAACTCCAGCAACAAGCAGAACGCTTTGGAACAGAAGTCCGTGTAGGATTTATCAACAAAGTGGAATTTTCAAATCAACCTGGAGGTATTCACAAAGCCTACGCTGAAGATGGAACTATCCTACACGCCCAGACCATTATCATAAGCACTGGTGCATCTGCAAAGTATTTGGGTCTCCCCAGTGAACAACGTTTGCGTGGTGGAGGTGTTTCGGCCTGTGCCGTTTGTGATGGTTTTTTTTATAAAGGGCAAGAAGTAGCTATAGTAGGAGGTGGAGACACTGCTGCAGAAGAAGCAACCTATCTCGCAAAGATTTGCTCTAAGGTAACTATGCTAGTTCGAAAAGATCAAATGCGTGCTTCTAAAGCCATGCAACACCGCGTGACAAACACACCCAATATTGATCTTAGATACAATACAGAAATAGACGAAGTTTTAGGAGATCAAGTTGTGACGGGTCTTCGTATGAAAAATAACCAAACAGGAAAAACAGAAGAAATAGCTATAACAGGACTTTTTATCGCCATTGGACATCAGCCCAATACAAGCATCTTCAAGGGGCAACTCGACATGGATGAAGCTGGATATCTCATTACAAAGGGCAAAAGTACAGAGACAAACCTCCCTGGAGTTTTTGCCTCTGGAGACGTTCAGGATAAAGAGTACCGTCAGGCTGTTACCGCGGCGGGAACAGGCTGTATGGCCGCCCTAGATGCCGAACGTTATCTGCAAGGTGTGGAAGAGTTGATTGAAGCTTGAGATTCCTATTCTAAAGTTTCTTGAAGAGCTTCCCATTGTCCCATAAGTACTTCTAACTCCTTTTTTTTGGATTGATAAGAATCAAAAAAATTCGGCTGACTGATTGTTTTTTCATAGTTCACTTCAAGATCAAAATCGATTTCTTTAATTTCTTTTTCAAGAACCGTAATTTTTCGCTCTAGTGTTCCTATTTTTTGTTGTATCCCTCGGTGTTCTTTTTGTTTTTCAAAATCGTTTTTATCGTTTTCTTTTGAACTGGAATTTTCTGAAAAAGGTTTTGACTTTTTTTCAAGTTCTTTGAGTGAAGAAAGTTTTTGATGTTCCAAATACGCATTTATATCTCCTAGAAAAGGGGTGACTTTTCGATCTTTAAAAGCCACTACTTTTTCACACAAACCTTGTAAAAAATCACGATCGTGTGAGACTAAAATTAAAGTCCCTTGAAATTTCACCAATGCTTCTTTAAGTACATTTTTTGATGCAATGTCCAGATGATTAGTAGGCTCATCCATAATCAAAACATTAAAAGGCTGAAGCAATAATTTACAAAGAGCTAACCTGTTTCGCTCACCCCCAGAAAGGACTTGAACTTTTTTATCTACAGCCTCTCCTGGAAAAAGAAAAGCACCTAAAAGGTCCCTTACTTTGGTTCTATTTTCTGGAGTTGCGGCATCTTCTGCTGCTTCCAGAACGGTTTGATTTCCATCCAAATACGTGGCTTGGTTTTGTGCAAAATACCCGATTTCTACATTGTGCCCAAGACGAACTGTACCTTCACTCTCTAACTCTCCCACTAATATTTTTGCGAGTGTTGATTTACCTTGACCATTTTGACCCACAAAAGCGATTTTCTCTCCACGAACCAATTCTAAGTTTACTCCTTGAAGTACTTTTTTTTCTCCAAAAGCTTTGGAAAGCTGATTGGTTTCTAAAATAATTTTTCCCGGCTGCTTAGAAATCGAAAATTCAAATTTTATGCGTTTATTTTCCTCGGGATCAATTTCAATGCGATCCATCTTGTCCAGCTTTTTAATCAGCGATTGTGCCATACTAGCCTTTGAAGCTTTTGCTCGAAAGCGTTCGATGAGTTTCTCCGTTTGTTGAATTTGTTTCTCTTGGTTTTTTTGTGCTGCCTGCTGTTGCTCTCTCAACTCTTGACGCAACAACATGTATTTAGAATACGATTTTTTAAAGTCAAAAATGCGTTGTTGAACAATTTCGATAGTTCTATTGGTGACCTGATCCAAGAACATTCTGTCATGGGAAACCATTACCAAAGCTCCTTTAAACTTTTTAAGAAATTGCTCCAGCCAGATTATGGATTCAATATCCAAATGGTTGGTAGGTTCATCTAGTAAGAGCACATCGTTGTCTTTCAATAATAATTTTGCTAGTTCAATACGCATACGCCAACCTCCTGAGAACGTATCTGTAGGGGCGTTCAAATCGGTCATGGAAAATCCAAGACCTAAAAGTATTTTTTCTGTCTGAGCTTGGTATAGGTATCCGCCTATCATTTCATAACGAGTGTTCAGTTCTGTCAACTCATCCAGTACGGCCATATAGGAATCACTTTCAAAATCCTGAGTTTGTTCCATGATTTTATGGATTTCTTCCTGACGTGCCTCTACTTTTTTGATTTCTTCAAATGCTAGATAGGCTTCTTCCAAAACAGTGCGACCATTTTCAAAATCTAAATCCTGAGGTAGATAACCTATTTTACAGTTTTTCTCTAAAGCAAAACTTCCTGATGTGGGCTGGTTTACAGAGGCAATTAACTTCAGTAAAGTAGATTTTCCTGCTCCATTTTTTCCAATTAAACCCACACGATCTCCTTTGCCTAAACGAAAGGAAATTAAATCAAATAGTGTCTCACCACCAAAACTCACGCTTATATTATGAGCATTTATCATGATCTACTTGTCTTTTTATCGAAATAAGTCTTAAAGCGATTAATTGTTACAGGAGTTGGAAGTACTTGATCGTAGTCGATGTATTGTGACAACCACTCAGCCAATAAAGGTCCCATAAGCAAACCTCTCGTTCCCAAGCCGTTCAAGACATACAGTTGTTTCTTTTTGGGGTGCCGCCCGAGAAGAGGTCTGCGATCTTTTACAGTAGGTCGAAGAGCGGCACGATGTTCCACTATTTCAAAACTTGAATGAATCAGTGAATTCAGTTTATTCATAAGCCACTCTTTTCCTTGATGGGTAGGAACAGTACTCTTGTCATCCCGACTAAAAGTTGCTCCAACCCAAAAAAGATCTTCCTCCATTGGAACAACAAAAATACCGCTCCCTTTAATGATTCTTTCTTGTGAAAGTTCATTGGAACGTATGTGTAGAAATTCTCCCTTGGAACCTGTCAAAGGAAGATAGGAAAACCAGGGGTTTGTTTTTAAACCATAGCCCTGACAAAAAACAATTCGTTCGGCTTGAATGCCTTTGTACTCCACCCCCTTATCGTGAAATTTCACTTGATCATATTCAAAGGACTCTTCGTAAAAATCTTCTTTAAGTACACGCTCTCTAAAAATATTTAACATTTTCTGAATGTTTACTCTTCCCACATTTTGAAGCCGAGCATGTCCTATGTGTTCTTTAACACCTCCCAAAGAAGTTTGAATGAGTTCAGATTCCATGAAACGGTTTAGCCCCTCTGTCTGAGCAGCTACAGACCAATTATTATGGTCTGAAATTGCTCTGAAAGCATAAACTATAGGCTCCTTTTTAAAGACAGAAACCTGAAATTCTTTTTCAAAATTTTGATAAAAAGGATAAGCAAACTCGAAAAATTCTATGGCATTCCAAGCCAAAGTAAACCGCTTTAAAACAGTTGGATTAAACACTCCTCCCGCATTACTACTCGCCCCTGGCTTTTGATCTGAAAAGACTACAAAGTCTTTTCCCTGCTTTTGAAGAACTCTGGCAAAATGAAATCCAGCTAGTCCATAACCGACAATAATGGAGTGTTTCATGGCTGCAAAAATAGCATAAAAAAAGCGCTATTCATTTCAATAGCGCTCACTCTTAATTTGTCTTTCGTCTCAATTATTCCACATGTCTAATTCAAAGTCTCTAATTTTAGATTTGATACGTTCGGATTCTAGAAGTTGACGCAAGGCATCTTCATAGATATACTCTTTTACTTCTCGATCTTCATAAACATTTTCCTCCTTGTAAATAATTGAATTAAATCTCCTTGCATTTAACATCATGTCAAAGGTTATTGGTTGTGAAGTATTTCCTGAATTAAAAACCATTTGATTATGAAGTGTCTCGCGAGCGTCTGGGAACCATATCCAAAATAAAGGCACTAAAGCATTTGCCATTGCTTCTGGTCCTTCACTCAATGTAGAAACATCAGGCGCTACAGGTGCAATTCCAAGCAATCTGTATTTCATTTCGCCATGGCGTTTGTTAAAGTACCAAGTTCCTTTAATTCTGTATTGAGCTACTTTATCTGATTCAATTTTATAAATATCATAATCATCTGCATTTATTACTTCTCCGGCATTTTGCTTCGAAATTGCATCTGGAGAAAGCCTTTTCAACTCCAATCTTTCTGTGAGGTCTTCTTTTGTAAGTTTTTCATTAAAATAATCGGTTGAATAAATTTCAGTAATTTCTCCATTGTTTATACCATCCATGATCACTCTGAAAAGTGATTTTCTGCTATTGGATAAACTTCCGTTGTTTACAGTTGGGTAATAGTATGGGAAGTTGATACGTTCATCTAAATCAATAATTTCCCATATAGTCTTGGACCAGAGCACATCACGATCGTCAACATGTCCATAAGCAATCGGCTTTGTAACTACAACATCGGATAGTTTATCACTTAATCCCACTTCCTGTGGAACTTTAGCATTCAATAAATTAGCTTGTCCAAGACTTGTATCAAGTCCAAATACTGAGGCAATTAAAATAAAAAATATAGCTTTTTTCATACGAACTCAGATTAATTTATCGTGATTGATATTGGAGAAGTTTGTTTCAATTTATAACTCGGGTTGGAAGGAATTATTACATTAATATCTGAGATAATGACTGTTTGCCCGTTCTTAGTTCTATTTAACATTTGAAGTGCTCTAGCATCCAAGCGATCTCCGTTAATCACCATGCTGGGTTGACCAGGCACCCTAAATCGAAATGATTGGGTCTTCAAGGGCAAGTCAAAATCAAAATCCTCAAGTATTGCTTCAACCCTGCCTCGCTCAAAACTGGACTTTGGAATGGTGAAAGAACCCGACTGACCTCTAAAATAGCCTGTTGGCTTTGGTATATCTTTAATTCTAAATGTTGATACAGAAGATACATTCATTCCGTCTGGCAAGGTCCCTGATACATTTATTTTAACCTCTCTTCCATTTCCAGGAAACAAATTGTACTTGCTTCCACTGACGCGTTTAAGTCCCGGAGCTCTTGCAGTAACTTTACTGTCTTGAATGCCGGGTATCGAAATAGTAATTGGATTTTGTACCCCACGATAAACAACATTCATTTTATCAGCTGAAATTACAGCAGAATTGGGTTTGGATATCACAGTAAAAGTTCGATCAACAGGGATTTTTGATTCTTCCATATCATTCAAGAATATTAAATCTCCTTCAATTGTATGATCTCCCGGTCTTCCCGAAATAACATTTAGTTTAATTCCGCCGGGTACTAAATCATATTTATCTTTCGTCAATACTTGACCGTCAAGTTTAAGTTCTACTCTATTTGGCTTTTGTGCTCCTCCTTTTCTTCCCAAAAGGATACTCCCATCAAAAATTTCTCCGGGATAATAAGCAGCTTTTTCAGTCTCCAAAAGTGCTAAATAGTTTGTCTGGCTTACAAGTGTTTCCATTTCCAATTCTGTTCCCAAGAGCGTTGTCAAAATTTCAGCTTCGGTTTGACGTATGTCGTTCTGTATCATGGTCAATTTTGCTAGAGAAGAAATCAAAGGAAATCCTTCAAAATTATGGGACAGCCAAGATTGCTTCCGATTATCCACATTAATTACATCACCATTCTGATCTCCGGTAAAAAAGCGTTCCTCTACAAATTTTATGTAGTCTGGATAATCCTTTCCAAGATTTTGAATTATATGATTTCTATAATCAGAAATCACGCTCATAAATTCGTTCCCTTTTGGTGAAAGCCCATTAGCATTAAAAAATATGTTATCTAATATATCTCCCTTGTCCATTTGAGAATAATTTTTTAATTCGGGATCTCTTTTTTTCTGTTTTTCAGAAATTTGTTCTTTTATGTTTGAAATTTTATCAAAAAAAGCATTGGACTTTTCTTTAATTTGAGTTGCTGTTTCATGATGACCAATCCAATCTCCTTTTTTTTCATCAGCATTCGTTTCTATTTTTTCATAATAAATTTCATTTCTTTCAGATACACGAGTATTTGTTTGTTTGATTTTTTCAAACATTTGCCCAAAACCATCTAACACCTCCTTACTCACGTTCAAAGCAAGCATGGTGATAAACACCAAATACATTAGATTGATTAGTTTTTGCCTGGGGGATTCTTTAGCTGATGCCATGCTGCCTTATTTTTTGGTCATTGCGTCTAATACACCACTATAAACAGTATTTAGTGCGGCTAGATTCGAAGACAAACTCACCAGTTTCGCAGTCAAATCCTCCATTTGTTGTTTCAGTTGTTCTGCATTTTGATTGGCAATTATTTGTTTTTGGTAACTTGTATTAAGTTCTTCTAACTGAGATGCTGCAGTATTTAGTTCTTTGGAATAATTCTCAGATGCTTTGATAGCCTGTGAAGCTGGTTCAAGAGCTTTTGCTGAGTTTTCTAACTCTTTGATGCTAGTAGTTAATGAATGCATTAAATCGACATCTAGTTTGGCCTCTGCCATTAAAGCATCAATTTTGGAGGAAAGGCCTTGTTCATTATTATAAGCAGCTCCATTGACATGAACTTCACCTTTCATTTTTTTGATGAATTCTTCGTGCTCTTCTTTAATTTCATCGGTATTTAAAGCAGTAAAGGTGAAAATAAGTGCCTCCATTGCTAATCCTATACCCAGTACAAGTCCTCCTGTTATTGGGCCAATTTCTAGATGCAAAATTTTAAAAAGGGCACCCAAAATAACTATCGCACCACCGAACCCAAACAGTTGGTGCATCCTAAGTCTAGAACGATATCTTTTGTTTAATGCTTTTTCTGTCATTGTTTTTGTTTTTTTATTGATTTGAATGCAAAGGTAATTGCTGTAAATAATTTATCTGATTTTCACTTTTTTAATACCAAGGTGATCCTGAACTGTCCTAAAGCCTATGTAGCTTCTTGCGCTGTCAGAATATTCATAATCTCTTGAACTCACTTGTAAGAAATACGCAACATCTTTCCAAGATCCTCCACGTATAACTTTACGCTTTTCCCCTTCAAAAGAAATGTTTGGATTTAAAGAGGATACATATTCATAAGAACCTGAATCGTAGGATGAGTTTGTCCATTCAGAAACATTCCCAGCCATATTGTAGAGATTGTAGTCATTGGGCAAATATGACTTTCCCTCTACAGTATATACTGCTTGATCTGCGGCATAATCTCCTCTCAAAGGTTTAAAGTTTGCTAAAAAGCAAGCCCTGTCGTCTAGTAAATATGGGGATCCCCAAGGATAGGTGCCCGAAGGAATACCTCCTCTGGCAGCATATTCCCATTCTGCTTCACTAGGAAGTCGAAAACGGCTTACATTTGGTTTCCCTTTATCGCGTTGATAGCTATTTTTAAAATTTGTTCTCCAATTGCAAAAAGCCACTGCTTGAGACCAAGAAACTCCAACAACAGGATAGTCCTGATAGGCTGGATGTGAAAAATAGTCATTGTGCATTGGCTCATTGTAGGAATAGGTAAAATCTTTGATCCATACCGTTGTGTCTGGATAAATCTGAATTTGTTCTTTTTTAAAAAAAGGGGTACGGTCGATGAATTGTTTTCGAGTGCGTTTGGATTCTGCTGCAGCTCCTTCGGCATCAAACCAAGTATAAGCATATACTAATCTTGAAACATCGAGTTTTATTTCCCCATTATACCATTGATCTGGTGGTAAATACAGCGAATCCATAACCTCTGCATAATTCTTGTCTTTATAATTTTCTGTATTCCAAATCAAATCAGCATCCCAATTAAGTGCTCTTCCTGCATAGAGATCTTCAGAAACATCGTAATAATTTTCACGCATGTATTTTTGGAACTCGTTCAATTTTGTAGTATCAGCATCTTTAAAGGCAAACGCGCCTATTCCCTCTCTATCGTCTTCACCTAGTTGTAACTCATCTGCTTTTCTAGCAAGTAGTGCAAGGGCTATCGAGTCCTTTACCCAATTTACAAATTGACGGTATTCACTATTTGTGATTTCAGTCTCATCCATATAGAAAGAAGGAACAGTTACTGCTCTTGTGGGTGCATTTTGTAGTTGGGCAATGTCTTCATCAGATTTTCCCATTATGTAGGCCCCTCCTTCTATTAGTACCATACCGTAGGGCTTTTCCCCAAACCACTTTTTTTGTTTTACTCCGATGAGTTCTCCTCTGTTTTTGTTTCCACAAGAAACTACTATTAGGCTCAGCGTTACTAGGACTAGAAGTCTTTTCATTAATTTATTATTAAAAAAGTTTTGTGTTTCCTAATTCACAAATCTAATTATTTTTAAAAGGCATTCGTTTGTTAAATAAATCAAGTTTTTTATATAGCTCTTCATAAACGATAACAATTTAGAGCATTCTTCGAACAGCGTTGTACCATCTTTCAGGAATTATATCATGAGTTGCTGACTCATAATCTTGTTCAGTGCAAGCTATTAACGAATTTGTTTTTAATTTATTATCTATGCTAGAATCATCAGTAATTTTCATCCACCAGCGATTACTTTTTTCACTTTTAAAAAAAACCATTGTCTGATTAGATAATGCAACACTGTATTTTATAAAACCTTCCTTAGTGTTAATGGGGTATTCTTCAAAACGATAGTGTACACCTTCGATAAAATACCAAACCATTTGAGCAAGTAATTGATCCATAATTGGGGTAGCACTCAGTTCAAATAAACCAAAGAAACTTAGCCGATCACTTATTCCAGCGTAACGACTGAGGGCACATATGGATCGAGAGTCTATACCATTAGGCTGGCCCTTTAGTGGGTCTGCTAAAGCCTCCCAGGACATACACTTCATATCAAAACCAACGATATCAGCATCGCGCAGTACAGGCTCTGCAAGCCTTATATCATCCAAAAGTTGTCCCAGACGTATCCCATCAAAATACAATTTATCCATCAAATCTTTTTCTTCAACAGCACAATAATAGCTCTGATGCCCTAAATTAGTATAGTTGTTCAATACATTGGGTTTTTCCATTATGATTTTACTCATGTAGGACCTCCCAGAAATCAGGTCATCTTCTTGTGAAAAATCAAAAGATCGATCTACTGCAACTACATTCACCAACTGTTTGAATTCCTGATAAACTTGATATATGGGATATATTAAATCATGGCTACCACCTATAAAAATAGGTATGATATTCATTTGTTTTAAATGATATCCAATTTCTTTGATCGCAAAGTAAGTGTCATTTACTTTGGCTCCATTGGGTAAATCTCCTAAATCAGCAATTTTTAAATTCCAATTTCCTGGATACAATTCATAAAAAGCCTTTCTAAATCGCGCAAGGTCGTACTGAATGTTGGGAAAAAAACTGTTTCGATACTCACTAAGACCAATTAATGCAATCTGCAATCCTTTAAGTTCCGGTAAACCTGAGGAAGTTGTATGGATAGCAATATTTTTTCCAAGAACTTGTTTGGGTAACAGGGCAAGTCCGAGTAAAGATTCTTCTTCAACAGGACGCAAAAGTTCTAGACTCATTTTTTCTTAACAGATTTCTTTTTGGGTTTTTTTTGGGCTTTTCCAAGATAGGCTTCTGCTTCTGTTAAAGTGAGTTTTGAGGCGTCTATCTCTTTACCTATCTCGATTTTTTGCTTTCCTCTTATGATATGGTGTCTACCCCAGCGCGCTTTTTCAATTCGAATTCCAGCATCACTCCAATCTTGTATAATTTTTTCTTTTTCTTTTTGAACTTTTTCTTCTATTAGGGCAACGATATCTTGGTCTGAAAGATTTTCAAAATCGTATTTTTTGTTGACGTTAATAAAAAGTCCACTCCATTTGAGGTAAGGACCAAAACGACCTACTCCTTTGGTGACTGGAAGTTGATTGTAGGTAAAGATGGGAGCATCCGCCTTTTGTTTTTCAGTAATAAGTGTTTGAGCGGTGTCCAAGTTGACTTCTGTTGCTAGCATGCCTTTAGGAAGCGAAATAAAAACGCCTTTATGTTTGATGTAAGGACCAAATCTCCCGTTGTTGACTACCACCTCTTCTTCTTGAAAAGAACCTAAAGTTTTAGGCATCTCAAAAAGATCCAAGACTTCTTCAAAAGAGACACTTTCCAACTGTTGATTAGGGGCTAAACTTGCAAAAATGGGTTTTTCTTCTTCTTCTGGATCTCCAATCTGTGCCATAGGCCCAAATTTACCCAATCGGACTTTTACTGTCCTTCCAGATTTTGGATCTACTCCCAAAACACGCTCTCCAGATTCTCTTTGTGCGGTTTCTTTCACATGCTCTACTGTAGAATGAAAGTGTCCATAAAAGCCCTTGAGCATTTGAGTCCAGTCTTTTACTCCACTTGCAATATCATCAAAATTTTGTTCTACTTCAGCAGTAAAGTTTAAATCGAGTATTTCCTTAAAATTTTCAACTAAAAAATCATTGACAATCATTCCGATATCTGTGGGCAGTAACTTGCCCTTGTCAGCGCCAATTCGTTCTGTTAATTTTTCTTTTTTAACAGCATCTCCAACGAGTGTTAGCCGAATATAGTCTCGCTCAGTTCCTTCAGAAGACCCTTTCTCTACATAATTTCTGTTTTGAATGGTAGTAATTGTAGGCGCATAGGTAGAAGGTCTTCCTATTCCTAATTCCTCCATTTTTTTCACCAAAGAAGCTTCAGTAAACCGATAAGGAGGACGGGAAAATCGTTCGGTACTAACTATTTTCTTTAAGTCTAAATTGGCCCCTACTTCAACCTTGGGTAACATCGTATTGTCTTCGTCTACCTCATCATCTACGCCTTCTAGGTAGAGTTTTAGAAACCCGTCAAAAGTTATTACCTCACCCTTGGCAATAAATTCGTGAGAATGTGTATTTCCTTCAATGGTGATTTGTGTTCGTTCCAGAGCTGCATCACGCATCTGGGAAGCGACTGTTCTTCTCCAAATCAAATCGTAAAGCCTCGCCATGTCGTAATCAATATTTAACTCTTTTTTTTCAAAATCAGTAGGTCGTATTGCCTCATGCGCCTCCTGAGCTCCTTTATTTTTTGTTTTGAATTTTCTGTTTTGCACATACTCTTTTCCGTAGGAAGAAATGATTTGGGTATTGATTTTTTCACAAGCCTCATCAGAAAGATTTACACTATCTGTTCGCATATAGGTAATGTACCCACTTTCGTATAAGCGCTGTGCAACAGTCATTGTTTTACTTACCGAAAAAAAGAGTTTTCTGGAAGCTTCCTGCTGTAGTGTTGATGTAGTAAATGGAGGTGCTGGACTCTTTTTTGCAGGTCGGGTTTTGATGTCTTTAACCCTAAACTGAGTAGAGCTGTTTTTTTGCAAAAATGCTTGGGTTTCTACTTCAGTTAAAAAAATCTTTTGGAGCTGGGCTGGAATTACTTTTTGATTTGTTGTATGAAAATGCGCTTGGGTTTTAAAGCTCCTCTCCGGAATGAAATTTCTAATTTCTCTTTCTCTTTCGACTAGTATTCTTACAGCAACTGATTGGACTCTACCAGCAGAAAGCCCTCCCTTTACTTTTCTCCAAAGTACGGGAGAAAGCTCATAGCCCACAAGTCGATCAAGAATTCTCCTCGCCTGCTGGGCATTTACCAAGTTATAATCTATCGATCTCGGATTTTCTATAGCTTTTAAAATAGCATTTTTGGTGATTTCGGAAAAAACAATCCGCTTTGAATTAGATGAACTAAGATCGAGTGTATTGGCAAGGTGCCAAGCAATGGCTTCTCCTTCACGGTCTTCATCACTAGCTAGCCATACAGTTTCAGCCTTTTTTGCCAATCCTTTTAGTTCTGATACTAATTTCTTTTTATCACTACTTACAATATATTTCGCAGAAAAATCTCCAGTTACATCAACTCCTAATTCCTTAGAAGGTAAATCTGCAATATGACCAAAACTAGAGGCAACTTTATAATCCTTCCCCAAAAACTTTTCAATCGTTTTTGCTTTTGCAGGAGACTCTACGATTACTAAATTTTTGGCCATGGGATAAATATTTTGCAGACAAAAGTAGGTAAGTTTTTTTGGAACTTTAAAATTTAAAAGTACACAAATGTCAAATTAATCTTATAATTCCAGTAAATTCATGCTCTTTTTATTATAATACATTCGTCATGAGAAAGTTGGATTTATCATCTATAGAAAGCCTTTTCGAGCCCAATTTACTACATGAAATTAATCAAGTTGGAATATCAAGAAATGTTGAAAAAGGAGAGCTCATGATAGATATTGGAGAGTCTATAAGACACATCCCAATTATACTAGACGGAGTCATCAAAATAGTAAGGGAAGATGAATCAGGAGATGAATTGCTTTTATACTTTGTGGAATTTGGAAATACCTGTGCCATGACTTTAAATTGCTGCTTAGAACAAACAAAAAGTGAAATTAGGGCTCTTTGTGAATCGGATGTTCAACTGATTTTAATCCCTGTAAATTTTATGGATCCGTGGTTGGCAAAATACAAAAGTTGGCGTTCGTTTGTTTTTAACAACTTCAATACTCGTCTTTCTGAGCTTTTAAAAGCGGTTGATGCTTTAACTTTCTTAAAATTAGATGAGCGATTAAAAAATTATTTAGTCGAAAAAGCAAAAGTCACAAATACGATTTCTTTGGGGGTGACCCACTTAGAAATAGCAAATGATTTGAACTCTTCACGTGTTGTAATATCCAGGTTGTTGAAGCAATTGGAAAACGAAGGTGTTCTTCGTTTGGGTAGAAATACAATAATCCTTAGTGAGGACTTTCTCTTGTAACTAATGTTACATCAGTTCAAAATAAGTATCTTATTTTTGAATAAAATTTTACACTCTGAAAAACTTTTTTCCCATATTAAATTGGATTACAGTCTATAAGTCTGAGTATCTCAAAAGCGATTTGCTAGCGGGGATTACAGTTGCTGTTCTGCTTATTCCTCAGGGTATGGCCTATGCACTAATTGCTGGATTACCTCCTATTTACGGTTTATATGCTGCCCTAACCCCTCAAATTGTGTATGCCTTTTTGGGAACTTCTAGACAATTAGCTGTAGGGCCTGTTGCAATGGATTCTCTTTTAGTTGCTGCAGGACTGGGAGCGTTAAGCTTGGTCTCGCCAAGTGAATACATCCAACTGGCAATCGTATTGGCTTTAATCATGGGAGGGATTCAATTTCTCTTAGGTGTTTTACGGATGGGCTTTATCGTTTCTTTCTTATCAAAGCCGGTTATTAGCGGATTTACTTCTGCTGCTGCAATCATTATTGGACTGAGTCAGCTAAAACATCTTTTGGGTGTTCCCCTAGCCCAAAGCAATAAAATCCATGTTTTCATTCGTTCCATAATTGAATCAGACACTCCAATTCATTTACCTACTTTATTGATCGGAATGGTAAGTATTCTTCTTATTGCTACGATAAAAAGGCTCAACTCTAAAATCCCCTCAGCTTTGATTGCAGTAATAATAGGAATTGCTTGGGTTTATTTTGGTCAACAAGATAAGGCTGGTGTCGCAGTCGTAGGAACAATCCCCAGTGGGATGCCCTCATTTACACTCCCAAACTTGGACTGGGAGACGGTTCAAACTCTATTTCCTATCGCTTTAACGATAGCCCTAGTAGCTTACATGGAAGCCATATCGGTTGCAAAAGCTATACAAGAAAAACATAAAAATTATGAAGTCAATCCCAATCAAGAACTGATTGCTTTGGGAGCGTCCAACGTAATTGGCGCTCTCTTTCAATCCTATCCCACTACTGGAGGATTTTCTAGAACTGCCGTTAACGACCAAGCAGGAGCAAAAACAGGAGTTGCTGCACTGACTAGCGCACTTATTGTTGCTGTTATTTTGACCTTCTTCACCCATTGGTTCTATTTTCTGCCAAAAGCAGTTTTGGGTGCAATCATCATCGTTGCTGTGGTAAACCTTATGGATTTCAAATATGCAGCTCGACTATATAAAAGCAGAAAAGACGAGTTTTTGGTTCTTCTCCTTACCTTTTTACTAACTTTATTTGTGGGCATCACTCAAGGCATATTAATTGGAATTGTATTTTCACTTCTTCTTTTGGTTTACCGAACTTCCAAACCACACCATGCATTTTTGGGGAGAATTGGAACAACAAATTATTTCAAAAACATAGAACGTTTCCCAGATGAAGTCGTGATAAGAGAGGATTTAATCATACTCCGTTTTGATGCACAACTGTTCTTTGGTAATATCCAATATTTTAAAAAACTAGTTTTTGATGCCGTAGAAAAAAACAAAGGAAAGGTCAAAGGTTTTGTGATTAATGCAAGAGCCATAAATTACATTGATAGTACAGCAATTGAACAACTAATTGCGATTATAAAAAAATTACAACAAAACCAAATCCGTGTTATGATGGTAGGGGCAATTGGTCCAGCTCGTGATTTAATAATAAAAAGTAAATTAATAAAGGTTTTAAAAAAAGAAAACCTATTCATAACCTCTGGAGATGCCACAGATAGTTTTGACGGGGTTTGTAAAAAAACTGACCTACAAAAAAAATTGAGTAGGCAAAGCAATCGTTAAATAAAAACTAAACTTTAAAATGAATATAGAACAAATTTATACAGGATGTCTTTCACAAGGGGCATACTTTATTGAAAGTCAGGGAGAAGCTGCTATCATTGATCCCCTTCGTGAAGTAAAACCTTACATTGAAAAAGCCAAAAAGAATCAATCAAAAATCAAGTATATTTTTGAAACACACTTTCATGCAGACTTCGTAAGCGGTCATGTGACTTTGGCAAAAGAGACGGGTGCTACCATTGTTTACGGTCCAAATGCAAAAACAGGTTTTGATGCTCTTATCGCAAAAGACCAACAGGAATTTAAAATAGGTGCTCTTACACTTACAGTTCTTCATACTCCTGGACATACCATGGAAAGCACTACTTATCTGCTTCGAGATGCATCCAACAAAGACATTGCAATATTTAGTGGTGATACTCTTTTTCTAGGAGATGTTGGTCGACCCGATTTGGCTCAAAAAGCAGCAAACATGACCCAAGAAGACCTTGCAGGAATCCTTTACGAAAGTTTGAGAAAAAAAATCATGCCCTTAGCAGATGATGTTTTAGTCTATCCTGCACATGGTGCAGGTTCCGCTTGTGGGAAAAATCTGAGCAAAGAAACCGTAGGAACGATTGGTGAACAGAAAAAAACCAACTATGCTCTTCGTGCCGACATGACCAAAGAAGAGTTTATTAAAGAAGTAACCGATGGATTACTCCCTCCACCTCAATACTTCCCTTTGAATGTCAAAATGAATAAGGAAGGTTATGAAGATATTGATACGGTTTTGAAATCGGGCACAACTCCTTTAACACCCTCTGCCTTTGAGGAACTAGCCAACCAAAGCGGAGCGCTTATTCTAGATGTGCGCCACCAAGACGATTTTGCAAAAAGTCATATCCCCCAATCCATCTTTATAGGAATAGATGGGGGCTTTGCTCCATGGGTAGGAGCCATGATAGGCGATGTACAACAACCTATACTCCTTGTTACTCCAGAAGGAAGAGAAGAGGAAACAGTAACCCGTTTGGCTCGAGTAGGTTTTGATCATACCCTAGGATACTTAAAAGGTGGGATTACCTCATGGGAAAAGGAAGGAAAAACTACTGACAGTGTTGAGGGTATCGAAGCCGTAGCGCTAAAAAACCTTGAAGGGAAAGAATCGTTAACCGTTTTTGATGTGCGTAAACCAGGCGAATACCTTTCGGAACACCTACTTGATGCAAAAAGTACCCCTTTGGACTTTATCAATGAGCATATGAGTGAGTTTCCCACAAGAGCCCCCTTTTATATACATTGTGCTGGAGGCTACAGAAGTATGATCGCTGCATCGATTTTAAAAAGCAGAGGGATACACAATTTAATTGATGTCAAAGGAGGCTTTGGGGCTATAAAAGAAAGCGGTATGAAAGTATCCGAATATGTCTGCCCTTCAACCCTATAAACTAAATATATAATTATTAAATATGGAATGGATTTTTAAACCTTGGCCCTGGTATATCGGTGGGCCAATGATCGCACTTATACTTTTTTTACTCTTATTTTTTGGAAAGAGTTTTGGAATGTCATCCAACTTGAGAACCCTATGCACCTTGTGCGGGGCTGGAAGAAACTCTGATTTTTTTAAATTCGACTGGAAAACTCAACAATGGAATTTGCTCGTGGCCGTAGGTGCAATAATTGGTGGATGGATTGCAATGCATTTTTTATCTTCTGAAACTGCGGTATTACTCAATGAGGATACAGTAGCACAACTGCATCAACTCAACATTAAAAGTGCGGGTAAAGCTTATTTACCTGAAGAGCTCTTTGGATTGGACGCGTTACTTAAGCCTAAAATTGTTGCTTCTCTAGCACTTGGTGGCTTTTTAGTAGGTTTTGGAGCCCGTTATGCGGGTGGTTGTACTTCAGGACACGCTATTTCGGGTTTGAGTAACTTACAATTGGTATCCCTTTATGCCGTTATTGGATTTTTTATTGGGGGGCTAATTATGAATCATTTTTTACTTCCTTATATTCTTTAATGCCATGAGACAAATTATTTTTCTTTTTATCGGAATTCTTTTCGGAATCGTAATGTTTAAATCCGAAGCCGCCTCTTGGTTTCGTATTTATGAAATGTTCCAATTTAAATCTTTTCACATGTATGGAATTATTGGTTCAGCATTGGCGATAGGTGTAGTTATGACACAACTGATCAAACGCTA
>Ga0181592_10000170_pt1 | contig 45392 bp, 61 predicted proteins | sample 071ome_20_FD_133755 | JGI IMG/M metagenome (GOLD analysis project Ga0181592, IMG submission 133755) | Coastal salt marsh microbial communities from the Groves Creek Marsh, Skidaway Island, Georgia - 071412BT metaG (megahit assembly) | ecosystem: Environmental > Aquatic > Marine > Intertidal...
AACTGGCACAGGGGGCAGAGTTTGGGCAGAGTGGGGCAGAGTGGCAAAATATCACCCGAGACCCACCTGAGACCCCAGTCAGGGACTGGAATCTAAAACGTGAAAAATCCATCGCGGAATCTGGGGGGTGTGGTAGGTCATGCCGCGCAAACGAAATTAAAGGTTTTTCAGTTTTTGATAGAATGGGTTGCACACTTTGTAGTTACCCTTGACATGAGACTTGTCAAGGAGAGTATTATTCATGTGATGCACAATCAAACTGGGGTGATCAATCCAATCAGCATATGTCCACCCGCACGATCTCACATAGCGGTTGCCCTGCTCCTCACAAATCGTGCTAATCTGTTTGTCAAGTCTGTCAGCAATCGCCTCAAACTTGAACTCAATAACATACACCAACACACCGTCCACAAAGAGTGACTGAATGATGGGGAGGTTTGCCTCTTTATCCTTCAGGAATCGTGCTCTTGTGTAATCATTAAAACAACCACTTCCATTTGTAGTCTTGCCCGTGTAATTCTTTGGTTTAACTTCTTTCTCTTCGCCCGTGAGTTTGTGTTTAGCGTCACGACCCAATTTACCAGGGATAGCATCACACCTCGCAACTTCTGCGGTGATGTATTCTCGTAGCGTTGAAGAGTTACTGTCATTCATGTAGAGAGTGTAGAGTTCTTCAAATAGATCTCCCTGCCCTACGATAGGACAACCCAGGGCACGATCTACACAGAGAAAGAGAAGGTCTTTTGAGATTTCCATGATCAGCAGAAAGCGATAGCGGGGACACCTTTGATGAAGATAGTATCAACCAAGGACTGAAGTCTCTTGGCAGTACGCACACCAGCACCATAACCTGAGGTCATGGGAACAGTCACATAACCACACGGTTTGTTGTAATTAGCGAACACGCCTGGTTGCAACGAACCGTCACGCATTGCAGCAACGTCATCACGATCAGTACGAATCACACGACCGATAGTCTGTGCCATCTCAATCGTGGGGAGGTTACGCAACAAAATGCAGTGCGAAAGACCAGGGACGTTGATACCCTCAGACAGAATAGAATAGTGGAAGACGATAAACTTGCGAGACTTATCGCGACCCCAATCATCAAGAGTCTCAAAGAATTGTTCGCGGGTGACTTTAGTCTGGTTGACATATGCACCGTGCTTAGATGTAATGTGCATGACATCATATCCACGCTGTTTGATCTCGTCTAGCACATATGACTCGGAAAGCATACGCCACAGCACACGGGTGTTAGGTGCAGCGACCAGAACTTTCTGAGACTTGTCATCATCAAGACGATCAAGGATGCCGAGAATGTTATCAGCATCTAGCATAGGTGCGTTCTCTTTAGTACGAATCTCGTCGGTCTCGTAAGGTACAACAACGGGAGGAACAATGCTGCCGCTGCTGATAAGTTCAGGAGCAGCAGTTGACTCTAGGACAGGACCGAACACGTCGGTATTGTTCATGCCACGCTTATAACCAGTGCTACGATCGTGCTTAGGAGTAGCAGTCACAAAGAAGCGACGAGTTGCATACTGAGAGACAGCAAATACGCTGGTGAAGAAGTGACGACCAGTGGCATTGTGTGCCTCGTCAAAGTAGATAGTGTCAATATCTACACCGCTGTCAACAACACGACCGAGAGAATGGTAGGTGGTGAAGATCATCGTGTGCTTCTGATTGACCTGCCAGAGAGTCACACAGGAGCGAATCTCGGCGGGTTTGGTGCTGCTGAAGTGTGCAGTCTCGCCACTGTGAACATGTGCAATCTGTGCATCAGTGATAAACTCACAGAACTCAGATTGGAGTTGATTAGCGAGCAGAATACGAGGGGCGACAACAACAAACACGGAAGGTTTGTCAACTTGACGCAACCGACGCATCAGATCTGCGATCATAATGTAAGTCTTACCGCCGCCAGTGGGGCAGTAGATTTGTCCCGCAGTTGCAGACTCCATAGAGTCAAATGCACGCTGCTGATGTGGACGAAGTTGCATGTGAATCGCTTGACTATGAATATAGTATTGCATGAAAAAAGACCCCTGTCAAGGGGTCTGTGCCACTATGATCACTGTCACACAAAGAACTGTTCTAGTCCTTTTAAGTTCAGTTGCATAGCACTGTAGGGAGATGTGTCCTCTAATCTAACAACATCTCCCACAGTCTTAGGATTCACTGGCGCATGGTAGTTTCCAGTTTTGGTGTTGTAGAATCCCCAGATACAACGACACTCACTGCCACCATTGTAGACAAACCCAGGATTAAAAACAGTCCAAATTGCAAGAACATTATTCTTAAAGCGAACTGTCTCGTATCTGTATCCATCTGGGGGACAATGGGGCGTGATTTGTTCACAAACATGAGTAATAGGAGTAGGCATCACGAATACCAAGGACTTCAGTGAGTTCGTCTATTTTAGCAAACTCTTTGTTGTATTCAAGTTCACTGATAGATTTGTCCTTATAAAAACACTTCTGCAAGTTGCAGATTTTTAGGTACAGACACTGTTTCAGAAGAGATTTTTGCTCTGAGGTCAACATTGCTGTTTTGATAACTGTCATTGGGGGCGGCGCAATTCGGGGAGGTAGTTAAGAACTATCTCACGGATTTCCATCAGTTCATGATAACATCTCTGATTGTGGGCGCATTGACGAAGTTTGCTGTCAGGTTTCAATACAGATTCAATGAAAAGGTCTAACCCTCGGTTGAACTTATCGTCTTTACTTTCGCCGTCCATTTGGATCTCCGTTTGACTGACTTATTTTATCTAGGTGGTGAGGATTTGTCCATGGAGCAAACCTTAAGAATCTTAGTAATCTACGGTGTACTCACATTCCACCTCTAATCCTGTGAGGTCATCATAGATAACCTCATCATCTTCCAGCATCAGTTCTTCAAGTTCGTCAAACAAGTCTTTTCCCCCATCAATTACAGTAAGAATTTCGCGTGGGAGATATGTCATTGTTGCCAGTCCTCGTAATACTCGGTGTCTTTGCTTTTTTTATTCTTAGTAGTGGACTTGTGACTGTCGTTGTAATCATAAGCGTCCCAGTTAGTTCGCTTAGTGTTACCACGTTGACGTTTTTCACGGAGAGATTTCCCGTAGGAATTGTAATCGTCTCCACCTCGGCGGTAAGTACGTCCCATTGCTAGTAATCTATATTTGGAATTAAGGATCGTGAGTATTTATCAATCAGAAGTGTGCGAGAATGATACCACATCATAAGGAGAATCTTCGCTCAGGAACTCTGGACTGGCAGTTTTCTCAGCATAAGTTTGCTCTTCAGTGTTGTAGATCTGAATCTCATCAAAGACGAAACCTACACCACGCAGAAAGTCACCAGTCTGCTGAACTACGTCGTCCAAAAACATACCCTCAAACTTCTTTTTGGTCTGGGTGCCATCATCGTCGCGGCAGATAAGAGTAAATTGCATGTCATGAATTGAAGACCCCCATAGTATAAAACCATGAGGGTCGTTCTGTCAACTGTGCCAGTCGGTCAAAGTGTCACCCACCCATACGGGTCGCGAATCCTTGTGCATGTCCTTCGCCGCCGATGATTGTCCAGACACTACCTGAATCAATGCTAACTGTTCTGGTGGCGTTGATAGTCAGAGGACCAATACTCATGGCATTTGCAAACTCAGGGTCAGGATTGCTGATTGCTCCGATGTCAATATCCTCATCAATGACGTTAGCATTAGTTCTAACAATAGATTTCTCACCCAGAGATGCACCACCACCGCCAACTGCTGCCCACCCTGCCTGTCCTTGTCTGGCGTCAGCAACATAAATCTGTGCCTGATCTTCCTCTTGGTTGAAGACAATCGTACCAATGGCAGGTGAACCAACTGCGCTGTCAATCGCAGTCTGGTCAGCGTACTTAGGCAGTTCCAAATAAGAACCAGTACCCTGCAACTGAAGGATTTTAATCAGCGCCTCAGTTGTGGTATCAATATTATTACCATTGATCTTAGTAAGTGCCATATTGCTCTACCGATTCCGTTACTATTTAGATAGGGAGTTCTCTAATTTCAACAAAGTCATCAGTGCTAGGTGCATCACCAGAGGCAAATACTACGTTAGTGCCGTTAGTATCTACCGTGTAGTTGACATCAGGGTGCTGAAGTACACCGTTGACAGTAACAATAACTGACTTAGAGTTGTGTACAACGCCAGCATAGGATGTGATGGGATAGTTGAGAGTAATTCCATCGCCCTGAGTTCTTCTAGTAATATATTTGTCAGGTGCAACACCACCACGACCATCAACTCTCAGGTCTCCAGTGATACGCTGGGAACCTTCTACCTCTAGTCTATATGTGGCAGATGCGGCACGACCGATACCAATATGCTGAGGATATGCACTATCATATGCACCAAACTGGAACACGCCAGTGTTAGTCAGACCGAACTTAATCCATGCACCTTCATAATACATCCAACCAAGATTGGTGCCAGGAGTCCAATCAATGCTGTAGACAATATCACCATCAGAGGGTGCATTATAGTTCTGAATATTGCTGAGGTCAGGTACACCTTGAGCGATGCCACCAGTTACCAACTCGGGAGCAAGTAGCGTGGATTTAAGTACAGTACCATCCTGGTTGTTGTATGTAATCTTCTTAGCAACAATGTCCTTCTGAGATGTCAGAGTGCCCTGAACAGTTACAGGACCAGAGAAGATAGATTCCAGGTTGTTAGATGCACCACCGATAACAGTGAGTTTATCGGTAACAACAACCTCAGAGAATGTTTCAATGGTGGTGTTCTCTTCACCAAGAACATTCAACTGTGCAATATCTTCGGACGTGATCTGACCCGTAACTGGGTTAATAACTTGGTTACCAATAAACAGGTCACCATTAGAGTTCAGACCAGAATAGAAGGCGACGCCTGCTTCTTCCTTCAACGATTGTGACAGTCTGATTTGCTCATCGCTGAGAGTTTCTACCTGAGTTTGTGGGAACGCAGTAGAATAGTTACCAGGACCGAAACCAGTATATTCAAAAGTGTGGTTACCAGATCTAAGAATAGAGTGACGACGAAGTTCTACGTTGATCGGGAAAAGATCACCATCAGCATCTTCCAGAATAGGAATCTTACGAGTCTCTTCATCACCCAGGCGTGAAGTCAGGGAGATGTCAGAGAGAGTTTCGTTGATAGAATCCCATCCAGGAGATTGACCAGCAACCCAACCACTGTCAGCAAGGAGGAACTTAACTGCCTCTTTAGTGATAGAACGTTGATCATCTTTGTTAGGCGTGGGAGATGCACCATCAGTACCATATACCAGACCAATGACTTCATTATCTGCGACAGATACTGTGGGTTCAGGGTCATCGTTAGGATTATCTCTGTCAAATGATGGATAAACTTCATTGACGTTTTGTGAGAACGCCATGTCATCAAAGTTAGAAGTTGTGGGCGAGATAGATGCACACAACAGAGTCAGATAATAGATACCATCACTCACACCACGCTCAAATGATTGAACTTCCTGAGTATCGTAGATGTAATATACCTTGTTCAGGTTATAGTTAGTGTTGTCAGTGTTATAGGGTTGGAGTACAAAACCACTGATAGGTGCTCTAGGCAGAGGAGGATTCTGGTCCTTAGGAATGACATAACGAACGCGATAAGTTCTGTCAGTCAGGTTTCTAGCATCAGGAACACGCTTAATAAACGTTGTAGGAGTAAAGTTCAGAGTAGCGTATGTGGTGGTATTAGTGCTGAGAGTCTGATAAATCTCGTTATTTGTGGCGTTGACAGACAGATACCAACCGCCAACCTGATTCGCTTGACCATTGATAGTGTAAGTATTACTATCAAATTGGATAGGCGAACCATCATTACCTGCGGTAGTTCCAGATACAGTGGGACCAAAAGGATTGATCTCAGCAGAACGAATTGTGGGAGATTGACCAGCAGCAGGAATCAACAAACAATAGAGTTTATCGGGCACTGCATTAACACCAGTGCCATCTTGTCTGGCACCTACAACATAACCCTGAACTTTGTTGGGTGGAGGTGCAGTCTGAGACGTGTAACCATAGATATACAGTCTAGAACCAAGTACACCACCCTGACCAGCAAGTGCAGAGTTAATTACCTTAGTTCTAGCAATATCAATGTTAGTCCAGTTGATAGAAATCTCTGCTACATCAGACAAAGACTTGGGAGGAATGATGTGGGTGAGAGTTCCTGCCTTATCTTTAGTAAATGCAGTGCGCTTAAATCCTTTAGAACGCAGTGCAGTATTACCAAAGTTAGAGTTACTGTTGGTGATAGACATGTCAGCACCAGCGTAACCAGCAAAGTGGTCACCATATCCCACGGCGAACACCGAAACGACCTGAATGAACGAGTCATTAGAACACTTAACGTGCGTATGTCTCCACCCTTTCTTATACTCAGCGAAACCATCTAGGTGAGCACCAGGACCACCCTCATCATAGTTTCCAGTTGATGCGTTATATTTAACGAACGCACGATCATCTTTTTGCAGTGACAGTCCAGTGAACTGTGCCACAACCATAGATTTGAAACCTGTTGCTTTTGCACCATCAGCGTGCATACCATTCATGCCCCAGGTAGATCTAAGGGACAGGTTAAAGATGTAAGGAGATGCAGAGTCAACAGTGTCAATTTCAACTTTAACAACAATGTTAGAACCAATAGCATTGCCGCTAGGTTCTTCTGCTAATTGATAGGTAAATACGTTACCTGATGCACTAGTTACCGAGAAAGATCCGTTGTAGAGTTGTGCGTCCAACTCCGACTGGTTTCCAGTAGATCCAGTGACACCAGAAATGTTAACGTTAACGCCGACAGAAAACCCGTGGTTTTTTGGGTTTCCCTGCTCGTCAACTGTAATTGCTGTAGCAGTGTTGCCGTTGCGTGTAATTTGGAGAACTCTAAATTCATCGGAGATAGGTCCAACAATTCTGTTTTCCTCTACCCTTGCCTGAATCTGGTCAGTTGCAGGATCACCAGAGGTGTCAGGAATAGTAGCAAAACCGCGAGATACTTTCTGATAGTAAATATCTAGGTCGGTTCTTTCTAGCAGGTTAGGAATAGAAGAACCAGTAATCTCAGCAGAGTTTTCTACAGTGCCAAGGTCGTTAATCAGTTGGTTGAGAGTATTCGTACCATCGGCAAATTCAAATGCCGTAAGTTTGTGGTGAGAATACGAAGGAGGGATGGTTTCAGAATCATCTGGTTTGAAATACACACCAGTTTGATCACCATCAAAGAATGAAAACTGCCAGAAGTAGCAACCACCAGTTACACGGAAAATGGCAGTTTGTGAGGGAACTTGTTCCTCAGTGTTGATACCTTTAGCAGGATAAGTTGTAGGATAGGGGACGTACTTAGGAATAATTTTAGTACGACGGAGGTCCATACCAACTAGAGAACAACCTCTAGGTACGATTACGCCACCTTCTACAGAATTGTACTTATAGAGTACATTATTGGGAGAGGTAACATCCATGTTGGAGTTAGAATCCAACGGAGGAATGTTAGTGTAAAGGACTTCACCAGGACGATTGTCAATAATATACTCAGAAGGATAGAGCAGAATACTGAAGGCATCAAATTCGTCGTTAGACAAACCAACTCTGTACGAGAACCTTGCTACTTCAAGGAAAGCACGTTGCAGAGATTTGAATGGTCTGAGTGAGGAATTACCTCTGTTATCAATATCATCACTCGCATCAAAGTCATCAGGGTTGACATAAATGATACGACCCGTACGGGACGTGATGATATTCTTAAGACGAGTTAGTGCCATCTTTTAGACTTTATCCTTCTGAGTTATTTATTGGATCATCAAAGGGAATTACGGTGCATCATCACCAGCACCACCAGCAGTATCTGCAACAGCGGTCTGATAATCAGTCGTACGCTGATAAAGACTCGTAGTAAGTTCGCTTACAGTATCTTGGAAAGCATCCAGTACAAAATTGACGCGACCGTTAGTTGCTTCAACCTTAATGGATTGTCCAGGTCCAATAATAATTCCCTTACGCTCTTCAGAGGCAGACTGTGCGATAGCATCAGCATTGATAATTACATCAGCGGCATCAGTATTGCTAACGCTGCTGATAGTTGCAGTTGCCTTGCTAGTTGCAGTCTGACGGGGAGAATCTAGGAAAGTGTCAGTACCAACCCAGAGAGCAGATCCAGGACCATTAGTTACATAAGCGATGCCAGTCGCATCATCCCAATCAAGAACAGTGCCATAACTGTCGCCAGCGATAGCATCAACAGCATAGGTAACATCACGATAGGTAAATGAATCGGTGATGACCCATCCGCTAACATCTTTAAGTCCTTCATCTACTTGAGTATATACCCAAACTTCATTGAAAGTATACTCCTCAGAGAAGACAAACCACTGTGAATCGTCATCATAGTTAGCATCCGCAAAATCAAATGGATACCATTGAGTAACAAGTTCAGCACCACTTAGATCGTATTGAACATACGCATTAGCAGAACCTGCGGTGCCAGAGGTAGTCTTACCAGTGGTATATTCAGTCTGTCCAGTGTTAGTACCACCAGCAAATTCCGAGAATCTCAAATCAATACCAGTCATGCTGGTGTGAGATACATCAAAACGATAAACACGGTCGGTCAGCAGTTCAGGTTGAATCTGATTTTGCAGACGATATACAGTACCGCTAGCGCCATCGTTAAACACAAATCTACTTACAGCAGTAGCAATACCACCAACACTAACAGTACCAGAAGTGGTTGATGAACCACCAGTAAGAACATCGCCTTCAGCAAATGTACCACCAGCAACATTACCCACCCAAAGAACACCATCATTGTCTACACCAGGGACAAATTCGTAGACGGTTCCAGTAACACCACCACCATTACTTACAGTTTCACCATTAGCATAATCTGGCGAGGGACTACTTGCATTATCGGCAACGTTTTCTAGGGTGAAAGCAATCAGAGATTCATATCTTACCAGATAAGTTGTAATTGCAGGGTCAACAACATCTAGGAGATACGCACACTTCTCACCATCAGTGCTGGTGAACTTAGTGCCAGGAATTGCATCTGCGAGAGGAATAGCAGCAGACAGACTCCACTTTACGTTACTGATAATATCTCCACGATGCAATTTATAAGTGGTAGCATCCAAAGTCAATGCCTGATCCCACTGTCGTAGAGAAATGTTGTAAGTATCAGCACCACTATTGTCACAGTTTACAATAACTGTTCCAGTAGCAGAACTGAATACATCGTTCTTAAATAGTGTGGTCTCGGTCGCCGCAGCAGGTTTTACCGCGCCAAGAACTCCAGTGTTAGTTGCCATTTAATTAAAAGATCTGTGAGAGGTAAAGTTGTTGTTGACGAACGCGAGAGGTTAATTTTTGAGCACCAATACCAGCACCAAATTGTACGTCTTCAAGGGCAACGTTGTTGGTGGACAGCAACGTAGCGTCAGAATCTGGGAACTTGATGTTACGAAGTTGAGTAATGTTAGTCAGATCAATTCTGACTCGTCTTTGCTCGTCAAGATCATCAACCAGATCAACTCTATTTAGTTCCTTGTTAGTAAGTTTCTGAGTGGCGTTAGTAGTTACCAGAACACTCGGATTGAGAGGTTCGTTAAGGTTCTCACTAGGAAACTGGAACTGATAGTTAAGAGACTCAAACTGATTAGTCAGATTGAAAATAACTCTCTTGGTAGGAGTTGTACCATCAGCAAGAATCAGATCTTCAATAACTTTGTTACTGAGAGATTGAGTAGAATCAGTACCAACCAGAGTCAGAGAAAGATCAGGGAAGACTACTGTACGATCAGAGGTTAGTGATGCTGTGTCAAACGTAATAGCAGGTGCATCAGTTGCAGTAGTGGATGCAAACTTGGCATCAATGAGAGTCTTACCAGACAGTTTCTGGGTAGACACATCATCAACAAGTTCACTCGTTACAACAGCAATACCAGGATCGGGCAACTGATAAGTTTTAGTGCCAGTTACAGTTTCATCCCAGTCAAAAGTGAAACGAGCGTTCTTTTCATTGTTACCAACACCATCACGAATAGTGAATCGTTGGTCTTCAATAATAATATCTTTGTTTGTAATCAACTGGTTGGTATCATCACCCAGAAGAACAGTACCACCGCCAGTAACAATCTCAGGCAGAGTAAATACTCGGGTGCCACCAGTATTACCGATGTTACCTACTTCAAAACGTGCCTTACGAGTGTTATCACTATTATCTTGAAGGACAAATAGGTTGTCATTAAGTAGAAGTTGACCAGTAACTTCTACTCTACCCGCACCTTTGGGAGAGATAATAATGTTGGAGTTAGTAGCAGAGTCGTCGGCAACTGTGATCAGGTTCGTAGAAGAACCATCGGTATTCTCAATACGAGAGAAATAGAAACCACCAGAACCATACGAGATACCGAATTGATTGTACGCATTTTGGTACAGTCCAGTATCACGGTCTAGGTCAAAACACAGTCCAGGTGCTGCTTTAGTACCTGCCGAAACAGTCTTAAAAAGTTGATTAACTTTTGACTTACGGTTAGGAATCAGTGGGTCTGATACGACAACGGGGAGAATTGCTTCTCCTGACAAGTTGGCGTCATCAATGCCATCTAACTGTGAGATTTTCTTAGTTGCCACAGACTCAATATCTTGCTACTTTTTTATTTATACGTTCTAGGATAGAGCGTATTGTACATCATAAACCCTCGGAGTCTTCGGACTGGATCCCAAGGAACTCCGAGAGATAAGCAGCACTCTTTATAACTTTCCCACTCAGTCAAGGGCATCAAGTTTGCTGTGCTTTCGGGAGGTTGGTTGTTGTCGTCCACAAATAAGACTCTTTACTGATTGTGCTTTTTGCATGTACTGTTCATGATACTTTTCCCACTCAGTAACTACATCAATTAGATCGTAGAAAAAGTCGGAAGGAGTAATATCTTCATCGTTCAGATAATCTGCAACACAGTCATCTAAACGATTTTTACGTTGTTCAGAATAAGTGCCAGGATACACATAAGGAACATCAGGCAGATTGTTGATTTTCATGTTTCTTAGTTTGGAAGTAAAGTTTGTAATAACGTTGTTTAATGCTATCAAGTGTATCCATGTCTTCCTTAAATCCCATATACTTGAGGAGTGAGTATGACCCCTCAAGTTCAGAGATTAGGCGGAGAATGTTAACCGAATGGGGTTCCATTCCGCCAAATTTATATGTGCTATTCTTTTGACTTGGGTGCATGTGGGGGCGTCACTCGGTTATTAACTACAGAGTTATGCAGTTGTTTCAGTGCAGCAGCAGTTTCAGGAGTTTCCTCCCAGGTCCAAGTGTTGCCGTTTTTGTCAACAAATTCGCGGGTTGTCATAGTTTTCCTCCAACTACTCCAGAGTTAAGAACTGTACTGTGATCATCAAGACTTCCATCTTGAATAGATTTGAGATGCCAACGTGTGATTTCTAGCACCGTTTGATAATCCAGACCAGTGATAAAGTGCTGACCTAGGGGTTCTTTTAGAATACTAGTATGCATTCCAAAACGAGTCTCTTTGATGTAAAACGCATCATCAATCCACTCAACATCTTCGGGGATGTTTTTTTCAACTGTTCCGCCAAAAGAGTCGGACAGTTTTACTTTTCGTTTGGTTTCGGGTTGAGTTTCAGTCATAGGTCATTCAGACTGTTTGCAGTCTAGCACATAATCTACGGTATTGGCAACATCTAACATCGCATCTTTAAGAAACTCTCGTTGCCCAGACTCCATCAGACTGTGGTCATCGTCATCTGTAAGAGTCCATCGCCACTGTTTCATCTCTGTGGCATACCATAGATTGATTTTCATGTCGGATGCTTTTTCCATATTTATCAGATGCGATGGAGAAAGTATAGCAAAGTTAATCGGGAGTCGTCAAGATTGTCACCAAAGAATGACTCTTCCGAGTGAGTAACATTGCTGTACCACATTGCCATGCGATTGTAAACATTATCAATAGTATGAACTTTACGATAACAACTACGAATCGTGTTGTTTGCCTCCATGGCATCATCGTAGTTTGGATCTGGATCCATGAAAAACTTTTTACGATTGTACTTCACATCTCTCGCTTTAGTACAACCTGGGACTGGTTCATAAAAACTTGTCCCACTGTTCTTAGCAGGATTTGGCGATAGATATATAGCACCTGCTAATGTAGCATCGTCATCTATGTGAGGCCAACCCTGACCAAATTTGGCAGGAACGTATGCAAACTCTGCCTTCATTACGTTGAGTCTATGTCTAGAACAGATTGGAAACTGCATTAGACGTAGTGACAGTTCATCCCACAGATTTTTGTCAATCTCATGAATCATCTTAGATCTAAATCCAGGATAGTTATCATGACCATGCTTTCCATAGTCTTGCGCTAGAGCAAGTTGACGGATTTCATCTGGTTTGTCAAAAAAATTGTCTGAAATGTACATCAGATTGGGATGAATGTGAAGGTCTTACATTGGTACTTAGTATCACTGCTACGCATCACATTTCCAGCAATAGTAACTCTGGGCATGTGATCAAATTCTCCTGTAGGAACTACTTCGTGCATTCTATCTCCAGGACCAATATACAACTTTCCAGTCTCATTCTTGATACGATATAACTCATCATCACCATCATAGAATACAGTTTCAGTATTCTGTGGATAGATTGACAAATACCAATGAATTGGATACTGATGGAAATGTTTATGTAGCAAACCATCTTTGGGATGAGTATTTACCCAACATTGTGTCCATGCACGTTCTTCCATTCCGATGTAATCTCGGATAGATTCCTTTACATGAGCAAACAGATCATAGACTACATTATCTCTGGGATTGCAGGCAAAAAAGTTATAATAACCATACAACCATGTGCTGTTAGGATAGTCTGGATTGTGCTGATGTTTGCCCTCTCTAACATATGAAACGCCATCTAAAACACCAGATGCTCTTGCACTGGTTTCGGCACATGCGTCACACAAGTGTATATGATACTGACGAACAAAGTCAATATCATATACCTTATAGTCGCTTAGTTTGTCTGTTGAAGATGAATTCACTTGCTACATTACCGATGACACGTTTACCATTTCGGAAACCTTGATCCCAACTGCGATACTCATGCTGAGTAAGTTGTCCTTTGTAAAAGATCTCCAGGTCTCCATATTTACATTCGCCATTAGATTTGTATCCTGTGCCGAATGGTTTCCATATAATATCACAACCTACTGGTTCCCAGTTTAGAGTGTGATTTCTTAATACAATGTTGTCTCCCTCAGTCTCAACAATAAAATTGCGCTCTCGGTATACTTCTTTGGTGTGATGATACCACTGACGAGACTGAATCTTATTATCGTCTAACTTTATCCATTGAATCCAAACCCAGGCATGTCCAGTGGGGTCGGACATTGCCTGCGATTTATTTGTATAGGATCCTTCTATCAGTTTGATGAAGTGTTCTCTTCTAGAGTCGCCATCCATTCTTTCTTAAACTCCTCAACTTGATCAACAATATCAGGGTCAATAGTCGGTTTCTCAAAAATAGGAACCAGCATTAAGTATTTGCCATTGTGCTTGATACGGAACGGTTGAAGGTTACTATGGCAAAGATCAACAATAAATTCAAAGTTCTCCTCAAATTGAGCAGAATCAATGTCAAGAGGCGACTTCATAGTGGTAGGTAAATAGGGAAGGATTGAGTTCAGAGAAGTTTGCGAGAGTTTCTGCGAATCCTTCGGATCCTTCTTCGTCAAACTTGAATCGGATGGTTTCGTCATAACCCTCATTATCCATGATTTTTACTTCACGCTTAGAAACATTGATCCAAACGTGCTCTAGATAGGTTTCCATGAGGTTGGGGGGTGAACCCCCACATCATAGCACAGATCCGTCAATTAAGCAAGATGGTGGCAGCAGTGACTTTTACGTTTGCCGTAGCGGTGATGTTGATCGCGGCACCAGCGACGATACTGGCAGCACCAGCAGCGGCGTTCAGGGTGATAGCACCCGTGGCAACGTTGGCAGCAAAAGCACCAGCAGCAACAGTGAATAGAGCACCACCAGCAGCACAGTTGACCAGGAAAGGACCAGGGGTGTTGATAGAGAATCTGGGGATAGGATCTGCAGAAGGTGCAGGGAACATAACGTAATCAACAGGACCACCAACAGTGTTAAAGATACCAGTCTTACCCTTAGGAATAACACCATCAAGAGTGTTGATGAAGTGATACTCTGCAGGTGCAGTCATTGTGATTGAGTTACCCGCAGACAACTTAATCTCAGATGCAGAGATCTCATAACCCTGAGCATCAATCTTAGTGTTACCGTTAGGTGCAATAATTTCAGCGTTAGTACCACCTTTGCCTGCTACAGTGTTGCCGATTGCCTGTGCCTGTAGGTGACCTTTACAATCAATAGCAGTATCTGATGCAAAGTTAATAGTATTTTTTTGAGTCTTAGTTTCACCTTCTCCAGGTGCGCCAGACACGTCAATAAACATACCACCACCAATTTCCAGGTGGAAGTCTCCAGTAACTTTCAGGCGGTAGTCACCATCAATGGTAATGATGTTGTCCTTTGCAATAGACTCACACTTAGACTGTTTGTACTCAGCAGAATAGTTGCCAGGACAATCAACGTGAGTACCAACCAGAGGATCACTACTACCTTTAGAGTCTGGGTTTAATTTTTTAGCAGTCTCAGCAGATTCAGTAGCAGATTGCCCTGCTTGGACTCGTGCAACGTGTTCTGTATATTCTTTGTTATCTACCCTAGCATCGGTAACTGTATAACCAGAAGCATATCTAGTGATTGAACCTTGCCTACCAGGAGTGCTCAGTTGCAGATTATATGCACCGTTGATAAAACTTTGAGCAGAGTTTAGGTAAGTGTTAGCATCGTTAAAGATGGCATCAACGATAGTACCTCCACCACCTGATCCTCCACATGGGGGGTATGCATTACCTAGTTTGCCCTTCAGTTTATCTAGGTCATCCTTACTACATCCCGTGACTCCTAAGAATGGATAGAATTGTTTACTAGTTGACGCTCGTGCTCCAGGTTTTCGGTTACATCCACCAAAGTCAAACAGTGAGAAGATGATACTAATCAACTGAGAGATAGACTGAAGATTGATTTTACTAATGTCAGTCTTACCAGTAAAGATGTCCTTACCGTTTTCAAATACATCCTTCAAGGTGTCAAAACCCTCGGCAACAGCAGTTGCTGCCTTAACCAGTTGAAGGATCTGACCTACAAAACCAAGACCACTTTGAATGGAACAGGTGATCTGGTTAATAATATCTTGAACGCCAGCGGTTGCAGCAGTAGCAGCATCCATTGCCTGATCAAGGAGTTGCTCCGCCATGGAAGTAACGACGCCCATGGGGTCAGCAACCATCTGTTTAATCAAATCATCCAGACCACAAATCTGGTTGAGGAGCGCCTCAATAATTGTCTGAACAATTTGAAGAACAACAAAAGGAATACCAGTAAATTTAGAGATGATTCCTGCCATTGACAGACCTTCACCTGCAATCACGGTGAGTTGTTCCTTAAATGCAGAGACAACTTGTGCCATGACTGCTGTAAGAAATCCTTGGATCTTTTGCGTCAGGTCATCTACCTTAGCAATTTTGTTCTCAAACACATCAATAAACTCACCCTCTTCATTCTTAACAACAGAGGATGCAGTTGAGATGAGATCTTCTACAAGTTGCCTCAATTTAATCTCTAGGGTCTTCCAAGGACCACCAACACCAGACGCAGCAGGAACACCATTCTCTCTAACAGTTGGTTTAGTAGTGTTACTACTAGTTGCAGGTGCTCTGTTACCCAGGGCAGCAGGTGCCTGATTGTTAGTAACTGTGGCGTCAGTTTCGCCAGGAGTTTTTACAGTGTTACTGCCAGTGTTAGGTTTAGTCTTGTCCGACTGTTGAGATGTTGCACCAACCTCTTTATTAGTTGGGTTGATATCCTGTCTGTTCGGTGCATTAGTGAACAGGAAAGAACTTTGCTTAGAATCTAACTTACCAGACTGAGCATTGCTGATTCTCAAAACACCCATAACAATGGGTAGTTGTGCTTCTTCACCGTCAAGGAAAAATCCCATGACAATAGCACCAGGACGCAGTTGGTGAGAAGATTTACCAACACCGTCAATACCTGCCTGGTCAGTAGGTTGCAATACAGTTGCCCATGGCAAGTCTTTAGTTTCAAGATCCTTACGGAAACCTGCCTGAGGACCAGTGTAAAAACCCAGAACTCTACACTTTACCCTACCAATCTTCTGAGGATCTTCACTATCCTCAACCTCACCTACCCACCAGATAAATCCATCTTTACCTACAAAATCTGTAGAAGATTCACCTACGATATTATCAACGTATGCTGCCATTTTTAATTAGACTGGGTGATATTATTTAGCGATAAATTCAAACGATACAACCACACGATCATCGCCTTCCATCTGGGGAAAGAAGTGAGTCAAATTAGATGGGAACAAAACAAGTTGACCCTCTTTCACAGGTGGAATAAAGTTAGCAGTGTTCCACATCGTAGGGCGATTCTCTTTCAAATCAATACTAGGAACCAAAGTATTTCGGAAAGGATTCTCAATGACAAGGGGAGTATGACCTACCTGCTCATCATACTTCACCATGTAATATCCAGTGATGTAAGTACCACGATGAATATGTGCAGGAATTTGAGTGCCTGTTTGTGACACTTGTACCTCAGTGAACATAGTCAGTTCAGCATTGTACCCAAGGACTTCTGTAATGTAGAAGTTTGCACGTTCTTCTACCCAGTTATAGAAACCCCCACAGTCGGGTACTTGACCTTTAAGGACAAATACATCACCTTCTCTTTGTACATCATCCCATGATGCTTCTAGATTAGAAACTAGATGATCTTTAATTTCAAACTCATCTACTAATACGGGATATGAGAAGGAAGGAATAATTTGCATGATGATATGTTATCAAGTGGGTGATGAGGGATTTGAACCCCCGACTGCCTCGGTGTAAACGAGGAACTCTACCGCTGAGTTAATCACCCTCACTCCTCCGCTTGGATTTGAACCAAGGACATTCCGATTAACAGTCGGATGTTCTGCCGCTGAACTACAGAGGATTGTAAAAGTTGATCTTAGAGGTGTCTCTGACCAACTGACATTGTGATTATAGCACTATGTATGAGGTTTGTCAATCGTCATAGACGAGACATTCTGGTTCCGAAGGATTCTGATCGCAATACAACTCAAGAGGTGTGGGATCGTGATGATCTCCCGCTTCAATCTCTTCTTTGTGATGCTCTACATATTCTTCCAAATCATGAAGTTCTCCCTCAATGTGACGGCGACGTTGAGGTGAGATTTGCGGATCTTGAAGTTCTTCCTTGTCCGCCTCAATGTGCTTTTCAATAGATTCCATTTTCCTCTGTGGAATTGATTGTTTGTATTATTTAGGTGCCACCTTGATACTGTCTCTCAAAAGGTGCAGAGTTGTTTGCATTTGAGAAACTTTGTAGACGTGAGTGACACCACCAATAAGATAGGTGCCAGAATATACTTTGTCAAGTTCTACCTTTTTACCCTTTGCCTGCATTCGTGGAATTTCTACTTTTACACCTTCACCAGCGTTCAGTCCTAAGTTGCCAGGAACTTCAATTTGCAGTTGAATAGTTTCAAGTGCCTTCTTTCTAAGATAGTTGTATGCAGCAGTGTCCAAATAGTAGTTAAGGTTCTTAGACTTCTTACTACTATTTCCATCTTTAGATGGTGTATCCCACAAGTGAGTAGGCAACACCCTATAATGAACACGCTTAGGATTGTTAATCATCTTTGAGACGATTGGATCCTTTGTGTCTATTGGAATCTTTCCACCTTTCTCTAGAAGAGAAAACTCTTTGTAGTACGTTTCAATGTTATAATATGCAGTTTCTGCAGTCACTTTTTTATTCTTAGTTGGCAATACAGATTCTCCCAGAGTGCTAGGATCCAAACCAATAATATATCCAGACCATGTACCTTGACGGAGATTTTCTAAACTGTTGTACGACTTTGGAAATGTAAGTCTGTTAATAAGATACTGGTTTCTGCCAGGATCATCCGATACTGCCTTTTGACCATACACATAGGTAGGTTTATCTTGTGCAACTGCATTCTCAACCAACTTGTCTAGGGTTTTGAAATGATAACCCTTGGCGTTTTCATAGAAAACATATGCACCCTGTGCTTTATCTGCCTTAGAACCAGTTCTAGTTGCCTTAGATGCTACGAAGTTGATGGCATCAAACGGTCTCCAGTTAGGAGCAGTAAATCTCATTTTGTTTGCTGCCTCAACATCAAACTTTTTACCATTCTTTCCGCCAAGAGTGGTAACCATCTCTAAAATCTTTTTGACGTGTGCCCCAGCATCCAGAGATTGATACGCACCAAATACATTGACAATTTCATTGGTGATAAAAGCGGGAGACACCATCTTCAGAACATACGCTTCCTTCTTCTCTTGCTTAGATCGGGATCCAATCTCATAACACTGGAGGATATATGTAACCTGGGTGCCAAATGCCTCCAGTTCAATTCTCCAATACTCATTACCAATTAGAGTGTTGATGAAGTCTGTGGCATCAAAAATTGCAACCTCAGCAAAGATTGCAGGCATACTGATGCTCTCAATAATCTTAACTTCGGAGATGAGTTCTGTGAGGTCGCGAGCACCATCTTTTGCAGTTCTTATCTGACCATTGCCATCTAACAGGAACGCTTTAAGTGCAGTTTGTCCCGATTTTTGTAGTGGTGCCATTAACCCCAACCTCCGCCGAATAATCCAATCTTAGGCATAAATGCTAACCAATCTGGCATTTTATTATCTGGTATATTTACCGTTGTTGGAGGTGGTGCAGTTCCTTTATCATCTGAAGATGTTTTTGCTGCGTCTGCCTTAGTTGCAGCAGTGGCAACAGCAGTTGCTGCCTCAACTTTTTTGGTTTGCTCTTCCTGTACAGTCTTTTCTGCACTCTCTTTCTCTTCAGCAACTTCTTCAGTAAACCCTAGAACCTTTCTAGTTTCATCAATACCTTTAGCGAGCATATCAAACGCTTGCCTTTTGAGTGCCTCTGGATCTACAGCAGGTGCAGCAGCAATGGTATCACCACCGCCACTTCCACTACTAGGAACACCCGCGATGTTTAGATTGGGATTGTCGCTAACCAATGGGGATCCACCTCTGGCACCATCAATCGCTGCCTCAACCTCAGCAACGGTGTGCGCTGCTCTGTTTCCACCATAGATAGTGTTTCCAGTGTCAGGGTGTGGAATTGATGCCCATTCTTGAGCGAGAGCAAGGATTGCACCTCGTCTGTCGTTATGCTCTTTTTTGATATATTTCCAGGCATAAGGTTTTTTGAATTGGATCAATCCAGCACCAATTTTATCCTGTGTCGCTTTGTCAAATTTGGCATTCTTATCAATGTTCATTGTTCTTACAATGCTCGCCATTGTTGCAGGAATGACCTGATAACGACCAGCAGCAAAAATTCCGTAATTACTTTGCTGAGGATTTGCCTTGTTCATAAGGTACGCCTGACGTTCCATAATTTCACCAACAGTCATGTCAGTCAAGTTCTTGCCAATCTTACCCTTAGCGTCATGAGTAGAACCAACAATCCTGTCGTTAATCGTACCCTGGTTCATAGAGTTATATCCACCCTCACCAGATGCAATGAAGTCTAGCAGACCGCCTGCAGCATATCCAGGAATACGGGCAGATATTTCATTCATGGTAGACATGAATTTTCCACCACCATCAAACCCCTTAAACATTCCACCGAGGTCAAACCCACCCCGAATTGCTTCACCCATCCTACGGTTAGTTAGACCAGGATTATTTTTAGTTGCAGGAGTATCAAATGGTACTACAAAACCACCGCCTGCCTTTTTCTGTGCAACATATTCTGTCCCGTGACCAATAAAGTCTATACCTTGACCAGTAAGTGATACTGGGTATCCAGACTGAGGACCCTGAATCCAACCACCCGCCGCTTTTTCGGGTACTTTTGCTTCTGATGCAGGTTTCAGTTTACTCTTAACTGCACTTGCAACAACTGTTGCACTCTTACCTCTGTGTGGATATCTAGGAGTATCTGCCCATTCAGCATTACTGTCACCAATAACAGGTGCTCCATTATACTTACCCTGAATCCTCTCCATCTCCTTGGGAAGGATATGCGTATAGGGCCAAGTAGCATCATTAGGGTCGTAATTAGCCTGTTCAATAGTAGCACCTGCTTTCTGTGCCGCTTCTACAGTTGCAGCATGAACAGGTTTATATCTGTCCATATTTGCAGGTGGAATGAATACAGGGTTGTATCCAAGTTCTTTAGCATTTTTGATCGCATCTGCAACACCTCTGGCACCCTTGTCAGGATCACCAAAATCATTGGTGCCAGCAGCAATAATAAGAGTTTTATCCGTGTTACCAGTTCCGCCTGGTGTAGTATTTGCACCATTTCCTTCTGTTGTGGTTGGAGTAGTTCCATCAGGCAATGATTTTGCAACCTGATAAGTTACCACACCTGCTGCTGTAACTGTTGCCAACGTTGTAAAGGCACCGAGGATCCTACCCCACTTGCCTCTCTTCATCCTCTTCTTACTGTTAGTAAGATTAGTCCACAAAGTCTTCAGGACCCAGATGAAATCATTGACCATTTTCATCGGGTTTGTCAACCACCTAAGTCCTAGCAGTAGTGTGCCAAATCCTAATAAGAATTGTCCAAATCCAATTATCTTGTCCCACCATGTTGCCTCTGGATCCCACATCTTAGCGATGCCATCCAACATGTTGAATATAGAACTAGTAAAGAAGTTGTATAAGAACTCAGCAACAGACTTAATACCGTTCCAGATCTTTTCAATCTTCTCTAGGTTTTTGGGATCTGATAACCATTTAAGAATACCTCTTGCAACAAGAGTCCTGAATAAAAATCCTGCAAGTTGAGCGAGACCCTCAAAGAATGACCCTAAAACAGGAACAACAAAGTCTGTAATTCCACTAGACTTCTTCTTTTTAGCAGGAGTCTTATTGTCGTCCCTACGCTTTGGTTTTATGTTCTCTAAGAGTTTTCCTTGAGCAGCAGCATTTTGCTTAAGGATATCTCTAATTTCTGTTACTACACCAGCAATACCATTCAGAGTTTGTCCTAAGGAGTTAATTCCTTGTACAGTTTTTGATCCGAGAGCATACCCCGCCTGTGCTCCCTCCGAGTCATCTTTTACCTGACCCTTCGGACTTATAAACTTGTACAAGTCAATTTTTGTCGTTTTTCCTGACTTCTGTGCCATTACTTAGTAGGATACGAAGCGTTAGTGGACTTGGTAGTGACAACAACTTCACTTGAAGTATTTAGGACCTTCGTCTTAGTGATAGGTAGTATCACTGGTTCAGTTTTTGCAGTACCTTTTTCTACTGCTTCACTTGCTCTGTCTAGTGCATTTTTAGCACTTTGATCGGCAACAGAGGGTTGACTGGATGGTGCTGCTGTAGGAGTAGTGTTGTTAGTTTTTCCTCCGTCTGCTGCTTCATTTACTGGATTTGCCGTTTCCTTGTCTCCAACTTCTCTGGGTGCAAATCCCATAACTTGACGAGTTTCATCAAATGCTTTAGCAAGGGCATCAAATGCATTTTGACGCATCTGTTCGGGACTAAGTGATGGTACTACAGGTAAAGCATTACCTCCAGCATTTGTATTTGCAGTACCAGCACTTGAACTTGAACTTGATCCTCCCACATCTGCAGCAGACGCGGGTGAGGTTTGAACGTTAGGATCTTTAGCACCAGTACCAGTTAAGTTTTCAAAGTGCCATGCTTCATGCTGTCCAGGTCTGTTAGGGGCAAGACCCCAATAACCTTTGTCTAGTGTAGTAAATCCAAACTTCTCAGAGTTTGCCCATAACCACTTATATCCGTCATCGGTGTAGTTAAGGTCAGCAGCAAGTCCAAGTCCATGTTTTGACGTGCCAGGAGTAGCAGCAAGGTTACCCCTAGTCTGCTTCATATAAACTTGATCTTCATACGTTCTATAGGTATCATTGATACCCAGCATATGACCTGCTTTTTTAGCAGCATCCATCATAGATTGGAATTGAGTGGCAACACTCTTGTGCAGAATACCAGAACCCGCTTGCCCCCAACCACCAGGATAACCATGGACTTTTACCATCTCTGCTGCTGGAACTTGTCCATTTGGATGATTGTGTGTACTACCACCAGCAGCGAACTCATTCCACTTAGAAATGTTGTTAGTTTGTGCCAGAGCAGTTCCAGGTGTCGGCATGACAGTTGCCATACCTATGTACTTTTCCTGCTGTCTATTGTATCTAGCAATAGCAGATGCTTTGCCACCCTTTTTACGAACAGTACCACCCTTTGCCTTCTCTTCCTGGTTACCCTGAAACGCACTAACAATATTATTGATCATATCGCCCATTGGATCAGGCATTTTTGATGCAATACCTTGCATCATTGTATATGCCTGTCTCATTCCAGGAATCTTATCTATGAATGCCTCTTCTAGTTCTCTAATACCAGGAACAAGATCTCTAATTAAAGAGAAAATGTCAATACCCAATGAGATAAATGGACCAGGGGCAAAACCAAACACACCAGACAGGTCAAAACCTGCAGACAGTGCTTCATACATGGCACCAATAAGGTCACCCTCTTTTGCCCTAGACAAGGCAAACATGAGGTTAACCAAACCACCAATAATAGCAATGCCTTTAGCACCTACCTTGCCCAAAAGTGGCAGGGGTTTACTAAGACTACCAATACCCTTCTTCTGAAGGTATTGTTCTACCATCTGCCCCATGGGAGAGTTGGTAATTGCTTTCCAGGCAGAATCTCCTAAACCCTTAAAAAAGTTAAGTGCTGGTTTGAAAAGTTCTTTCATGGGTTGGACGATATATTTCATCGCCTGCTCTTGAGCAAACCCACCAAGTTTTTTCCCTTGCTCAGAGACGTAGTTGGCAGCACCACCAACGGCACCAGAGATTGCACCCCATCCCGCTTTGCCCTTCGCCAGCATTCCCTTGCCGACGCTCTTAGACCATTTTACCCCGTCGTCAAACTTTTTCCTTGCAGTATCACTCATCCGTGCCCAGAGTTCTGCAAAGTTATTTGGCAGATTATATTTCTTCTTTGCGTGAGCAAAACCCTTTTTCAATGCATCGGCAGGTCTGTCAATCAAAGAACCTTTAAGATGCTTACCCCACTCGCCCAGTTTGTTCATGAACTGCTGGACGTTATTACCCAACCATCTAGCAGTTCCATATGCTGCATCCTCTGCCCAGTTAAACATCTTGCCAAAGATGCCAGCAGGTCTGTTCTTCCTTGCCTGTCTAACCAGACGTGTGGTTACTTCATCGGTGATCTCTTCACCCGCTTCAGTCGCTGCCTTTTTTAGTCGCAGATATTCTTCTGCCTGTTCTGCAGATGCAAAACCGTGACGCTTTTGAACCTGTTCTAAGATCTGCTGACGCGACCTTACATTGTCAGCAGCAGCATCTGCACCTTTTCTGGCATCGTTAGCAGCATCAACAGCATCTTTTGCCGCTTCTGCCTGTTGCCATGCGTCAATGGCATCTGCCATCCCCATGATATCTTGGACCAAGGAGAATGGGTTGAGCAACCATCCTAACACTTTAAGTCCAGCAATACCCATCAGGACTTGACCGAATCCCACGATCATGTCCCAGGCACCGCCTAGTTTTCCATTCTTAATCTTATCTGCACCACCAAATATATTTGCAAATCCATCAAATAGGGCACCTATACTTCCTTCCGCCAAACCCATGATAAAGGTTCCGATGTCAGATAAGGTATTCCAGAACGTTTCAACCTTCTCTAGGTTTTTGGGATCTGCAAACCATTCTAGAACTACTTTACTAATAATTGTCCTTGCCAACCACTCCACTAGTGGTTTTAATGGTCCAAGGATCTTATCTAACCATGCCAAAGGACCCTTTTTGCCCTTGGGCATCTTCTTTTTAAGTTCCTTTTTCCCTTTGGTCTTCTCTTGCGCTCCAACTTTTTTACCCGCACCCTCTGCCTCTCTTTCGGCAGCATCGTCTTTAGCACGATCTTTGGCACGTTCTAAATCTTCTGCAGTGTCCTTAATTAGAACACTATTTCCCTTAACAATATCGCGAATCTCTTCTGTAACCTTACCAATACCGACTAAGGTTTTTCCTAATTGATTAAAAGACTTTGTAGTTTTGATGGCAACCAGTTTAACTCCTCTACTAGGCACATAAGACCCTTGGATCTCATCGGAACCAATAGAAGGGGAGATTAGTTTTTGTGCCTTAATTTTGGTTGCCATTACCTTCCTTGTTGTTGCCGCTCTTTATACCGTTTTGCTTCCTCTTCAAGATGTTTGATGAGAAGATTAGTATAAATCTCCTTCTCCCATGGCATTACATTGTCCAAATACTCAGGGTTCCACTTATGATGGTGAATTAGTGCGAAGTTAGTTTCATAATAATTCACCAAATTAGTGTGGAGAAGGGCTATCCGAAAAAAGATGATAGTCCTTCAAGTACATAAGTTTGTTCAACCTTAGTATTTGGATTCATGAACTTAATCTCATGAGACAGTTTGGGCATAGTTTCAAAGAACGTTTGAATTTGCTCAAACTGTTTGGAGTCAAACTGCTCTAAAAACTCTTGAAGTTCTTCTCTAGAAGACTCTCTGGCATCATATACTTCTTCACCATCAACAATCTGATCAATGCAACTAATAGTAACTTCAAATACGTTGTCAAGTTGATCGCCAGTCTCAAAATTAGCACTAACAAAGGTATCCATTTTGGGATACTTCATCACCATGGAGATGGTTTTGTCAAGTTTGATGGTGTTGGTGTGCTTAGGATTTCTCTTGACTTCAACCTGTGAAAGGTCAACAGTCACTTGAACTTGAGTTTCCATGTCATCAGGACAGGTCATCATAAGATCAACAGTTTCACCAACAGACTTAGAACGAATCTGCAGGAACAGGTATTCAATGTCAAATGTCGGCAGATTGTCAACGTCTGGCATAGACAAATTAGTGGTGTTCACGATCAGATCTTTAATGGTATCAACCATGTTTTGCTGATCTTGCGTCTCCATAGCAAGGAGGAGAAGTTTCTCTTCCTTTACAAGGAATGGTCTATACTTAACTTTTCTACCGTCAGACGGGAGTTTCAATTCATATCTGGGGACTTGTAATTTAGGTAATGCCATAGTTGTTCACTTCATTGAAAGTATTTAGCCATTATTATCTGGAGCAGTGTTACCCCAGAAGTTAAGTCCAGCGGTGCCAGGTGGTTGGGTAAATGTACTAACATCTAATGCCAAATTAGACTGGAAGTCTACATTAAACTCTGGTTTAGCAACAGCACTAAAATCAAAGTTATTGTTAGACAGGAATTCCGAATAGTTCTCATTCAGAATAGGATTGGTAAATGCATTGAATGCATCTTGGGCCAATGACTGATCTCCAAGACTATTCACATAATTTTGCTGTGGATTTGTACCCAACTCAGTAAAAGATCTCAAATCAATATTTTTATTATTAGGATAGAATCTAAAATTACGATACTGGAATCCTACAGTAAAAGTTGTAAAGTCTGCTTTACCTGAAGTCAGTTGAATTTGACTGAGGTTTGTAGGGAATACATCAGTCAGAACCCAACAACCAGTGATCTCATTTTGATAGTAAAAACCTTGCTTTTTACCCGAACCACCCTGCTGCTCTTTGATCAGATCACTCTCTTTATATTCTACCTTCTTACCTTGTCCACGCTCAAACTTAAAAATCTTCATAGTGCAGGAATAGTTGCTCATAAAGTCAACGTATTGATCCGCATCACTGGTGATGGACATCATCCACCTTTCAAAAAAGGTATACGTTCTAGTGTCTCTGGACATGATGAATGTTCCAGTAACTTCACTATGACTTTGAGCGGTAGCATACTTAAATGCTGCACCAATTTGATTTACCTGCGAAGTGGTAATATTTCTAGTGGGAGTGCCAATTTCTGTGCAGTAGTGATTTAACTGAACACTAAGACCCTCTGACAGAAAACCACCAGGAATCAACCTCTGTCCATACTTCTCTGTGAGAACGGGAGGAGCAGAAAATTCAATTCCGTATAAGTTGTTGAGAGAAGGTGCGGTCTTTCTACCCTTAATCAGCGATTGAAACGCTGTAAAGGAGTTGTCGTAAGATCTGTCCTGCCCGAATGAAATTGCCATTATACTTTAAGTTCTTTTTCGGTTATTAGCATAAACTCTAATGAATTATCTTTGCAGAACTCTCTTGCTGCTTTCCACTTCGCCTGATTGACACTCCATGTGACAACCTCATTTATGTATCGTTTGGTAATCCGTTTTTGTTGTTTCGGTTCCATGGTCTGCCGTAGTGGTTTGACCTCAACGATATACTTCTTATTATTCACCTTTACATAGAAATCGGGGAAATACCGATGCCTTTTCCCATCTACGGGGGAAATATATGGAATGATAATCTCTTCACTACCCCATTCCTGTACGGTAGGGGTCACGTCGCACCATTTCATAAATTTGTACTCCCAAGATGATCTGTAAACAATGTCGTTTACATCACCACGGTACTTCATAGGGAAAGATGGACGGTACTTTCCTTGGTAGCGCATAAATATAGTTGGACCATTACATATATTTATAGTGGCATCGTCAAAGACCAACGTAACACTTAAGTATCCAGAGAAACTTCCTTTTGCAGAGAAGGGTCCGTCTGTAGGTGATAGTTATCAACCTAGAGCAGCGGACTATGTAAAGTTTTCTAGATATTCATTCAAAGGTGGTGGCGGAGCACAATACTTTAATGTTCCCGATAACGCCAGCAAAAGTAATAAGTCTCTTATTACTTCGGCATATATTGCAATGCCCAACAGTCTGAGTGTTGACTATGGTGCTGCATACAACCAAACCAACCTTGGTGCTCTTGGTAGAGCAGCAACTGGTGCTCTTGCTGGTAAAGATGGTGCCGAAGTCGCTAAAGCATTACAACAGGCAGCAGATGCAGGTCTTCCTGAGTCTGCATTTAACAATCTGGCACAAGGTGTCCAGGGTGTTGGTAACCTCCTTGCATTAAACACTCAAGGTGTTGATGCCAACTCTCTGATGGCAATCTCTCAGGGTAAAGTTCTCAACCCCTATTCAGAACAAGTATTCAACGGTGTTGGATTCCGCCAGTTCCAATTTAACTTCAAAATGGTCGCTACTAGCGAAAAAGAGGCACAATCTATCCAGGATATCCTTGAGATGTTCAAAGTTGGTATGCTTCCCTCTTATGCTGGTGGTGATAGTGGAGAAGGTGGTGGTTTAGGTGGTCTTTTGAGCGAAAGTTCTGCCGCCCAGCGTTTCCTTTCCGTACCCGATAAGTTTTTGATTGAATTTAAGAGAATCCATGAAGGTTCTCTTACCGCAGAAAGTCTAGACCACTTCAAAATTGACTTCTGTGTCCTTACAGGTATGTCGGTCAACTATACTCCTGATGGACAGTATGTTGCTATTAAGAGTAATAGACTTGCAAAGAAGTATAGAGCTGCCAATAAAATCAGCAATGGTAGTGATGCAAATGTGGTTAAAGGGCAATCACCTAATGTCATTTTTGTACCTGCTGTAGAGATTAGTTTGTCATTCACTGAAACTTCTATTGTCACTCAAGAGAAAGCACTGGTAGGTTACTAATGGCTGCATATTTTTCATACTTGCCCAACATCTATGTTGGGACATCAAGTACAACTAATACTAAACAAGAATATTCTGTTGTTAAGAATATCTTTCGTAGAATCCAGGCGCGAGAGGATCTGTCAAAGTACACTGAATTCTTTGAGCAAGTCTCCATTGAGGATGGACAATTGCCATTCCAGATTGCTAACAAATACTATGGCGATCCTGAACTTGATTGGGTAGTTCTTCTCACTAATAATATCATTGATGTTTATGAAGAATGGCCCAAAAGTAGAAGGGAGTTAGAATACTTTACCCAACAAAAATATGATGATGTTGATGGAGTCCATCATTGGGAAACTAATGAAATTAAGTGGAAAAATCACGTTCTAGTTGAACAGGGAATTGAAGTTTCTGAAGATTTTAGTTACACTCTGCCCGATGGAATTCTGGTAACGGGCACTAACGCAAGATTCCCAGTTTCTAACTGGGAATATGAATATTACAAGAATGAACTAAAGCGCAATATCTACATTACTATGCCAAATGCGCTAGAAGCGTTTATTGACGAATTTGAAGATCTTGTCGGTTATGAACCGAATACTGAAGTTGATGATAATGGAGTCAAAAAGACCAATATCTCTATTGCAGAAAAATTCCTTACCAAAGGTTCTGGTGGTGGTATTGGTCGTCAGTACAGCTCTACTTACACGGGCACTGGTAGAGTTGCAACTAACCTGAGTGTTTCGGGTGCTACATCTTCTGCTGGAACTGGGGTTCAAGTTGAAGTAACAGTTCAACAAGATGCATCTACAGGTGTACAAGTTGCATCTGACACTGGTACTGCTAGTGGTGGCACAACCTCCACAACTACTACAACCCAAGGATCTTCCAGTTCTGGTAGTAGCGGATACTAAAAAACCCTACAGACAAAAAAATACCCCGAGATTTTTTCGGGGTATTTTTGTAATTAAAAGTTGATTTTGGTTTCACCCTCCATCAACCTGACACCCTACAAGGGCACCGCCAACGATTCCAGTGGGGATTGCCCACCAGCGACCGTCTCCTCTGCTTAGAGCGGCACCTAGACCCCCTCCAGCGATGCCTCCGATGATGCTTCCCTCAATGCAGGAATTGTCGTCGGTTTGATGCTGTTTTTGCGGAGGTCTTACAGAGGAATGATGGTGATGGTGCCCATGACGATGCTTATTGATGCAACGTTGCCATGGGTGGCGACGAAACTCCTTCATTGAAGTGCCATCGCTGTAGAGAGTGACGTGGACTTCCTCTTTGGTACAGGTTGCCCAGTCACGATCTCTCATGTAACTGTAACGATCAATTACATAGGGAGAACGGTGAGATGCCAATGCAGGAGATGCAACGCTAACCAGCAGCACCGCAGAGGCGACGAGTTTCGCCTTCAGAGCAGCACGACGTGCTTTTGCCTGACGCAATGCCTGAGGTTTCAGTTTGCGCTTCTGTTCCTTTTTGGAGTGGTGTTGCCAGTTAGGGAGTTTCATCGTCCGAATTTGCGATCCATCCGTAGTTTAACATAATACATACCGATGACCCAGAGGGAGAACAGTGCTCCCTCAGCATATGTCATGGTGTTCCAAGCGTGTACTGCTTCACCCATTGTTTTCCTCTGACTTCTTATTGAATCCGAAAGGAGCGAGGGTATCTTCCAGTTTCAGTTTGAGGGCGACCGTACCGACCGCCTCCATAACTTTCAGAATGTCTTCGGGTTTGGCATCTTCACCAAGTTCTTTGGCGACATACCAATACTTTGGCCAGAAGGATTCGCCTGCCTTCTGGTAGTCTTCAACTGTGAGGAGTTTCATCAGTCTTCCTCAGCGGCGAGAGATGCGAAGTAAGACATCACATCATCATCGTCTTTAGCAGGAGTGGCAGCGACTGTCTTTTCACGGAAGGTCTCTACCTCACGTCCCCATGCAGCAGGTTCTGCAGTGTTGGTGGGACCATTATTGTAATCATCCTCATCATCAAAGGACTCGTCACGCTTGGGTGCAGCGGGTTTGGCATTGAGGACAGCATTGAGACGGGTCTCAAGTTCCTCATAAGTCTTGAAGTTAGAGGCATCAGTGAATGCAGTGAGAGAACTCTCTTGCTTCCACACTTCCTCAATCTGATCATCGTCACCTGCAAACATAGGAGCAGGGGATGCAAACTCAGACTTGTCGTAGTTCCAGTAACCTGCAACCTTACAGATCTTCAGTTTGAAATCTGCACCTTGCCAAGGATCAAAGACGTTGACCGCAGTCTCGTCTTCAAATTGGGGTTGCATTGCTTCAATGATCTTGTCAAAGATCTTCTTACCAAACTTATAGAGGAAGACTTTGCCTTCGTTCTCAGGGTTGGTAGGATCCTTCACAACATAGATGTTGCTGTAGTAGGAGAGTTTACGCTTCTGTTTGCGAGCAACTTCCTTGTCAGCATCAACACCAGAGTTCCAGAGTTGACGGTTCAGGTCGCCTACGGGGTCTTTCTTATTGAGAGTCGTGAGAGAGTTCTCAATGTACCAACCACCAGGACCTTGGAACGCATGAGACCAGACTTTAGCGAACGGGATATCTTCGCCATCTGGAGCAGGAAGGAAGCGAATAACAGCGTAACCATTGCCGCTTTTATCCAGTTCGGGTTTCCAAAAACGCTCATCTGCGGACCCACCACCACTGGGGTTGGAGATTTTTTCAATCTCCTTGGTGAGTTTGGCAAATGAACTGGCACTGGACTTTTTGAGGGCAGAAATAGACATAGGATTGTTTTGTGTAATGGATTTGGTTTGTTGCCACTGTGTTAGCGTGGCGTTCTATTTAGTTAGGAAGAGGTTCTTCCCACTCGTACTTACGTTGCCATGGTTGCACTGTAATGGACTGGTCAAGTTGGAAGTTTGCCGAGAGGGTCACTCGCTTCTGACCTGACTTATTATAGTACGGCATGACGTAGTGTGTCAAGTTCGCTGGGAAAATAATCAGGCGTCCAAGGGCAGGTGGATCAATCACAAACTCGTTCGTGGAGAACGGAGAAGGGATGCCAAACAAAAACTGAGTGCGTCCATTGTGACGCCAAGGAGTCTTAGAGTCTTCATGGATGGTTCCCATTTCATCGGGCAGACTCAAGTATAGGATACAACTCAAGTCAGAGTTGTGAATGTGTGGCGGATTAAAATCTGGACCAGGGGAAGTGAAGTTGACCCAGGCATTGACGACTCGCATCTCGGTATTGATGCTGGCATCAGGTCCAGCAGCACCATCCTGAATACGAGCAGCGTTGTATGCAACAGGTGTAGATGGACCGACACGACCCGCCGCGCTCAACTCATTCAAGTATTGTTCAACGTGAGGAGCGAGCATAGGTTGAAGCACAGTGTCAATCCATTCCGACTGACACCAGACCTCTTTTTCAATGTTACCAACCAAACCCATGCTAGCATCTTCACGGGTCTCCCCAGTAGCATGTTCAATGATGGTGGCAACATCAGCGTCACTCAACTGAGCAGCGTAAAGTCCAGGTCCAAAAGGGAAAATGGTATTGCCTACGACGGCAGGAGCAGCATAGTTCATACTGATTTTTTAGCGTTGTCAAGATGTTGGATCATGTTATCAAAGCAGTCTCCAAGATCTCGGTATCCGAACGCTTGGGACATGGCATTGATTCTAACTTTTAGATCTGCTGCCTCTTGATCCTCCATAGAGGCAAGGCACAGTCTAGTATAAAACAATTTTTGTTTTTCTACAAGTTCTTTTGTATTTTCAATATGTTCTAGTCTCTGTTCAGCGTCCATCGTAGCAAGGCGAGACTGCATAAACGAGAGTCGTTGATAGGTCTTAAAAATATCGTTAATACTATTTTGTACGTTTTCTGAATTGAAAAATGCGCTGTCGCTCATAGTTTTCTCTGCATTGTTTCCAGGACAACCTTCTTATATTTTTTGCAGTCAATGTTGAGAAACGGAGCATACTTTACGATCATATTACTGGTTTCATTCCAAACTGGATCTGACAACACTTTATTAAAGTTGCCAACAAAACCCAGACAATAATCTAATACAACTAATGTCTCTAAACTAATTTCATTTGCATAATACTCTCGTATAAGAATGGGATGTTTCCCAGTCTCTGCGTGGAAGAGTTGATCAAACGTTTGTTCGTATGGTTGTTCAATACCATTAAGAAGAGTGTCAATGTCCTGCTTAAATTTATATGTAAATGATTCTTGGCAAGACTGCCATTTAGCGTAATTACCGTCACTAAACTGACGGATGTACTTTGCCCCCATGATAAAGTTGGAGACAAAATAGTATAGCATATCGTTAGCGTCTTTTTTCGTCGCCAACTTCTTAAAAAAGTAGACATCCTTACGTTTTTGAAACGCACTCTCGGATGCCTTTACTTTTCCATTGAATTTGAAAAAATCATACTCTGGACGAGTGAAGTGTGACCGCACTGCCAGATACATTTTGTACGTTTCGTAACCTGTCACAGGGGGAGAATACCTCTCGTCGTTGCCTTCATGTAGTTAAGTTTCTGAGCATCATATCTCAGTTTTTCCTTAAGAGGTTTAGATAACAGTTTGGGAACAGATTCCAACTCAATCTCATGCTCTTCGCAGAAGCACACAATCGCCTCAATATAATTGATCTCACCACGAGATTCTTTAACCATGTATTCAATGTGCTCCGAAAATTTTGTCGGAGTCATGAATGGTTTATCATCTTTTACTTTGGAGGGCATTGAACTCTTCCTTGTAAGATTTAAGTAGTTGTAAATAGTCATCAAGATTGTACTTCTGAAATACTTGAACAGAACCCTCTTCTGTAGCGATAAGTGTGACAATTTTCTTTACCTTTATACCTGTACGCTCGTAAAACATAGCGGCATAGGCAGACTCCTGAACAAAATAGTTCTCAATGTATGACTCGCGCTTCTCTTTAGTAGAAGTCTTAAAGTCAATGACTGCTAGTTCCGAATCAAATTCAGCAATGCAATCAACGCGACCAGCGAGCCCGAATAGATGACTGTAAAGAGGGGTTTCAAGAGCATGAATGTTATCCACCCGACTAAGAGTCTTCCGAGCCATTTTGAACATGTTAAGCGCAAGAGGGTGTTTTGAGTATGTCTGCTCATTTAGAGTGCCCTTTATGTGCTCCTCTATTATAGCATGAAATTGCGATCCGCGTGAGGACGCCCTTGCTGAAACTCTGTTCGCTTCTTCTTCACCAACACGGGCACGCCACTTAGCGATAGACTCGCGAGAACGCACACCCGTGACGGTGGTTACTGATGGGTAGTAGTCTTCAACTGATGGAAACTTATAGAAACGTTGACCGTTTCTCTCAACAACGGAGGGTTCCTCCATGTTGTCGTATTCCACATGAACAAAATTAAACATCAGTATTGATAATCAATAATATTTAGATTAAACGCAACGGAGATGCGTTCTTCACGAGAGTAGTTAGGATACACTCCATGATTCAGTTCCGAGGGGAAGATGAACATGTCACCGTCCCTTGGCATGACCTCAAACAAAGGACCATACTCTCGGTTTTTACAGTGTTCCTCAATCATACAATTTTGCATACTAGGACGCTGGAAATATAACATTCCAGACTTAGGAGGAACTTTAACGTAATAGATACCGCTAAAGTGTGTACTTCCATGATTGTGTGGTTTATTATAATGACCACGACCATTGACATTCAACCACAATCCAGCACCTTGAATATTCCACATGACCCCAGTATTTGCACCAAGTCCATTCAGATAATCTACTAATTGTGCCTTAGCAACTTGAAACAGAGGTTGCCATGCTGATCCTTTAATAACAGGGGCAGACTGGTATCCACCCACATTACTAAGCTGCATAGACTTGAAGAGATCTTTACGGGTGTCAGTAATCATCTGATCCGTAACGAGTTGAGTCCCTACATTTTTATAAATGATAGGAGAGGGAAATAAATTATGAATACCTTCAGGTAGGCTTTCACTTTCAATTTGGATGGACATCAGAAACCTAGATTCAATTTGTTAATAAGGTAGGAACGAACAAGACCAGATCTCACAATATCATCAACATCAAACTCTGTGATATTAAACTCAGGCATCGCCTGAAGGATACGCATGAAGTCTAGGATACCATTACGCTCGTTCTCTTTGATCAAGTCAGTCTGAGTGTAGTCACCACAGAACATGATCTTAGAATTATCACCAATACGAGTAATCATACTATCAAGTTCGTGGAAATTCAAGTTAGAAAACTCATCCACGATTACGATACAGTCATCCATGGTGACACCACGAATGAAACTAGTAGACCAGAAAGAGATAGTCTCCTGTGCCTTCAGGTTATCATACAGCATATCAAAGCTGTTGTCATCAGGCATCTGGAACATGTATCGTACCATGTTCTTATATGGAATCTGGTAGAGGGCAGACTTGTCCTCATGAGTACCAGGAAGGAATCCAATCTCTCTAGTAGGAACCAGAGAGCGAACGATATAGATCTTTTCGTAAGGACTGTCCTCCGAGAGGACTTCCTTAAGAGCATTGTACAGGACGATAAAAGTTTTACCAGTGCCTGCTGCACCATGGAGAACACAATTCTTTCCTTCTGCATAGGCAGTAAAGAACTCTTCCTGATGATCAGTCAGAGGTTCAATGTTACGGAGGTAAGATGAATCAATAGGTTTTTTACGTTTCATCTGCTTCTTAGACATTCCTGATGGTACTGGGTCTTTCAAAAGATCGCCATACTTCTGGGATCGTGATCTAGATTTTGCTCTTGCCATTAAAACTCCCTCGCACTATCAGGTAAGTATTGTTTCAAACCATTTTGAAGACGTGTTCCGCCAACTTTGTAATGTTCAACGGCAACGGCTGCCATCTCACCATCTTTTTGAGAGGATGATGTAATGTCACCACCTCTCCAGTTGACTAGTTGTTTAATATGTGGATTCTCTTCTAGGTATCGTTCACGTCCAGAAATGGACATAAACTCTTCCCAAACTTCTCCACTCTCAGTATTTTCAAACTTATACTGTGGCATATCAAGTAAAGCGTGAAAGGTTTGCCCGTGGATGTGCTTTTTGAACCTTAGACATAACCTCTTTGAATCCAGAGTCAGTCTTAGGTTGACCGTATGTAACTCCACCAATACCAGCAGACCAGTCCTTATCCCAGTCAGGATTCTCTTCCTTCCAGGACATGTACTCGTTGCATGACATATGGAGTTCCTTAGTCTCTCCAGTTTTCAAATTCTTAACAGGATATGTGGGCATTTCCTTAGGGTGTAATAATTCGTTGATTTTTCTCACCAAAAAAGGTGATGTTAGTCACTCTCATATGTTCTTTATGAACACCTGGGATAACACGCATAGCGTGATGAATGTGACCTGGGAATACAACCATTGTATTGTAACTATCTAGCACATTAAACAATTCCTCATATTCATCCTCACCCTTCCAAGTATCTACATGTTCCATACCCTCGGGTAGGTGTGTAATCTTTTTATAGAAGGATGTCCCCGCTCCCATATGGTTGTGGGGATTCAAGTATACCATACAATTATAACACTTGTCTACATGAGGCCAGAAGAATGGTTTTTCATCACTAATATCCACCTCCATGAACTGATTGAACACACGCCATGAGAACATACGCATGGCGTCCACCTTAACGTCTAAGACTTGTGCCATGTATTGATAGAGATTAACCTCAGTTGGAGTTGGGTCTGACACACGTTCAACATAGAACTTACCATCATAGAAGTTGGTTCCATTCAAATATGTATCACCAATACCCATATCCAACTGCTGCTTTTGATTGCGGTTACTCTTAATACCCGCTTGAGCAACATATTCCCGAACACGTTCAGGGTATTGAAATACATCATCAACAAAGATAAAATTCTCTCCGTGGATTTTGAGAACTTCCACGGAGAGATCTTTGTTAACTATGAAATCTTCTTCAGTAAAAAACTTCATGGTTTAATAAGGATACATGGTTGTGTATCAGAACAATAATCTTCTGCACACTGACAGTCATCATCACACCAGTCCATTGCTCGTGCAATGGTAGGGAACTCACAGGTAAAGATCTTTTTAATTGCGTTAGCAATGTCCATGTGCTCCTTCTGAGTTCCATTAGCAGATCTCAGGGCAATGTAATGGATCCAATTGCGAAGATTTCCCGTCATGTACATTCTGGTGGGTACACAGAGGGGAAGCACATTTCTAGCACATTCCTTTGCAATTCCCTCTTCCAACATTTTTTGATACAGTTCCATGCCTTGTGCAAAGTGGTGCTGCATCAAGATCTCATACTTCTGCTTAGTGAAAGGATCAACACCGTCAATAGAGTTCTGACGATTCTTTTCATCCTGAAGTCTCAGATCTGGCAGAGGAATAGTATCACCCAAGAGAGATGAGTCTGCATAGCGTTGGGAAAACTCTTGGAATGTGAACGAACGGTGCCTCAAAATTTGAGCTGCGATTGCTCTGGTGGTATTGATTTCAACAGTCATGTGTGCCTGTTCAAATACACTCCAGTGACCATGCTTAATGCAATACTTCAGAAGACCCTCTACCTTAGGGTTTTCCTGATTGTTGGGGTTGCTCACACGAGCAATATACCCAATAGTTTTTTCTGCGTCAGGAGTGACGCTCACCTTACATACTTTCATTCCGATGCCTTCTTAAATAAAATTCTGCACAACCAACAAAGACCAAACATCTGCCAGTAACCAACGGCGGCAAGTCCGAACATTCCTGGTATGATCCAGTTCCATATTAGCATAGCAATCAGAGGATCAACAAAGAGATTAAAGATTGCATTAGCAACCTTCTTAGCATTCTCTTTGCGTGCCTCTTCCTCTAGAGCAGTGGCAATTTCCTGAGTAAGTTCTTCCTCCTGCTGCTCTGCAACCTTTTTTGGGTTGAAATATACGCTCATTTTTTCTGCTTTTTGTTCAGTGGGTCTTCCCATACTTTTGGATTAGATCTACCTTCAGTTTGTGTGAAGGTAATAAAACCTTCACGATAATTGTCCCAGTAATGATCAAAAATGTCAACCTTTTTGTTGCAAAGTACAATGTCAAAGTACACTGTACCTTCTTCCATATACTCCACTAAGTATGCAGTGTGTGGAAGAGATCTATCATTAGCAAGAGAAGGATCACACTTAGGACGAATGATTCTAATCTTACTCAAGAGCGACCACCCCACTTGATTTGGGGAAATGCCTGAGTAACTACCGCTTTAGTGATTCGGTACTTAGACTGCAGGTCTTTGTCCTTTGCTAGCACCACAACCTCCGCCTCACTTTCATGAAGACCTTCTAGAAGTTGGATGAACAAAGATTCTTTCTTAAGCATCGGCAACTTGTCGTCTCCACCCTTGAAGAATCGGTAAAGTTTGCGATACTCTTTTGCAAGTCTTGTGTGTTCGGTGCCTGCAGGTGCTTCGTTCGCTTCAAAAGGAACGTCACCCTCGGGCATCACGGAAATAATGCTCTCATCATAGTTGATGATAAGAATCGCTCTGAGAGCATCGGTGTTGTACGTTCGTAACAGGTCAATTTTCTCTGCCTTAGTCTTGGCGTTTGATACTTTTTTAAGTACCTCGCTTACCAACAAGGCGTTCACATCAGTTTTTCGTGCCATGGTTTTAGTGATTAGTCATCATCTTCGTAATCTTCGTCCACCCAATCGTCAAAGTATTGATTGTCTGGACGAATGTAAATTAGTTCATCATGCAGAATGTTACCGTTTTCATCCAGCATCTCTGGGTGAGTCACTGACTTAGCGTATGCTGCGTTCTCAATGTAATCTTCAACATACCCCTTAGCAAGCCAAGAGACGGTAATTCCTAAAATGAATGCCCCGATTGTTACCAGGACTGCAAGTGCAATTAACATGGTTTCCCCCTATAAATTAACTAATTTGGAAAACCAACCTCCTATTGAAACACTGAAATATTTATCAGGATTCTCAGATAATCTTGTTTTCTCTAAGGTATTTGACAGCATCTGTGCAACCGCCCAGATGTTGATCATTCATTAGAACTTGAGGGAAAGTAGCATTCTTGCCAAACTTCTGATACAGTTGTTCGCGATCAAAATGTTCACCTAATATAAGTTCATTGTATTGCATCCCCTTTGCATTTAGTACCATTTTGATACGTTCGCAAAAAGGACAACCTCGTTTGGAATAAATTGTAAAGTTGTACATGTGAAGGAAAGAGCATCAGATTCCGTACATTATATAGTAGCACAAAAAACCTAAGGGGTCAAATTTTTGGCGGGAATTTTTTTGCGACTTTTTGGTAATTAAAAAGTGAATTTCATTCGTCGGTCAGGTGATCCTTGCACATCATGGAGTAAGGATCACACTCCATCTTCTTATTGAAACTCTTGCGGCACTTCTTCACCTCCTTCAGTTCGTCTTTGATCTGTTGATAGGCATCTTCGGCAGTGATTCTCCTTGCCATTTCCATGGCAGTAATCATCTCCACTCGGGTGCCAAAATGTTTGAGTGCTTCCTCAAAACAATTTAGGGATTCGTACATTCCCATATCATTCCTCCAAGCGTTGTACTTCGTAAAGGCTAGAGCGATAATACTTTTTGTTCTTTTTTACCTTGCGAATGAACTCTTTTGAAGTCATGTTCTGTCTCTTCTTAAAGATTTCATTGAGTGCAGACAGCTCTTCAATGTTCTTTTGAAGTTGACGTTCAGACTTCTTCTGTTCAATACGATTCAATACAGTAGTATCAATCATTTCATCACTGATCTGATCAAACTCTGCTACATCTCCCTCAATCTGTTCCTGAACTTCTTCAGGCAGTTGGTCTTTTGGGATTTTAGGTAAGTCCATTATGGTCTGGGTTCAAATCTACAGGTGATCAATTGTACTCTCTGTCCACTAGTGGCGCTGACAATTTCAAACTTGGTTTGGGTATCCTCGTTAGCGTTGGCAGCGTTACCTTCAGACAGTTCCACTTCTATGTAGGACTGGGGATCAATGATTGCTTCCAGAGATGAGTCTGCAGTAGCCCAGTTGGATTTGTACTCATTGATTACGTCTACGCCATCTACTATAACACGGATACGGAAAGATCCGCAACTACTCCCACTGTTACCACCAAGATGTCTTAACGTTGCATTGTTAACATCAGCAAGTTCAACCTGCTGAGTGAGGTTAGTTGTTGTAGTGTCATTGTAAGTGTTACATCCACTGCTAGAATATCCAGTAGGACGGTGAGCAACTGTCATACTGGGAGTGCCAAATGCTAGGACATTATTACCCTTAATTGCTTCGTTGGAAGTACGAACCGTACCCTCTTTGAACAATGTAGTACCAACACCCTGTCTAGTGTTAAAGATTTCACCCTTAGATTGAGCAGTTGGATTGTTCAAATTGTTTGTCACAGAATAGATTCGTACCAATCCACCACCATTATTCCAACTAGAACTTGGGTTGCCAGGAGAGATGTTGAGAAGGTCCCCGACTTGATAACCACTACCAGCAGCAACAATAGAATTGATTCTTACATTAGTATCAATGTCTCCATTGCCATCTGCAACAGCGAGTAGGGTCATATTGAGAGTTAACGCACTGCCATTTCCACCTGTCATAGTATAGTTTTGAGTTACAAGATCACCTACAGCGTTCCAACGCCCATCATTTCCTTCCTCTCTGATCATAAACTCACCCAAATTAACCTGAACCCAGGCACCTTCATCACGACTCCACAATTCAAATCCTGTGGGTATGCCAGAAGTAGTAGAAGTTTGATTGGTAATACTAGTGATTTTGAATCTAGCATTGCAATCATTACCATCAAGATCTCGGAAGCACAGTTCCTTACTATTGTTCAGAACAAATCCTCCATACCCAGTCCCAGGAGAGATACTGACGTTAGTAGTTCCTGCGCCAGATATTGTAATGGTTCTCGTCTTTCGTCCAGATTCATTCTGTTGGACCCATGTTGTAGATCCATAAGTGAGAGATCCTAGAGCAGTTCCATAGGTGTTTGGGTTATCATCCCATTTCAATTCTAGTGACACAGATGCAGTGCCACTTCCAGTTGCTACAAGATTGCCATTGCTATCAAAGTTGACATCCAAATCACCAGCAGCAACTTGTCCAGTATTAGAAATTCTAACTGCCCATCCACCAGGATTAAGATTCCAATCCCCTTGACCATTGTCAACGTTGGTACACTCCATCAACAAAGTTCTCGTTCCTGACGTTACCGAATGATTAAAGACTGTTGGGGCAGAACGGAAGTCAGTAAAAACAGTTGATGTTCCACTAGGTCCGATGACTTCTCCATCCAAATATAATTTGAAAATATTATCAGTTCCAACTTCAAAAACATATTCTGAACTGGTAGGGAAGTCAACATAATATGTAACCTGCTGAACTTCATCGGGAAGAACACACTCTGCAGGGTTTACCCATACAGCATACTGATTCATCCAGGAACTCCATGCAGGGTGCTCAACTGCATATGTCTCAGGACTACTCTTCGGTGCATATTCATACTTCTGAGCTTTGGTAGAACCTTGAGACTCAAAAATGTTCAGCATGATAGTGCCATAGTACGGAGGATCATATCCACCTGATGTTGCACGAGGCAAGGCACTCCGTTCAAGGTCACCACTATCAAGAGCAGCTTGAATCCAGTCACCAAATCCTGCCGCCACAAGTTCAGCACGAGTTGCGTTCCCATCAGCAACTTTTCCTGTAGGAAGTTCCAAAATGTATGATTTGAATCCTATCCATCCACTTGGTTTACCAGTAACTCTAGCAGAGTGAATGAACACTTTTGAGTCTGCCAAATCATGCTGGTTTGCTGCGGTATCGCCACCACTAGCATAACGAGATCCAATTTGTACAGTGATGTCTCCACCTTCCAGTTGGAAAGTTCTGTACAGAGGACCATCACCCTCTCCAGGGAACAAAGTTCTATGTGCAACCTCAAGATCAAGTTCTGCTCTCTTAGATCCCTGCACCCAAGTCATCTTGGAGTATGCATCTTTACCATACAGAGGACCACTACTATTATTCTGTGCATAATCTACAAGATCAAAACCGATACCAGAGATAACAACACCAAGACCTACTGGGTTAGCGTGCCAGGCAGAAGAACCTACAAAGTTAGTGACGCTAAAGTTAAATCGTTTCCAACCAGCGGAAGAGAATGTAATGTTGGTGGTGTCAGGACCCGTTTGGAAATTTCCTCCCACAGTAAAAACTGAAATGTTTGAACCTTCAGATCCATCAAATGACATTTCAGCACTGTCATCAGCAGCATACTCTACTGTGTATGTACCAGGAGTGCTGACATAATAAAGAAGATACCATTGATAAGTTTTACCACCAGCAACTTGATACTCAGATGGAGACACTGCATGATCTCTCATCCAGTCGTTCCAAGCTGTGCTAGCAATAGGAGAGTTCAAAGGATTCGCACCAATAATAAAAGACTTAAACAAAGTCTCTGAGGTTGTCAGTCTTTCGTTGCTCTCGTTAGTACCAATACCAGCACTAACTGAATCAATAACTTCAGATAGTTCTACAATGTTTGGATCAAAGTTTTCATCTGGCCAAAATCCCAGACAATAAAACTCATTAAACTCTGGACCCTGATAGGGTTCACCAATCAGACTCTTCTTAAATCTTTCCTTAAGTCTATCTTGGAAAGGATAACAATCAAAACCTACACAATTAGGATCAGAAAGTACAACTTCTCCACCCTTGTTTAGATCAACATAAACTGGTTCGCAATCGTAATACTCTTCTGTCTCAGGATTATATTTGCAACGCATCCCACCAAACCCAGGGATGATAGCGTCTCCAGTGTCAATCAGTCCAGGAGGATTGAAAATTGGGGGGTAAGTATATCTATTATCATCTGCGTCTTCTCGGTTTGGTAGTCCAGCAGAATATCCATCATCAAAATAATCTGGGTCACAAATAGGTCCGAAGTAACCAGGAAAAATTACTGTGATCGGAGAGTATTTGTTAGTAGTAAGATCCCTTGTTACACTCTCAGGAATATCTACCTGCCTTTTTACAGCACCTTCAGGGTTACTCACACTCCCAGGTGGACCTATAACTGGTGCGTTATTACCAGCAGGGTCACAAACAGGTCCAAATTGTCCGAGAGGAGTGAATGTCACAAGACTTTTTGATTATTTATTCTTTGTGCTCAGGTGCTGTGGCCACCTTCACCAACTGACTATAACTCTCGTGTACACTGTCATCAATATATGCCGTGTGTGGCATCATAGAATTGTACACAGTGATCGTGTTCTTTCTAGCAGGTGCCATACCTAAGTATTCAAATCCCCATGCTTCAATATAAGAGTTACCAAAGTTCTCCCACACATATTCAATGTCATGTTGAAGTCCATGTAGATACTTCTTTTTTTCGCACGATGGTTTCATCAAATCTTTTAGGAAGGTGAATTTATCTTCCTTCCACTGGTCCTTATAAGAGAAGAACTTAGTACCTCTAGTTCCAGGTTCATGATCAGTGATCCAAAGGTTTCCTACCCACCCAGGACCATCCATATGTGGTAGGTGAGAGAACTTAAATGTCTTATGTCTCAGTCTATCATAGTAGTTACCCCAACACTTTCTACCAATGTTTTCTGTTGGGGTCATGAGGTCTTCTACTACATCACCTATGAATTGTTCAACCTCATCCTGAACTTTCCATGCCCAGAATGGGTTGACTAGTGTCGGATTCTTAAATGGTTCTGGTTCAAACTCAGGTATACCGCTCACCTCAACAGTATAGTACCCAAAGTCTTCGGTGAGTTCTGTCCACTCAACCCCAGTTATCTCCATTGGTGTCTCTCCATGACGATGATGCGATGTTCACGGTTCCTTCTGGCGGATCTTTAATAAAAAGATTCCATGAAATACTTATGCGTTCTCCAGGTTGATAGTGCGGTTCCACAAAATGAGGTAACCATGAACTGAATACCAATCCAGTACCAACCTTAGGGTCTGCATACCATACACTAGAACCTTCTAATCGGGATCCCTGAGCGCCTCCACGAGGATCTGGAACTGTGAATCTCCCCTCGTTTGGTTGCATGTTATCAGGTCTCTGAACCCAATATACACCACTCACATCTGAATTGGGATGAGTGTGGTAGTTACTGTAACTATGCTGCCCCAAAATAAGTGCCCAGCATTTAATGCGTAAAAATTCTTCCGATGGCAAAGGAGTGCCACCCTGAAGTGCAAAGTAATATCGGTTTGACAAATCAATAATCATTTGCCGCAGTCCTTTGGACCAATCAGTATCCAAGTCTGCTAGATTATCTTTAGAATGCCATGCAGTATTCCCCTTAGTAGAAAAGGAGGGCAGGTCTGGCGACTCTGCTCTCTCCTTTTCTAGATGTTTAATGATCTCAGGGTTTAGTTGATCTGCTCTCGGGTTTGTAAATTCAATTAAGTTTGTAGGAAATAATGTAAGTGTACCGAGCATAAAATTAAGAAGGAAGAGGAGGTGTATTCACAGTGCCATCTGCAGCACAGGGGGTATCATCTAAACGATAGTTCTCAGAACCTGCGGGTTTAGGGAATGCATCTTTGATAGCTTGAATTCTGTCAATCATAGCATTACATTCTTCACCCAAGTCGGTGCCTGCAGCCTTAAGAGCAGCAAGTCCTTTCATGATAGCATGGACTTGTTCTTCATGACAGGGGTAATGAGTAGAACGATTATACATGCATTCTTGAATTGCACCATTCTCCCTTGCCTGGTGGGCGGCGGGTTCGGGTTGACTATCCAACCACTCATCATAGTCTTCCTGCGAAATTGGGGTATCGCCAGATACGGAACCGATGAGCATCTCTGAACGAGGGAATAGTCTCTCGTAATACTCTCTTTTTTCTGCGCTAATTGCCATTGTAGTAGTGTCTCCTTTAGATTACCAAGTACCAGACCATTCTTTAGCTTCGGATCCAGCAACACCGAAGACCGAGATGATTGTGTTAGTACCATTGTTAGATGCACGAACACTATTACCATCGTGGTGACCGATTCTCATACCAGAGATCGGATAACCAGTACCAGACTGAGTAGGACCAGTCCACTCTAAACCTTGCCAACCAGATCCACAGTTCTGCTGAGACCAATACTGATAATTGACCCAAGCATTCCAGAAGTTGTTGTTGTTACTGTTCGGGGTGTTAGTCATGAAGATCTCACCCTGATAACCACCCTCACCAGAAGGACTCATACGGTAGGAGTTATTGTTAACTACAGTAATAGGCCAGTAAGAGTTGTTCTGGGAGTTTTGACGGTCTCTACCATCGTTAGAGTGTTCCCACTTACCAGCCCAGTAGTAACCATTGGTAGAAAGGTTGTTGTCTGCTCTCCAGAATCTCATCCAGAAGCGGTCAGCACCGTTCGGGTCGGCGGTAGTGATATAAAACTTGTACTGGTAATAGTCAGCACCTTGATAACTGGTGCCCCAGCGAGCGTCCCAAGAGTTCCATGCACCAGTTCTAGCAGACATGTGGTAGACCATCTGCTTACCACCGACAGCATACCAACCATCACGACCACCACTACCAGACTGTGAAACGTCAAAATACGATTCAAGGCTAGTAGTTTCGGTGTTGTAACGGATGGTGGCGTCACGATTCCAGGTACTATCGTTAGCAGGACGCTGCGATCTGTTACCACGGGATACTGCCAGACCCGATGTGCCAGGGCCGAGATCTTCATCTGCGCCAACAGATTCCCATTCAGAACCTGTATAGACTTGGAGTTTACTTTCTGTGGTATTGTAGATTACCAGACCAGTAGTACCAGCGGGGCGGTTGCTGTTAGTATACTGAGGATATTGTACGCCATCTCCTGTGACGTTAACCTTTCCTACGTTTAGTTGGGACATGGAATACTAATTTCACAAGGACTTCTCTTGGAGTTATTTATAAAAGAAAAGACCCCCATAGAGGGGGTCAAGACTTCCTTCACACGGACAGGAGTATTATACTATTCCTCAGTTGTTTTGTCAACAGGTGCCTGAGAAGGAACGAACGGATCACGAGATCGGTTCTTAATTACAATAAAGGCATCCTTATTATATTTACGGGTGCCTTTGACAGGTGCCCACTTGGTTCCTGCACCTGGGATTTCATAGACTGAGGTGCCACCAATCTCAACATGGATGTCATCATTACGAACATCCCATCCAAGAGCAGCGACTGCTTCAACGAGAGCGTCTTCAGTAAAGCGCATAAAAAAGAGGGTCGTTTGACCCCCTTAGTATATCACAGAGCGTTGCCTCTTGGCAATACTTCTTCAGGGAACACAAAGTTCTCATGAGGTTGATCAACTGGTGCCAACCAGGCACGCAGACCTTCATTCAACAGAATATTTTTGGTGTAGAAAGTTTCAAACTCAGGGTCTTCTGCTGCACGAATCTCTTGACTCACAAAATCGTATGCACGAAGGTTGAGTGCAAGACCGATGATCCCGATTGAAGATGTCCAGAGACCCATAACAGGAACAAACAGCATGAAAAAATGCAACCAACGC
>Ga0181592_10000171_pt1 | contig 45351 bp, 74 predicted proteins | sample 071ome_20_FD_133755 | JGI IMG/M metagenome (GOLD analysis project Ga0181592, IMG submission 133755) | Coastal salt marsh microbial communities from the Groves Creek Marsh, Skidaway Island, Georgia - 071412BT metaG (megahit assembly) | ecosystem: Environmental > Aquatic > Marine > Intertidal...
ACCTTCTGCGCCAACAAATACGCCATTGTCGTCGCCCATTGCAACGCCAACGCCGCCAACTTCTGTGCCAACTGTCCAGTTGTCTAGTGTTACTGCGTTTCCGTCAGTTGCACTAAAGTCTAGGTCTACTGTTGCAAGACCAGTTACGTCAACACCTAGGTCAAGACCCATTGTGCCGCCGTAGTTGTCATTAGTTGTTTCAGCAAAGTCTAGTGAAACTTCGCCGCTAATAACTGGGCCAGGTACTGTCGCATTTTCTGTTTCAGCAAATGCAACGCCAGCCATACTAAATACCATTGCGGTAGATAAAAGTAAATTTTTCATGATTGTTTCTTCCGTTAACTATGAAGGCTGTCTTTTGACAGCCTTTTTTTTGTTCACAATTATAATTATCTTTATTAGGTGTAAATTTCACCAGTCAAAAAAATAATTGTGTATGATGTTGTAAATGTGCAACACCTTCTGTTGCTAGGTGTGTTGCCAACCCCCACGTGCTTAAATTAAGCCGCTAGTGCCATCTCTGGCGCACGATTGTCATTTGCAATTGTGAATTTTGACCAATAACGCAGTCATCCGGTTAACTCCACTTCACTTTCACACCTGTCGATCCTATTTCGACCCCATCAAAAAAGGAAAATTAATACAGAAACAACTATCATTCCTATAATAATCATAGGACATGCAATACTTGTGTTATTGCCTTCGATTGGTGGAAACTGTTCAAAGTCGTTCATAGTTTCCTTTTCCTCTTTTGGTGGAGTCGCCGGGTACCGCCCCCGGGTCCAGAATGTGTCCACGTTGCTTCAACGCTAACAGTTTATTTATACATTACCATTTGGGCATTGTCAAGATCTTTTTTTGACTTCTTACGGCTTCCATTAAACGCAACAAAACTTTACTATCGCCGTCATGTGCATAACCATTTTTTGCTTTAAATACTGATCTTTTTTCGTTTAGTTGTGTAAATTCTTTTCCTAAGAGCTTTTCTAAATATGATAAATCACTGTCACTTAGACTTGCTATTGCTTTACTCACCATTGAGTTTACTCCATGCTTCTTCAAACTGTTCACTATAATCGTAAAGAGGGGCGCCATCGCCACCGTCATACCAGAGGCGTTTAAAATAACCATCTGCACTTGCTACTACTGTATCGAGATCTGCGTTAAGATGACCTTTGACCATAAAAAACAATCTGTACTCTTCTTTATAGTCATTTTTTGAAAGTCGTTTTAACATGTTTACCGTCCTTTGTTGGTAACATTATTATTTACATGATTGTTACAAAGTTGTACGCTAACATTTAAAAATTTAAAACATTTTCAGTTAGATTGGATGCTGTCATTTCAATTGCACGTTCCCATTGTTTGCTAGGAAGTGTATTCCACATTAAGTCTTTAGAATAGTCTAAACTTACCCAACTACTAACACCATTAGTCCTGCTCCCAAGCATTTCACTTTCAAGCTGTCCAGCACCCCATGTTGCTTTACCAACAATAACTCTCCAATATTCTGGAAACTGACCTATATTCATAATATTAACAATACTTTTATCTCTAGTCATTGAAAGACTTGTGTTCATTTGTTTAGTGGCAGGAAGTTTTAAATCATCACTGTGTAACACAACAGCCTGGTTAGCGTCAACTGGGCCACCATAAAATATAGGTATATCAACAGCAAGGCGCATACCTTTTCTTAAACGGTGTGTTACAGAATCATCAGAAAGTTGCTTATTAATAATCCAGCCAGATGCACCATCACCAGTATGATTGTCAATATAAATTACACTTTTGTTGAAAGTGCCACCTGTAATTGTTGGCAAACTAACTAAAAACTTGTGTGTTAAATTCATTTATATTCCATTTCAGTTTTTATCTCGTCACCATCTCTGTCATAAGCAATACCCAATGCTAGAGATTGTATATCTTCAATCAATATATTACAGGCAGTTTTATCATATTCTTCTTCTACTAAGCCACTGTATTGATTACGCAGTCTATGTACTAAAACTGCCTTATCTTTCATAACATTAATTCGTCTAATCAAATCTTCAATACTGTGCTGCATAATGATGTACTCCCACTATACGTATTTATATACACATCTGATACAATAAGTCAAGAAAAAAGGCAACCTATACAGACTGCCTTTCAGTTTTTTGTTATGTGTCGATTAAAATCGATTCTTTGTTAAATTACTTTACAATCAAATGTAGATTTTGCAATTTGCACCGGAACTCCGCCATTCTCAATACATGCTTCTTTCCAATTTGGTTGATTAAATTTCTCAAACACTGCAAAAAATCCAACTCCAATACAAAAAAGTATTAATGTAGACATTGCAAAAAATGAAGCGACTCCAACTTTGTCAACTATTTCTTGGGAGGCTGTTGACATTGTTAAACCGCAAACATTAATAAAAGTGCTACTAAGAAACTAAAAATTCCCAAGGCTTCTGCAAAAGCTATACCAACAAACATATTGGCAGTTTGTTCAGTTGAGCGATGCGGCATCGATAGTGCTGCATTTAGAAATTGGCCTACAATTGTGCCAACTCCAATTGCTGCAAGACCCATGCCCATGCATGCCAATCCTGCACCAATAAATGCTGCCATTTGTGCTATATCACCTGTCATTGCGTATTCTTTTTATTTCCATCATACATTGTTTTGCTTCTTCGTAATAGCCTTGGCGAGCAAGTTCTGATGCTGCTCTGCTATAACCGATGATTTCACAGGTATTATATAATCCTGTCCAAAAACCTTGTAGTGGTGCGAAGGTGTATTTCATTACTGTATCCATTACACCCATCCTTTCAAGTTTTCATTAGCATCTGTAAATCTTTTAAAAGATTTATCTTCATGAGCAATTGCCCAAATATCTCCACGTGCGATACCAATGTCGTTTAGTTCGTAATCGTTTAGTGCTGATAGTTCTTTAATTGTATTACGAACACGTCTTCTATATTCTATTTTTGCTTTTAATGAACAGAACCAGTCTGTTAATCCGCTAAAATCTAGCCAGCTTGCGGCTGCTAATACGTATTGTGTCATATTTTTATCTCTCTATGTATGTAAGTGTTATTGTGAGTATTAATCTCACAACATTATTTAACACAAAAAACCAACGAAATCACTCAAGTTTTTTGCATTGTCGACATGCATGTCGTGCATATCTAAAATTTTATACTAAATTTCTGTAATCTATTGGGCGATCGTTAATCATGCAATCCATAACATAATTTTGGTCACTTTGGCGAAACTCTGCTTTAACATATGTTTCTAATGATGCCATATTTTTAGTTGATCGTGGTAAATTGACCGCAGTCATCACTACACGACCAAGCGCATTTGCTAACTTTGTCATTATTTTATTCCTTATTGTAATGATGTTATTAGGGGACAACCCACTTGTCTTTTCAAGTTGTCAGGTAATATTTGTAACCAGTTTATTTATCACTGATTAAATAATGTACGGATACTTTCAGGGTCATCTAGCGTGTATGGCGATTTAATTTTACTTTGTAATCTACCTTGGCAGCGATAGCCAGCACCAACAGTGCTAACGTCAAATGCTTTGTTAGGTTTACTACCGCTTGGTCTAAATCCAAATTCAATTTGCATCGCTGCTTCTAGTGGAGGGACACCTAATCCAATATCATCTTTACCTAAGTAAAATAACCCGGCGCCGCCTAGCTGAATATAATACACACCTTTTTTATTGTAGTGTTGAACAATAGCAGTTACATTTTCAAACTGAACACGCTCATTGAACGGACGTACTAATCCTTGAGCTGTTGCGGCTGCCCATGCAGTTTTTTCAACTGATCCAGGCGGGATAGCAAACTTTAATGCTGCATGTAATTGTACAGGTTCTTGTTGTTGAATAAACTGTAACCATTTTACCATGGATTCTTTTTTACTTTTTGCTGCTTCAATATAATATGGAATAGCAGCAGGATCAACTGCTTCTTTATTAACAATTTCATAAACGTCACGCTCAAAGTCGCAGCGTACACTAGTACCGCCCATTTGATCTTTAGCACCACTTTTTACTTCGATGTTAAATGCTTTACCGTTATATACTGCTTCAATATCTCCAGCGCCTTGGTTACTAAAACCTGCACTAGTATCAGCTTGCCATTCTAACCCAGCTACATTTGCTTGAGTCATAGCATTAAGTACAGCGGCTTCATATGCAAGTCCGCCGTCATTACGACCTTCAGTTGTTAATAATTCTATTGCTCTCATACAACTATTTATTACATCTTAGTTGTAGTAGACTCATATGTACGGTTGAACTGATTGTTAACACGAACAAAAGTTGTACACTTGCTAAGTTGCTTCAGTGTAGGTGCACCAACATATGTACAAGTACTGCGAACACCACCTAAGATGTTTTGTATTGTACGTGCAACCGCACCACGATATGGAACAAGTACTTCACGTCCTTCACTACTGCGATAATCTTTAAGACCACCAAAGTGTTTAGTGTTTGCTGCGTCACTGCTCATACCGTAGAACTGTACAAACTGTTTTTCTTCGTAAACAGACTCAAAGAATCCGTCATCTGTTTTAGTTACTTCATTAGTTTCGTAAATCTTAGTAATAACTTCGCCACCGCCTTCGTCGTGTCCTGCAAGCATACCGCCAAGCATTACAAAGTCAGCACCTGCAGCAAATGCTTTAGCCACATCACCAGGACAAGTACAGCCGCCGTCAGCAATAATATGACCGCCAAGACCGTGAGCGGCGTCTGCGCATTCAATAACAGCAGATAGCTGAGGATAACCAACGCCAGTTTGGATACGAGTAGTACAAACGCTGCCAGGACCAATACCGACTTTAACAATATCTGCTCCATTTAAAATTAACTCCTGTGTTTGATCCGCAGTAACAACATTACCCGCAATGATTACCAAGTCTGAAAAGTTTTGTCGTACTTTGCGCACATGGTCTACAAAGTGTTCGCTATAACCATTTGCAATGTCGATACAAACATATTTCAGTTTGTTGTTTACTGCGGCTTTTACTTGCACAAGTTTATTGTAATCGCTATCACCTGTGCCAATGCTCATTGCTACGTGTCTGTGACGTTCATGCAATCCATCAAAATATTCGATTAGTTCTTCTGCAGTATAAGTTTTAACTAGACAAGTGAAGATTTCTCCTTCAGCAAGTTTGTCAGCTATTTCCATAGTACCAACGCCATCCATGTTACTTGCCATAATGGGTGTACCAAAGTAGTGTACATCATGTGCATTGTCAGGAAAATCTGGTTCAAAGTTTCTAAACGTAAACTTACGATTCAAATCAACTTCACGTCGTGATTTTAGTGTGCTACGCTTTGGCCTAATCAGAACATCGCTGTAGTCTAATAATACTTCATTTTCAATTCTCATGATTTACTCTTCTTCTAAGTCAAAAGCAAGTGGAAACCCATTTGCTCTACTTGCTATTGTAGCTTCGTGAACTTTTTGTTCAGCAATTTCATAACTGTATATACCTGCAACTCCACGTCCAGTGTTATGAACTTCTAAGGTTATTTTCTCTGCTTCAGCAATAGATTTGTTAAACACTGCACCCAACAATTCTATGACAAACTCCATAGGGGTCTGGTCATCGTTAAGCAAAATAACTTTGTACTTGCCTGGCGATTTAAACCCAATTGTTACGTCTTCTTCTACTGCTAATTGCGTACTCATTTATCTACCTTGGTTGGATCAAGGGGGCGGATCTCCGCCCCCAAGGTGTTAACTTATTTGTTATATTCAATCGCAATTTTGCGAGGTTTTTTCTCTTCTGGAATAATACGCTCTAGTTCAATATAAAGCATACCATTTTCCATACGAGCGCCTTGTACAATTACGTCTTCTGCAAGGGTAAAGTGGCGTTTAAATTTACGCTGCGCAATACCTTTATGTACCCAACGAACTTCTGGTTGTTCAACCTCTTGTGGGTCATGACTAATTGTTAACACACCGTCTGCGACCTCAATATCAACATCTTCCATACGTACTCCGGCAAGTGCCATTTCAATTTGGAAACGCTCATCCTCTTGAACAATATTATATGGGGGGTAACCAGCGTTACCTGAGTGCTCAACGTATCTAAACATATCGTTAAACAGTCTGTCAAATCCAACACTGTGAGGGGTGAGTTTATTAAGATCGATTGTAGTTAGTCTTGTCATTTTGTTTCTCCTTTTAAAAGCAAGATTAATGTATGGACCCATCATTGGCATCCACATTTTATTTATGTTGGGAGGCTAACCGTTGGCCTCCCACGTGCTTATTAGGTAGCAACCCCATTCTTAAAAATTTGTGTACTGTATTTCTTATCGTCTTTACACATGTTTCAGTGCGGCGTCTTCTGCCTTTGCTTATATAATATAGTCTTTTTGTTATAAAATGTCAAGTACCTATTACCAATTTTCTTGATTTTTTTCTTGTTGCTTTAACCAACGCTTACGAGCCGCTGCTTTTGCTTTTTTCTTTTTTAGACTTGGTTTTTCATAGTACTCTCTTTCACGAACTTCTTTTAACAGTCCGTCATTGTTAACCATCTTTTTTAGCTTTCGCATTGCACGATTAACATCATTGTTATGTACTTCTACATACAATCCTTTATTATTTTCTTGTCTTGGTTTTCTACCCATTTTTCCCTCGTTTTACAATTCCTATCAATCTATTTCCATTCAAACTAGGCTTTGAATCCCATTCTGTTTCTTCAAGTGTTTGCACAACACGATCTAGTATTTCAAATCCTAGCTGTTTATTAGCATTTTCTCTACCACGGAAACGAACCATAAGTTTAACTTTATTTCCTTTTGACAAGAATTTTTCTATATTTTTAAGTTTTGTTTCGAAATCATGATCACCAATACCCGGTCGGAACTGAATTTCTTTAACTTCTACACGACTTTCTCGCTGCCGTTTGGCTACTTCTTTTTCTCGTCGTTTTTGTTCGTAAAAGTATTTATTAGCATCTAAAATCTTAGCAACAGGAGGATTGGCTGACTCAGTAATCACTACTAGGTCTAATCCTCGACTTTCTGCAATATTTAATGCTTTGTTTTTATCCATTACACCTAATTGACCACTGTCATCAACCACACGTAACTCTCGATATCTTATTTGCCCATTTACTGGGGCTTTTGGTTCCGGCTTAAATTTGCGCATAATTTCTTACGCTATCGGGGTTGTTGGTTTTCATTTAATCTCCTTTTATAACAACTCTTGTTCGCTACCAAGATTTGATAGCATTATATGTAAATAGTCATCGAGACTTTCATATATAGTATATCCGTCTTTCATTGAATTAAAGAGTTTTGCAACATCTTTGTTTACATTCTTTCCACTAATAAAAACTTTATTTGCTGGATGTAAAATAGATGCAATCAACCCAATTTGGCTAATCGTATCTAGATCAATAAAGACGTTATCACTAAAATGCATTACACTTAATACCCAAGCAATATTATTGCTATTAACTTCTCCGGCAGGATGGTATAAATTTACCGGTACAGTTTTAAACATGCGCTCTTGCATCTTTGCGACTTCTTCAATAAAGTTTTCATCCGTACTTAAAGTAGTAATACTTGGACCCGACTCTATCAATTGCATGTCGGGAGGTGTAATAGTATAAATCGAGTTTTCTCTCATTTAGTTTACTCTTGAAATGGTTTCGGTGGTGCTAATTTTCCATCATAGCCATCAGGCCATATAACTTCTCGTTTAGCACGTTCTTCTTTTGTTAGTTCTTCTGTTGGTCTTGTATCAGTATACGGGTCATATTTGTCTTTGTCAACCTTTTTATTGTCGGGTTTTGGTTTAATGGTATTATACATTGGTCCAGGATTTTTTATTCCTGCGGCTGCGGCACCAGTATCTTTCCATTTATCTGCAACTTCTTGTAACTCTGGTAATATGCTTTCCTGTATTTCTTCCTCTTTGGGTTCAATTACAGGTTTAGGCTTTTTTGTTGGTGGGGGAGGTACTCTTGGCGGTAGTCCTCTATCTGCTCTGCGCCATTCAAATATGTACTGTGCTGCAATCAGTAGTGCAACTGCTAATGGATCAAACACAAATATAATAATAAGTATTACCCAACGTACTGCATCTTCTAATACATCTCTATCTGTATCACCATACACAAACTCTGCTAGATACTTAACCGGTCCAACTTCTGCTTCTAATTTACGTGCTTCTGCTTGTAGTGCAAATTTACGAGTTGTAATAGCATCTATTTCAGCGTTTGCTTCACGTATGCGAGAATTTTGTTCGTCAATGATAGCATCCAAGTCTGCATCTTCGCCTATTTGTATTTCAGCACGTAGACGTTCAATGACAGCTTGTGCTTGTGCAATTTCATCTTCTGCTAGTTGACGTAGTCTTGCAATTTCTTCACGTGCAGCAATAGTTACTGCATTATCTGCATTACGTAGTTCAGTAATAGTATCTTGTGCTACACTGCGATCTTCTCTGTTAGCAGGAATGTCTCTATCCAATACTGCATCAATTTTTGCTTGTATGTTGTCACGCTGTGTTTGTAAACTACTTGCTGCGTCTGCACGAATACGATCAATTGTGTCTAATAGTCCTTGCTTGCGTTGTTGTACTGCTTCAGTTTGGTCGCCACGTAAACTTGTTATAAGTCCTGTAAGTCTATTACGTTCTTGTGCAATAACATTTTGTGCTTGAGCACGTAGTTCTGTTTCTTGTGCTTGTAGACTTGCAATACGATCTTGTTGTGCTGTTACCCATGCTTCTAATGCTCTGCGTGTGTTGCCACCAAATAGTCCGTCACTAGTAACACCAATCACTGCCTGTCCTTCACGAATCTTATCACGTTCGGTACTTTGTAGTTTGTTTGTTGTAACAACAATCGATTCTTCAATTGCAGCAATTTGATCTTTAAGTGTATCAACTGCACTGTAATCTGGTTGTAGTTCTGCAATACGTGCTTCGTATGCTGCAGCTTGTTCGTCTAGTCTGGCAATGTCTGCATCTAATTGTGCAATTTGTTCTATATAAGGCTGTACTTGTTCTTCAACACTTGCTACATTTGTATTAGCGAGTTCTGTTCTGTACTGTTCTACCAGTCCATTTAAACGTTCTAGTTCAGCATCCAAACTGCGAATTTCGTCTTCATAAACTGCGATACGTCCTAGTAATGCTATTTCTTGTGCATTAATAATACCTTGTTGTTCTTCAATACTAGGCTGACGTCTTGTATATGCACTATCAATACGTTCTTGTTCACGATCAATTTTTTCTTGAATACCAACATCTTCTTTATCAGCATCTGCTTCTGCTTTTACAATACGTTGTTCTGCACGAGCAATAATTTCATTTTGGCGTTCAATTTCAATATCCATTCGCCCTAATACTGCTACTTGCTCTTGTGCTGCGGCAGTTTGTTCAATATGTGCCTTTGATAAGAATCCAAAAATACCCATGCTTGTAATAAACATAAGAACTAGTACAGCAACTCCTAAGTATAACCGCATCCACCAACGTGCACGATTCCAATAACGGTGTAACCAAACAGCCGTTACTAGTTTACCAATTTCAAGTGCGCCGCCCATAATAATGATAGGAATGGCTGCTGCCGCAAAGATAGCAACCAATCCAGCCACACTATAATATATTGCAACCGCACTAATCGTAAGAGCGACAAGTAATGTCAATAATCCAAAAAACATAATTTAATCCCCGTATCTTGTAGCAAGGCCTTCATCAATTAAAGTTTGATTTACGTCGATACGGTTTTCATTTTCGTCTAAAATATAGACATATCCAAGAGTTCTACCAGCCTTGCCACGCTTGTTCATCACAGTGTTGCAGTAGAATTCTTTTCCAACTAATTCAATTAGTCGTTGTCGTGCACTTAATGCACGTTCTTTTTCTTTTTCGTCAAAACTTCTTAGATCAGGAGAAGTAATGCCATGTAATTTAATACGTTGACGAACTAAAACATTGAAGCCTAAATCAACTTCAGCATCAATTGTAGTACCATCAACTACTCTTACTGTAAAACATTTATATTCGTACATAGTGTTAATCCTGATTGGGCTTTTGGTCAGCCAACCATTCTTTTGCACGACGATCACGTGGGGGCGAATTTAAAAACTTCTGTACATTTCTGTATACTTGTCTAAAGTTTTCTTCACGCTCTTTATTTTCCTGCCCCATTGTATTATCTACAACATGGAAGTTAGCAGCACCAAAAACTTGCTGGAATTGCATCAAGTTCTGCTGAACTGTATGCCACATGTTTTTTACCATTTCATCTGGTATTCTGCGAGCTCGTTGTCTGTTTAATCTTGTTGCTTGTTCAAGGCTAGTGTTTACCATAATCATCATTGTGTCATATCCCAATGATTTTAATGCTTCACTATCTTTAGCTACTTTATCAACATCTTTCCCTGTGCCATCAATTACAACACCCAAGCGTCCATCCAAATAGCTTCCACGTCTTTTTTGTGTTAGTTCTTTAGCTCTGGCACGTGTTTCTTGACCTTTTGGACTTGCAATAGTTTCAGGATCGCTCATATCCATATTTTGCTTATACATCAAGTATTCATAAATTTCATCACTATTAATAGTTTTAAGGCCAGTGCCACCTAGCATCTTTCCAGCCACGTATGACTTTCCAGAACCAGGGCCACCAGCCATGAATACTGCTTTAAAAATATGAGGGTCATTTGGACCCTCTTCTATATGTTGTATTACTTCATCTATTCTCATGCATATATTTATGCAAATATTGTATTAATCCCATCGATAAAACTTGTGTACTCCAATACTACCAATAAGTGTCATATCACGAGCCCAGCGTGGATTTACATAGTGTGCGTGATAGTGTGTTGCACCTTCAGTGAGTCCACGAAACTCGTCAAACTTCATGATCCGCCATGCAAGTGTTTGTGCAGCAATCCATGCATCTTGATCATTTGGACGATCTACTTTACCGTCGCAGTACCAACTAAACTGGCACTGGTTACGAATCATATTACCGTTACTATCAGTGCGTCCTTGTTTAACAACTTTGCATACTGTATTAGGATAACGTGTATCACGCACACGGTTTAATACGACATCACTTACAGCAATTTGGTCTGCCATACTAGACCCACGTGCTTCATAGTAAATGTTAAGTGCCATACAATATGTTTCGGGAAATACATCTTCACTGTATCCGGAAAAGTTTTCAGACGCAAATAATGGTGATGCAAATACTGCTAGTGCAATCACCAAAAAGATATTGTACACACTGCTCAGTGTATTAATTAGAAAGTTTTTCATTTCTGCCTCATTTTTTTGGATTGATTATAACTGTCCAAACCTGATTACTTTACGGACAGCACCTCGATCATCGAGAAGTTTAACTTCGCCGTCTTTAACTTGTCCTTGTTGTGTCAAGCCGTGACGATCTTTTACTTTATTCCGCATATGTTGGATCGCTGCATTCTTAGATCCAAACAGCTCAAATTCTTTCTTTACACTACCATGTGCATTATATTCAATAGTTGCAATTTCAAATGTTGCCATGACAAACCTCCTAATACACATATAATATAGTAAAAGTATTTAAGTTTGTCAACCCCAATCTTTTCGATCACCAAGCATTTCGTTGTATTCATAACCTGCATAATATGCATCAATCTGTTCTTGTGACATATTATCACGTTCAATCTTAGTATCATGTCCAGTACCGGCTGGCCAATGATGGGGTTGTGGTACACGACCATAGTAACTATCAGCACTACCACGATCAAAAGGCCCGCCGTGTTCCATAGTTGGATTATCATCTCCCCAAGTTACATCATATTGAATACCTTTATACTCAAAGTATTCACGCTCTTTTTTAGCAAATTTTGCTTCGACTTCTAAAGGAAGATTTTTCATACGTATTCACTCCAAAATTCGTTCCACATTTCGCCAACCATTTCTTCAATGTCAGCAACTTCAATAAAAGGAACCATTGGCTTTCCAAGACTCACTGCCCGTTCCATAGCTTCAGAAACATGTTCTGAATCTTTTATAATTTCAGCAACCTGGTCCCAGTATGCTTCTTCAATTGACATTATCCAAGATTTAGTACCACTCATTATACATTCTCCACTTCTTTAAAACCCATCATTGCAACACGGTAAGTTTTACCGTTAACTGTCATGCGATCACCCATCATAGTTGAACGCTGACCCATTCCGTCCGGACGATTGTAAAGCACAGTAACGTCATCATTAAAGTCGCCGTTTTCCATTGTGCTACCGTCACGCAATGTAAATTCTGTTTCTTTGATGCTCCAGGAGCCCATTACATTGTTTGTGTAACGATATGCATACTCTAGTGCTTCTTCAACTGTGTCATGATCGCATGTTACTAACGCAACATCACGGAAGCCTTCTACGTCTCCTGTTTCTGAATTTTGGATCATATGTTGAACAGTAATTCTCATTGTGTGTCTCCTTAACTTACACTATCATATTAAAACCAAAACGTCTTGGTGTCAACAACTTTTTTCACTTTTTTCGATATTTTTTTCTTGTTCTTTTAACGCATCAAAAAGTGATTTAGGAATAACACCAAGTCCAATTTCACGACGTGGTGCGCAATAATCAGCATATGTTTCGTATGCAACTGCTTCTTTTAGGTAGCTCATTGACATGTTGCTTTCCTTCTTGTTACATATATAATATAATGACTAAAAACGCCAGAGTCAAGCCCTGGCGCAAAAAAGGTTTTGTTAGATATCAATAGCTTAGAATTTTTTTTCCAAGTCCAACCACTTTTCCCAACTTGGATGTCGTAATTGAATATCCATTTGCTTACGTTTTCTAACCAATTCATAGTACCCTGGCCTATGTGGATTATACGTTGGTTTAATGTCAGTACGATTTCCTTTGCGGCTATTGCACGGATTGCAGGCACAAACACAATTTGTCCATGATGTTTTGCCGCCACGACTTATAGGAAGTACATGGTCTATAGTTAGTTGATTTTTAGGAAATGTTGTTTTGCAATATTGACAGGTGTATTGATCTCTTAGGTATAAGTTGTTTTTGCTGAATCTAGGGTTTCTACTTCGCCGGAGGTAATCTTTCAGCATTATTACCGCCGGCACCCTCGTTTCCCACGAGGGGCTCCGCACCACCCAATCGTCATACCATTCCATAACATTGCATTTATCATGATACATGTACATGATTGCTTCTCTCCACTGAACTGCACTTAGTGGGAGATAGCTAACTGGTTGTCCGTCAGCATTTAATACGAGTGTGTCACTCACCAGTTGGTTCCTTATACCTTATGTAAATTATTTATTGTCGTTATCAGGAAACAGAGAAAAATTTGGTTGAAAATTGTAGTCTTGAGTATACGTAAATGTCAAACCTTCACGCAAAGATTCAACCAAGTTTTCTCGCATCCAATAATCATGTACATCTTCGGGATTGCATGGATCATATGCATTATCCAACATGTCTTGAATAATTACTGGGTCTTTGATATTACTACGCAGACGAATCCTGGCCGATTGAAAATCGATTACATTATTCATCAATCGCACTCTGGAAATTTGTATTCTACAATTTTGCGAATTGTTTTAACTGAACCGTTTAACTTTTTTTCAACATACTCTTTGGGTTCTTCTGTGCCCCATTTGTGAATTGCAGATTTTGCAAAGTTAAAAATTTCTCGTTTATTGCTTGATAAGATTGTCTCACGGTAATCGTTATCTCCTATACCTTCTAGATATCTTAATGCATAAACTGTTATATCATCTACGCCTAATGGTACTGCTACCTTTGCCAAAATTTTTCTGCCGTCGCCGTTATCTTTAGATCTCATTGTTTTGTGCCTTTCTGTGCCAATATAATATGTCTTCACGTGCCATGACATTTCGCCATGACACCTTACTTGTAAGTAAGATACTATGGCAAAACGACTTACTTGTCAACCAAAAAAGGTTGCTTTCCTTCATTTTTATTTATAATTCAACAAATTCTATTTTAATACTCCAATTAACTGGATTACTGTCACCACGAACTTTTATTTGGAAATCGTTACCATTTATTTCAGTACTTGTATTCCATCCTAGATAAGTTACTGTCCAGTCACCATTTGTGTCTGGAGATACATAACTTGATGCTGATGCAGCAGAAATAGGAGAATTTGCTGTATATACAACTAAATCATATTCTACTATATCATTTTGATTATACGCACTTCCAGGTGACCATGGTGTTTCTAGAACATCTTGTGTTCCACGCTGATAGTCTATTCTATTAACTGCACCAACTAAACTTGCAACACCAGTATTATTCTGTACTACTCCTTGTAGTTTCCAAGCTCGTTTAGTTGTTGTACTGTTACCTGCTAGTACATAGAGTTCATAAAACCATGTTTTATCTGTTGCTGGCTGCAATGTGTCGCCATTAAATGTTACATTAGTTGCAACACCGTCAGTTGTTTGTAATGTTGTTGTTCTAAGGCCAGGTATATCAATATCAACTGTGTCAGTATTTTCAGTAATATTCAAATTATTGTTTATATTTGTCAAAGTTTTAAATTGTAAATCATTAACTGCTCTAGATTTAAAAACGTCAGCCCCGCCGCCAACATTGGAAACTGTTAAACTATCCCCAATTGTTATATCGTTACTATTTTGTGTAACTGTGATTAGTCCACTGCCGTTTATCTTTCTAAGTTCAAACTCATTACTAACATTGCGCTGTTTAAAAACTTCTGCACCAGTACCAATATTAATAATAGTAGTTGATTGGCTACTAATGTCTTGAGTTGTAGCTAAATCTTCCCAAGTGTTTGTGTCAGAATAAAATGCTTCAATATTGTTACTTGCTGAATTATATCGTAACATTCCCCCAGTCGCTACTCCTGGTCGTTGATTGTAATTGCCAATTGGCATAGTAAATGCAGCGTTTCCTGGTAATACTGGATTGTCAGCAATACCAATAATTGGATCCCCGCCTGCACCACTGCCATTGGTTACTGTAATTTCGTTTGTTGCTCCAGTTATAGTTCTGGCAATTGCTGTGTTTCCATCTTTTACAACAAACCCGTAACTACTAAGTTGATTGACACTATTTCCAAAAGCAGTAAGTGTTACACTACTTTGTTGATAATCAGAAATTGTTCCAGTGTTAAATTGGGCAGTATCTTTGCGAACAAAAACTGTTAAAATATCAGTACGCACAACAATGTCTAAACTGGATGCATTAAGTGCAAGCTGAGCTGCTTCACTATTGACCAAATAAACATTTGCGCCGCCACCTTCATTAATTGTAATACTTCCACCTTCTGCTGTTTGAGTATTACTCGTCGTGCCTCCTGTTGATGTTTGTAACCCTCCAGCTGCCCAACCAGGACTGTTAGGAACAGTTGGCGTTGTGCCATCACTAGTTTGTTGTTCATGTTGAACATAATTTGTAGTATATCCAATGATGTTTCCACAATAATCACGTACTGGTATTTGATTATCAACTGTACTTTGTGGATCATCAGCTTGTGCTAGTAAGTCTAATAATTCTTGATCAAACAATAGTTCGAAAATATTTGCATACTCAACAGGTTCTCCACCAGAAGAAGCACTAATAGGATTTTGTCCTTCTGTACCTCCAAATGACGTTCCAGGTCTATAAGTTACAGGATACCCAGCTAATCTATCATATAAACTTTTCATGCTTGTAACTAAACGTGCATTGTCAGCAATACTTCCGTTAAACGGATTATGCATTACACCAATTTCACTATTACAACCAGGATCTGGTGCTGCGAATTGGCTACCACCAAGTGCATATGCACCTTGAATATTGTTCTCAAAATCGATTAGATTCTTAATGCCAGCCGAAACACCCTCAATATCTGATCTGATACTATCAATTACACTTTGACTCAAGTTTCCTGCGTTAATAGCGTCTATGTTATTAGCAATATTACCAAGTATACCACCATTGAATACGTTACTACTAAAGCCGCCAGTACCAATACATGCGCAAACTTCTCCAGGAACAATGCTACCAATTTGGTCAATTAAGTTCTTACCAGCACCAAGAAAACTTCCAAATGCACGTTCTAGCATGTTTGGAATAGCAATAGGATCAACAGGTGCGCTACAGAAGTTAATCATGTTAGCAACGTTTTGTGCTTCAGCTAGGACACCATTTAACCTTCCCAATATGTTGTTTAGATTTGTGTGATCCATAAAATCATTCATTGCACTGTCTAGTTGAGACAATGCATCATATAGTTCACCTTGTAATTGTGGAATTCCTAGTAGTGCTTGTATATTTGCACTTAAACAAATTTGTAAATTTGGAAGTTTAATACCATTTCCACTTAAAACACCACAAAGTAATTCTCTAAGTGTAAAACTATATTCTGCCTGTGCAACAATGTTAAGATTGGCGTTGCCAAGTGCAGTTGTGCCACTCAAATGGTGTCTAGCATCCAAATACTGATTAGCGTCTTGCAAACCATTCTTAAAATCTGTATAGTCTACCATATTAACCTCCGGCTCTCACATCGCCACTTGCACTAGTTGCTCGTGGAGTACAATGTGGAGGACCTACTGTAGGACATAACGAATCTGGAGACGCCGGATCATTTAATATAATAATAGGTTTGCCGCCTGCTCTTGTTCTACCAGAAGTAAGAGTTGCACGAAGTGATCCCCCTCCGTGTGAGTTGGGATCTCCTTCTGTTGATATAAATTCGCCGTTTACTCTTACATTGTTCACAGTTGCACGGGTTCTTGCACCACATGCTCTACTGTCATTATTTCTGTGTATGAAGTTTGCCATACACGTATTTATTAGATAAGCAGACTGCTTTCTGTAGCAGTTGTTAGCCCTGTTGTGCTTTGCATATAGCCATCAGCAATACCCTTGTGTGGTTTGCTTACTGCAACAATTTGACTTTTACTAATAATTACTGGATCACTAGCATGAGCATCAACACTCATTAACCAAGGAATAAGCATTGCTTTTCCGTCAGTTGGGTTAAGCGTAAGCACAGTTGGCTTTACTACTTTTAATTCGCTACCAGTGTCTACGTCGAATCTTGCAACAATTTCTTCTCCTGTACTGAGTTTAATTGTAACAACATCGCTTTTTTTAAAGTTTGAAATCACCAACATCTAATTTAATATCTCCAATAAGTTCACGGACGTAATCTGGTTGTAATCTGTTAAGTGCCATTCCGCCGCCTTCAATTAATAGTTTACCTTTGTGATAAATTTGAGGCATTGTTTTATGCCCTTCATTAATCAAAAATTCACGAGCTTCTGGATTTTCTGTAATATCGATTGTCTCAAATTCAAACTCATGTTTTGTTAAATATTGCTTTGCCAAATCGCAGTAAGGGCAATAAGGCTTTGTGTATACTGTGATCATTCTTCCATCAACTTTTTCATTAACTTGGCTTCTTCAGCCTGCTTTTCAATTGTCTTTGGGACAAACAAAAAGACAATACCAACAATAAATGGACTAATAAGTGCGGCGGCAATAGCCCATCCTACAGCATTACGTCCTTTTGACTCTGCCCACTTATAAATTAAGTATACGAATAGTGCCCAAAAGGCAATTGTTAATAGTAGTTCCATTATAGACTAAATCCTTTAAATGTGTCTTCTGTTACATCTTGTTTTGTGCCACCGTTGATGTAACTTGTAATTTCTGTTTCTTGTGGCGCAACTTGTACTTCCGCACCAGCAATCCATTTTTGTGTCCAAGGTAGTGGATTACTTGCTTGATTGTAAATTTTAGGAAGGCCTGCGTTGTTCATACGCTTCATTGCAATGTGTTCAATGTAGTCACACAACAATTCACGATTTAGTCCTAGCATACTACCGTCTTTAAACAAATAGTCAGCCCATGCTTTCTCTTGCTCTACGGCATCAGTAAACATCTTGATGCATTCTTCTTCAGTTTCTTTTGCTATTTCCGCAAAAACAGGATCATCTTTTTTAAGCGTTTTAAGAAGTAACTGTGTACTGCCCAAGTGAAGATTTTCGTCACGAGCAATAAACTTAATGATTTTAGCATTACCTTCCATCTTTTTGAGTTCGGCAAACGCCCACGAGCAAGCAAATGATACATAAAAGCGTACTCCTTCTAAAATATTTACACTCATAATAGCAAGCCAAAGTTTCTTCTTAAGTTCACGTAAATCAACAACAACTTTCTTGCCATTGACTGTATGTGTGCCTTCACCTAGTAAGTTATAGTAACTTGCTGCTTCAATAAGATCGTCGTAGTACTTTGAAATGTCTCCTGCACATTCTAAAATTTCTGGAATATCCATTAGTTCGTCAAAAACGATACTTGGGTCGCTGTACACGTTACGAATGATATGTGTGTAACTACGTGAGTGAATAGTTTCACTAAATGTCCAAGTAATAATCCAGTTCTCAAGTTCCGGCAAACTTACAATACTACCAAACGATTCTGCAGGTGCACGACCTTGTACACTATCAAGTAGAATTTGACGCTTTAAGTTAGACGTAAAAATGTGTTGTTCATGTGGTGTTAGATTTTTAAAGTCCTTACCATCACGATATGTATCTACTTCTTCAGGTCTCCAAAAGAACCCCAACTGCTTATCTGTAAATTTATCAAAACTAGGATACTTCATTGTATCATAACGTTGAATAGTAACGCCACCAGACGGGTCGAGAAACGCCAGGTTATTTGCTTGACTGCTTTTATTTGTTGTATTAAATACTGACATTAATTTTCCTTTTAAATGACGCAGCTTTCACAGGCTTCGTCTTCTTCATTGATTGTAATTTGCTCTTCGATGTTTATATTAGCACTTTGGTCCATTTTGTCAACATCAATTTCACCTGCTCCGTCATATGTGTTAAAGTAATACAGTTGTTTACCTCCATATTTGTAGAACATCATTAAGTGTTGTAACATGTTGCTCATTGGGATCTTTTCATCTGGAAAATGCTGTGGATTATAGCTAGTATTAACCGATATGCCTTGGTCGATATACTTTTGTAGCACTGCCATGATCTTTAGATAACCTTCAGGACTGTGTTGATCCCACAGCAATTCGTATTTGTTTTTAAGATGGTGAATTCCAGGAACAACTTGCTTTAATACACCATGTTTTGATTGCTTAACTGATACTAATGAACGTGGAGGTTCAATACCGTTTGTAGCATTACTAATTTGTGCACTAGTTTCTGCTGGCATTAATGCCATTAGTGTGCTATTACGAATACCTGTTTCTTGTAACATGCCACGTAACCCGTCCCAGTTCATACGCTCTACGTGTGGTACTAGTTCATCAACATCTCGTTTGTAGGTATCAATAGGAAGGATACCATCACTGTATTTTGTTTGGTCATTCCACAAACATGCACCTTGCTCTTGTGCAAGTTCTGCACTTGCTTTAATTAAATAATAACTCCACGCTTCTGCATATTCGTCAATCATTTCTAAGTCTGGGTTGCTGTATGTCATTCCATTTTTAGCCATCCAATATGCTAAGTTGATAATACCAACACCTAGCGGTCGGCGACCCATTGTAGCCATTTTTGCTGCAATTACTGGATAATGTTGATAACTTAGTAGTGCATCAAGTCCACGTACTGCTAGTTTACAAATACGTTTAAAGTCCTTGGGTTTCTTGATATTACCCCAATTGATGGCACTTAATGTACATAGCGCAATCTCGCCATCAGGATCGTTAAAATCGTTTAATGGTTTGGTTGGCAAATCAATTTCACAGCAAAGGTTACTTTGACGCACTGGTGCCACTTCTTGTTTAAATGAACTGTGTGTATTAGCATTGTCTACATTCATTAAGTAGATACGACCAGTGTCTTTACGCTCGCCCATAAACTGACTAAACAGCTCTAGTGCTTTTACAGTTTTCTTACGTAGTCGTGTGTTACGTTCTGCACGTTCGTATAGTTCTTTAAACTTGTCTTGATCTGCAAAGAATGCTTCGTATAAACCTGGCACATCACTAGGTGAGAACAATGTAATATCTCCACCTGAGATAAGACGTTCGTACATTAGTTTATTAAATTGTACACCGTAGTCCATATGACGTACACGATTATCTTCTACACCTTTGTTATTTTTTAATACAAGAAGATCTTCTACTTCGTAGTGCCAAATTGGATAGTATAGTGTTGCAGCACCATTGCGTACACCGCCTTGACTACAACTGCGAGTTGCTGCTTGAAACATTTTATAGAAAGGAACAACACCTGTATGATAAGCATCACCTTTGCGGATTGGAGAACCTAGTGCACGAATACTTCCTGCACCGATACCAATACCTGCCTTTTGACTCACATACTTGACAATACTGCTAGTAGTAGCGTTAATGCTATCAAGACTATCACCAGTTTCAATAAGAACGCAACTACTAAACTGACGCTGAGGAGTACGAACCCCGGCCATAACAGGAGTAGGCAAACTAATGTCAAAGTTGCTAACAGCATCATAATAATCCTTTACCCATTTTAATCTTGTTTCCGGTGGATAGTCTGCAAATAGTGTAGCGGCAATAAGCATATAAGACATCTGTGGTGTTTCTTTAATCTCACCAGTTACACGATTTTGTACTAGGTACTTACCACGCCACTGCTCCATTGCAGCATATGTAAAGTTTTCGTCACGATCATGTTTAATATAATCGTTTAGTTCATTCCATTCGTCAGCAGAATAATCTTCAAGTAGTGCAGGATCATACCATCCTTCTTCTACATTGCGCTCAATAAGTTCTTTAATATGACAAGGCTCAAACGAACCATAAACATTTTTTCTAATATGGTAAACGATCAGTCTACCTGCTACCCACTGATAGTTTGGTGAATCTTCGTCGATTAGTTCACTTGCGCTTTTAATCAGAGTTTCTTGAATATCGCTACTAGTAATACCATTATAGAAATGCAAGTGGCTTTTAATCTCGACCTGACTAGGACTTACTCCGTTAATACCATCACATGCATAAAATACTACTTTGTGTAGTTTGTCTAGGTCGATGTCTTCCTTGCTTCCATCTCTTTTGGTTACTTGTATGTTACTCATGTCTGCTTCCTTAGAATAATAGTATTATTGCCGACAACATAATTGTTACGACAGATTTTATTTTATAATGTTTTTAATTTCTTGGCGATAACCTATGTTACAGCCTTCGGTTGGTAATGTACTTATGACACCATGCTCATAGTTAAGCAAGTGTTTATTGTCGATCAATGTGCACAGTCGCTGAAAACTTTCACCAAAGCATGTTACATAAAGTAACTCATTTGGTATCTCTGAGTTTGCATAATATATTGTATAACTCATGCCCAAGGCCAAACTGTTTTCACAAAAATCTCCTTGATGTAGCATCTCCCATGGGGTTGGCCACTGCTCACTGTTAACAGGGTCAATAGCCAAACTAACAAGTGGGGCACTTTGCCACCACTTAATGACAGTGTTACAAACTTCTGTAATGTTATCTGTGTCAAGGCTTTTACGGAATTCACGCCACATAGATAGTCGTTTTCTAGGCGATTCATACCATGCCCTGTGGTCTAGTTGCTGTTCCAAAGTTGATATGTATACTTAAATGTTGCGTTTGCGTTGTCGTTATCTGTGTATTGCAGTTTTAATGTGTTAGTGATACTAATGTCTGCATTAAAGACAATGTCAACGGTTGATGTTTCTGTGTAGTTGTCATCAATCATAACAGTACTTGCACTCGTGTCGGTACCAAAACGTAATTGCCCAGCACGAACGCCATTGGTTGATTCTAACGTATAATCCATAATTACTACATTGTAGAGTGATGTGTCAACAGCAAATCCTGTGTTTGCAAGATTTCCGTTTGCTGCTAAAGAAATGACATTTGGTATTGTTGCATGACGTATCATGTCAACTTCGCTATTAAACTGTGCAGTAATAACAGCGCCATTGCCTGGTGGAGTTGAAAATGTAAGAGTAGTACCTACTACACTATAATCACTAGTATTAACTTGTGACCCATCTAAAAATACACCACGAACATTGTTTACTGATATTGTCGTTGGTATGATAAACATGTCGTTAACACCATTGCCGGTGCCTATTGTAACTTGTGAGTTACCAATAAACAAACGATGATCGTCAAGTGCATATCCTAACTCGCCACTATCTAGTAACGGCAAGTCTGCAAAATTGCCTTGTCTAACTTTAATTTTACTAATACGTGTATCTGCCATTATAATTTCCTCTATAACATATTTATGCTAAATTATAGTACTCGGCTACTCTTAGTGCCCACTTTTCTTCCCATTCTTTAAACTCTTCAGGACCTATTTCAAATAACTGCCAGTCTAAATTTCTACTACACATAAAAATTGCAGCGTGTTCAATTTTAGTTTGGAACATTTCATTATGTGCCATACTATATGCTGCGGCTTGTAAAAAATAGTCGTCGATCCATTCACGCTTTTTAGGTTTATTCGTTTGTTTAAAATCCATAATTGCAGGCTTGCCTTTATACACACCAACCAAGTCAGTTGTGCCTGCATACAATCCTGGATAACAGAGATTAACTTCACTTCCCCATACTTCTTGCAAATGCGGCTCTACATTCTTTTTGACTGTTTCGGCCATCATTTCTGCTTGTAATATTTTTTGTCCAGCATAGTCTTCGTTCTTAACCCAACTTTCTAATATGTTGTGCATAATAGTGCCAACATTGGCTGCCTCAGTTGTAATCTCTTGTGCTTTTTTCTCACCCACACGTTTTTTCCAGTTAGCAAGTGCTTCACGTTTTTCTTTAGGTTTTGTTTTATCCAAGATAGTTGTAACACTTGGTACTGGATCGCCATAAGGATTTTCGTATAAACGCTTACCGTTTACACTTTTTCGTTTGAATTCACGATAGGGATAGGGGGAATTTATAGTTAACATTTACATAATGTAATACAACATTAAGCAAATGTCAATAGTTTACAACCCATTTAAATGTTTTATTTGTTGTTGTGTTTGTTTGTCGTTGAATATCAAATCCTAGATTGCTGAAATAATTTATTACATCATTCATTTCATCTGTGCTACATGGATCAGTGACTGATCCTTGCCAAACATTAAAATAAGCAACACTCTCAGGGTCTGTGGCTGTTTTTGTTTCAGCAGTGATGCCTAGTGCAGTATTTGCAGTTCCTGCACCAATTGTTACACTCCAAGTAGACGCCGCCGGTGCAGTGTATGTAATGACAAGTTGATTACTTGTATTTTTACTTGCTACTACTCCTGTCACATTTGCATCATTGATATCAGCAATAATACTATTAAGATTAAGACCAGTTGTTCCAAGAGTAATAGTTGAGTCAGCAATAATAAGTGTAGGTGTACCAGTAATTGTTGGATCCGCAACAGTTCCAGTTATAGTTATTGTTGCTGTACTTTTTGTCATTGTGGTTTCGGTAATCGTAATAGTACAGACACTACTTGCAGACGCTGTTATAATTTGCTTCATAATTGCGTACTGTTCTTCATATATAACAAGGTCATTACGTCTATTTTGGTTAGCTTGTTGTGCATTAATACCGAAACTCATAGTTTCTTATCCTTTTTACTAAGTTGTTTTGATGCCATTTTACTAACAGTTTCATCATCCTTTTTTTCTGAGTCCGGGGGTAACGCAGTTGTAAGTGTGATTTCATTTTTGTTAGCAGAACCAACAGCATCAATACTGTTCAATAATTTAACTAAACTACCCATGTCAATAAAATATCCGCCTGCCTCTAACTTTGCTAGTAGAGTTGAGGTTTTTAATTTAGTAATGCCACGTGCTTTAGCACGAACAACAAGTTCTTCAATGCCATTAAGCACATAGCCTTGTCCTTCATGTAGTAGTTCAGCTGCTCTCATATTATTTGCCTTGCAACTTTCTTTGCCTTTGAAGCCAGTTTGATAATACATCCCAACCTACATCACCTTTTCTTATCTCGGCTGTACGAAGACCTGAGATTCCAAACTTATCCCTTGAATTGGATTTCGGTTGTTGTGGCGCAGGTGGCTTTGGTACCATTACTCCTACTCCAGATTTTGGTAGTTTTTGTGTGTTGTCATGATGCATGTCGTTATAGTTTCGACCATAATATGGATCTTGCTCAGTTAAACTATTAATAATATCTAAAAACTGCTCTTTGGTAATTTTGCCTGCTTCTAGCATCTGGAATACACGGTCTTTGGCTTCCAAGAACTTTTTTTCTTTTAGTGCTTGGTCTTCCATTACATCAAGACTTTCTTTCATTTCACGTCCTGTTGCGTTAGCATCACCTGCGGCTGCTGAATCCGCTGCAAATTCATCACCCATGTCCATGTCATCCGCATCTGGTATATCTGCTACTGCTGGTTCCATACCCATGTCTGTTGGCATTGGTGCTGCAGGTGCTTCACCACGTGCTGCTAGTGTTGCATTTTCCAGTCCTTCTTTTGCTGCTTTAGCCTGATCTAGAAGTCCTGCTAATGCTGCATCCGCTGCACTATTATATGCTTCTGCTATTTCAAAACCAACTTGTTCTTTCATTGCATCAACAATTGGCATTAGCTTTTGTACTTGCATCTCTGCTAAGTTTTCCACCATTTTCTGTAGCTCATCAACTAGTTCTTGAGCTGCTAGCATAACTTCAGCTTGCTCTAAATCTGTTGATTCTTTAACTTTTGTTTTCATCGTTTTTCCATCGCTACGGCCTGGCGCAACTTCTTTAATATATGTTTTCAGGCTAGCTGAAATTAAGTTTAGTTTATTGTATGTTGGGTTTTCCCAATACTTCAGATCACTTTCTTTGATCTGTTGAATTTTTGCGTTTGTTGTTGTAAGCATACGCTCTAGTGTATTAGTGCTCATTTCACTAATATTAACATTGTGTCCAAAAGTATTTGCTAGGACACGATTAATTTTGTCAACACTGTGCGCTGCTGAGTTTAAATCGTTTAAATACATTTTCTTATTCCCCGTTATATAGTATATTTATAGTCTTTTCATTATTTTGCGCTTTGCTTCAGCGACTTTACTTTTTGCAGCGCCAGCTTTTGCTAGTGCAATATCTTCGTTTGGGCCGCCTTTTTTTGCACGACTCTGGTGCATCCAAGTTTCGTATAGTGCATTACAATATTCCATATCAAGTTTTTCTAATGCATCAATATTTGATCCGTTATGTGCAATATATCTTTTAACAATACTCATTGCAGTTTCAAATAAAGCCAAATCACGATGTATTACTTCATTGTTTTCGACAATATTATAAAAATTCTTTTTTCTACCAGCAAATTCTTCACTAATAATATCAATACGATAATTTTGTATAGTAATACTATCAGGTGTTACTGTTTGTGTCATTGCTACTTTTAAATTAACATCAGAATTTGCTGCTTCATTTAAGGCTTGACTAGTTTCTTCAACTTGTTGTAAGAGTATTTCTTTAAGGCTACGCTTCATCATGATTTTCCATAGTTGTTAATGTTAAGTTTATAGCCTGCTACACCACTATTTACAACCTTGTCTAACACGCCACGTGTTACTAGGTTTTGTGCAATGTATGATTCTCTTTCACTTAATTTTTGTTTTTCTAAAATCACATCTTCATTAAAATAGTGATCTAAAAATTGACTTTCTCTAATATTAATCCATGTAGGGAAACCACCTTTGGTAATTAATGCTCTCATCTTTGACCTCCCTCTGGTCCTGCTGGCGTCTGTGATTGTAAAAGTCTAGAAGGAATACCAGTTGGTGCTTTGCGTTTTCTTTTTTCTGAGCGGTATGATTGCTGTTGTGCAACGCCTGCTTCTCTGTTTGCATCAGCTGTCCTTGCATTGATACGAATGTTTTGATTTGTTTGCTTAGAATTAACCGATCGAGACATTGCTGTGCCTTGTCTTAGTCCATAACCAGATTCAATAATGTCATTTACTTTCATATCACTTTACCTTATTTAAACGCTGCACTGCTTTACTTGCTGGATTAAACCTTTTAGTTTTTTGTGCTTTACGAGCCATTCGTGCACCCATACGGGCTTTTGTTTTGCGCAACGTTATACGCTTTTTAATATCAATTGGCTTACTACACTGACTGGGATCACTCACAACTCTACCAGCACGTTGCCCAACTGCACAACGAAACTTACGAGCAATTTTATTGCCTTTGCGAGCCCATACAAGTTGTGCTTCCACAACAGGCTCCTCTGATGTAAATTCATTTAAGTTCATAAAGTTATTTATCGGAAATTACATTGACATTAACAGCGTAACAACCACTGTTAATACTCCTGCTACGATGGTACCGCCAGTACCCATCATAATTTTATTTGTTGTGTTTTGTGCTTTAATCATATCTTCACGGAGTCTGCCAAACTCACGTATATTGTCTTCACGCATATGCATGACAGATTTTTCGATACTATCTAATCTAGTTTCTATATTATTCACCTTCGATTCCAACACACGATACCTCTCGGCACACAGGTCAACGTGTGCTTCCAAATTTTCACGCTCGATCTGCGTGGTTGCAATTGTAGTTACTGACATAGATTCACTCTTCTACGGCTTAAATGCTTCTTAGCATCGTGTTGGTAGGAGCCTTGGTATGTTTGCCTAAATTTTATGCCTAGAAACAGACGTTATATAAAATATTTTCTCTGTTACATTATTATTTATCAAATCAATCATGCTTATAAAAATACACGTTTATTACTTCTTTATTAAATGTCTCAAATGTAGCAGTTATAAAATTAACAGTTTCATTTAAATGTGGAGTAAATGCTACACCATCAAAGTCTGACTTTAAAAAATACACTGGATCATTATTTTGTTCATATACTCGACTGTGCTCTACTACAAAGTTAAATTTCCACACTGTATGTAGTCCTTTAAACTGGTTTCCAAAGCAGTAATTAACAAGATCTTGTGCATTTAACTGTTGTATAGAGTAGTCTATGGGTTGACTACGCAACCCTATTAGCTGTATAATTGTATTTAAATTTTGTTGTTGGTTATACTCTTGTATATTATTTGATTTAGAATTAGTATTTTTACTATTTGTAATGTCAACTAAAGTATAAGCCGTATATTTTTCAGTCAAATGTCACCTGTCGCTGGTATTACCACGAACTAAACTTCTACCAAACGATCTACCCATTGCAAATCCAGCTGCGCCACCTGCTGCCGCCGCTGCAGTCCTTACTGCTATCTTTTTGGCAACACTTGCTTTTTCTGCATTACTAACATTAGCTAAAATATAATTGTTTGCTTTTGAATATTGTTGTAGTGGCTGATACAATTCACTTCTAATAGCTTTTGTCTTATAAAACTGTAACAAACGAGTGTTTACCAATCTACGCTGAGATGGATTCAATTTTGCCCAATCAACACCCAGTCTACGTATACTTTTATAATTAGTTTCTTGAATTTTAAGAGCTCGTTCCAATTTCATAAACATACCACGGGCTTGTGGTGTTGAGTTTCCTTTTGCTACTTGACGCAAATACATCTTTAATTCTTCTTCAGGCAGTTGTACTTGAGAATTGTTTGACAATTTATGTAATGCCTGATATAAATCTGTTCCACTTTGTTTATAATTTTTAAATTGGTTACTTTCGATAGTACGTTTAGCATAGGCTCGTGCAATAGATTGAGTCTCTTCATCGTTATTTAAAATATGCATAGAAATTAAATTTAAAAATGCAAAGTCTGCAACATCGCCAAGATCACTTGTATCGAGTTGCTTACGAGTTCGATACATAGTGCTTTCTGTTAAGTCATTTACAAAGCTGAATGCAGGAGTGTCATCAATGCTGTGACCCCCTTCAATTGCTGCCCATTGTTTTGCTGTGTATTTTTCTTCCATAATAGTATTTACCCGATTTTAAATTTGTGTCTTGGGACCAATTTAACTTTGTCACGAGCTGCTACATATCCCTCACCACCACTATCACCATCAATGTGTGCAGTAACATCCATTTCTGCATTATCAAGTTGTTCAATAACATTATTTTTAAGATTTTGTATTTTTAGTACTAAATCAAAAAGCAAAGGAAAATACTTGCTTTCTGGCATTGCAAGGATCTTTGCTTGCTTGTTAGGGCTTACTTTACTATTTTTCAACCAATCATTAAACCCAGTTGTAAGTTCATTCCAACGTCCTGCACGACTCATTTGGTTTACATAAGTGTAGATAATATTTGGAATATCACTTAATCCTGGCTTGGCTGACAACAATGAGTCAATTGCATTTGCATTTTTCTTAACTACAGATTTAAGATTGTTAACACTGCTTACATCTATTTTTGGAGGTTGCTGTGCCAATACTGGCGGCATAACAAACAGATTGCCCTCACTTAGTGATTTTGGATCTGCTTGTGTTACATTTCCATTTAAATCTGTATGAGTATGAATAACAACACCAGCTGTACTGCGAGCAATACGTTTGCCTATATTGCTGTCTGTTTTGACTGAATATGTAACTTTATTAGGCTTAAAAATAAAGTGTCCGTTATCTACCGCTGGTTGTGATTTATATAATAAATCCCCATGTATAAAACCAGAAAAGCCAGATGGTGTTGCACTTTCAAATGCATCCCAAACATTGGCCATTGCTTGTGCATACGCACGCCTGTTATCGTCTACTTCTTTGCCTCGGTTTAAAATCATACTTTGTAATGCATCAGCTGACTTAACACGGCCGTCATATGACTTGCTGCCAAATCCTGCAATATCTGTTAAAATAAAATCGCCATTGGCGTCTCTGCCGAATATTACTGCAGGAGTACCATCCCATTTAATACTAACATCACTGACATCACTACCAAAACGCTCAAGTATACTTAATGCTTCCATAGCACCAGCAGAGCCTTCAATGAAAGCAAGGTCTTCCAAGTGTTGTAGATTACGTCCTACCTTAGATTCAGTGAGTATTTCTTTTGCTCGCATTAGTCAAGTTCTTTCCAATTTGGATCACTTCTTAAGTCAGCTAGCATCGCTTCACCTGCTTCTTTGCCCAACGCTGCCATAATAGCTTCTACGCTGCCAATATCTTTTCCGGAGGCATTCGGGCCGAGTAATGCTTTTGCTACTTGTTCGATGTTGTCTGTTACTAGATCGGCTTTTTTACCGTTAGCATCTCTGCTAAACAAACCTTGGTATGGTGACCAAAGCATGTTTTGTTTTTTAGCAAGATATGCCATAGCAATTTGTTTGTTTACACCTTTCCACTTTGAACCTTGTGGAATTGTATGTGTATGGAATTTTGCTGCATTGGCTGCATTAGGAACAACCATAATATCTACTTGGTGTGCATGGTCGCCCATTGGCACTTTAACATGCACACTTGTACCAGATTGTGCTGTTTCTAATCCAGCCATGTCAAATGTTTGACGTAATTTTTTACGAATATCTTTATCAGGAGAATCTAACATATCATACTCTTGACGCAGTTGGTTTACATCTACAATCATATCCAAGTCTCCGCTGACTTTTCCTGGAGTAGGAGTTGCACCACTACCAATGGGAATCGCTTGTGCATTAACTTTTTGTAATACACCGTTGATAACTTTCATAATACCAGGAATCATTTCGTGATCAAATCCCACAGTACCGTCAAAGACATTACCGCCTTCATGCAAGTGCAGGTCTTTTTGTCTTAATCTTTTAATTCGGCTACCACGTCTGACTTTACGCTTATAATTCCCGCCCAGGATGTCTCGAATCTTCAACTTTAATAATCCCTCTTTTGAATTTACGAGGATCTTTTGTTCTAATACTGTTAATAAGTCGCTTATTTAAATCTGCAGCAGTTTCAACATCAAAAGTTTCATTAATTAATTCAATTAAATTAATTGCAGTTACTATTACTTGTTCAGCATTAGATTCGACAATTTGTTTCTTGTCTCGACGAGGAGACATTGAATTAATTTCTTCTAATATAGATCTCGTTTTTCTTTTCATAATAGTATTTATAAATATTGTTGCTGAAACATTAACGGATAGCACTTATGGCACTTTTGCATTTCCTGATTACGAACTTAGGATCCATTGCTAATAAGATAATGAAAACAACAGTGGTGGCGGGCAACACACAGGCTTACTTTTTTGGCTCATACAGGCTCAAACTTATTGACTCCTAAAGGCTAGGCCCGTTGTTCAAAATCATATATAGACTAGATAAGGTCAACGGCGTTATTGTTTCAGCAACTATTCCCTTCGTTTAAGTAAATTGTTTAATCTGTCTGCATTATTAACTGCAACAGTTGTTGATTGAGTAACTTGCTCTCCAGCTGGGCTTACACTTGTTTGTTTATTTGATTTTAAACTTTGATAAATGCTGGCTACTTGTCCTTCTTCGCCTTGTTCATCTTCATCCAAATCAGTAATACGAAGTGTATTCATGTCGTAACCTAAATCTAGTTTACTACCAACACCACTACTTGAACGTGTTTTCATAAACTGTATTTGCACCCTGCCACGCTCACGCATTGCACGGCTGCTAAAGATACCGATCAAGTTGTCTGCTGTATTAATCTTACTAATACCACCTGCAATGTGGCTGTGGTCAAACTCTACTTCGTCAACTGCACCACGGTTAAGTTGTGATGCTGTAACAAATAGAATATGTAGTTCAGTTGCCAGGTTACGTAACTCTTCACTTACAAACTTGTCTTTAATAAACTGATCACTTGGATTTACTTTTACTGTTACCGGCATCATCAAGTCCAAGTAGTCAACAAACAATGCATCTACTTTAATGCCTTTTTGTATTTGATATTCTTTTAAATATGCTTTAATATCATTAACTGTACTGCCATTTGCCATTTGTATAATTTGCAATACGCCTGCTTTTTTACTTGCCATTTTAACTTTAAGCTCAACGTCACTTGGATTTTTCATAACGTCTTTAGTGCTCATATTAGTAAGCATGGCGTCTAGTCGCATACTGCACAGTTCTTCACTAAGTTCCAAACTTACATAAACAACGTTCTTACCAGCAAGTGCCCAGTTGAGTGCCATGTTCTGCATAAACAAACTTTTACCACTGCCCGAACCACCTGCAAAGATATTCAGTTCGCCTGGATTAAATCCGCCATACAATACTTTGTCCAGACTCTCCCAACCGGTACTGTTTTGTCCACGATTGTCTTTAATAGTTTGAATACGTCCTGCGGGATCATCCCAATAGTTAAGTCCAAAGTCTTTAGCAAGTCCAATGCTAACAGCATCTTTAATTAGTTTTTCTACACTACCATATTCATTGCGTTCAAGTTTGTCAGCACTAGCAAGGATAGCACCTTCCAGTGCTTTGTGTCTACAAAACTTTTCGTATTCATCCATAAACCATTTTTTATGGTCATCTGTCACTTTGTTAGTAATGTCGTCAAACTGCTGACTTGTTTTTGCAGCAATTTGTTCATGTGTGGGTAAGTCACCATAACCGTCTACGTGTTGTTGTATAAAGTCCATAACAGGCTGATACTTACGTGTAAAGTATTTGCTTTGTGTAATAGCATTACATCTAACAAAGAGGTCTTTCTCTGCTAACAAAAACTCAATATAAAGTTTTTGTAAATCGTCTGTATACTCTTCACTCATTTAATTTCGCCTGTTAGCTTCTTAGCAATATATTCGTTACGGGTATATACCATGCGCCAGTCTTTACTTTTGTGTGGCACTGTGCCATTCATATCCATTGTTATAACGTACTCGTAATAATTTGTCAACCAAATCCGTTCATTGGTTATATCGCTACGTTTAGGTAGCCAAGCAAATCGTTTGACCCATTCGCTTTGTAAATCTGTGTATGCACTTACATGTTTCACTCTTTTATAAAAATCCTCATCTCTAATATTGTAATCATCTACAATAGGATTTAGCAAGTAACTGGATCTTTGTTGAGTTGCTCTCTGTACTTTCAATTATACTCCTTACTGTAAATAATCTACCATATTTTTGCACTGCATCGCCAGCGTCTTTACATCCCTCCCAAGGAGGAAAACTTACACTCCAACCACGCTTGAGTGCTGCCTTAACTAATTCATTACCAGCTTTATCAGCATCTGGTACTACAATAACTTCTGTTTTTAAACTATCAACTACATCACACTGTGTCATACTAGGTGTGTTGCCTTGCATTGCAACACCGCCAGTAACAAGTGCATCAAATTGACTTTCAGTGACTATGGTGTACTTATGATTAGCCTGTGCATCAACATTGTATACAAAATGCTTGGGACTCTTCAAGTAATACTTGGGCGTTTCTTTATTTGGTGTCTTTCCAACCCAACGTGCAGTATATCCTACAATTCTTTCTTCATAGTAGAATGGTAATATTATACGGTTACTGAAATGTTTAAACGGGCTCCAGTGCCAGTCATTATAAAAACTTAATCCACGTTCTTGAACATACTCACATGCTGATATAAACTTATCCAGTTCTTGATCAGTTAATACACTAGTGTTAACTTCCGACAACCTTTTGCTGTCTGGAGGCAGTGGTTCTTCATGCCAGTTTATTTTTACTTCACGTGGTGTATCTTGTTTAATAAACTGGCCTGCAATGTCAGCTTCTTCTTGCTCTTTAAGCAATTCAAAATTGATACGTTGTATTTGTGCAGTATCAGCGCCAAACTGTACAAGTAATTCTTGTAGTCTACCATTTATTTTTCTACCAGGCGACCAACCAGTTTTAAATCCACAGTTAAAACAATTGTATTGTACTTTGTCATCAGTAAACATAAGCCCGCCACGTTTACGGGTATCAGCACGGTGCCCACGTGTGACACACATTGGACAGTTTCCACTGACCCAACCACTAGGTGTATACTTCCAACCGCCAGGCAACGTCTGACGAACAAAATCTAAAACTAACATATAGCTATATTACGCTCTATATAGGATTTTGTCAAGTGTTCCTGTGTTTCCAACATCAGCTACATAGCGGAAACGAACCCACATAAACATGCCATCCCATGTAAACGGAACAACACCTGATGCACTTGTAAATGTCCAATAGTTGTTTGAGTTTTCTGGATCAAGTTGTATTTCAAACCAATCACGTTCTGCTGGCTGTAAATCCAGTGTTCCTTCTGCATATAGTTTTCCACTAAAATTAGTAACATATACTGCGGCAGTATTTGTGCCATCACTGTTAAGAGTTTGTGCAGTACTTGCTAATTTTGATCCAACATTTCCAGGGTTAGTAAACTGGCTTTCTTCTAAACTCTGCTCAATTTGTAGTCCAGGAGCAATTTTAATTTCAAGAGTATAGTTTATTTGAAATTGAACAGTGTCACTTGTTAATCCAAATTCATTGCCTTCACTATCAGTATAAGTAATAGTTAGATCGTAAAGACCAGCAGACAAGTTATCTACGTCTGTTTTAGTTAAACGGAGTAATAAAGTACTGTTATTGTAATCAAAGAAAGATAAGTTTTTTGTGACACGAACTATATTATCTGAGCGTGAAACAATTCGAGCTGTAAATGTTTTGTTTACTAAGCTAACTGCTTTACGAGTTTCGCTGATTACAGAAAACAAAATATCGGTATCGATACCGGTATACACAACAAAAGGATTGTAGTTATTTGATGTGCCATAATAGTTTGTACCAGTTCGAATTGGCAAAACAGAAGAATTCGTGCCGCTACGATTGGGTATTGTAAATTGAGCTTTTTGATTAAAGCTATATGATGTACCTTGATATGCCATTAGATAATTTCTCCACTAGTATTTATTTCGATAAGTAATAATAGGATGACACATATACCACAAAAATATCAGAAACTACTGGAAAATTTTCCATTTCTAACACTTATTTCGTATGGCGGTAATGAATATGTTGGCATTATGCAAAATCTTGACCAACAAATGGCAAGTATGTATTGCTTTGAAAACATTAAAAACGCTAACGATAAAAGAGATTTTTTAGATCTAGGTGAAGAATGGTGGTGGGGAACAAATCGAATGATCCCTATCAACATTATTTTTAAAAGCCGCTGGGAAAAATTTAGGCCCACGTTAGTTACTTTCAGTCTTAAAGACTTTGAAGTAATACATGGACCAACTATTAGTTTAAGTAATATAATTCAAAAACGTGTTAAAAGAAGAAATATACAACTAGTTAGAAAAGTTAACTAGTTCTAAGTGTAGTATTCTTTTGCGGGTCAACTGTTCGTAAACGTCTGGCTGTTGTTTTTTCGGCTGCATGTAACAATAACCCACGCCTAATTTTATCACTGTGATTTGGCATAGTGCTATGAAGAACTCTTGGGTGCCAACACACAAAACTTCCTTTTGGTCCTTGATGTTGTTTATAATTATCCATAAAGAACAAGTCAAATACGCTCTTGTCTGCATACAAGTTTTGATAATAATCATATATGTATTTGTGTGACCCTGGAACATATCCTGTTGCACCATTGTCTGGTTCAAAGTCACAAAGCATTACCATAAATTGTAATCCCAACAGACCTTCTGTATATTTAAACTCTTTGAATCGATAAGGTGTATCAATATGTGGACGTACAAAATTCATACCTGGATGTAGTACAATAAAGTCACACATATACCATTCCCAATTGCCGGCACCAAATGCAGCATCTGCACACTTGCCCAATTCAGGTTTGATTACATTATTAATAAAATGATTTTCTTTTGGTTCATCTGTCCAATAGTAAGCCCAGTCAATTTTATCTATTTCTTCTTTGGACATTTCCTTGATTGTTTCCCAACCAAACCATTTCATATTTTTGTCATGGCCACGCTCTGGTGGAAATGTTTCTGCATAAGTGTTTAATTCTTCAATACACTCAGGATCAAATCTGGCTTCCCACATTGTAAATCCATTGTCATTGATTTCTTCTAAAAATTTTTGTTCATTCATATTAATATCCTAATTTTTCACAAATCAAGTTCATATGCACTACACAAGCCATTGCATACGAAAATGCGTGTGCTTTTTTAAAGTAATAACTGCCATTTTCTGGTTTAGTCCAAACCTCACGATTTATACGGTCCCAGTCCACGTCTTTTGCCAGGTATCTTTTTGATGGACGAATAATAGCTAACACCGCGGCGAGTTGTTCTAAACTGGATGGTTCTAGTGTACTTACGAGTTCTTCGTTTCCGCTTAAATGGAAAACTTGAGAGGTAAACTCTGGATGCTTTAATAGTTCCCATATCGGTTCTCTTTCCATGAGTTCTTTTAAATGTGCTTCGCTTTTTATATCTTTATATATGCTAACATTGAGCATGTCTAGTTTAAAGAATCCTGCTTCATCTGCTTCTTTGTGATCTAGTGTGCATAATACTTTAAACGGATCAACAGGAACACGATGACAATATACCCCTGTGTTGTGTTTACGATTTTTCAAACGTGCTGGTACATGTTTAATTTTTGCTAGTATTTGATCTCTGTTAGCAAAGTCAATATCAATATCAGGCATCAACTGTCTCCAATTTAATCATTCATTATTTCTCCATCATCATTATTTGTATAACGTATACCTAAATCAGGCTGTACCCTTTTTTCCATGTGTTCTTTACAACAATACCAAATAGTTTTTCCTACTTGTTTACCGCATACTGCATCCATTGCTTGATAGTCTCCAACACTATTTTTAACAAATAGTATATGATGTTTGTTACACTTATCCATCTAGTATCCACATTTTTGAGCAGTAGTAACATACTGCTTTTGGTTTTTGTTTAGTTACTAATATACTAAACAACGGGTGTGAATCATCATCACAATACCCTTGCCATGGTTCGTCTAAATACACTTTTTCTTTTTTTGCGACTAGTTTTTCAACTTCTTTACGTTTGGCTTCACGTTCCTGGTCAGTTAAATTATATTTTTTACGTTTAAGCATCAACAGGTTCTCCATCAATTATGTGTCTTACCCATGCTGCATCTTGCGGTGCTTGTTGTGTTTTTTTGCCCCAGTGGCCTGCATCAATTGCATTGGCTACTCTGTTAAAACATTCTTCGTTCATTGCATTTAATGCAACTTGTGCACGAGTGCTACAAATAACTATCCATGGACTTATTTTGCCAGACTCCACCCAGTCTGCAATTACATATCCACCTGCACTTTCCCAGAATGTGTCAAAGTAAGACGTCTTACTTGCATGTTCTACAAAACGTTCTAATGCTCTATCCACTGTTTCTTTTTTAACATGATCTCGTACAAATAACATATACATACGATCAGTTGGCCAATCTTTAAGTTTTGCTTGTTTACGTACTAGCCAACGAGTGTATGCTTCTGTGTCAATGACACGAGTATTAATGCAGTAACTTCCATATTTAACAAATGCGCTGAAAAACTGACTGTCTACAAAATCCTTATATTCCTTAGGCTTATGTTGCATACTAAGTCTATAAAACAAGTCAAATGCAGTAAAGCCAGCTATTGTTTCAGGAAATTCTTTTGAGAGCCAGCGGCGTTTTTTCTCACACGTGTGAGCAAGTAATGTACTTTCACGTTTGAATTCCTTTCCGCAATAATCACATTTCATTTAATGATCTCTTTAATCTCTTTTTTGGTCATTCCTTGTTGTTCCATAATATCAACAAATGAGTCTTTTCCATTTGTTTCTACTAACAACTCAAGTTCTTCATCACTGTATTCAGGATATTGTTCAGATAACCAATTCATAAACTTGTTTTTTATAACACCTTTACCAGGAGGAAGCCAAGGATGAAACTCATTACGACCACTGCCTGCAAGTTGTAACAGATAGTGCTGTAATTGTGGATGATGACGTAGCGTATTAAAGTTTAAATTAGTAAACTCATTTACTAACATTAGGTATTGTGCTGCATTTACACCTTTAACACTACTAGCATAACGCATTTGTACCCACAGTTGCTTGTCATATTTTTTACGTTCATCCTCAGACAAACTCTTGTACCAGCTTCTATCTCTGGTATCAATAGCTCGCATTTCATTTTTAAGATCTAGCTTACTCACCACAAATCATCCGTACTTAGTATATCAGGCAGTTTAGCAGTTTCTTTGACAAAGTAAACACATTTCGGATTGTTTTTTTCTTCAAGAGGTACTGCTAGTATGTGCCCGTATTTTAATTTAGGAAAATACCATTTTACCTCCTGGTAAATATTTACAATTTCAACTTCTATAAACTCTGGCATAAATCCTGTAATTGGGTTAAATACAAACCCTTTAAACCCACGGTCATTTAGACTTGTTATTGGTAGTATTTCAGGATCTCCAACCATGGGATCACAAACAACCAAGTTCCAATCTAATGGAACCCTTACTGTATTTTTACCAATTTTTAGTACTGCCGCAGGACAACTAAAACTTTCTAAAAAAACCAGCGGAACGAAAATATAATCTGCATTATCTTTATCGCTATAGTCTAGAACACAATATCTAATGTCTTCTATTTCTTCAGGAACATATTCTAAGTCATAGCACTTGTTTTCTACTGTTAATATTTTCATTTAAAATCTACTTTCTCTACACGGAAAGGATAGTTCGCTTCACGGTAGTATTTTTTACGTTCAGTCAAATGTCGTTTGCTAAACTTTGCACTGCTAGTAATATCCCATATTTGGACACTGTCTTTGTCTTGTGCTTTACGTATTCCCCGTCCTATTGATTGAATTACTCGAACAAATGACTTACCAGGTTCAATGAGTACCAAGTTAAAAATGCGAGGAATATTAATACCAACAGCCGCAACACCATAGGTTGCAATAATAATTTTATTGTTTGCTTCACTAATCTCATCATACTCATCTTTCCTGTCAGATGTTTTCATTGAACCACTAATAAAAACAGTGTCGTCTCCGAGACGTTCTACTAGCCCTTCACCTGCTTTAAGTCTATCAACAAGCACAAGTGTATTTCCACTAGCTGACATGTTTTTAATCATTTCACTAATATAGTCTAAACGATTTTTGTCAGTTGTCAAGTATGTAAGCTCGCTCTGATAGTTACCATAATTAACTGTGTCTTGCAACTGCATAATGTTAACATCACACTGTGCTAGTACACCTTGATCTTGTAGTTCACTTGCTGCTAGTTGGTGCACAACTTCTCCTAAGCCTACTTCTAAACTTAATCGTTCGTGGTCTGCTTTAGGTATAGTACCTGTTAGTCCCCAACGAATAGGAACATTACGGAAACTACCTGTTAACAGTTTCTTTAGTACGTCTGCCTTTGCTTGGTGCACTTCGTCTACCATAACGCATACTACATCTTCTGCAAAATCGTCCAAACTCATTTCACTTTCACCATCACGAAAACGTTTTTCGATAATGTTCAAACTCTGCCATGTACAAATGGTATGTGTTTTACCATACTCTTTACGGTCACCAAAGTATACACCTACATCTAGTCCCAAGTTGATATAGTCTGCTTCTGTTTGTGTAACCAAGTCTTTGTTTGGTACAATAACAATACTACGCCCATAAGGTTCTATTAGGTTACTGAGTGCAGCGGTCATCAGTGTCTTACCAGCGCCTGTTGCAATCTCTTGAATACTTTGTGTGTTATCTAAAAACTTATTGATAATTTCCACTTGGTAATCACGCAACATTACTGGGGTTCCAGCCGCTGGGTGTTTATCAGGCCAAGTTCTGGCACTAAAATGGTCCTGTGCAATTTGTTGAAAGTCAAACTTCCAAATGGTACGCTGATCCTCTACATTAAGCTCGTATCGTTGTTCTTGTAATATAGGAATAATATGTGGCAATGCATTTACAAACGTGTTGCCCCCCATAGTAAAAAAACTCACACAGCCGTCCCAACGCCCTAGTTTGTATGCTGGTACGTGTCTTGCATAAGGCAAAAAGAACTTTAATTTTTGTTCACACTTGCGACGAGTCTGCAAATCAAGACCTTCAACTTTACAGTTTACTTCGTCTTTAAGAATAATTTTACACTTCATATATTAATATTATACTATACGTTAATTTTTGTCAATCGTACTATAAGTACTTAGTGAAAAGAAGAGCCGGTAAAGTGTCTTACTTTACCGGCCCAGTTAAACCCAACGGTGTGAGTGAGAGTGACGCAGACAGAGGAGGTCCACCGTTGGACTTTTATTTTATCGGCCTCGTTTCATGCAGGTCATTTCTACATAACGTTGCCATTTATTGCCGTTCATTTTTTTGAGATCGGCAATCTTTAGTACCATACGCAAGCTCATTTCACGTAGCTTACTACGGTTATCAAAAATGAACTCCAGCAATTGATCTTGCTCTTGACTGGAGAACATATATTCTTGCAGCATACCGTCTTTGACGATTTGCTTACAGCGCAAAAATTTATCACGCATAGTATCTAGCGTCAGATCTAGATAGTGACAACGTGACATGATAGCGTCCAAGTGGTCTTTAATTTTACCACGAGTTGCTTCAAACTTTAGGTTTGTGATAAAGATAATAGAACCTTTAAACTCAAACCGATCTGGAATTCCTTCACGGCGTAACACTGTACTTTCTGAACGCCAGCTTAGGAAACGCTTTGGGCTACTGTCTAGTGCAGCCTTTAGCAAGTTGAGGCTAGTTTCATCATACAATACGCTATCACAGTCATCTAGTACAAGTACACTACCCTCATTGGCATATTCAAAGAGCAGTTTATACAAACCAATGGCAGACGCTGCGCCCTTTTCCATACCATACTTACGACCCGTGTTGCCAGAACCTCCAGACATTTTGTTCATCATTTCAGCTTCACGGATAACTTTCTCAACGCCGTATGATTTGCCAACGCCCGGAGGTCCAGTAACGACCATTCCACGGACAACGCCATCACAACTTGCGTAGCTCATGTCTTCTAAAATTTGAAAACGCTCACGCAGACGTTCAATAACTTCTTCATCTGTTTCTTTCTTTTCCTCGGCTTGCAATTCAATATCGTCTTTAGTTTTTACTTTGATACGAATGTTACGCTCAGGATAACCATTTTCACCAGTACCAGCAACAGTAACAAAACTACCGTTTTTGCCTTTACTAACACCTTTTACAAGTGTAAATACTTCATTTGTAATTGGCATTTTATTGTACTCTCCAGTACGGATCAAAACTTTTTGCATGGTCTCTCACTCCATAAATTGTTTCTACACCACTTTGATAACACAGTATGAATACCGTGTCAACACTTTTCTTCAATTTTTACGTAATTAAATACAGTTTCTTTACAATTACTGAATTTACTTACGTCATGTTGCTTTACTTTACCAGTTAGGGTTATCTGACGAGATTCAAGAATTCCAGCAATGTCAGGTTCTTTATTAAAGAAGAACTTAACAATGTTTTCTTCTTGGGTAATACAAGTTACCAAATGTATGCCATACTTTGCAATAAACTTGACGTCTTTAACTAGTACATTAATCCGCATACGTTCGCCAATTTTGCCAACAAACTCGCTTTTATTACGCATATCGTCAAACCAATCATCCAGTCCTTGACGTTTTTTCTGGACACGATAACTGTTAGGGAGACTGGCAAGAATACTAACGCCAAAAACATCAGTTGTTTCGTTACTAATTACCCTTAGCACACTGTCTTCAAAACTGTTGAGTTTTCCCATAAGTTTCTTAGCAATTAGCTCATCACGAAAACTATTTCTAATATTAGAAGCTTCAGTATTCACTTCATCAGTAAATTCTGGAAGGCTTATATCTCCTGACAAATATTGCATAACTGCCGTCTTGTTATCAGTGACGTTTACATCATTTTCGTAGTCATAATATCCATAGCCACTTTTGATAAAGCCTTGTTGGCTATCAACTATGATTGACAATTGAAGAACTTGCTCAGTATTAAATGTAGGACCTTTACTGTATTTCATTACACTGCCTCCGCTACTGGAGAGCAAGCAACAGCCTGCTCTACTAGGAACTCACGATAGTCTTCGTCGAGCTCGTTCAACTCTTCTTGCCACTCGTCCCAGGTGATTACCTCAATTGGAAACTCCTTGAATGAGATGTTATTCTCAATGAACTTCGCAGCAACGAACGCCATAGCATCCTGCGGACGGTCTAGGTCACGAACGATGTACTCGTTACCACCTTTCATCTTCCAGTACGCATTGCCTGAGGCAAAACGGCCGTCTTCGCTGTGAGCACCATAGTTTTCCAAAATCTGTGTCTTAACTACGAACATGACTGTCTCCTGTTGTCTACATATATAATATAGTGACTACTAACCTAAATGTCAACTGAAAACATCAAAAAAGTTTTCAATGTTTTCAGTGGGTTGTAATTTTTTTTACATAGCGTAATTTTTTTTGTAATTGGCTACATCTCGCAAATACGTATCCTCATTATACGTAGGCATTTTTTGCCAGTATGCAATCTTACGCTCACACACATCTAGTTCTTTGCTTGCACGATGACGCTCTGCAAAGTCCTCGCTATTTTGTATGATGAATTTTAAGAAAAAGTAATTCTCAAGGTGCTTACAGATCATATTATTAGGATTGTAGCGATATGGATTGAAAGTTGCAGCACTGCGTTTCTCATTATCCTGGTAACATAAAAACATTATACTCTCCTCTGTTAATGTGAGTTTAGTATAAAGTCTGAAAATCAATAAATCAAGAACAATTTAGTATAGGTTTATAATACTTGTGTTTTTTCGTGTCCTACACGAACTTGTGGGTCTACATAAATGTCAATGCCCAGTTTGTGTGCATCCAAACACCATGAAACATCTTCACTGCACATGTCTTGTAGTCCATTACCCAAGTCTTGTAGCTTGGGAGCAAACCATGGATACTCCATTTGTTCAAACACGCCACGTTTTATTAGTACCCAGCCAAATCCAATGTAGTCTGCTTTGAATGCAAATTTACGCTGTTCCATTTCATCTGCAGTAATAAAACGATATGTACCATGTTCACGGAAATAATCGTCATCCATGGATTCTACAACAGGTGTTGTGCCTCCAGGTTGACTATACCAACCACTAGCAACGTCACAGTCCATGCTTACTAGTTTATCAAACTGTTGTGTGTTGAATATAATATCGCTGTCAATCCATAACATATAATCGTAGTGCTGTCCGTTCCATGGCTTTTGATATTTCCCACGTCCAACATCTGCACCTACTACTTTGCAACGAGCAAAATTAACCATGCTACTATAAGACTGGCTTAAAACAGGATTGCCACCACGTGATTTAATATGAAAGAATAATGCTAAGAAGTTTTTTAAAAACTCTCCACTGTATGATGCGCCAGGCATACACAGTACAATTGTTTTACCTTGGATCATGCAGCACTTTTATACCGTTTGATTGTTTCCTGTGTCATAACACCAGTAACCCAATTTTCTGCTGCATCTTCTACATAATGATAAGATTTGTTAGGATATTCAATTTCACCAATACGTTTTCCATATTCATAAAATTCCACTACTAAGATTTCGTCTGTTAAACCTATAACAGAATCTTTAACATTGTCGTCACTAGAAAAAGTTTTTATAATTTTCATTGGTTACTCCGGTTTCGTTAAACTTGCTCTACAAATATACGGCGATTCATTTAATTTGTCAATAATATCTACAGGATCTTCTATTAGTTTTCCAACTTCTAGCATTCCATTGTGAGCAAAATTTAAAATGCCCATTTCAGTAAATCCAACATCAGTTAATTCTTGTTTGTAAGTTTCATATTTTTGACGAGCGTCTGGATTCATACCTGCAATAGTGTTTACTCTGTTACTGCCAAATTCATCAAATCCGATTGGAAATTGAAAATTAAATTTAGGAGAAATTCTCATGTCAAGCAATTCAGGTATTCTAGTAGTATTTTCATTGAATAAAAATTCTTGCATTAACGGCGCTTCACTTCGATTACCAGTTGCAATCATTGTATTTAAATCTAAATATATTGACCCCCAGGGCACAGTTGCTACTGCATTTTCTGTATCATTGTTATAATCAAATACTTCAGTGTTGAACCCTTTTACTGGAATTAAATTAATAAAACTCAATTGGTATGACCGTGTTTTATAATCATCAATAAATGGCACATCGTTTTCAAAAAAATCAACCATTCTAAGATGCGGTGCTCTTATAATTGTTTCCCAATTATGAAATACAATTTGATTATATCTTTTTGACATATCAATTTCCCAACTTGCAGACCATGTTTCTTCATCTGTAACCATTTTTTTCAAATTGTAAGATGTTTGTCTATCATCAAGTATAGCGTTGGGATCTTGAACTGTCCAATCATCACTAATAGCGTCAGTAAATCCGACTGTAAAAATTAATTTATCGCTCATTTAAATGCCTTAGTTATGTGAATATTTATCACGATTTGTTATGGCGGAGGCTCAGGGATTCGAACCCTGGGAACGCTTTTGACGTTCGTCGGTTTTCAAGACCGGTGCATTCGACCACTCTGCCAAACCTCCATAATGGTCATCTATTTACTACTTTACAGTAAAATTGGCTGCAAAAGTCATTCTTTCTTTATCTAAGCCGTGCACCTCAGTTAAATGTGGCACAAAGGATTCGAATAACAATAACTTACCTGGTTCTGGCGCATATCCAGTTTCTTGTGTTGTTTCCATTTTGTAATTTTTAATTGGAAGTGTGCTATGTTTTGTAAAAGGATTTTTAAAAATTGTTCCTGCTGCACCGTCTGGTGCTTTTAAGTAATAGATAGCACTAATGTTCGAGTTAGGATGGGTATGTTCTTCTTGAAACTGTCCAGGCCCACTAGCATTAATCCATGCATGGTCGCATTTAATTTTAGATGGATGTGCATCTAAATGTTGACAAAATATTTTAATATGTCTCTCAATGCCTAGTATTAGTTTTCTAAAAGGCTGAGTATTTGCTAAACTCTTTTTATGATAAGACGACTTTACATCACAAAACCAACCGGCTGGCTTTTCTTCAAGTATATCACCTCTAAGTTCATCACACTTGTTTATTATTTTTTGATGATCGTCTTTGCTCACAACATCATATGCATAATATACAAGGGTTGGAAAATGAGCATTAATTCCAAAAGGTTTGTTCATTTAACTAAAATGTTTTTGTAACATTTCAATGCGATCTTCTGCTGCCGCCATTTTATCAAGTTCTTCTTGAATCGCTTCAACAATGTCGCTGTGCTCACCAATACCTACTGATTGATTCATATAAACCATAATGTTTGTTTTTGCACGTTCTAACTCACCTTCGGCGTGCATACGTGCTGCTTTGACTAGTTGTTCTTTCATTTTTTTTCTTCCTTTAAAATAGTATGTGTATATATTAATGGAGCGGACGACCAGATTCGAACTGGCGACATTTACCTTGGCAAGGTAACGCTCTACCAACTGAGCTACATCCGCATATGGTGGAGAATACCGGGATCGAACCGATGACCTATTGAATGCAAATCAATCGCTCTCCCAACTGAGCTAATTCCCCTTTATGGTCTCGGTGAATGGATTCGAACCACCGGTCTCCTGGACCCAAACCAGGCGCTTTACCAGACTAAGCTACACCGAGCTTTCTTTTGTCATTACACAAACGGCTTGCATACCTTGAGGAAAGTAGCCGTCCATGCCGCCTACATCTACTGATAGTTGCTCCCTTGCTTCAAAACATGTGTACATGTCTGGAAAGGTATACTTAGGACCATAAGCATTTACTACCATTGGTTCAGTACCATTCAGTATAATGTAAACTAAAACCCACATTGTGGTTCTCCTAATTGGCATCGGTGCAGGGAGTCGAACCCCGGCTTTCAGTTTTGGAGACTGACGTGCTACCATAACACTTCACCGACATAATGGTGCGGATAGAGGGACTTGAACCCCCACGCTGTAAAGCACTAGAACCTAAATCTAGCGTGTCTACCAATTTCACCATATCCGCATTATGGTGCTGGATGAGGGACTTGAACCCCCGACCCACTGATTACAAATCAGTTGCTCTACCAGCTGAGCTAATCCAGCGTTATCTTCTTACTCTGCAGTTAGGGCACCAATCATTGTGACCTAATTCGCTTTTACATTCTGTGCATACTTTATTCATAAGCATTATTTATATGGCGGTCGGACTGGGAATCGAACCCAGTCTACCCTTTCAGGTAGTACGGATTAGCAATCCGCTGCATTACCATCCTGCCCCCCGACCTTGGCTCCAGATGTAGGGATCGAACCTACGACCAATTGATTAACAGTCAACTGCTCTACCTCTGAGCTAATCTGGAACGTTAATTTATAATAGTATTTAACCTCTTATTTGTCAACATTTTTTTGGTGCTCCCGGTAGGATTCGAACCTACAGTCGACCCGTTATGAGCGGGGGGCTTTAACCGTTAAGCTACAGGAGCAAATTATGGTGCCCTCTCCC